>Ga0209517_10008457_pt1 | contig 12038 bp, 13 predicted proteins | sample PeaSoiMetSII2010_FD_187695 | JGI IMG/M metagenome (GOLD analysis project Ga0209517, IMG submission 187695) | Peat soil microbial communities from Weissenstadt, Germany - SII-2010 (SPAdes) (version 2) | ecosystem: Environmental > Terrestrial > Soil > Wetlands > Peat | place: Germany...
AAATTCCAGCTGAAGTGTGGTACGGCTCTAATCCTGAGGGATTTGGTCGCGAAGCGGGTAGCCCCTTGAAATGATCCCTACGGCTCGGCACGCAGTCTCGGCACGGCAAGCTTGCAGCACAGTGTCGGTTGTCGTTAGCCTACTGCTGCTTGGGACGGCTCTGGTGGCCTCGGGCGCTTCGGAGGCGCCGGAGAAAAAAGTCGCTCGCGGCAAGCTGACGGTCTCGCCAAAATCGCTCTCCTTCGGCCGAGTCCAGGCGGGCACTAGCCGCCAGATGTTGGTGAGTCTTACCAATGCCAGTGCCAGCAACGTCGCAATCGACGTAACCAAAATCACCGCGACCGGAGCTGGATTCTTGGTAAGCCCCTTTGGTTGCCTAGGTAACCTGGTTGGCCGTTGCGAAGTGGTCGTGACTTTCGCCCCTGCCACGGCGAATGGTGCCAAGGGAACCAAGGTTATCGGCAGGCTGACTATCAAGGATAACGCCTCAAACAGCCCCCAGACGGTAGGCCTTTCCGGGACGAAGTTTGGACCTCTGGTCACTCCGGCGAAGGTCGCCGATCTGGGCGGCGGGGTCGATAATCTCTGCGCCGACAATTTCAATGCGCTCGCCAACCCGCGCAACGCCGGCGATTTTATCACGATCATAATCACCGCCGCGGCGCTCCCCGGCGGCACCGCGCCTACCATCGACACCGGCGGCATCTACGATTCGCAGGGCAACACGTTCGCCCTGCTCGACTCCTTCTCGCTCACCTGGGCGAATCACTACTACCTCAAAATCCAGTCGGCCTTGCTCGGCGCGACCAATATCACCATCCCATTCATGGGCGGCGCCGGGACCTGCACGGTCGGCTACGACGTCAGCGAATGGTCCGGGATGCCGCCCGCCGCGGTGGTTGATCAGACCACGACCGCCAACGGCTCGCTGCCATATCCGACGCCGCCCGCTACGCCCTCGGTAACGACCGGAACCACCCGCAGGACCTCGCAGAAAGTCGAGCTGGTGCTCGGCGCGGTCAGCGCGATTCAACCTGCGACGATTGAAAGCGGGGGCCCGAGCGGCAGCTTTCAGACGCTCGGCTCTGAAAGCGGCCTCGCCGAGATCGGGCTCGCGGCGTATACGATTACCTCTTCGGTCGGCACCTTGGGCACGGCTTGGACCACCAGCGGCCCCGCCTCTTATTCCGGCAGCATGATCACGCTCTGGGGCGGCCCGACAGCGACGGCAACACGCAGCCCTGCCCTGCATGGTACGCCCACGGCTACCGCAGCCACCGCGGCGCCATGCGTTTCCGGCATGTGCGGGCAAGTGGTCGGCGAGTTGTTGCCGATAGCCAATCCCTCCGTGACGCTGTACACCGTGGGCAGCTATGGCTCGGGCGCCACCTCGCTCAGCACGGTCGCGGCCGGCGCGGATGGCGGCTTCAACGTGAGTCTCGCACATCTGTCCGGCGGCCAACCCGCAGGCCGTAACCGGAGTCGGGGATTCTTCGCGCAGCAGCCGCGCGCGAGAATGACAATCGTAAAGGCCCCTTGTACGACCAAATCAAAATAACCCACTACCCGACGGCGACGGCGCCAGGGCCTGAGGCGCGGCCCGTGGCGCCCCGTGAGGGTTTCCTGTCGCCTGCGTGCCGGCGCGCGGACCGGGCGTCCAGCGGGCGCGAGCCTATGCCCTGGTCTTGCCGGCGGTTCTTAATTCGACGAAGAGTGCGAACAGCTCCTTGAAGGCGCGGCTGATCACTTTGAGATTCGCGCCCGATTGCGCGCCCGCCAGTCGCGGCAGATGGCGCACGTCGACTTCGCAAATCCGGGCGCCCCGCCCTGCCACGCGGGCCATCAGCTCGGTGGAGATCATCGCGCCCGTGGCCCGAAATTGAAGGCCCTCGACGAACTCACGCTTGAAGAGCTTGAATCCGCAATCGATGTCGCCGGCTTGAACGCCGAATAGCAGGCGCATGAAGATGGTCCAGCCCTTGCCGTTGATCCGCCGCATCAGCGGGTCGGCGCGCCGCACCCGCCTGCCGACTACTACGTCGTACTGCGGAACCCGCTCGGCGAGCCGCTCGACATCCGCCGGATCGAATTGCCCGTCGCCGTCGCAGAGCAGGACCCAGGGTAGCTTCGCCGCCGCGATACCCGAAATCACCGCGCCGCCGTAGCCCCGGTTCACTGGATGATGCACCACCTTGACGTGGGAATCGGCCGCGGCGAGACGGTCGGCGATCTCGCCGGTGCGATCGCGGCTGCCGTCGTCGACGACGATCACCTCGTAATCGTCCGCGACTCCGGGCAACTCGTCGATAAAGCCCTTGACGACTCGCTCGACGTTGCCTTCCTCGTTGTGCGAAGGCAGAAAGACGCTCAGGCCCGGCAGCCGCACTTAGTCGCCCATCGAGCGGTAACCGCCGCGATAGAAAAGCAGCGGCTTTCCTTCGACGGCGCCGGTTTCCTGGACTTCGCCCAGATAGATCATATGGTCGCCGCCTTCGTACGCCGCGACCAGCTTGCATTCGGCATACGCGAGCACGCCGCCGAGGATCGGTGCGCCGTTGGCGCCGGTTCGGTAGCTCACGCCCTCGAACTTGTCCCCGCCGCTGACCGCGAACCGGCGCGACAGATCCTCCTGATCGGCAGCGAGGATATTGACCGTGAAAGCCTTGCTCTGTTCGAAAGCAGGATAGCTCTCGGCCTTTTTGTCGACGCAAATCAGGAGCAACGGCGGGACCAGCGACACCGACGAGAAGGCATTTGCGGTCAAGCCGAAGAAGCGTCCACCGGCGTCGTGCGTGGTCACGACGGTCACGCCGGTCGCAAAGTGGCCCATCACGCGGCGCAATTCGTTTTTTTCAATCGCCATTGGCCAGCGATGCTACCAAACGGTTTTCGCGCCGGTCAAATTACTCACGTTACTCACGCCGGTTCTTTAAAGATGCCCGGGCTGAGCGACGCGCAGACTCACGACCATCCCGAGCGATCGCGCGGGACGACCTGACGGCCGCCCAGGTATACGTAATCGAGATCCAGCGAGGTGAGCGGCCGATCTTTGCCATCGAGATTGACGCGGACGCCGATTGGTTCGGCGACGAACAGCGTGTGATCGCCGGCCACAAAGGCCTGCGTCACCTTCGCCTCGATCGAAGCCATCGCCATCTCGAGCCACGGCACGCCCAGCTTCGGCGAGAGATCGTAGCCGAGACCCTCGAGATTCTCAGGCCGCCGGGCCCGCTCCGACAAAAAGTAGTCCTCGAGCGGCCGGCCGCGCACGCCCAGCAGGTTGAGCCCGAAGGCCCCGGTGCGCGATACCGCCTCGCGCGAGTGATGACCGTTGTCGATCGCCGCCATCAGCAATGGGGGCGCGCCCGAGACCTGCGTGACCCACGACGACGACATCCCGCGACAGCGTCCGCCGTCGCTCACGGTGAGCACGTAGATGCCGGTAGTGAGGTTCGCAAGCACGCTGGCCAGCTCGGTATCCATTTTCTTGTCCCTTTGCTACTTTTTGTCGCCGCTTCGGGAATTGACCTCTGCGGGATGCGCCCGCAAAATGATCGTCGAAAGGCGCATGTGGACGAGATGACCGGGAGAATCGCGCATCGGGTCCGGACTATCGCAGTCTTCGCCGCGGTCATCGCGAGTTCGGGGGCGATCCTTTCACAGCCGCGCGCCTGCGCCCAGAGCACCCCGGCCGCCGCCGCGAAGCCGGCGGCCACTGCGGCCATCGCGGCCCCTGCGGCCGTCGCCGCCGTCCATTCGCCCGCGCCGCCGAACGCGGCCGCGACGCCGAACGCGACCGCCCCGATCGATAAGGCCTCCGCGCAGACCTCCACGGCGCGCGGGCATATCGACGGCGCGATCGCCGAGACGCCCGGCGAACTCGAATACCGGCACACGACCGACGCCACGGTGATGGACTCGCGAAATTGGGCGCTGATGGCTTACAAGCGGCGCCATCAGTTGATCCTCTATTTCAAGGGCCGGATGTACAAAACCTATCACGCGGTCTTCGGACGCAGCCCGGAAAGCGGCACCAAGTTATGGGCCGGTGACCGGCGCACTCCCGAGGGCCTCTACGTGATCGTCAGGAAGTACAAGAGCCGCCGATATAAGCGCTTTCTGCGGATCAACTATCCGAACAAGCTTGACCGCCATCGCTACGAAGACTTGCGCGAAAGAGGGGGCGTGCCGATCATCGACGGGCGGCCGCGACCGGAAGGCAACGCGATCGGAATCCACGGCACGGACGAGGACATTCTCAACCGGGGCGACATCGACTGGACCACCGGCTGCATCTCGGTCGACAACGACGCAATCATGGAGTTGGATCGGCTGGTACCGAACGGCACGATCATACTCATCAAGCCTTGAACCTCATTAAGCGTTGAACGGCGGCGACGGATACCGAACGCAACGATGGAAGCTCCAAGCGGACAATACAGCTTCACGCGCCTGGAGCGCGTGATCTTCGGTCCCGGCTCGGTGAGCGCGCTGGGCCGCGAATTGGAGCGGCGTGGATGCAAGCGCGCGCTCGTCATCACCGGCAATACGCTCGGGCGCTCGCGATTGCTCGACAAGGTGAAGCAGGCGCTCGGGCCGATCCACGCCGGCATCTTCAGCGGAGCCCGCCAGCACGTGCCGTCGAAGACCGTGGACGAAGCGGCAGCGCAATTCGAGCGCGAGCAGGCGGATTGCCTCGTAAGCTTGGGCGGCGGCAGCCCGATCGATACCGCCAAGGCCGCGGCGATGAAAATTCTGAGCGCGCGCGATCGGACGGCCGATGGCTCTGCGGGCGCGCTGGCTCATCTGTTCCACATGGCAATTCCCACCACGCTCTCGGCCGGCGAGTTCACCCCGTTCGGCGGCGTCACCGACGAGAGCACGCGGCGCAAGGGCGGCGTCGGCGATCCGCGCTTGCAGCCCGCGGTAGTAATCCTCGATCCGGCGCTGACAATCGAAACGCCGGCCTGGCTGTGGGCGTCGACCGGGATAAAGGCGCTCGACCACGCCGTCGAGGCGAGCTATTCGACCCGTCATCAGTTGGTCACCGATACGCTCTCCGCGCGCGCGATCTCGCTGTTGAGCGCCCATCTGCTGCCCTCGATGCAGACTCACGGCGCCGACGAGCTGGCGCATCGCGGGCAATGCCAGCTCGCGGCCTGGCTCTCGATATTCGGCGCGATCAATTCGCGGCTGGGAATCTCACACGCGCTGGGTCATCGGATCGGCGCGCGATGGGACGTGCCGCACGGCGTCACCTCGTGCATCACGGTTCCGCACGCGATGCGCCTGATGGCACGGCTGGCGCCGGCGCGATTCGGCCCGATCGCGGAGGGCTTCGATCTCCGGTTCGACGCCGCGGCGCCCGGACCCGCGGCGGCCGAGTGCGCCGAGCGCGCGGCCCGATTCATCGCGCAATTCGAGGTGCCGACGCGCCTGCGCGACGTCGGCGTGCCGCGCGAGGAGCTGGCGCAAATCGCCGGCGCGGTGCTGGAAGAAATCAATCGCGCGCAGACCGTCGATCGGCCGCTAACAGAATCGGACCTGACCGCCCTGCTCGAAGCCGCTTACTGAGTCTTGGGCTCTCTAAAAGAGGGCTCGCGTCGCCGGTGGTACCGGCGTAAAACTTGTGCCGGGAGGCTTTGCGATGCGGGCCATAGTGTGCGCCCCGTTTTTCGCAGGCGCGGCTTGTGCGCTGGCCGCGTGCAGCCTGCCCGCCTTCAGGGGGCATGGGCTCCAGCCGTCCGCCGGCGTGAACCATCAACTGGCCGTTGCGACTTTCGAGGAAGCCCGCCTTCCGATCGCTCCAAATTCGCACGGCGTGATGGCCGGTTACATTCCCGCGCCCGATAGCGGCGCGGCCGACGATCCCCGCGATGCGCAGTTCACCTACCTGATCGACTTCCTGGTAGTTTCGAGCCGCAATGGCGGCGAGCAGGTCGAGGGTCGCGGCGTGCGCCGCGTCTTCTTCAATCCGGGCGGCGCCCACGCATCATTTGCCGATCCCTCGAGCTTCAGCCGCGGCCGCCAAATCGAGACCGACACGGTGCGGCTTTTCGGCGACTACACTTCCGAAGATGTCAGCGTGACGCTCCAGATGCGGGTGTACGAAAGCAGCTTCGAGCAGGTCGAATTCGAGGGCCATCCGGTAGCCATGCCCGCGAACGAACCTTCGATCTTCAGGGGCGTGTGGCGCGACAACATCGGCGGATGGATGCTCAGCGGCTCGCCGGCCAGCTTCTGACGATGGCGCCTCGGACCCGAATAATCGCCACGCTGGCATTGGCGCTGCCGACATTGGCTCTGATCACTGCGGGATGCGGCAGCATCGTGGGGACGCGCGGATCGGGCGCTGACCCGGCGGTGGAGCGGCCAACCGCGGTCGCGACCTTCGGCCGATTCAACTTCGGTTCACAGGGCAAAATTCGGGGCGTGTCCGAGTGGCCAATCGACGGGGCGCCCGCCGGCTCCGGGAATGCGCTATTCACTTATGTGACCGACTTCCGAATCGTCGAGACCAGCCCGGTCAACGGCCTGCCGCTCAAGGCCACCGGCGTTCGGCGAATCTACTTTCATCCGGGCGGCGTGCGGATCGCATGGGGTGACGACTCGCGATTCGTCAACGGCGAGCCAATCGCGGTCGAGCGGGTCCGATTCACCTTCGAGTATCTGCCGGGATTCGGGCAGGTGAAGCTCCGGATGACGGTCCATCAGACCTCGTCGCGTCCGTTCGACTACGACGGCCGGACGATCAACCCCGTTGCGCAGCGCGATCAGGCGTTCGAGATGTTCGGCCGCTATTCGGCGCAGTACCGCGGCCTGCTGCTGACCAGCACGGGCACCTGAGCCCGCGCTCGCGCTTGCGTTCTCAATGTCAATGTCAATCTCAATGCCCCAGGCGCTCCATCGCGGTGGGCTCGAAGAAGGGCTTGGAGACCGCGCCCATATTGATATACCAGCATTCGCGTTCTTCGGGCTGGCGTCCTGGCGTATAGATCACGGTCGAGAACCCGTTCTGGACATTCTCGTCCACCAGCGCGGTCTGAAACATCCGGTTGAACGGGTAGATCGCGACCGTGGCGTCGGGCACCGGGCGATCGCGATAGGCATTGAAGGTCGCGATCGTCTTCCACAGTTGACCGTCGCGATCGTACTGGTCGGAGGCGGTGATGAACCAGCCCTCCGAATCGATGTAGAGGATCCGTTTGGGGATTGAAACGCCGCTGCTGAGCAGCGCGATTTTCTTCGCGTCAGCCTCGATCACATAGAGCCGGCGCATCTCCCAGTTCTCGGGACAGACGGTTCGGCTGCCGTCGAAGGGGCACGGCTTGGCCGGCGAATTTGCCGCATGCACGCACGCGAGCATCGGCTTCTCGGCGAGCAGTTTGTAGGTGTAATCCTCGATCTTGGCGGCGAAGCCGAAGAACGAGTCGGGGTCGAGATTGTTGGCGTAGGTGGCCGCGCCTCCGCCGCCCGTGTCGGGCAGAATGCCCATCGTGTCTGACAGCGTGGTCGGCGAGATCCGGCGCTTCAGCCGGCTGTGCGGATTGTAGTACCACGCGTTGTCCTCGATGTTCGAATCAAGGTTGCGATAGCGCACGAAACCGAAGCCGCGAAGCTCGGCCGGCTCCAGGCACGGATAGGCACCGAAGCGGTAGCGGATTCGGGGACCGGTCGCCTCCGGGTCGGTCGGCGTCGGCGCCACCTCGACTCGTCCGACGTTGTTGTAGAAGGCGAAGTGTCCGATCACGACGTGCGCGACCGGGTCGGCCGCGCCGGTGCCTTTCGCATAGCTGGCCATCTCGACATCGCGGACATCGACATCGTCGGTATAGAGCGGGCGATAGCTGAAATTCCACATGACCTTGGTGGCGCACTGCGGGTCGTTGGCATCGAGCAGGGGAAACGGCTGCCCCGCCACGTAGTTCTTCAGCTCGCCTTTGTCGCCAAGGTTCACCTGCGGAGAATACTTCTCGGTCGCGGTCTTGTACGGCGGCGGCCAGTCGAGCCGGCCCGGCGGCACGATCTTCATCCACATCCCCTGCTTGACCAGAATCAGATTGCCCGGGCTCACCAGGTCGGCAACCTTGCCGGCCTCCTTGGGCGTGATCAGGTCGCCGGGCTTGACCTGGGCGCAAGCTGGCCCCGCGAGCAGCGCGAGCGATGCCAAGATCAGAGCCGCTCTGAAAGTGGTGCGCATAAGCCTCCAATGCAGAGCGTGGCCCTGCCCAGCGAATTGCGTCCTGACGCGTTTCTTAAGACGAAGCCATCTTATGACGTAGCGAAGCAGATGGAAATCCTGAGGCGGAAAGGACCGCTACCAGAGGCTGCGCGCGCTTTCGGCGGCCAGAGCGCGTCATGATTCGGCTTTGCGCGGCGCGGCCGGCGGGCGGCGCGACATCAGCGCGTACACCGGAACGCCGCTCACCACGATCAGAAGGCCGGGCCAGGTGTAGCGAGGCTTGACGGCGAGCAGGTCACCCATCATGGCGGCCGCGGCGGCGATATACGCGGCGGGAACGTATGGATAGCCCCAGGCGCGGTAGGGCCGCGGCTGCTCCGCCTGGGTCGCCCGCAATACGAAGATCGCGCCGACGGTTAGTACATAGAATAGCAACTGAGCAAAGACTACATAGTCGAGCAGGTCCGAATAGGTACCCGACAGGGCCAGCACGCACGCCCATACCGCCTGGATCTTGAGCGCCGTGCCCGGCACGCGCGCGCGATTGAGGCGCGCGCCGGCGGCGAAGAACACCCCGTCCTCCGCCATCGCATAGATCACGCGCGCGCCGGTCAGGATCAGCCCGTTGGCGCATCCGAAGGTCGATATCATTACCAGGATCGCCGTGAGCGCCGCCCCCGCCCTGCCCCATACCATCTCCATCGCGGCGGCGGCGACCCGATCGCCGGAAGCACTGGCAATTCCGGCCGCGGGAAGCTCATAAAGGTAGGCCAGGTTGGTAAGGACATAGAGCACGATCACGACTATCGTGCCCCAGGCGAGCGCGCGCGGCAGATATTTGGGGTCGCGTACCTCCGAGGCCGCGAAGGTTACGGCCGCCCACGCGTCGGCGGAGAACAGTCCCCCGACCATCGCCGCGCCGAACACGCTCACGAATCCCAGCGAGAGCGGCTGCGATCCAAAAAAGGCCGCATGACTCGAAAAGTTCGCCCGGATCGCATCGTGGTTGGGCGCGAGCACGCAGCCCAGCGCGATTATCAGGATCAGCGACAGCGCCTTGGCCGAGGTAAAGACGTTCTGGACGATTCGCCCGGCATCGAGTCCGCGCAGATTCGCAGCCGTGAGCAGCGCGATCACCGCGATCGCCGCCACGCGCTCGCCCGAGAGCCCCATCGCGCCAACGCCCAGCCATACCCGCGAGCCCAGCACTGGCCACAGCACGCCCGCGAAGCGCGCGAACGCGACCGCGACCGCCGCGACCGTGCCGGTCTGAATCACCAGCAGCAGGGTCCATCCGAACAGGAACGCCCACAGCCGGCCGTAAGCCTCGCGCAGATAGACGTATTGGCCGCCGGCCTGCGGCATCATCGCGGCCAGCTCGCCGTACGAAAGCGCGCCCGCGATCGTCATCAGGCCGCTGACGACCCATACGGCGAGAATCGCGGCCGGCGAGCCAACATGGCGCGCGATATCGGCCGAGACGATAAAAATCCCCGAGCCGATCATCGAGCCGGCCACGATCGCCGCCGAGTCGAAAAGCGACAGGCCGGGCTTAAGTCCTTCCGATTCCATGCGGCTCCACAATGACGCGCGCCGGCAGCATCGGCATCCGGCGAATCACGGATGGGGATACGTCGGCGGCGCCCGGCATGCAAGCCTCTTTCACTTTTGCCCAAGCGGGCCTATGTAATGTATCAGGAACAATCCAGTTGGAAGGGAGAAGCACCGATGGCAGCGAAGAAACCGAAGCTGCGTAGCCGTCAGCCGAAGCCGCGCAGCCGTCAGCCGAAGCCGCACAGCGGTCAGATAGACCAACTCCGGGCCACCATCCTCGGGCTGCGGGACAAACTCGAGCAGGAGGCCCGCCAGCGCAAGCTGCATATGGGCCTCGCCAAGGCGTCGAAGGACGCGCGGACCAAAATCGCGCAACAAGTCGAGGTGCTCAAAAAGCGGGGGGAATCGCTCGCCAAGCAACTGCGCGAAGTGATCGCTGAGGGCGAGAAGAAACAGAAGAAGGTGCGCGACGAGGCGATTGCGAAAGTGGCGGAGCTTCGCAAGGAACTCGGGCTCAAGACTGCGGAACTGAAGCGGAAATCCGCCGAACTATCGAAGCTGGCGGTAGAGTCGGCCGAACGCGCCCGAGCGATCATAACCGAACCGCCTGAGACGCCGGGTGGCGCGAATCCTCCCGCCGAACCTGCGGCGCCTCAGACGCCGCAGCCGCCCGAATCCTGAGAGACGCGAGGCGGCCCTGATTACGGACTAGCCGGGCTGGAGGCCGGGGCGGGAGCGGCCGGGCTCGCTTCCGGAGCGGCGGGGCTCGCCTCAGCGGCGGCAGGGCTGGCTTCGGCTGGGGCGGCCGCCGAGGCCTCGGGTGCCGGTGGAGGAGCTGTCTCTTCCGATTGCTGGCAGGCAGCACCAAACAACATCGTCGCCAGTGCTAAAACCAGGATCTTGCGCATCGCTTCCTCCTTGATTCCTCTCACCAATCGCGCAGCAGGATTGTGAAACGGCGCTAAGGATACTTTAAGGCCGGTGTCCACTTCAAGCGCGCCCGGATTAACCATCAGCATTCCCCGGCGATAAAACCTGCGCGGAAAATTTGATTGTTGCGCAGTAGTCTGTAGAATCGGTGAACAAGAATTACCCCCAGGGGAGGGAAGAGATTGGTGGAGAGGCGGAGTTGGACGGGGTTCAGTGTGCAGGGATCGTCAAATCAACCATCGCGAGTGATCGAACCTGAGCTGGATATGAATCGCCGGAGCTTGCGAGTTCCGGCGGGCGTCTTCTGGCTGCGGGGCTTGATCCGGGTGTTGGTGCCGGCTGGCCGCTTGACGGGACCGCCGATGCGCTCGGTGGGCCGCGAGCTCGAAGAGGCCTGGCCCTCGCTCGATCACTGAGCGGCCACGCGGCAGCAAGCCGGCGTCCGGGCATCGTGAGCCTGCGCGAGCGGGCGAAGAGGGAGATCCGATGGGCGCAATCGTGCGAATTTCCACCAACGCACCGTGGGAGCCGATCGCGGGATATTCGCGCGCGGTAAAAGCGGGCGACTGGGTATTGGTCTCCGGCACCACCGCCACCGGCGCGCAGGGTGGCCTGGTCGGGGCTGGTCAGATGTACGTGCAGGCCAAGCAGGCGATCGCCAACCTCGCGGCGGCGCTCGGCAGGCTCGGGCTGGATTTGCGCCACGTGGTGCGCACCCGGATCTTCGTCACGGACATCCTGCGATTCGATTCGGTCGCGCGCGCGCATCGCGAGGCCTTCGGCCAGGCGCCGCCCGCCAGCACGATGGTCGAAGTGAGCCGATTGGTTCATCCCGATATGCTGGTGGAGATCGAAGCGGACGCGTATGCGGGCGCCGTGGAAGCGGCCGCGCCCCTGGCGCGCATCGCCGTACCGGAGGCGGCGCCGAAGCCGCTCGCCGCGCCGCCGCGGCCTGAGCCTCTCAAGCCGCCGCACGTCGAGGCCCCGAAGGCAGCGGCTTCGCCGCCGCCCCGGAAGGCGGCAGCGAAGCCGCCGCCGAAGGCGAAATCCAAGCCTGCGCCGCGCGTGGCCAAGAAGACGCCCGCGCGCAAGCCGCCCAAGCGCAGATAGAGGCGATCCATCGCCGGCCTCTCTGTGTCTTGATCACTCCCGGCTTCTGATTCCCTCTCCTGATTCGGCCTCGTCTCCCAACACGCTGGCGACGCTCATTGGTATATACTACTCGTATATCCAAACTGGAGTACTTGTCAATACCAATCGTATCGAGTATTGGTAGATACGAGAGGTATTGACGCATGGCGAAAGACGCGAAGCCGATTGGCATGGCCAAGCTGGATGGGTGCCGATGCCGCTGCGGCCACGAATGGCTGCC
>Ga0209517_10008459_pt1 | contig 12035 bp, 11 predicted proteins | sample PeaSoiMetSII2010_FD_187695 | JGI IMG/M metagenome (GOLD analysis project Ga0209517, IMG submission 187695) | Peat soil microbial communities from Weissenstadt, Germany - SII-2010 (SPAdes) (version 2) | ecosystem: Environmental > Terrestrial > Soil > Wetlands > Peat | place: Germany...
GAAAACGCCGCATAACGAGTTCTTACCCAGACCCTGCGGAGATGGGTGAGAAGAGGCCGGGCGGCTCGGGTCCCTCAGCCTAGCCCCCGGCCATTACTTTTTGTGGCTGATTTGTTCCTGCCGTTGCGGCGGGTGATGTCCGTCGCGCATTCCGCAGCTAGTCAAACGTCAGTCAAACTCCATTTTCGGCGCAGCCTGTTCCGCGCCCGCACGTCCCGCCACGATCTCGGCTTTGAAGAAGTTCTCCGCGCGGACGGGCGCCCCAGCCAGACGGCGTAGCATCGAGATTTGTCCCACGTGTGTCAGGGCGTCCGCCACGGGGCCCTGAAAAAGCTTCTCGGCGGTACAGCCGAGGGGCGCTTCGGAGGCCAGGTAGGCGTCAAACGCCTTCAGGGCCGCGAAGAAACGCTCGGAACCCTGCTCCCAGGGCAGAGGATCGGAGCTCTGCCACTTCTGCGCGCCTTTGGCGAGGGACAGGCCCCAATCGAACAGGTCGCCGAGATGCGCGAGGATTTGCCCGGGCGTGCGCGTGGCATCTCCGGCGCGGAATTGCGCGAATCCATCGGGCGCGCCGCGAAGCGCCTTGCCGCCCCGATAGGCAAGAGTGGCAACCGTGTGGCGGAGCAGTTGGCGGCTCGAGCCGCTGTTGTCGGTCATGACGCTTCTCCTTCGCGCCGGATGCTATCACACGAAAAGGGGGCGATCGGTCCGCCGCGGACCTCCTCCCGTGCCAGCCAAGGCGGCAATTTCTGCTTGACATAGTCTAGTAACTTAGTAGACTTAGTGAGTCTAGTAGGGAATCGACGGACCGCCATGCGAATTTCACAACGAGGACTGTACGCCTTGCAGGCACTGACGGTGCTGGCGCAGCACCCTGCCGGCGTGGTCAAGATCAAGGACATCGCCGCCGAAGAAGAGTTGCCGGAGAAGTTTCTGGAGGCGATTCTTCTGGATCTGAAGCGCGCGCGAATCGTGGTGAGCCTGCGCGGCGCCCACGGCGGCTATCAATTAAAGCGTTCGCCCAAGAAAATCTCGCTGGGAGAAGTCCTGCGCAGGATTGATGGGCCGCTGGCTCCGTTTGAAGACGCGGAATCCCTGCGCCACCGCGTGAGCACCGATCCGAAGCACCGGCCTTTGTTCCGCGTCCTTCTGGATGTTCGCAACGCCACCGCCCAGATTTTAGACCATACCTCGCTCTCCGATTTGTGTTGTCGTAGCCGCAATTAAGTTCCCGTCGCAGTTCATCTGCTGGCAAAAGTCACACAACTTTCATTTTGGCTTGAGGCCAAAAATTCCAGGAGAATTCAATGTCGAACTATTTAGCGTCGAAATCGATACGAATTGCGATTGCAGTGGCTCTGAGTCTGGGGCTCGCAGGGACAGCGACGATCGCCCATGCCCGCAGCGGCGATACGCCTTCTCCCGATAGCGCCGCGACAAGCTCAAGCTCGGCCGGGAACGCTAACGAACCAGCCGACGTAAGTGCAACAGCGGCCGCTCCCGACCCAAGCTCCCCGGTTGTCGTCGAGTTGAAGGAATTAAAGGAAGCAGTGGAAGCACAAGCAAAGCAGTTTGCCGAGCATAGCCAGCAACTCGATGCCGAGCGGACGGCTCTGAAGGACGAACTCGCCCGCATCGCAAGCCTGGAGGCAAAGCTGGGCGTCACGGCCCCGGAAGCTTCGGATGTTCATGAGTCCGCCAGCGGAGCCGCGCTTAATGAAATCAATGCTCTGCCTTCCGGGCAAAATTCTCAAGGCCAACCGCCCATCAACATCGTCTCACCCGAAAATCCGTTTTCGATCAAGATCGGGGGCGCCGAATTCACACCCGGCGGCTTCGTGGACCTGACTGGAATTTTCCGCAGCAGGGATGTTGGCAGCGGCCTCGGCACGAATTTCACAATTTTGCCGTACAGCAATAGCCTTCCTCTGGGCCAGCTATCCGAGTTCCGCTTTACGGGGCAAGGGTCGCGATTGTTATTGAAGGTCGAGGCCAAGCCCACCAAGTCTATGAATGTTACCGGCTATATCGAGAGCGACTTCAATGGTTTCGAGCCCGCGAATTCGAACATCAGCACCAAGAGTGACACCTTCCGTCTGCGCCTGGCGTTTCTGCAGCTGAAGTCCGGTAAATGGGAACTCGTGACGGGACAAACATGGTCTTTCCTGACGCCCACGAGAGAAGGACTATCGCCATTTTCGGAGAACATTTTCACGGGGCTGAGGCTGGACACAAGCTACCTGGCGGGCTTGATCTATGATCGGCAACCTGGAATTCGAGTTGTATATCACGCGGCGGACTGGTGGTCGTTCGGCGTCGCACTCGAAAATGCCCAGCAGTTTGTGCCAAGTTCGGTCGTCTTCCCGATCGATGGCGCCACGAACTTCTTTTCGACACAGTTCGACAATGGGAGCAGCAGCACGAGCGCTGCAAGTTCCGCCGTTAATCCCACGGTCCCGAATCTTCATCCCGACATCATTGCGAAAACGGCTTTCGATTGGAGGCTGGGCGGGAAGCTGTTTCACGTGGACGCGGGCGGAATAGCCCGCAGTTTCAAGGTGTACAACAATCTCGTAACGCCAGCCGGTACCAACACGATTACGGGCGGTGGCGGAGGGGTGAATGCCAACTTCGAAGTATTGAAGAACTTTCATCTCATCGCGAACTCGTTCTACGGCGACGGTGTAGGCCGCTACATCGGCGGCCTTGGCCCCGACGTAATAGTGAAGGCTGACGGCACGCTCTCAGCAGTTCACTCAGGATCTGGCGTCGCCGGGTTCGAATGGCAGACCACCCCTAAATTCCTGGTCGACGGCTATTACAGCGGTGCCTATTTCTTCCGAAACTACGATTTGACCACCAAGACGTTGGGTACCCCTTGCGGAACTTTGTATTGCGTGGGCTTTGGGTTTCCCGGCTCGGCAAATACGAACAATCGCGATTACCAGGAGGGCACGGTTGGATTCATACCCACGATCTGGTCGAGTCCGAACTACGGAAAGCTGCAGGTTATCTCGCAGTTTTCCTACGTCGTTCGCACTCCCTGGTTTGTCGTGCCCGGGAGTCCTAAGAACGCGCATGCATTCATTACCTACGTCAACCTGCGTTACATCCTTCCGTAGGCGGAGTCGCGTGAAGTAAGGAACCAAAGGCGAGGGGCCGGATCGTTCGAGTGGATTGGGCGATCCGGCCCGGACGCCTGAATCTAATTTCGTCGAAGGTTTCAAGGAGAACCGGAAGATGAAGGCAACATACAGGAATGCGTTGATTTTTCTGGTCGCGATAGGTTTGATTCTAGGATTGATTCCGTCGGTGCGGGCCCAGGGTTCGATCGTACTTCTCAACGTCTCGTACGATCCCACGCGCGAGCTTTATCAGGACTACAACGGAGCCTTCGCGAAGTATTGGAAGGCCAAAACCGGGCAGGACGTCACGATTCAGCAGTCGCACGGCGGGTCCGGCGCGCAGGCCCGCTCCGTGATTGATGGATTGCAGGCAGACGTGGTAACGCTGGCGCTGGCGTACGACATCGACGCCATTTCCGAAAAAGCCAAACTCCTGCCCGCCAATTGGCAATCGCGATTGCCGAACAACAGCACGCCCTATACCTCCACGATCGTTTTCCTGGTGCGGAAGGGCAATCCGAAAAACATCAAGGACTGGGACGACCTCGTGAAGCCGGGAATCGCGGTTATCACGCCGAATCCCAAAACTTCGGGTGGTGCGCGCTGGTCCTACTTGGGGGCGTGGGGCTACGCCTACCTCAAGTCGGGGAAAAGTGACGCCGCAGCGAAGGATTTCGTCACCAAGCTCTACAAGAATGTTCCCGTGCTCGACTCAGGAGCGCGCGGCTCGACCACGACGTTCGTTGAGCGAGGCATCGGCGACGTCTTGCTGTCCTGGGAAAATGAAGCGCTTCTTTCCGTGAAGGAGTTGGGGCCCGACAGGTTCCAGGTCGTCGTTCCGTCTCAGAGCATCCTCGCCGAGCCTCCCGTGGCGGTGGTGGACCAGGTCGTGGACAGGAAAGGCACCCGGGCGGTTGCCGAGGCGTATCTCCAATACCTCTACACGCCCGAGGGACAGGAGATCGCGGCGCGGAATTTCTACCGGCAGCGGCTGGACTCCGTTGCCAAGAAGTACGCTTCAACGTTCCCCAAGATAAAGCTGTTCACGCTGGCGGACATTGTGGGCGACTGGCACAAGACCCAAACCACCCACTTTGCGGATGGCGGGGTTTTCGATCAGATCTACCAGCCGGCGCAATAGACTCACCCACCCCACAACGGGAGGCCGAGCGATGAAAATTGTCCTGAAGCAGCGGAGCATCTTACCGGGTTTCGGGCTGTCGCTCGGCTTCGGCGTTTTCTATTTGTGTCTTATCGTCCTGATTCCGCTGTCCGCCGCTTTTCTGAAGACATCTACATTGACTTGGCACCAGTTCTGGCACGTGGTGCTTTCGCCCCGCGCGCTGGCGTCTTATCGCTTGAGCTTCGGCGCCTCGCTGATCGGCGCGTCGATCAACCTGGTTTTCGGCGTTCTGGTGGCGTGGGTACTGGTGCGCTACGACTTCCCGGGGAAGCGATTATTCGATTCGGTCGTTGATCTGCCGTTTGCATTGCCGACGGCGGTGGCCGGAATCGCGCTCACGACAATCTACGCCCCCAACGGATGGCTTGGCCGGCCGCTCGCTGCCATCGGGATCCACGCCGCCTACACGGCATTGGGGGTGACCATCGCGCTGACGTTCATCGGGTTGCCGTTCGTCGTGCGAACCGTGCAGCCCGTGCTGGAGGATTTGGACAAGGAGCTGGAAGAGGCGGCCGCGTGCCTCGGCGCGGGGCGCTGGCAGACTTTTTCTCGCGTTCTCCTGCCGACAATCTTTCCCGCGGCGCTAACCGGCTTCGCTATGGCCTTCGCCCGCGCGATTGGCGAGTACGGCTCGGTGATCTTCATCGCCGGCAACATGCCGATGCGAACCGAGATTACACCGCTGCTGATCATCACCAAATTGCAAGAATACGACTACACCGGCGCGACAGCGATCGCCGTGGCCATGCTTGTGGTTTCGTTTGTATTGCTGCTGCCCATCAACATTCTGCAAAGGTGGAGCAGCAGCCGGCGCGCGCAGGAAGCTCCCAGAGACACGCCGTTGGGCGGGACTCTCAAGCCGGCTTACAGCCAGAGGGGGCGCCAATAGGGCGAGTCGATTTCTTCGCCTAAGAAAACTCCATGGCCGCATCCCTCCAAACACAGATACGAGGCACGCTGGCGCCGAGAAGCGGCGCGGCCGCCCGTGCCATCTCCGAACCCACCGTGGTGCGCTGGCTCCTGATCGGCATCGCGCTGGTGTTCCTCGGTACTTTTCTGTTTCTTCCACTCGCGATCGTTTTTGCGACGGCTTTCCAGAAGGGAGTTGGCTTCTACCTTCAGGTGTTTCGCGACCCCGACACACTGGCGGCAATCCGCTTGACGCTACTCGCCGCGGGCATCGCGGTGCCGTTGAACGTCGTATTCGGGATTGCTGCGGCGTGGGTAATCGGCAAATTTGATTTCGTGGGCAAGAGTTTGCTGATCACGCTGATCGACCTGCCATTTTCCGTTTCGCCCGTGGTCGCGGGATTGATCTACGTGCTGCTTTTCGGTTTGCAAGGGCTGCTGGGGCCGTGGTTGATCGCGCATGGCATTCGAATCATCTTTGCCGTCCCCGGAATCGTGCTGGCGACGATTTTCGTCACGTTTCCGTTCGTCGCGCGCGAATTGCTTCCGATGATTCAGTCGCAGGGCAACGAGGAGGAAGAAGCAGCCCTGACGCTGGGCGCCAGCGGCTGGCAGACGTTCTTCCGGGTGACTCTGCCGAACGTGAAATGGGCGCTGATCTACGGCGTGATCCTCTGCAATGCCCGCGCCATGGGCGAGTTTGGCGCAGTCTCGGTTGTGTCCGGCCACATCCGCGGCCTGACCGACACGGTGCCGCTGCATATCGAAATTCTCTACAACGATTATCAGTTCGTCGCTGCGTTTGCAGTGGCGTCGCTTCTGGCGCTTCTGGCTCTGATGACTCTGTTGGTCAAGAGCGTGGTCGAGTGGAAAGCGGGTCAACAATTCGCGGCTCAGTCCGCAAGCGACACGGAGTCGAACTCATGAGCATCAGCGTGCGCGGCATTACGAAGGATTTCGGGCACTTCAAAGCGTTGAAGGAAGTGGATCTGGAAATCCCGGATGGCCAGCTCGTCGCATTGCTGGGGCCCTCCGGTTCGGGAAAGACGACGCTGCTCCGCATCATTGCCGGACTGGAATTCGCGGATTGCGGAACCGTGCAGTTCGACGGCAAGGACATCTCGGATCAAACGGCCGGCGAACGGCACGTGGGGTTCGTGTTTCAACATTACGCGCTATTCCGGCACATGACCGTGTTCGAGAACATCGCGTTCGGGCTGCGCGTCCGCCCGCGGCGGTTGCGGCCCAGCGAACAGAAGATCCGCGCCAAAGTGGAAGAGCTGCTGCGGTTGATACAGTTGCAGAATCAGGCTCGGCGCTACCCCTCCCAGCTTTCCGGCGGCCAACGCCAGCGCGTCGCTCTGGCACGGGCGCTGGCTGTCGAACCCGGCGTTCTGCTGCTCGATGAACCGTTCGGGTCACTCGACGCGAAGGTGCGGCAGGAATTGCGCCGCTGGCTCCGCCAACTGCACGACGAAGTGCACATCACCAGCGTGTTTGTCACCCACGATCAGGAAGAGGCGCTCGAAGTCGCCGACCTGGTTGCCGTCATGAACGAGGGACGCATCGAGCAGGTCGGAAGCCCCGAGGAAGTTTACAATCATCCGGCTACGCCGTTCGTTTACAATTTCCTGGGCAACGTGAATCTATTTCACGGCCGCGTGGACGACGGGAAGGCCTACATCCAGGAAACCGATACCGGGAATCTCGCGTTCGTGCGGCCCCATCTGCTTGAAATCACGCGCCAGCCCAACGGCGCGAATCATTTTCGTGCGACCACCACGCACATCAATGCAGCGGGCCCCGTGGTTAAGGTGGACGCCCTGACGGAATGGGGCGCGCCCATTCACGTCGAGATGTCTCAGGAAAGATTTCAGGCGCTTCGGCTCAACAAGAACGAAGTGGTTTTCGTCACGCCCAAAGACATCGCGGTATTTCAGAAGGACCGTGCTTCGTAACACTCTTCGCCGCCATGTTCGCGTCAATGGACGCACCGCCGCGCGGCGGTGACCTGTGATATCGGTTTCAGAGAATTCGATGGAGCCGAGGCCCGGACTTGAACCGGGGACCTGCCGATTACGAATCGGCTGCTCTACCAACTGAGCTACCTCGGCAGCGTAATCGACTGTAACATCGAGGCGAAAAAACTGTCAAACCGCCAAATCGAGCCCGCGTTCTGAATCCCGGCACTCCGGAAGCGTAATGCCTTCAGCGCCGCAGGCGCCGTCACTTGCCCTTTGAGCCTCTTGTTCCGGGCAGGGCACTCGCGGCGAACGTGCTGCCGGGCGGAGCAAGTTTCGCGCTTGGCCAGCCTTCCCGTTTCAGACCGTCCCCAATCCGATTCAGGACATTAGAAATCGTTAACCCTGTACGATTCATAAGCCTGCACGCGCGCATTCGGTTTCCAGAAACGCGGTTCGATCTTGACTCCACTCGGGGGTTGGCGTAGCTTGGGCGCGAAGATAAAATTTCAATAAGTGCAAGCTGACGATAGCGGCAGCACTGGAAATTCTGAGGGAGGATTTTCGTGGCGACTCATTTTACGGTGAACGGCAAGCCCCAGACGGTAAACGTCAATCCCGACATGCCGTTGCTCTGGGTTCTTCGCGACACGCTCAACATGACCGGCACCAAATTTGGATGCGGCGTGGCGCTTTGCGGCGCCTGTACGGTCCACATCAACGGTGAGGCAACCCGCTCCTGCATCACCCCGATATCCAGCGTCGCCGGGAAGAGCGTCACGACCATCGAAGGACTTTCTCCCAACAGCAGCCATCCCATTCAGCGGGCCTGGGTCGAAATCGACGTTCCACAATGCGGCTATTGCCAATCGGGCCAGATCATGACGGCTTCGGCGCTCCTCGCGAAGAGTCCCAAGCCTACCGACGCCCAAATTGAGGAAGCCATGACCGGCAACATTTGCCGCTGTGGCACCTATCCCAGAATCAAGAAGGCGATTCATCGCGCGGCGGAATTGCACGCTGCCGCGGCCAAGCCGGCCAACGCCAGCGCGGATCCCGTGCCTGGGCCTGATGCGGTGTTGGCAGGAGGTGCGGAATGAGCGCCGTCACGAATCCACTGGATCGTCGCAGTTTCCTCAAGACGGGTCTCGCCGGAGCCACCGGGCTGGTCATCGGCTTCTATCTGCCGGGGCGCCGCGAGGTGCTCGCCGCTTCATCCGCACCCGCTGTTCTCAACGCCTGGATTCAAATCACGCCGGAAGATCAGGTGACCATCCTGATCAGCAAGTCGGAGATGGGGCAGGGCGTGGAGACGTCGCTCGCGATGCTCGCAGCCGAAGAGCTCGAATGCGATTGGAAGAGAATTCACACTGAATTTGCGCCCGCCGACAAAGTGTATTTTGACCCTGCGTTCGGAATGCAGGGCACCGGCGGCAGCCAAAGCATTCACTCCGGCTGGGAGCCGATGCGTAAAGCCGGCGCGACTGCCCGCGAGATGCTGATTGGGGCCGCGGCGCAGAAATGGAGCGTGGACGCCTCGGAATGCCACGCGGAGAATGGCGCGGTCTTCCACAGCGCCACGAAGCGCCGCGCGACTTTTGGCAGCCTTGCGGAGGCCGCTGCGCAGATTCCCCAGCCTAAAGAGGTCAAGCTCAAGGATCCCAGCCAGTTCAAGATCATCGGCAAGCCAATCAAGCGCGTGGATACGCCGAAGAAGGTGAACGGCACCGCGGTCTTTGGAATTGACGTGCGGCTGAAGGGCATGCTTCATGCTTCCGTCGAGCACTGCCCGGTTTTCGGCGGCAAAGTCGCCAGTTTCGATGCCACGAAAGCCAAGGCCATTCCCGGCGTGAAGGACGTGATTCAGATCCCCACGGGCGTCGCCGTAGTGGCGGACAACACTTGGACGGCTTTTCAGGGCCGCAAAGCTCTCGATATCAAGTGGGACGAGGGTCCCAACGCAGCGGTCTCGAGCGCCAGCATCAGGAAATCGTTCATGGACGCCGTCGAAAAACCCGGCGTGGTATCGCGCAAGGAAGGCGATGCCGCTGCGGGGCTATCGAGCGCGGCGCAGAAGGTCGAAGCCGTGTATGAGGCTCCCTACCAGGCCCACGCCACGATGGAGCCGATGAACGGCACGGCGGACGTTCGCGCCGACGGCGTCGATCTCTGGGTGGCGACGCAGTTCCAGACGCCTTCGCAGGGCACCGCAGCCGGCATTACCGGCCAGAAGCCGGAAAATGTCAAAGTGCACACCACGTACCTTGGCGGCGGCTTCGGCAGGCGCGGCTGGTCGGATTTTGTCGCGGAATCAACCATCCTCTCGAAAGCCATGGGAGCGCCCGTGCAGGTCACATGGACCCGGGAAGACGACATGCAGCACGACTACTATCGGCCTGCGTCCTACATCAAAATGGCCGCCGGCCTCGACGCAAATGGCAAGCCGACGGCGTTCACGGCTCGCGTAGCCTGCGATTCGATCATGAGCTGGTTTTTCCCCGGCTCGATCAAGAACGGTCTCGACGCCAGCAGCGTCGAGGGCGTTTCCGACATCGCTTACGACATACCCAATATCCTCGTAGATTATCAGCTGATGGCGGGGCCGATCCCGATGGGCTTCTGGCGGTCGGTCGGAGCCTCGCAGAACGGCTTTTTCAGCGAGAGCTTTGTGGACGAGCTGGCGGCCGCGGCCAAGAAGGATCCGTATGAATACCGCCGCGATCTGCTATCCAAAAAGCCGCGTCACCTGGGCGTTCTGAATCTGGCCGCGCAAAAGGCCGGGTGGGGCACGCCGCTGCCAAAGGGCCGCTTCCGTGGGATCGCCGTCCTGGAGGCGTTTTCAACCTACGCCGCCGAGGTCGTGGAGATTTCGATCGACAAGGATGGCACAGTCAATGTCCATCGCGTCGTCGCCGCCGTGGATTGCGGCCGTGTGATCAACCCAGATACGGCGGAGGCGCAGGTTTCGGGCGCCATCGTCTACGGGATTACCGCCGCGCTCAAATCGGAAATCACCATCGATCGCGGACGCGTCGTTCAGACCAATTTTGCAGACAACCCGACGCTGCGCATGAACGAAACGCCGAAGATTGAAGTCTACTTTATCCCGAGCGAGGAAACTCCCACGGGCTTGGGTGAGCCGGCCGTTCCGCCGGTGGCGCCGGCAATCGCCAATGCCATCTTCGCCGGCACTGGCAAGCGCATCCGCCACATGCCAATCAAGCCGGAAGATCTCGCCTAGCCGGTAGGTAGACCACCAATCGAAATGAAAAGGGGCGTCCGCCGCGGCGGACGCCCCTTTTGTTTTCTCGGCCTTTCAGGTGGAAGCGTGGTCCCTCAGGCCCACGAAAAACCGGCATTAGAAATTGCGGTTTTAGCCGTGGTCCCTGGATCTTTTCCGCGAACATCAGTGTTTATCTGTGTTCATCTGTGGCCCATTTAGCTTTATCTCTGTGCCTCCGTGGCAAATCATTTCGAAAAAGGATACATCAGCCACGCAAGACCGACGCCGATCACCAGAAAAAGGGCCAGCGACAAAAGCGCGTACTTGATTCTCCCCGCCAGCGTCTGGCGACCAAGGCACGCGAAAGCCACCGACACGCACAGCGCGAACGTCACCATCGCCGCAAAGTGACTCAAATGGACGCCGGTTCCGAACATTCAACTTTTCCGTCCCGAAGCGATTCGGTACGCGTCCAGAACTCCTAGCAAGTTCACCACTCCCGCGGCCGCCAGGAATCGCGTGCCATAATCGCCCACCGCGCGTGAGACATCCGGGCCTGCGGCCTCAAGCAGCCGCGGCAGAAAATAGAACGCGCCCGAGAGTGCATCCGCCAGAAAACCCAACTCGCCGAATGGATCGGTCGAGCGCGTGTTGAACACTTCGCCGCGCATCCCATATCCCACCAGAGCCAGGCCGCCCACCGCCAGGAAAAGGAAAGCCGCCCGGCCCCAGCGTCGCAGAAGCAGATGCCCCAACCCGGGCACGGCCCACGCCGCGATCGCCGCCACGACAGCGATGGCGGCAATGGGGTGCGCGCTTCGTTCGGCCGATTTTTCGGTCAAGGGAGCGTCGGTCGCCATGGGTTAGCCGAGCACAGGGAGAATTTCTTCCTGGATCGCGCCGGTGACGCGCGCCTCGCGCTCGCCGACGTACACATTGACCTCGCTGCGAATGCCGAATTCCGGCAGGTAGATTCCCGGCTCGATCGAGAAGCACGTTCGCGGCACAATTTTCCGGTCATCGCGCGTCTCCAGGCTGTCCATGTTCGCGCCGTTGCCGTGGACTTCCTGGCCGATGCTGTGTCCGGTCCGGTGCACGAAGTATTTGGCATAGCCGGCCTTGCGAATGATTTCCCGCGCCGCGCGGTCCACTTCCCAGCCATGAATCGTTCGTCCGTGCGCCACCGCCTCGCGCACGAATTCAATCGCGCGGTTCCTCGCCTCGCGCACGATGCGAAAGATCTTCGCGTAAGCCTCCGGGACGCGCTCGCCTAGGTAGCCGACCCATGTGATGTCGTAATAGACGCTGCCCGGGCGGTCGCACTTCGCCCAGATGTCGAGCAGCAACAGGTCGCCGGCGCGAATCGGTCGCGACGCCCCCGGTGTCGGCTCGTAGTGAGGATTGCCGTTGTTCGGCTGCACGGCCGCGATGGGCGGCTCGGCTGTCGTCAGCCCGTTTGCGTGGAAGCGTTCGAGGATCCACGCCTGCAATTCGACTTCGGTGATCGGATGGCCTTCGCGCACCAGCGCCGCCGCGCGTTCAAATGCCGCGCGCGTGATGCGGTCCACGATGGCGCCTGCTTCCAAATGCGATTCGAGTTGCTCGGGAGTCCACGCCGCCTCGAATTTCTGCAC
>Ga0209517_10008460_pt1 | contig 12035 bp, 8 predicted proteins | sample PeaSoiMetSII2010_FD_187695 | JGI IMG/M metagenome (GOLD analysis project Ga0209517, IMG submission 187695) | Peat soil microbial communities from Weissenstadt, Germany - SII-2010 (SPAdes) (version 2) | ecosystem: Environmental > Terrestrial > Soil > Wetlands > Peat | place: Germany: Weissenstadt...
AGAAACGGCTTAAGTCAAGGACTATTTGAGATTTGCAAAAATGCCCTGAGCAGGCGACCACCTGGGAAGGCGCTCAAGATAAAGGGGCTTCGATGCCAGCCGACTCTGACTTTACGAAATCACTGGGAGTTCACGGAGTTCATGGGAGTGCATGGGAGTAGTACTAAACCCCAATCCCCAACCCCTAACCCCCAACCCCCAACCCCCTTTTCTTGTACAATCGTCCCTCGGGTCCCCATGATCTCCCCCCTCACCCCGCTCGACTTCCTCGCACGCAGTGCCTTGGTCTACCCAGACGCCACAGCCATCGTCGATGGAGACCGCCGCTTCACCTACGCGGAATTCCACGCCCGGGCGCACCGTCTCGCCGGGGCGTTGCGCAGACTGGGCGTCACTCCCGGCGACCGCGTCGCGGTCCTGGCCGTGAACGGCGTCGCGGCCCTGGAGGCGCACTTCGGCCCCATGATCATCGGCGCCGTCCTGGTGATGCTCAACACGCGGCTTCAGTCCGAAGATCTCGGCTGGATCCTCCGGCACTGCGGCGCCAAGGTGCTGCTGGTCGATCCGCTCCTGCGCCACCTTGTACGCGATGCCGCCGTCCCCGACATCGTCGACGACTACGAAGGCCTGCTGGCCGCCGCAACCCCCGCCGAGCCCCTGCCCGTCACCGACGAAAACGCCTGCATCGCCATCAACTATACCAGCGGCACCACCGGCTTCCCCAAGGGCGTGATGTACACCCACCGCGGCGCCTGGGTGAACGCCATCGGCGAGATCATCGAACATGGATTGAGTGCGCGCAGCGTCTACCTCTGGACGCTGCCCCTGTTCCACTGCAATGGCTGGTGCTTTCCCTGGGCCGTGACTGCCGCCGGCGCCCGCCACGTCTGCCTGCCGCGGCCCGAGCCCGCCGAGGTGGTCCGGCTCATCCAATCCGAGGGTGTAACGCATCTCTGCGGAGCGCCCGTGGTGGTGGCCTCGCTCGCCCAATTCTGCGCGGCCGGAAGTATTCGCTTCCCGCGACCCCTGCGCATCGTCACCGCCGGCGCCCCGCCCCCTCCGGCCGTGATCCGCGCCGCCGAGGAGACCGGCGCCGAAATCGCGCACGCCTACGGCCTCACCGAGACCTACGGCCCGCACACCATCTGTGCCTGGAAGCCCGCGTGGGACCAACTGCCCTCCGCCGAGCGCGCGCAGCTCAAGGCGCGGCAAGGCGTCGCCTACCTGGTTGCGGGAACCGATCTCCGCGTAGTCGACGACCAGATGCGCGACGTTCCCGCCGACGGCGCCACCATGGGCGAAGTGCTCATGCGCGGCAACAACGTTATGCTCGGCTACTACGACAACCCGCAAGCTACCGCCGACGCCTTCACCGGCGGCTGGTTCCACTCCGGCGACATTGCCGTGCTCCATCCCGACGGCTACATCGAGCTGCGCGACCGCAAGAAAGACATCGTGATCTCAGGCGGCGAAAACATCTCCTCCATCGAAGTGGAGAAGGTGTTGGCCGAGCATCCCGCGGTGGCCGAAGTAGCCATCGTGGCCGCGCCCGATTCCAAATGGGGCGAGGTGCCTAAAGCCTACGTGGGGCTGAAACCGGGATCGTCGGCCACCGCCGAGGAGTTGATTGCCTGGTGCCGCCAGCGCATCGCGCACTTCAAATGTCCCAGCCACGTGGAATTCGGCCGGCTTCCCCGCACCGCCACCGGCAAGGTCCGCAAGAACGAGCTGCGCGCCCGCACCCGCGACGCGGGGTAGGCTCGCGATATCAAGACCACTCCCTGATGACAGTCGCGTCCTCAGGTTGTGACTCTCTCTGTTTTCTCTCCGCGCAAGTCCCCGTTCCTCCACGGCTCCGCGGTGAGGTCCTTGTTTCCAGTCCTCACCGGACCTTCCGGAACATCACCGCCCAATTTCGTACACCGGGTCCGGGGCTGGGACGCTCGTGAGAACCGCCGAAACATGGCATCCCTTTGCCGCCGGACCCGATGGTCGCGGCCTGGTCGGGAGCCTTCAGTCGAACGCAATCCTCGTCTCGGTGCCACCAATGCGGATCTGACGGCTCTGGCTGACTCCATCCACGCTTTGCGTATGAATTTTGGTGCTGTCGAACTTCCGGTCCCCGCTTTCGACCCTCGCATCGAGTTCCAACGATTTGCCGGTTTTGAGCTCGATGAACCGGACTTTCGGCTCATCGACAACCAGCTTGTACTCCCCCGGTTGGAGTTCCACCTGTCCCACCTTCGACGCAATGCCGATGCTAATGCGATCGCTTTTGGATTGGTCGGCCGCCGCAGTAGAGGCCAGGAAAGGTTTGAAAAAGGCTTTTCCTCGTTCATTTGATCCACAACCCGGAGGCACTTTTGCGGTGACGCACTGGCTGATCATCCCAGGCAGGACCTCTTGTCTGAATCTCAAGTCGGTGCGCGCCGTATGGCTTCCGAGTGCGCTGTGACGGGCACCCTTCGGCGCCCCGCAGGGTGACCTCCTTCCCGTTCACCGCGTTTCGTAAAGTGTGGTCCTTCGAGTACCGCTGGCGGACCTGCCGATGAGCGCACCGATCACACCAAAAAGTGCTCCGGCAACCAGCCCTCCCTCCGCCTGGGCGGAGCCAGTTTTATCCCTGGTTCCCGCGCCAGCGGCCCCGATGGGGATTCCGATGCCAAAACCAATGGCGCCGCCGATTGCCGCCCCTCTGCCGGGCCGGCCCTTCTCCCTGAGGACAACCGCCAAAACCTGCGACTTGCCGATCTCCATGCTCTTGCCATTCCGAAGCTGAAGGACAAGCCCGTCGGAGGTCCATCTCTCAAGACGCCCTCGGAGTGTCTTTGGGTACGGATCCTCTGACGCGCTCTTCGTTTCCACTTCAATGTCCTTCTCCGGTCCGAGGGTTTGAAGCTGCTCCCACTGCACCTGGGCGCGTGCCTCGCGTGTGTCAGCCTTTGAACGTTTGCCGGACACGGGTTGTGGCGCGGACGCTGGCTGCCATGCAAGAGCGTCTCCCCCGGCCAGCAAAAGCGCCATCAGCGCGCACAGGAACTGCCGTAGCATCCTCCTTCTGTGGAAGGAGGGTGAATAGTTTTCGCTCACTGTCTACCTCCTTAACTCAGCGCCTCACCGGTATGTATTGTCCCCTGGGACTGGCCTCCGCGCCCATGAGTACAATCACTTCGTAATCGCCGTCCGGCAGATCGGGCACCACCACGTTCAATTGATCCAGACCACTGCCCACCAAGCCGCTATAAGTTACCTGGGCTGCGGCGGGGCCGATCTGCACCCGCACCGGCACGGAACCCGCTAATGGAGCCGATCCATTGAATCGGTGATAGTAGGGAACCTGGGGGTCCGTCCGGCCCAGGCCCGTGCCGTAGAACACAATCGTTTCGCCCGGTTGCGCCGGCCGCGCGGGCACGTTGGGCCCCAGTTGTCCCGGTTTTGCCACATAAGCCCAGTCCGCATGCATGGCCACCAAGTAAGGCGTCGGCCACTGCTGCAACTGGAACAGCCCGGGCGAATACGGTTTCGCATTGGCCGCCGCTTTCTGCCAACCCACCGGGCTTCTCACGATGACGTCTACGGGTCCGGCCGGAAGATTGTCGGGGGCGAGCACATTCAATTGCGTGGGGCTGACGAACGCCACCACCGCGGGAATACCGTTGATTGCGACATCCACGCCATCCAGGCTGGTCGGAAGCCAGTCGTACAGAATGTCGCTCTCGGTCCACTGCCGGGTGGTCGTCGCGAGGCCTCGTCCGTAAATCGAGACCCAGGATCCGGGCGATATGTCCCTGGCGCCGGATGCCGCGTTCGTGACCGCGTTAATCACCGGTGCGTTCGCTACCGGCACGAGCAGGCCATCCTGGCTCTTTTTTCCGCCGATCTCGAGAACGATGGGCAGGTCGCCCGCGCCCAGCCCCGCAGGCACTTTTGCAGTGACGCGGTACTCGCCGATCATCCCCGGCAGGACCTCGGACACGATACCCTCCAGAGGCTTCCCGCCAATTGTGACCGACGGCGTCATAACCGTGCGAGCCGGTTGGATGAGGCTGAATCCTGTGACCATCGGCGGATTCGTTTGCCCCAATCCAGTGGCGAAGATTTCGACAGTGTCCCCCGGGAGCAGAGGATTGGTCGCGGTGGCCGCGCCGCCGGAGGGCTGGATGGCGATTCCGGCGTAGGGAGATTGAGGGCTGGCGGGCAGCGTCGGACTCAAGCTGTCAACCGTGAAACTGAACGGAGCGGAAGTCAAGGCTTGGCTATCCGCGGTCCGTTGTACAACTAATGTCGCTGGCCCGGGAGTGACTTCAAACGGGATCTGAATCGCGATGAAGTTTGTCGTCACGGTCTGAATGGCCGCCGGACGGCCGTTGATCGTGACCGTCACCCCCTGGCACTGGGTTGGCCAGTAGGAAGGATCGATCATACACTGCGACACGCCACCGGGGAGGGACATGAACCCGCCGCCGACGACGTTAGCTACAACCCCCGGCGATACGGTGCGCACTCTGGCGTCCAGAACGCTCTGCAGATAGCCGACGGCCGGCCGGCTCACCGCCGGACCCACCACCAACGTCGCTGGACTGCTCCGTTTGCTGGAGATTTCTATGGAGACCTGCTGATCGCCGAAAGGAATGTCTGGCGGCAATACAAAGCGCACGAGATAATTCCCGGGCTCGCACATACTGCCGCAGCCGAGACCCGCGGAGAGCGCCGGTACCGATCGGCTGCCGATCCACAAAGTGGGTAGCGTCGCCATCGGCGCCGAGCCGATCTCGCCGGTGGCAATCGCCGGAACAGTGGGACCAAGACCCACCGCATAAACCGTCAGTTCCAACGCGGGCGTGGCGGGGCTCGCGCGGCTGATGACTCGCTGAGAGGCGTCCGAAAAAAAACCCAGAATGCTGCCGGTGGGGTCACTCAGTTTCTGGATGCCGGGCGCATACTGCTCCACGATCACCGTGAACGTAGCCGAATTCAAGCCTTGATGGTTTTTCAGCACCACACTCACCTGCCCCGCGGGTTGATCCACCGGGATATAGGCGATCACTTGAGTCGGGTAAACAGAGCGCACCGGCACCGCGCGATTACTCACCGTAACAGAGACCGAACCGCAGACCAGGGGGACCTTCGGGCCCGGACACTGGACCATCCCACCGGCCAGGTTCGTGCCGTTCACCAGCACGGGCATGCCGGGAGAGACCGGGGCGGTGAACGTGGCTTGGCTTACCACCCCGTTGATAACTGGCGTCTGCGAAACTGCAGGCAACGAACAGGTGATCAGCGTCACCACAAAAAGAACGACGAGTTTCATAAACTGACCTCCGCATCAACGTATCGAACCCTGATCGTGACCGGGTTCGCCGCCCTGCCTTCGGCCGTTAGCGCGACGGCAACCTCCCCGCGAGACGCCAGAGCGCGTGGCAGTTTGACATTCACCTGGTCCAGCCCGGGATACTCGCCTTGTGCTCCGGCGTATTGGACCTCACTGTCCGTTCCGCCGATCTGCACGCGAACCTTGTCGAGGGCCGTTCGACCCCGGATGCCGGTGCCGTACAACAGCAGGATCACCTGCTCGTTCGTGTCGCCGAGGTCGATGGGGGTTGCCATGCAACTTCCCGGAGCGGTTCCGCAGGTGGCCGCTGGAACGACCGTTTGCGTGCCGTCGACCGCCACCCGTACCGCCATCGCGGCCGCCACCCCCTTTCCGTCGCCATTCTGGGAAAACAGAGCTGGGGCTACCGTGTCGATCTGTATCCACCCGGCTGCGACGGTTGTGATGCCGTCCAGAACCGTCACCGTCCCCAATCCGCGCTGGGCGGCTTCGGGAACCAGGAAATTGATTTGCGCCGGCGAAACAAAGAACAACGGCGCCGCGTACTCCGCCCCCGCGCTATCCTGCACACGGACCGTTGCGCCGCCAAGCGTGGCCGGCAGTGGCACGCTGTCGGCCAGCTCAAGGCGCGCCGCAAGGTTCTGGCCAAAGCCGCTGGCGATCGAACCCGGCGCCACCGTCTGGTCGTCCGAGAAACTCGCGGCGGATACCGTGACGAAACCGGTGACCGGAGTCCCTTCGGAGATTCGGGCGAGAAAGGAATCGCCGTTTATTCCTCCCGATGGATTTCGCTGCAGACCGTCGGCTGAAGTCGCGAAGTCGTTCGAAAGCGTTGTTCCCGCAACGTACACGCCGCCGGTTGGATCGACTGCCACCGCACTGCCGCCATCGTTGTCGCTGCCACCGAGGCACGTTGCATACAGGATTCCGGTGCCGGCGGCATTGAGCCGCACCACGAAGGCGTCCCCGAACTTCTGGGGCGCTGCGCGGATGGCATCCGGCGTCGTGAAAAAGCCGTTCGACGCCGTGCCCGTGACGTATGCCTCCAGGTTGGAGCGCAAGGCAATGTCGTTCCCGCTCGTAGCGCCCAGAAAGGTCGAATACACCAGAGACGTTCCCGCGGCATTCAGCTTCGCTACGAACCCATCGTTGCCGCTGAATGCCCGCCGGTATGCATCCACCGTAGTCGGAAAGTCGGCCGAGTAGGTGATCCCGGTCACATATGCGTTTCCTGCGCTGTCGACGGCCAGACCGCGCGCCCCGTCGCCGGTTCCTCCTCCCAGGTAGGTTGCGTAAATGAGGGCGGCGCCCTGGGAGTTCAATTTGAAAACGACGGCGTTCTCGCGGCCGGAGCCTTTCGATTTCTGGAAGGCGCCCGCCGTGACCGGAAAGTCCGTGGAAGCGGTAACTCCGGCCACAAAAGCGTTACCCGCATCGTCCAGCGCGATACGAATGCCCGTGTCCAGGCCACTGCCGCCCACTAAGGTGGAGTAGACGAGACCGGTCCCGGAGGGGTTCAACTTCGCGACAAAGATGTCGTTGGAGTCGGGCGTCCGGCGGATGGCGCCGGGCGAGGTGGGAAAGTCGCTTGAGTAAGTGGTCCCCACCACGTAAGCGTTGCCGTTCTTGTCCAAGGCGATGCCGTAGCTTTCGGCGCGCGCGCTGTCGAGGTACGTGGAATATGCCAGTGCAGCTCCGGAAGGATTCAGTTTAGCCACGAAAGCGCCTCCCGAGGAGGTGGTGCGAAAGGCGCCCGGGGAAGTAGGAAAGTCGCTGGAGGTCGCGGTTCCTGTTACATGCGCGTAGCCGTCTGCGTCCACCGCCAGGTCGGACGCGCCGTCCTGCCCGGCGCCGCCCAGATAGGTACAGTAGATGAGCGCGGTTCCGGCGGGATTGAGCTTCGCCACAAATGCGTCCGTTCCGCCGTGTAGGACCCGCTGAAAGGCTCCGGCCGTGACCGGCAAATTGGTCGAACTGGTGGTGCCTGCGATGTAGACATTGCCCGCTGGATCCGGCGCTACTCTCGCGATGGAGTCATTCCCATTGCCGCCGAAATAGCTGGCGTACCGCAGAGCGGGAGCGGCAGCCAGTATGGACGCCGTCCACAAAATCGCTATTAGCCGCATCGCCATCTCCTTTGCGCCCCTTTCCTGGGCGCCCGGTTTCAGGGTTTCTGCCGTTTTTGCCTGGGTGTACGATAGACGGTAGAGTAGCCGGGGAAGGCCGCGCCCAGACCCACACCGGTGGCCGCGCCGATCCCTGTCGTGGCACCGACAATGGCTCCGGCGAAATCCGAGCCTCCCGTTCCGTAGAGCAGTCCCGCCCCCACTGCCGCGCCCAACCCCGCTCCTATGGCCACGCCGATGAGGGCGTGACGTCCGCGTCCCGATGCGGTCCTGACGCTGACACGGAAGACTTGATCGCGCGCGATGGCGCGTTCCTCTTTCTTCACACGAATGCGGATGGCCTCGCCGGAAACGCTTAGAAAATCGCCGCGGAAGGACTTCAAATCCATCTGGACCACGTCCACATGCTGGCCTTTGCGCAGGGACTCCAGATTCTCCCATTGCGCCTCGGCGGCTGCGGCGGTCGCAGGGACCATCAGAAGCATAAGCAACATTACGAACAGGAAGTCTGACTTCATCGTTGGCTCCGATCTGGTTCACGGCTTCCAAAAGGTAAGGAAGCAAAATCCCTTGACGCGTTACTCTCACGCTGTCTGCGGCGAACCAACCCTGCCTTGTTCCGAAGCGCCTTGAGGGTTCCGTCGGATGCGTCTACAACGACAAGATCCGTTCTGCCGTCCCCATCAAAATCCATCGCGATCATGGAAGCAGCGTCGACCGCCACCGGCGCCGGCGCCGGCCCACCGAACGACCCGTTTCCGTCGCTGAACAGAATGCCGAACAGGATCACGATCGATTCGTCACGACTCTCGTCGGCCGGACTGAGGTCGTAGGTTATGGCGGCGAGGTCGTCCCGGCCGTCCCGGTCGAAATCCCCGATCGCCGACAACGTGGCCAGGCGGCCGCGCGGAGGACTCAAGACGAACCTGGGGGCCGCTCGAAACAGGCCGCCTCCCGCGTTGAACAGAACCGTCAGATCGGACCCGCAGTTGAGCAGAACGTCCGGTTTGCCGTCGCCGTTAAAGTCGCCTCTTTCGAGGCTGCCGCTCCCCTGGCAACGCTCCGGGGACGCCGACTTGATCATGCCCCCCTTCGCGTTGCCGGAGTATATGGCCGCCTGGCCCTCGAACAGCGCCAGATCCTGCACGCCGTCGCCATCGAAGTCCGCCGAAATGAGGGCTCCGCCCCATGCTGTGGGGAATCGCTGTGTCAGCCTGAATGTTCCATCGCCACTCCCGTGATAGATCTGCAGCTCCTGAACGGGCAGATTCACCAAGGCGATATCGGCGATGCCGTCGCCATCGAAGTCACCCGACGCCACGGATAGGAACCTGCTGGTCGGGGCGCTGCCATAGCCTTGGTACGCAGGGCACCGCTCTATCGGGGTGACGATGTCTGCTGCAAAGCTTCCATCGCCGCGGCCCGGGAGTACGCGAAGTGTCGCGTTGAAGTCCGTTCCAGGCACGCCCTGCCATGAGGGAACCGTAACCAGCGCCAGGTCCGGGATCCCGTCGCGGTCAAAATCCGCGAATACTCCGTCCAATACATAGTCATCCCGCCGAATGGTACTGGCGCGCCCGGAACTCGGATGCAGAATCGAGATAGTACGCCGTCCCTGCAGGATCACCGCCAGTTCGGTCTTGCCATCCGCATCAATATCCGCCAACCGGATGGGGAAGGAGTTCGCGTAATCGGTTCCGAAATAAGTCGGCGATTCGAATACTCCGTTTCCGCGGCCCAGGGCCAGCAACGCTGAACTACCCGAGTAGCTGGAGGCAATCAGGTCCGGACGGGAGTCGCCGTTCATGTCCGCCAGGACGACCGAGAACACGTCTCCGATCGAAGCGACTGTGGCGGCTGGGCGAAACGTGCCGTCTCCGCCATTGAGGATCACGGTAATCCGGCCACCGTAATAGTTCCCTACGACGAAATCCGGTAGCCCGTCGCCATTGAGATCCGCGGTTGCCACCGATACCGCGCGATCCCCGGACAGCACTTCGGGCCCGGCGCGGAATGAACCGTGGCCGTCTCCAGTGAACAGAAGTAGCCCGCCGTCACAAGCGACGGCCAGATCCATGTTCCCGTCATGATCATAATCCGCCGGAACCAGATCGTGAGGGCGATCCTCTGTAGGTACCTTTCTCTCCGCCGTGAACAGACCGCCGCCGGCGCCCAGGAAGATGGAGAGGTCATCGTAGTCCACGGGATTCGCTGTCGCCACGTCGGGTATGCCATCCCTGTTGAAATCGGCGACTGCCAGAGCTACCGGCACGCCCCCGGTCGGCGAACCCGCGATCTTCAACTCCGTCCCCATGCGAAACGTCGCGTCCCCATTTCCGAACAGCACCGTCACTTTCCCATCCTGGCCGAGCGCCAAATCGAGGATGCCGTCCCCATTCAGATCCGCCGCCACCATGCCCCTGGCGGAGGCGCTGATCGAGGTCGCCAGGCTTTCCGGCGGCCGGAAACTCCCGTCGCCCTGCCCGCGATAGGTGAACACCTTGCCTGCCGGCGGGCAGTATACGGCCAAGTCCAGCGCGCCATCGCGATCCAGGTCTGCGAGCGCAATGTCGGGGGTCGGACACGGGGACGAGACCGGGATCACACGCCCGGGTTCGAATTGTGAGTCGGCGCCGGCCAGCAGCAGCACGACTCCCGCGGCACTCCCGACCGCGATATCCGGCCTGCCGTCGCGGTTGACATCTCCCACCGCGACCCTGAAGGCATTAGTGAGCCGTTCGGCCAGCGGAAGTACCGCCGACGCTTTGAACCGAAGGTCCTGGGCCAAGGGCCGTTCAGATGCTGCCGTGGCAGCCCAGAGAATGCAACATACTGTTGGCCATGACTGGCCGACTACTCGCATAGCTGCCTCCTTCCCGACGGCTGCCCGGTTCTTCACAGGCTCTAAACCACGGCAGGAAGACTGAGGTGCGAGCTTACACGCTCACGGCTTGCTCGGAGAGGCCTTACCTGCACGAAATCGAAGTGTCGCATCGCGTCCCGCCGAGGGCTCGACCGTTCATTGATAACCGACAGCCTGTGTCCAAGCACGTCCTCATGCACTAGCATTCCGATATCCAGGCCTTGAACTACGAAAGTGGCCGTGGTTGGGCGCATCACTGAGAGATAGCCGGCAGCTCTAGCCATTCCGTTTCCCGCGCCCTGGTAGCAGGAGGCGACCAGGAAGAAATCTGACCGGTCCACGCTTGGCCGACGCTGTGCCAAAAGCTTCAGTTTTCGGCACTGGGGTGTGCGAAAAACTTGAGTTTTTGGCACGTAACCGCATTCGCTGCCGTGACGCGAAGAACGGGCGAATATCCTCCTCCTCGCCTGCTGCTACCAGGACCCGCATGAACGTTCCCTCGCTCTGGGTTCACCGGAAGAGAGTTGGCGACTAATGGAGCCAGCGGAGCTGCGATGAACCAGAATCATGGTGTCCGTTTTGTGTTCCGTTGCAAGACGGCAGCACCTTTTGGTACACCGCCGTAACGGGTTACGCCAGTGTTAACGGCACAATGAGAACCTGGGCAGCGCGGCGCTTTAAATGCAAATGCAGTGAAGGTAACGTCGGGCGGTGTATGCTTCCTTCCTCAGTGGAAAATGATTTCCGCCGGGCGATGCCTGGATCTGAGTGAAACGAGGAGGACCCAAATGGGACACTCCGTCATAGCCGTACGAAATTTGATAGTGGCTCTGTTGGCATTCCTGGCTTACCCCCAGGCGTGCCTGGCGCAAGTCGATCCATGGGAACATGTCAGGATCATCCAGCCGGGCAGGAACGTGTACGTCAAACTGCACACCAACAAGGCCTTGAAGGGAAGGATGGATGCCTGGCGTCCGGACGGGCTGAGCCTGCGGCAGGGTAACTCCAAGGTGGTATCCATCGAGAAATCCGATATTGCCCAAGTAGCGCTGCTGATCGGAAAATCACGGGGACGCAAGGCCCTGTACGCCGGCCTGATCGTTGGGGGAGTTGCCGGCGGCGTTAGCGGTGTAGCCTACGCGTCGGCAAACTGCTGCGAGGTTCCGACGGCCGCCGTCGCGGCCAGTTCCGCCGCCTTCTTCGGTGGCGTCGCCGCCGGCATTGCAGCGTTGTTCCCACAGCATCATGAGGTCATCTATTCGGCGCCGGCATCGTCCGCCACTTCGAGCGCGGGGCAACCTCAGCCTCAGAAGTAATCGCACGATGAGCCATCCTTAGAGACAACCTCAAGCTTGATAGCGGCTTTAGTCCAGACGCCGACCAGACCGCCACCGGCAAGGTCCGCAAGAACGAGTTGCGCATCCGGGCGCGCGACGCGGAGTAGGGGCTCGACTTGAATTAGAGCAGGTGTTCTGGAACACCACTGCCTCACTTGTTACACCGGGTCCGGGCCTGGGACGCTCGAGAAGAAGCCGTGCTGAAACGGCGCACCACCGCGAAGGTGGATCCGGCCAATCACTAACGGCCGAGATTGAAGCGCTAGCCCGACTTTCGCACATTTGAGGGGATAAAGCAGCCCGAGGAGGCTTCAACACCCTTGGGAGCGCACCTTTCGCTTGACATCGGCATGCGATCATGGCTAGATGAAAGAATG
>Ga0209517_10008466_pt1 | contig 12029 bp, 4 predicted proteins | sample PeaSoiMetSII2010_FD_187695 | JGI IMG/M metagenome (GOLD analysis project Ga0209517, IMG submission 187695) | Peat soil microbial communities from Weissenstadt, Germany - SII-2010 (SPAdes) (version 2) | ecosystem: Environmental > Terrestrial > Soil > Wetlands > Peat | place: Germany: Weissenstadt...
GCTGGCCTGCCACCGTATCCATCGTCAAAACCCGGATCAGTCTGTCCTCCGCTGCCGAGTACAGGTGAAGGTAGCCAGCGTCCCAACCGAAAAGTTCCGAGGCAATTTCCAGGATAATCGCCGCGGCCTGCTCCGAAGTCGCTGCGCCGCTGAGGCGGTGGCCCAGTTGTGCGAAGGCTGCCGCCTGCTTTTCGGCCCGGCGCCGTTCGGAGATGTCGCGAGCCACGCCAATCAACCCAATCACCCGGCCATCCTTGTCCTTGATTCGAGATGTGCTGAGCGAGATCGGGAACTCGGTCCCATCTTTCCTCCGGTTGGAAAGCTCCCCGCGCCATCCCCCCGCCAGCGTTTGCTGCCAGATGTGCTCAGACAAACCCGGGGGCTGCTTCGGCTTCGGGGGGTAGAGAATGTCAGCCGTCTTTCCGAGGATCTCTTCCGCACCGTAGCGGTAGGCCTCCAGAAAAGCTTGATTAACAAAGGTGAAACGGTTTTCCGCATCTGTAATGCAGATCAGCTCCTGGGCGCTTTGGACCGCGTCGGCCAGCACCGCCAGTTGCGTTTCCGCTTGCTTGCGCTCCGTTACGTCCTCCGCGATGCCCACCACCCGGTAAACCACGCCGCTCGCGTCCCGGATCGGAAAAGCCCGGTCCCGAATCCAGCGGACCGAGCCATCCGGCCGCGTGATGCGATACACCTCAGTGTACTGCCCAGACACCTGTTTGGTGCGAGCGGATGTCAGGACCCGGCTGCGGTCTTCGGGATGAATTGCCTCCACCCAATCCCAGGGCGAGGCATAGAGGCTCTCACAGCTTCGCCCCCAAACCGCTTCGTAGGCGGGGCTAACGTAAATCATCTGGTTTTTCTGAACATCCGTCAGCCAGAAAACTTCTTGAATGTTCTCTGTTACTTGCCGGTAAAGCTGATCGCTGCTCCAGAGCGCGGCTGCTGTGTCCCTAAGCCGCACGAGGGTCCGAATGCGCGCCAGGAACTCACCGGGTTCCGTGGTTTTGAGGATATAATCATCCGCTCCCGCATCCAATCCTGCGATCTTGTGCTCGGGGGTGGTGGCAAGGCCCGAGAACAGAACCACGAACACATCGGCTAACCCCGGGTCAGCCTTGATTTGTCGGCACAACTCAACCCCGCTCCCATCGGGCAAATCGACATCCAACAGCACTAGGTGTGGTCGCTCTTTGCGCACCGCTGCCAGAGCCTCCTGCCCGCTCGCCGAAGCGAGGACCTCATAGCCTTGCGACTGCAAAGCCTGTCGGTAGAGATCCCGCACGGCGGGATCGTTATCAACCACGAGAATTCGTGCCGTTCGCTGCATTGCGCGGAGCCCGAGCTAGTCGGGGTGTTATACCTTTCGGTTTGGCGGAATTGCAAATCAAAACAATTGGCTGAGGTCGCTGGTCGCTAAGGCGGTGTCTCAGAATCAGATATTGGTAAGGATTAGCCGAAGAACTGAAGGGCTGGCGGACTCCGAGACGGTACCGCGTGGCGCTGGCGTGCGCGGTCACGCCAGCTTCTTTGAGGGAGTGCAGGAGATCCCGCCTTACTCGGCCGCACGATAGTAGCGGTGGTCGGCGTTGAAGACTGTTGGGTCGATAAACTCGAGCGAGCCGACGACGGGCGGGTTTGTGAGCAAAGGGGTCCAGGCACGCAAGTCGGGGGAGGTGAAGATGACGACCGGGCCAGCGCCAGCGAGGCCAAGCAGTCGGGCTTGGAATACGCCGTTAGAAACGTACATCGCGTGAGCGGAAGTATCGAAGCGCAAGGGTTCGCGGGTAACGGTGAGCGCCGCGACCGAGCTCGTGGTTGAGCCGAAGGCATTGGTGATGACGCAATCGTAAGAGCCGGCGAGGGTGACGGGCACATTGGTCAGCCCCAGCAGAGAACTGGTTCCCGTCGCGATGGGAGTGCTGTCGAAGAGCCACTGGAAGGCCAGCGGCGAGCTGCCTTCGGCCAGCACCGAGAACGTGGCGTTCGAGCCAGCCGGGATGGTTTGGCTTTGGGGCTCAGTGGCAATGCTGGGAGGTGTGCCGCCGAGGAGTGTCACGGTGGCGTCGGCAAGGGCGGGCGCCACGCGGAAAGCGCCATCGACCGTCAGAGTAACCAGTACGGTCTTGTTGCTGGTATAAGGTCCGCTCCAGAGCGGTGTCACTGGGAGGTCCGCTTCCAGCGCGCCGGCTGGGATAGTGGCGGGGGCGGAAAGTGGCACGTAATCAGTGCCGCTCCTAGCGGTGCCCCCGACAGTGAAGTTGACCGGCAAGGCATCGTTCGTGTCGCGGTCACGGCGGAAGGCCAGGAGTCCGGCGGTAGGCCCAACTTCCGAGGCGAAAGGGGTGGTGGCGATCAGGGAGACGACCGGGGAATTTGCAGTGGAGTAGTTATTAGTGATCCAGACGGTGGCGGTGGCGGGAGAGCCGATCACGGCGCCATCGGGCACACTCGTAAGGGTGAGGATCACAGATTGGGCTGGCTCAGGCACGGGGTTGGCACTCGGGGTCACGACTATATCAACGTTGGTCTGGCCAGCGGGGATGACGGCGGAGTTGCCGAGGGCAAGGAAGTCGCCGGGGCTTCCGGCAGTGCCGGTGACCTGGTAACTGACGGTGAGGTCGGAGTTGGTCCCGGCTGATCGGGCGATGCGAAAGAGGCCAGAGATGGGACCCAGCGGCGAAGCGTTAGGCTGGGGTGCCGAGACGGTGACGGTGCCAGAGGGGGAGTTGGCGAGAATGGTATAGACGAGGTTGGAATTGACGTCGAGAAGGGCGTTGCTGGGGCTGCTGAGGGAAATGACGATAGTTTTGTCAGGATTCAGCAGAGAATTGTTCAGGACAAAGAAAGTAAAGGATTGATTGGTTTGTCCTGGGGCGAAGGTCAATTGGCCGCTGGGCAGATAATAATCGACAAAACCGCCAATGGCGGTTCCACCCGTGGCGGCGTAGCTTACGGTGACGGCGGCCGTGCTAGGAGCGCTGAGCAGGACGAATACAGTGACGATGCCAACGCCTCTTGTGCCGCTGGCCGCAGCCAGATCGAACCCGACGCCTGGGAGAGCCCCGGGGTTGTTATCCATGATCGTAACGGTTTGGGGTATAGTGGTGAGAACAGTGTAGGCTGGGGAGCATTCGAGGGTGAGGATGACCGTCTCTGAGGCCTCGTGGATGGCATCCGGCAGGGCGGAGATTGCCAGGGAGGCGCCGTTGGTGCCGGCAGGGATGACGAGGCTGTTGGTGATAGGGGCGTAGTCGGCGCCATTGATGGCGGTGCCATAGATGGTGAAAAAGACCGTCAGGGGGGCTGCGGCGGAGCCGGTGCGGGTGAAGGTGAAGGCCCCGTTAGTGCCGCCTTCCAGGGCGGTGGGGAGGGAGGGGACGAGGGAGACACCCGGGAGGTCATCGTCGAGAATGGTGATGGTGGCAGAGCCCGGATTGACAATATTGGAGCCGGCGTTGGTGCTGAGAGAGGCGACCACTGTGCGGTTGCCGGCGGGGAGCGGAGCGTCCTGCAAGGGGCTGACAATGATCGTAGCGGTCGGCTGGCCGGCGGGGATGAGCAGAGAGCCGGGCAGGGCCGCATAGTCGATCCCATTGACAGCAGAGCCGCTCAAAGCGTAACTGATCAGAAGGTTGGCAGAGAGGTTCCCTAGCCGGGTGACGGTGAAGGCGCCCGTGTTGGGGCTGCCTTCAAGCGGCAAATCACTGGTGGTGGTGATGAAGACCGGGGGCGGGTTATTATCAAGAAAGGTAATGTTAGCGGAGGGGTTAGGGCCAAGTTGGTAAGCGGGGTTTTGCTGGAGCGTGACCAAGGCCGTGTGATTGGTGCCGATCTGGAGATCATCGATGGGCACCAGAGGGAGAAACGCGTTGGTTTGGCCGGCGGGGATAGTGATGGAGCCCGAGAGCGGGAGGTAATCACTCCCCATGAGGGCAGTACCACTCAGGGCATAACGCACGATCAGGTCATTGGTGAAATTGATGTCGCTGGTAAAGTTAAGCAGGCCAGTTGTGGGACCAGATTGGAGGGCGGTATCCTGGTCGGCGACGACATTGACGGTGGGCAATGGAGTTAGACGATTATCGGCGATGGAGACGGTCGCCTCCGCGAAGGAACCCAGAGTATAGGAAGGGTCTTCGAGAAGGGTGAGCACGGAGGTCTCAGTGCCGTTGGTGGTGGTGCTATTGAGCGGCATAACCACGAGGTTGGAAGAAGCGAGGCCAGGAGGGAAGACGACTTGATAAGGCGGACCGGTAAGGCCGGGCGTAAGATTGTAGTCGGTCTCATAGGTTGCGGTTCCGTTGAGGTTAAAATTCACCGTGAGGGGAGCGGCCAGGGAGCCGGCACGGGAAATGGAGAAGGTGCCGGGGATCGCCGTGGGCGAGGGCTTGGCCGCTGATGGGACGGGCGCAGTGGCCGTCACTAGCGGGCTGAGCGAGGCGGTCCAGTTCAAACCGGCGGCATCGGGGCCAACGCTGACGGGGTTGGTCCAGGCAACTGGGGAGAGAGTGTGGCCATATTCGACAGCAGCGAGGGTGTAGTTGCCGGCAGACAAGTTGGCCAGGAGGAAGTCGCCGTCGCTATCGGTATAGGCGCCGCGGTAGGAAGAGCCAGTGAGGCCGTTATAGATGCGCACACCCTGGAGGGGGAGACCGCCGGAGGTGATTTGGCCGGTGACGTGATACACCGCGGGCGCGCCGACGGTAATAAGGAGTTGGCGGGCGCAGAGGCCTCCTTTCATGTCGGTTGCAATGCAGCGGACGACATATTCTCCGGGCGTGCTCCAGGCCTTGGTAGCGGCGGTCGAGTTTGAGCCAAAGGAAAGGTCGCCGAAGTCCCAGTAAAGGGCGAGGGTGTCGCCGTTAGGGTCCGAAGCGGTGGCCGTGAAGTTTATTGGCACATTAGGGGCCACGTTGGTTTGATCGGCGACGATTGCGAGCGTGGGGGGCAGGTTGGTGGGAAAAGGGCCGAGGTTGACCTGGACATCGAAATAGTTGCCGCCGGGGCCGGAGCCCTTGGCAATGGGGGTGATGCAGATGCCGGCGGCAGGATCGGAGAAAGTGCGACCGATGGCCACCGGCGAATCATCTTTGCCGCTGTCGCCCGTTGGGGTTCCAGGGGTGGTATCGAGGAGATCGGTACCGTTGAGGCTGTTGGCGACGCCGTTATTCCAGGGAGCCCACTGAAGGAGAGGCCCATTCTCGAGCCAAGGGTTGTTAGTGATTTGTTGGCGGAACGAGACCCAATAGGTGCGCGCAGCGTCTTTATAGATCGTGAGCGCATAAGCCTGGCCGGCGACCAGTTGCGGGACGTCGAAGGCGAAGAGGCGGAAAGTGCCAGAGTTAGTAATGGGCTGGATAAAAGGGAAAGAGAGCCACTGGAGCTGGCTTTTGTACGGGGCATTGAAGTGGTAGGGCATGGGATTGAGCTGGGCAAGGGCCATGGTGTCGAACGGGTCGCCGTATTCGACGGTGCTGCCGGGGCCGATGATGCTGTCGCCGGTCGCGGACCAAAAGTTGGCGTGATAGAGGCCGTAATTATGGCCAAGCTCGTGAGCAGCGATGCCGGGGCTGGTGGTTCCCTGGAGCCAGACTCCCTTGGCCCCGATATTTGCTAAACCATTCCAGCCCGCGAAGCCTGGGCCGGGCACCGGGTGGAAGAGGACGATGTCAAGGTCGTAGGAATCAGTGTCGAAACCGGCGGCCAGGGCGGCTGCACGGGCATCAGCTTGGAGGGGGCTCGTCCCGGCATAGCCATAGACAGACTTGGTGTGGGGAAGGACTAGGAGGGGTGTGACGTCGGCAAGGATAGCGGTGGCTTGGTAAGAGTTTTCGATATAAAATTGATCCACCTGGTTCATCATCGAGCAGGCCTTAGCCTGGGTAATGGGTTCAGCCGGGTCGTCGGGGAAGGCAACGCGCATGAGAAGCACGGTTTTTGGACCTAGGGTGTGGCTGCCGGGGAAGGCTCCGACCAAGGGCACAGGCCCGCCGCTATAGCCGGCATGAGCCGCTGAGGGGTTTGGTGAGGCGGGATCGTCCGCAACGGCGAGCAGGTCATCTATCGCAATTCCCTCGAGGAGGACGTTGGATTGGGAGGGGAGTTGGAGACGATGGCCATATACGAATGCCTGGTAGGTTTGGCCTCCAATGGATGCTTGGTGCAACACCTGGGCGGTGCCATGGTCGAAATCGTCAGCGACCAAGACAGTCAAGGAACCGGTCCGGCTCACATGTTGCTCGAGATGACGACCGATCAATGGTGGCAACTGAGCGTGGAGGCGTTCGGAGGCAGCCGCAGTGAGGGCGAGACGGGGGTTGGTCCGGATCAATCGCTTGAGCGCCGCGCGGCGCTCAATGGCGAGCTTTTCGCCTTGGGCCAGGAAGCCAGGGCGGACATTCATCGATCGGGGCTCTGCGAGCCAGGCCTCAGCCCAGGCAGAAAACTGCGCCAAAGCACTGAGCTCGGTTGTTTCGGCTGAAGAAGAGCGAAGCCCTGCGCTTGCGAGCGGGTTGTGAGGGGCGGATTGGGCTGGGATCCGGAGGGGAAGGGCGGCGAGGACGGCCAGAGCGACGGTCAGGATGGCCGGATTTCTGCGGAGCCCCAGAAGCGCTTTGGTTTGGGTCATCATCAAGGAGGGTAGTGAGCTCGAAGCTGACCGCAAGCTTTTTCACTTTTTCACGCTTGGTTGATCAGGGGTTTGGTTAAGGTGATTAAGACACTTGGCCTGAAATGCGAAAGGGCAGGGTGAATCACCCTGCCCCTCGTTGTCGATAGAATCAGTTTGCTACTAAATCACTTGCGAAGCTTACGGCTAAAGAAGCCAAGTCCGCTCATGGCCAGACCGAGAAGCGCTACAGTGGTGCCGCCATCGGGCACCGGGCTGTAACCTTGATTGCCGGTGAGAATCAACTGATCTTGGTCCGCACCAGCCGTAGTGTACGCACCGCCGTGCTCCCAAAGGCTCAGCACCGAAACGTCAATCGGATGTGCCAAGGAAGAATTGGCATCGAAGGCATGGACGCCAAGCAAGCCGTTGATCCAATGCTCGTATGTATTGACGCTGTTATAGGTTTGGCTCTCCTGGCCGCCCATCAGCCACCAGATCGCGTCCTGGAGCTTCCCGGCGTCTCCCGTGCGCCCACCAGCGGTGTTTAGGTAGTTGTAACTAGGCACCCCGCCCGCGCCAGTAAAGAGGCCTTTCGCAAAGTCATAGTAGAGCAACGCCGCACCAACCGTAAGAGCTTTTGGACCAAGGAGTCCGCCGTAGAGAGAGGACTGCTGTAGCGTGACATCGTACGTGCGGTTCTGGTAAATGTACTCTGAGCCTTCCACACAGAAGGTCTGGAAGTTAGGATTACCTGGGTTCCCGGTCACGTTCGCAGTGACACCTGGCTCGTAATAATTCAAGTCCGGCAAGATCGATGGATTCACACCAGCTTGATTGCCGGCAGCGCCGGGCGAGAGCACCCCGAGTGTGAATTCGCCGCCTGGATTGTACTCGTAGGGCCCCCACGTGCCCGTTGTATAAACCTGATCCGCCAACGCGCTGGCGGCTGAGAGGCCTACGATAATCGCTAAAAACGTTTTGATCTTGTTTTTCATAAATGGTCTGGCTTTCTTCGAACTAGCTCTTAATTCGCTTCTGCTCCACGATTATCAGCAGGCCACGTGCCACCGAAGGGCGGCTGGTTCAAAGTATATTCACAAGTGGTTGGGAACTAACAACTTACGGCTGCAAATGAATCTTGCTAGAGCCCCAATAAACAAGTTTGGGCACCGAAGAACTGTAAACCTCGCCGACAAATCTGCGCCAGGCTGCTTCAGCCCTTTGTTCGCCAAGACCGGGGACACGTGAGGTGGAGAGCTACGCTCAATTTCGTGGGCGTGCTGGTCCTAGAACAAATTGGGTCGCACCCGGGATCGGTCACTGGGGCTGATTGCACCTCCCAGCGGGGGATCAACCGTCGGAATTCTTTACGCTTTGCGCAAAACCTGATTGAGATCAGTAGAAATACCTACTCACCATTAAGTGTTGTAATTCCAACCACTTACATCGCTTGGGACACCCATGCCAGAGGCTTCATGGGAGATTGGCCCAGTTCCTGCGCAGAGTAATTGGAAATTTAGAAATAGGCACCGAAAATGTTAGCGAGATTGCCAAAAACCGGAGGATGTAAGGGGTCTAGCCTGATCGGAGCAGCACTTGCGGGGCTGCTTTGGAGCTCGAACTTGACGGCGAGCCCGATCACCTTCGACTTCGATCACACGCTGAATGGCGCGCCCCCGATTGGGCCGACTCCCTGGCTAACGGCTGCATTTGCAAGCGTTGCCAATGGTGTGCAGCTCACGTTATCGGCTCCCGGGCTGACGGGCAGCGAATCGGTAAACCAGTTCTTTTTTAACCTCAATCTGACCCTAAATCCAGCCAGCTTAAACTTTACTGAGACCGGTTCAGTCGGCTCATTCGCTGGACCGACCGTGGCGACGGGCGTGGATAGCTTTAAACCGCCGTGGGATGGGAAATACGACGTAATGGTGAGCTTCAACAGTGCCCAGTTCATCGGGGGCGATTCAGTCACTCTCAGCATCACCGGCATTGCCGGCCTGAACGCCAACGATTTTCTGTTCCGCAATAGCCCCACCGCGGGCCACGCCGCAAATTTCGCCGCGGCCGATATTACGACCGTCGGTGAAGCTGTTGTCCTCGACACGCCTCCTCCCGTGCCGGACGGCGCATCTACGATGCTACTCTTGGGACTTGGCGTGCTGGCGGGGGAGTGTGTCAGGCGCAAGCTCAGCAACAAATCTGAGACTGCAAGCTGACCGGTAGTTGTCGGAGATCCTTACATTCGAGGGTTTAGCTAAAAAAAGCTCCCTTCGATGAAGAGGAAGCTCGTTTTTAATCAAAGAAGGTTAACGTCTTGTGCCCAACTCGCCAGTGGCGTAAAATAGTCACGCACGCAAATGACCCAGACACCCGGCAGGCCGAATGCCAAAGCCCCAGCGGAGGCTCCACGTCAATCGATCCGTCCAGGGGTGGTCGCAGCCGCGATTGTCCTCTGCGTGATTGGCCTGATTGAAGGCATCCGGCTAAAGGGCCGTTCGCCAAGCCCGGGCACAGAGCCAGCCGCCGGCAAGGTGTCAAGTGAGCCAGCGGAAACTTCGCTCCCTTCCAGTAGCGAACCCCCACACCTGGTCGCTCCCTCCCCGACTCAAACCGCCTTCGTTCCGCCAGCCAAGAGCAACGCCGAACCCAATCCGCCCTTAGCTCCCAACCCCAGCCCGCCCCCGGCGCCAGCAGGACCGATCCCAACGGCATACACCAGGCAGTTGGTGACGGGTTTGACCGCCTTGGGCCAAACGAGCGGCTCGCTGAGCCCAGAGCAGGCGGCGGGATGGAAGCAGAACTTTCAGAACCTCGTTCAACAAGGTGCCGTGGCAGTGCCAGCCATCCAGGAGTTTCTCGCCAGCAATACGAACTTTAGCCTCGGCCCAGGCGCTGAGCAGGGGTTGGGATATGGCTCCGCGCGTGGCGCCATGATCGATGCTCTGGCGCAAATCGGAGGGCCGGAGGCCACTGCGGCGCTGGGCCAGACGTTAGGGGCGGCGACGGATCCTCAGGAGCTTGCAAAGGTAGCGCAGGACTTGGAGAAGCTAGCACCTGGGCAGTATCAACAACAGGCCGTGCAGGCCGCTGTCCAAATGCTGCAAGTCGCGAGCAACGGTTCTATGGCGGACCAAGACGTGGCACCGCTATTCCAGGTCATGCAGCAATATGGTGGTGCCTCGGCGGCGCAAGACATCGAACAGGCTAGCAGCCGATGGAGTTACTATTCCGCCATCGCCTTGGGCCAGCTCCCCGACGGGTCAGGCATCGCCTCACTGGTCCAGATGGCACAGAACCCTGCTACGTCCGACCCCGCGTTGCGGATGCTGGCGCAGCTCTCGAGCCAATTTCCGGCAGCCGCCGATGCCCTCCTCGCCCAAGCCCGCCAAAACGCGATTTTGCCGGTCACTTGGGCGGCCATTGCGCCGATCCTGGCCGGGGATCAAGTGGGTTTCCTTAACTCTGCCTTCGGCGCCTCGCCCACTTCCGCCGATACGTCTGACCTTAAAACCACGCATTTGTCGGCTGGGAACCAGAACTTCTACAGCGCACCTGGGCCTGCCGCTCTGACGGCTGAACAAGTTAATAAAGGGCTAAGTCTTATCCAGCGGTTGCTCTCGGCGACTTCCGATCCTGCTGCTCAAGCAAGCCTCGCAAACGCCAGCAACCTGCTCTCGACTCGCAATGGGCAGGTCTCCGCGGACCCGGTGTCCGGGCCGTGACTGATGCCACAGAGCAAACGAGATGAACCGATTCATTTCCTGGAAGATGTTTGAGGGGACTAATTGCGTATTTTATTGACACGGCCGAGTCTGATATTCCATCGGCGCCGGTGAGAGGTTCCCAATTTTTGCTGGCAAGCGTACCCCTCCAGACCGTCGGAAGCCCTTACACTCGTTTGAAGCTGGCTGGCACCGACTGTTCGTTGGCGCGCACTGATAAGTCGTTTAAGATCATACGCTTGCACATGTGACGGCCACCCATCTTGCACGATTTCTGCATTTGGTATGACAAATGCGTCTCCGTTTCAATCACGATTAAGCACGTAGCCTAGACACCTTACAACTTATGAAAATACGGGTAGTTGATATCGCGATCATCCTGATGTTGCTACTGTTAACCGCCGAGAACGCGAACGCGAACTGGCATCACGTCCCTGATGCTGGAGGGACTTCTGTGTTCCTCCTATTTGCGCTCGGAGGCTTGGCAGCGTTTCGACGGTTCCTTAGCTCAAAGCGATAGTTCCCAACTGGACAAGATCTCCAGTGGCGTGTGGGTGACGCCAGTGCATCGGCTTTTGCTTGCTGGCGATGAGCCAACACGCAGGCAGTGACTTCAGCTTTTAGATTTTTTTGCTTCAGACTTATGAAAAACAAAACAACTCGACACCTTGGAGCCGCATGTATTCTGGTCTGGGCCGGAACGTTCAGCTTTCAACAACCCGGTTTGGCCCAGAACTGCTGTTTTACCCTGCCAACCGGCGCTAACTCGGCGACAGTATCGCTCTCGCCGCCACCATGGTTCAATTACGATTTTAGCGCGGCAGACAATACCAGCCAAATCCCTCTGCAGGTTATTGCCGGGAACCCTCCGGTTGGAGCCGGCAGCTACCTCGGCTGGTGCATTGACGCGGTGGATAACTTGGAGGGGGGGCTGTTCAACGCTCTGTTGTTCTCGAGTTGCGATCAAAATATCGATGCCGAACTCCCCACTGGTTATCCCCCGAGTGTTTACACAGGTGGTGCTGACTGGCATGCGATCAACTATATCCTCAATCACAAGAACGGAGCTTATTTTTACGATGTCCAACTAGCTATTTGGAATTTCATTGGCGGCCCAATTACGCCTGATCTCCTCAGCGGTCCTCCAAACAATCCCCCCTTTGATATGGCAGTTGTGAACGCGCTGGTTGCTGACGCGAACGCCAACGCCAGCACGTGGCAGTCGCATTGTGGCGATTCGATTGCCGTAGTAGTAGCCATTCAAGATGTCACTTCGTTTCGCATTCAGCTAGTAATCATCGAGGTCCCGTGCCAATGTCAGCAGCCACCACCGCCGCCCAGCCTCTCTTGCCCCCCGCCTGTGCAGGTTTCTTGCGCGTCCGCCGTGCCGCTGGCAGCGACTGATTATCCCAGCTTTGTGTCCCAAGGCGGCAGGGCCGCACCCGGCGCAAATTGTAGCGGGTCCGTAACTGTGACGTGGGTTAGCGATGTGCTTACTTATAGCAACTGCCCCAACCAATTCTCTTTTACGCGCACCTACCAGGCTAGCGATAGCTGTGGCGGAAGCGCCACGTGCACACAGACGATCACGGTTACTGGCACGGCCCCGCCGAGCATCGCGTGTCCTGCGGCGCTGACCGTTCCGTGCGCCTCGGGGGTGCCGGCGCCGGATGTGAGCCAGGTAACTGCCAGTG
>Ga0209517_10008470_pt1 | contig 12026 bp, 8 predicted proteins | sample PeaSoiMetSII2010_FD_187695 | JGI IMG/M metagenome (GOLD analysis project Ga0209517, IMG submission 187695) | Peat soil microbial communities from Weissenstadt, Germany - SII-2010 (SPAdes) (version 2) | ecosystem: Environmental > Terrestrial > Soil > Wetlands > Peat | place: Germany: Weissenstadt...
TCCTGCCATACTCGACCGCCGATACCCACGCCTGCGCTCCCAATACCCCCGTCTGAGAGAATGACCAAGGCCGCCAACATGCTGTTGGAGATCGTATAGAGACCGTAGTCACGCGGAGAAAGGAGGCGCACGACGGCAATTCCCGTCGCGGCTCCTACAAGCTGTACGGCCATCTGCACTAGGCTGAACTCGACCAATACTGATGCCCACCGCCTCACGAGGAGGAAATCAGGATGGCGCACGATGCGGCGCAGTGCCGACCAATTCATCCGAGCGTCCGCCAACGCCGTCTGTTCATGCCTGACTGCGTGAGCTTATCGGCAGATCGCGGACGCCAGCGGCTAATCTCTCGCGTAGCATATCGACCATAAGGCGTCCCCGCGCCGCCCAGGACATTTCCTCGGCCTTGTGCAGCGCTTCCGACCTCATGGCTTCGAGACGATTGCGATCTTCATGTAATTCAAGCACTCGCTCGACGATGGCAGTCGAGTCGCGGATCGGAACGATAAACCCGTTGGTTCCGTCGTCCACCACCATAGAGCCCCCGCTGTTGTGCGTCGTAATGACGGGAAGTCCGCGGGCCATCGCTTCCAGCAAGACTAATGCCAGTCCTTCGAACAGCGACGGAAAGACAAAGACGTCGTGCTCAGACATGATCTCGAGCACCCGGCCATGTGGCACGGTTCCCACCCAGTTGTGACGCTTGAGCTCGAGGTCGAGTGCGGCACAACTTCCCCCGACCCTCGTCCCGACCAGCGTTAGTGTCGCGACACCCTCGAGCCGGCGCATCGCATCGAACAGATACGAAATGCCCTTGCGCTGGCTGAGGTGACCCACGTAAAGAAGCCGCAGTTTCGACCCGTGCGGTCGGACTGAAAGGGCTGCCGGGTCAGGGGTTGGTGCTCCGTAGGGGATGACGTCTATGGTGGCCCTGATCGCCGGATGCTCTCGTAAAGTCTCACGAACAAAATCGCTCGGCACAATGATGTGATCCGCCGCACCCACCTCTGCGTCCTTCCGCTCCAGCTTTTCTTCGCTGTCTCGTAGCAGCTCGATCGTTGATGCCCAGGCCGGGTTTCGCTCGCGCTCCTCACCCATGATTCTGAGGCCCGTTCGCCAATAGCCGATTGGAAGCTCATAGAACCGAAGCATCCCAGCGTCTCTAGCAGCCTCGAACATCCGAAGCGCGGCATATTCGTATGCATAGACCGCCGATGCTCGCACCTGCCCACTGCGGATCAAATGGGCGACCTTGGCATCGAAGGCTCGAGATACCCCATCCACCGATGCCCATCCCACCTCATGTTTGGTAAGGACGGTTATCCCCAATCGCCGCGAAACGTAACGGACGAGCTCCCTCAGCGGGAACGAGCGGATTCGTTCGGCATCGATGCCGTCGAACGCACGACGCTCCATTTCACGTCGTATGCCAGATGGCAGCACGCTGAGGCACCGGGAGTTCCGATGCCAAGCTAGAGTCGTACAAAAGAGTGCCAACATCTCAGCCCGTTGCAGCGCTTGCAAATCAGCTCTTACGTTCTGGTTGCTGGACGGAAACGCCAGTAGGATGGTGTTCTTGCAGGCGCGCGGTACCCCCCGATATCGCGCCATCTCAACACTGCCTCGCTCTATCCAACGTGGACCGTGGTCCGACTCGCGCGATCATGAGTTCGAATGTACCCCTCGATCGGTGCACGCCGCGCTGAAGATCCCACCTACTTGAGCGTGGACTGCAAGGCAAGCCGAAGCCCTGCCACATCCTCGTTGAAACTCCACGCTGCCATGATGTCCTGACTTGCACGGCCCATCCCAGCCGCCCGCCCCGGGTACTCAAGGACGCTTGAGAGGGCATCCGTCAGTGCCTCGACGTTTGCCACCGGATAGACGAACCCATTGACACCGGGGCGAACGAGATCAGGAGCGCAGCCGACGGCATCGCTCACCACTACCGGCTTTCCGGTTGCCATGAATTCGTTCACGACCAGGCCCCAGGGTTCGTTGCATGAGGGCAGCACCATAACGTCGGAGAGATCGTAGAGCTCCGGGAGTTCCGTCTGGTTTCGAAAACCAAGAAACTTGGCGTCGAGGAGTTGGTCCGCTCGCGCCCCAGCCTCGAGACTGGCTCTAAGCTCCCCGTCACCGGCGAGGAGAAGATACGCTTGCGCCTCTCTGCCGCGCCGCCGCAGGAGCTGCCGGTATGCTTCGAGGAGATCCTGCGGACGTTTGCGGGGCTCAAATTTTGCGGCATAGAGGATGATCGGTCGGCCAGGCGCAAGGCCGAGTTGTTGTCGCAACCGCTCTCGCGAAGCCGATGCCTCTCGGGCGCCCCTTGCGAAGAAATCGTTGTCGACACAATACGGCATGAGGAAAATACGCTCTGGCTGAATGCCATTTGCCAGATAGTAATTCCGATTGGCGGTTCCGATAGCGAGGAAAGCATCAGTGACACGGGAAAGTCCCGCGAAGAACGCCCGCTTTGCTCGCTGCCGGGCGAAAGATCTCACCGTGCTGACGTCAGTCGCCTCGTCGCGCACAAATACCTTTAGCCCGTTGGCCTTGGCCCACAGGATTGCTGCCCAATTGGTGATCCGTGCGTAGCCGTGAACCCACAACACATCGAATCGCGAGCGGCATAATCTGCGTGTGAAGCCCCAGCTGATGGGTCGCTGTGCCGTGATTGGACCCTTACGCCAGAGACCTGGAAGGAATTCGCTCCGGTATCCGTCGATCAATGGTACGTCCCACCTGATAGGCCGCCCAAAACCAGGGTCCTGGTATGACCCCAGCGACGCATCCGATTGGAAAAAAGTCACGAAGTCGATGTCGGGTTGAGCCGAGATCAGTCTCAATAGCGGCGCCTGGTACTGGATGGGATGGGTCACAAGGTAAGCGACCCGGTATCTACGTTCAGCCATCGATCAGCTCAGGCAACGCTTTGTCGCGTACCGCCATCGTATACATCCGCTCGTACTCGGCGCCGAGGGCATCCCAGTTGAAGCGCTGACGCACCAGCGCGGCTCCGCACCGTCCGAGTCGCGCCGCCTCACGAGGGTCCCCCAGCAGGGACCTCAAGTGGACGGCGAACGGGCCGGCCTCGGGAGGCGCAGTGAGGCAGGCTCGCGCATCGTGAAAATCGCGCCACAAATTCACTCGGTCGGAGATGACAACAGGAATGGCACAAGCAGCGGCCTCGACGACCGATATGCCGAAGTTCTCGCTCTGCGAAGGCAGCACAAAAACAGCACTGCCTGAGAGGACCAGGCGTTTGTCTTCGCCCGAAACCATCCCGGTGAACAGGCATCGCTGGTCCAGACCGTAGCGATGAACGAGGGCCTCCGCCTGCGCCCGAATGCCGTCATCCGGGCCAGCAATCAGCAAGAATGAGTCATCTCGATCACGGGTAGCTTCGGCGAACGCCTTGATCGCAATGTCGACTCCCTTCTTGAAGCTGAGGCGACCCAGAAAGAGCACGACCTTGCGGTCACCGACCATCGGATATCGGGAGCGCAGAGCCTCGGGCGGTGGCAAATTCTCAAATTGTCTGAGATCGATCCCGATCGGAATTATGCAGCCGCGATGGCTCAAGGCGTGTGGCTGAGCAAGCCGCCATTCGTCCCGGGCCGTATAGTGCAGGCCCGCCGCGCCTCGGAGCACCGCGTCTTGAAACATCTTCTCCACGATCCCCTTTCTCCAGCGATGACGCCTACGAATGAAGGGATCGAGCGTCCCGTGAGGCCGAACGATATAGGGCATGGCGAATCGGCGGCAGTAGTACCCCGTGACCCAGTCATGGAACAGGTAAAGCGAGTGCAGATGAACGACGTCGACCTCGCGTATCACCTCGGCAAGTCGGCGCCGCATCGCCCAGGACGTCCCGAAGAATGCCGGCCAGTTCCCGGGAAGCGCTTCGACCTCGAACGACTTTTTCTGACTGCCATCTTCCGGCTCGTAGCCCCGGTCCGTCGTGATTATGCGGACCTGATGCCCTCGGCGCGCCATTAACTCCGCCATGCCGAGACAAGCTGCCGTGGGCCCCCCCTTTCGGCGGTCGAGATCCGCGGTGACGTGCAAGATCTTCACGGGAGCGGGATTGTGGTGAAGATCGTCTTCACGGTCACCGGCGCTTAGGCTTGCACGTGCTGGCGGAAGACGTATTTCGCCCAGCCTCGAAGGCCGCGGTCGCCGTCCTTCTGACCGATCGACTTCATGAGCCAATCCCGGACAGGCACGGTAAACCCGGTCTTGCGACGCTTGATCAGCGCATCAATACGACCTGCGGGGGTCGATCGTATCATCGCCTGCTTGGAAGGCGGCGCAGATCCCGAAAGCAAGGGGGCAAGGTCTCGCAGAAGATGCGCGTCAACGAGAGGCGTGCGGATTTCTAAGGAATGAGCCATGCCGGCCCAATCCGCGTCGCGCAGCAGTTGGTTGCGCATATACCACGTCATTTCCAGCGCCATCATGCGGGTGCGGTCGCAGCGTAACCCTGCGATCGTCTGGCGCAGCCTCTCGATGAGATCGAGGTCCGACCATCCGACCCGAGCGAAATCTGCGTCAAGCACATCGGATAGCTCCCAAGGCATGTAAAGCGCGCGGCGCAGCAGATAAGCACTCTCAAACGTCGTCCCGTATTCGAGCAAGCCCGCATATTTTGGGGACGTCAGGTGTCCGAGTGCACGGGATGAAACGGACCGGAGCGCACGACCGAGTCCTGGGAATAGTCGAAATGGTCGCAACATGCGGGTGAGCCTCGGCACTTGCAGATAACCGGGATACCCCCCGAAGAGCTCATCACCGCCCAGGCCGCAAAGCGCGACCTTCAAGCCTGACTGCGCCGCGATCTTGCTGACAAAATATGCATTGGCCCCATCGATGGTCGGCTGATCCATCGCTCTGAGGATATTGTCGCGCTCGTCGAGAAAGTCGTCCCTCCTCACCCAGCGCGTTCGATGATCAGTTCCGAATGTTCGCGCGACCTCCTCCGCGATCGGCACTTCGTCTTGGTCGGTCCCTCGATACTCCTGGAAACCAAGTGTAAGCGTCTGCAAGGGAGCCGCCGTATAGTCCCTCGCGAGTGAGGCGACGCTGGTCGAGTCCAAGCCAGCGGACAAGAACAAACCGACCGGCACGTCTGCCACCATGTGAGCTGCGACACTAGCCCTAATGGCACTGCCAATAAGCTCCGCGCCGGCGGGCGTCTCTTGCTCCCCTGAACGCCGCTCCGCCTCGAGAAGCGTGCCGTGGATCGAATGAAACTCCCGTGGTGCGCCCATGCCCGATGCGTCGATCCAAAGACTATGTCCTGCCGGCAGCGCTCGAATATGCCGCCGGATGGTGAAGGGCTCGGCGACATACCCCAGAACGAAAAAGCTCACGCACCCTGCGGGATCCAGGGCGGCATCGACATCCCCAGCGAGCAGTGCTCCTACCTGGGAAGCAATCCTGACCGTGCCGCGGTCCTCGGAAAAGAACAGGGGCTTAATGCCCATGGGATCGCGCGCTATCAGCATGCCCCGTCGAAGCTCGTCCCAGATGATGATGGCGAACATGCCGCGCAGACGCCGCAACATGGCAACACCCTCGCGCTCGTAGAGCGCCAGGATGACCTCGGTATCGGAGTTGGTGCGGAATTGCTGGCCTTGCTGCTCGAGCCCGGCGCGCAATTCCTTGAAATTGTAGATCTCGCCATTAAAGGAGATAAGGCTCGATCCCGAGATGCTCGCCATCGGTTGAGCGGCGCCAGCGCTCAAGTCGATAATGGCGAGGCGCCGATGGCCAAGCCCCACGCGCCGGTCGGCGCTCAGCCACTCACCGGCACCATCCGGCCCGCGCTTCATCATGCTATCGCGCACCCGCACGAGCTCTGTCGGCGCTATAGGCGGCGCATCGGCGGCGTAGGCGTAGTATCCAACGATGCCACACATTGATTAGGCTGAGCTCCTCGCCGCCGGCGGTTCGGTGCGCCCCCTCGAACTCACAGACTGAGCTACCCCCACGCCCAGCAACGCCGCGTAGGTTATCGCCACGGCAGGCATCTGCATGCTGAAATCCACCGCGGCGTGGCTTCCGACAAGCGCGGACGCTCCTAATGCCCCGCATGCGAAAATTGCATCACGGCGCCGCTCGACCATGCCTCGAAGACACCGCCACACAAGTAACAACAGCAGCGCATAAAACACCGCGGCGGCGGGAACGCCGAGCTCTAGTGCGTTTTCAAGATAATCGTTGTGCGCGAGGTCTACGAACAGTCCGACGGACTGAGGTTGATAGGCCGCATAGACGAATTGGAAGGTGCCCAGTCCCGTTCCTGCGACAAAGTGATCCGCAATCGCTTGCCAGATTCCGCTGTCAATGTCGAAGCGCAGATCCGCCTCGCTGGCCGTGGCCGCAACTCGGGTCAGCACGCCGGCGCCGCTGATAGCAAATACCGCGATCACCATAGATGCCGCGAGCATCACAAACGGCAATCGCCATGGCGTACGGAGACTGGGCGCGGCGCTGGCACTTACCATTAGTGCTGCTGCCCCTATCAGCGTTGCCATCGTGCCGCCACGCGAATGCGTGAAGAGAAGTGCTGAACCACAAATCACCAAGCCGATGGTGAGCCATCGGCCTCGCCACAACACACACTCGATCGACGATTGCGCGAGGGTGCGCATGCTTCTGCCGTCAACGTACTTGATCAACACCTGCGCCATGAGGGCGAGGCTCGCGATCAGGCTGAGGCCAACGAACGTGGCAAAGGAGTTGCGATTGACGAAAGTGCTCGTGAGATCGAGTTTGTATGCCCATTTTGGGAACCAGAGAATGGTCTGATTTCCAGAGAAATAGACGATCAAGCCATAGAGCGAATACGACACGCCGATCGCAGCAATAGCGCGGAGAAGCGCAGCCGCGCCTTCGCTGCGGCATGCAACGCGCCATGCAACGAGAAAGATCGAGGCATAGGTCAGCAGCCGAAGCAGACGCCCGAGCGATATCTCACGATCGAGGCTGATCGAAGGCGCCACCGGATGGCCGAGTGCCTGCGCTGCGCCTTCCCATATCTGTGAGTGGGAACCGGCGATATCGAGAGGCAACGACTGAACGCCAATCCAGAATGTCAGCGCTGCCACTAAGGCGAGCGGGATCCGAAGTGCGTGAAGCGCCGAAACCGATGTTCGATCGGTGACCTCACACGCAACGGCGAGGACGATTAGCAGGCCGCTCGCGAGCGCGAGCAACGACCACGCGAGGGGACGCGCACTCGCCAGGGGTAGCGGGGCGCAGGCCAAGACCGCAATCAGGCCCCACTTGAGAGCACGGCCGATCGCGGCCTCCTTATGGGAAGGACCGTGCAGCCCGAAGGTCGCTGCGGGGGTGGTCAAGTCAGGCACGAGCATCACCGCCTTGGATGCGCACGGCTATCTTTAGAAGAGCACTCAAGACCAAAACGAACCTTATCCCTGTTGTGCGTACCGAGCGGCAAATCTACGGCGGGCCCTTCTTGAGCAACCGATCCTCGATCAAGTAAAGCGACAGGATGAGCTCAGCAGCGACCCTCTGGTAGGTGTAGTACCAACCTGATATTCCGCGAAAAATCATGCCCTTAGCGAAGAGACAGTGGAGCAGTACGGCGATCGGGGCCACAAAATAAAGCGCGCGCAACCGGTCAGCGCCACGGAGTTTGGCACGGGGGCTCGAGAGGATCTTGTCCCGCTCCAGCTGCGCATACCGGTGCTGGGAGACGAACCACCGCGCGAGGGATTTTCTGTCATCGTGATCGATGGGGCTACGCAGTCGCTTGACGCCACCACTGACGACGAGCCGCTGCGTGTGCCCATCTTGATAGAAGCTCGCGCGATCGCGCCGGCAGAGCACGATGCGCGGCGGATAGATCGAGTTTGGCAGTCTGCGTCCGAGCACACAGTAGTGGAAGCCTGCCTCGTAGCCTGCAACGTCGTCTTCCGGCATGAGCATCTGGAGCTCATGTACGAACTCATCGGAGAGGATGTAATCGCTGTCGAGTACGAGGATCCATCCGGTCGCTATCTCGGTCTCGCGAATCGCATAGAGCCATTGCGCCGCATGGTTCTCGAACACGTGCAAGAAAATCCGTACGTTCGGAAAGCCACTCGCGATCTCCCGGGTTTTATCCTGACTGTGGCTATCGACGACAACAATATCTCTCGCCCATGTGAGCCGCGAAAGCACGCGCCCGATATTGGGCTCCTCGTCATAACTGAGAATGACCGGCGTGATGTCCTCAAGCTGCATCACACCCTCGCTCGTTGTCCTGCTGTGGCGTTGGTGCGCATCAAGAGATGCCAGTATCACCGAACGCCGCCTCGGGGTTGGCGAGTCGGCGGAGCAACCGATGTACTCGCTTCTCAAAAGCGTCGAACGAAAAAGCCTCCAGACCAGAAGGTCTTTCTCCCATGGGGCGCCGCATGCCTTCCAAGATCCCCGCGGCGAGGGCGCATCCGTCACGCGGATCGACCGCGAGTCCGAGCGCCCCGCCCCCAACGGCCTCGAAACTACCATCGAGCGTGCTTGCAACGACTGGAAGCCCGCAGGCCATCGCCTCGAGGAGTACGATCCCGAAACCCTCGCCGTACCCTGCCAGAACGAAGACCCGCGAGGCACGATAGAGATCCACCAGTTCCGAATCGGGGACATAGCCGGGAAAGCGCACATAATCCCCGACGCCGAGGTCGCGGGCCTTGGCCTCCAACCTTGGGCGATCATCGCCGCTACCGGCAATCACACAGAGCAGAGCCGGCTCAGCCTCGCGCAGCCTGCCGAGTACCTCCAGAAGCTCGTCGAACCCCTTGTATCGCTCGCTCGCAGCCAACCGGCCGAGGGTAAGTACGACCACTCGTCCGCCGATTTGATATTTGTCTAATACGCCCTTGGTGGGCTTGCCCGGCGTGAACCGCCCGAAATCGACACAGCACGGCAGAATGACCGTCCGCTCTGGCGGCGTTGACGACCATTCCGCGAATCGGCGTAGGGTGTAGCGGCTCACTGCCACCACCCAGTCCGCGCGCCTCGCGAAGATCCGCTGGAAAAGCTTCTTAGGTGCCGTCCACGCCTCGATCCCGTAGAGCACGAGCAGCATTGGTGCTCCCGAGCAACAACATGCCAGAAGCCCAAGCGGCAGCAGGTTAAGGTGGCCACACACGATGACGTCGAATCTCGGACCCTTAACTAGCCACCTGATGAATCTGAAGACGTAGCGAAACCTTCCGCGTGCAGCATCGATGTCATAGAGAAGCTTCACCGGCAGTTCGCCGACCTCGCGTGCAACGCTTCGCGGAAGAGCGATCACTCTCTCTACATCGGCATAGGAACACAGAGCCGATAGGCAATTGCGGTTGAACTGCGCGATGCCCCCATGCCCGCCGAATCCGTCCGTATGGAGATAGAGGACGCGCAATCGACGCTCTCCCGGAGCGCCGGCAGCAGGCTGTTCGCCCATGCAGAAGCCCGCGCGGTCAACCGCCCTTTGCAAGTTCGGCCTCGAATTTGATGAGCTCATCCGGGCTCGACGCCAGGAACAACCGAGCGATGCGCAGACCATCGCGGCTGCGCGCGGTCTTGACTAGGGATGTCACGGATCGCTGGGCAGCAACGCGGAACTGTCCCTTCATAAGGTCGCGCTCCTCGTCGTCCAACGATCTGAAGAGATCGATCGCCATGCCACATCGCCACTGCACGAGCGAGGAGGACCAGGGTGTCGTCAGAATCGACATTTTCAGGGCCGAAGCGCCAAGACGGAGGTTGCCGCGCTGGATCTCCGCTGACGCAAGGCCGGCCCAAGCGCGCCCATCCGCAGGAACCTGTGCAACATAGGCTTGGAATAGGGTATCCGCTCTGGCCACGCGGACCGCGCGCGCCGCTTCCGGAGTCTCCCGATCTTCCCCCTGACTCAGGAGGGCAAACGCGAGACTCAGCTGCTCCTTGAGCGTGACCGGAACTTCCGCGTCCAGCTGCGCAGCAGACTCGCCTCGATTGGCATCCGGCAGTTCGCCGCTTCCGGAGGCGCCTAAGCGTTCCATGAATCCCAGTTCGTGAATCGCCGAGAAAACCATCGGCACGCCGATCATGATGAGCGTACCTACCAGCACCAACTCCAAGAGCGCGAACCCAGACAATCGCCGGAGCATCGGCAAATTCAAGCTTGCTTGTAGTAACCGGAGTTACGGCCATAATAGTAAGCGGAGTCGCCATAGCCGTAAGCTGCGTGCTTACGCGTATTGACGCGTGAGAGCACGGCGCCGGCGAGGTGTCCACCGTTAGCTCGCATGAGCTTCACGGCACCCGTCACCACATGGCGCGGCGTCTTTTCCCAGCGCACTATGTACATCGTGGTATCGGCGATGTGAGACAGGATGATCGCGTCCGAAACGACGAGAACCGGCGGGGAATCGAGCACAATCAGATCGTACTGCGAGCGCATCTGGTCGAGGAACAACCGCATATGCTGCGATCCCAGGAGATCCTGAGAATTTGCCGTTCCACCTGCCGCTGGGATGAAATGCATACCCGAATCCTCATCAACTTGAATGAGGGATTCGGCCGGCGTTCCATCGTCAAAGAGATTAACTAGACCGCGATCCTGAGCAGGCCGCAGCAGCTTCGACACACCCGGTCGTCTCAGGTCGCAATCAATCAGTAATGCTCGCGAGCCTGATCGCGCAACACTCCGCGCCAGCGACGTCGCGAACACCGTCTTGCCCTCGGAGGGCAATGAAGACGTAACCAGCACCACCTTCGGTGGATCATCGACGTCGGAATATCTGAGTGCCGTGCGGACGGATCGGATCGCCTCGGAGTAGAGCGCCACCGGTTCTGCAACCACGACCTCATGCGGTCTGCGGCCCCTCGTCAAATTGGGAACCATGCCCAATGTTGCCAGACCCAAAATCTTCTCGACCTGATCAGAGGTCCGGAAGCCGTTGTCGATTTGCTCGAGCACGAAGGCAACCAAGACTCCCACAAACAGCGATACCGCCAGCGCGATATTCAGGTAGAGAGATTTGTTCGGGAATGATGGCGCGCCCGGTGGTGTCGCCGTTGCGACGATACGGGCATCGGCTTGCTGAACGTCCTGCTGCACGCTCGTTTGCTTGAACCTGTTCAGAAAATCCTCGTAGAGCGCTTTATTAGCCTGGGCCTCGCGCTGAAGTTCGGCGAGCTGTACCTGCGCCTTGTCCTGCTCGGTCGTCGAGTGGGTCAGACTCGCAAGCGTCGTTCGTAAAGAAGCCTCCTTCGCGCGCGCCGCGGTGACCTCATCTCCCAACGACCGCACCGCATTGTTCGCCTCTTGAGCGATCTTTCTCTGAATATCCTCGATTTGGGCCTTGAGGTTGATCATGGTGGGATGCTCGGGCTTGTAGCGTGTCGCCAGCTCCGCCTGCTTTCTCAGCAGCTCGGACTCCTGCTCCCTGAGCTTCTCGACCAGCGGCGCCGCTGCGACGCCACGGGAGGCCTCCAGAGCACCCGGCACCTTCACCAAGTTTTGCAGTTCCCGGTATGCGGACTCCTTCTGTGCACGATCGGCCGCCGCGATGATCAGTTGCGAATTGAGCTCGGAGAGCTGCTGGCTCGTGACGGTCGTTCCGGTGGTCGAGAGGTTGTTCTGGTCCTTGAATACTTGGACCGCGCGCTCAGAATTCAGGACTTTCTCGCGCAAGTCGCTGAGGTGATCGTTGAGCCAGGCGCTCGCTCGTCGGGTCGCGTCGAACTTGGCCTCGAGTTGGTCGGTCAGATACGCATCGACGTAGGCATTGGCGATCTGCGCCGCTAAGTCAGCGCTCTCCGACGTGGCGCGAACTTTGATGATATAGGAGATACCATCGTTGGAGGCCAGCACATGGCCCGCAAGGGCGGGCGCAATATCGGCGGGCGTGATCGCCTTTGGCGTCGGCGTGAGTGACTCAGGCTGGCTCGGCTCAATACCAAGCCAGGTGGATACTTCATGTCTCAGCCATGAAACCGGCGCGAAATCCGGAGCCGGTTTTAGGCTGGGGTTGAACTCAGGT
>Ga0209517_10008474_pt1 | contig 12021 bp, 5 predicted proteins | sample PeaSoiMetSII2010_FD_187695 | JGI IMG/M metagenome (GOLD analysis project Ga0209517, IMG submission 187695) | Peat soil microbial communities from Weissenstadt, Germany - SII-2010 (SPAdes) (version 2) | ecosystem: Environmental > Terrestrial > Soil > Wetlands > Peat | place: Germany: Weissenstadt...
AACCGTTCGTCCAGCCTTAACGGCTGACGCGATAGTACTGCTGCGGCGCCCCGGCTGCCACCGGGACAACGAACTTAAACACCCCCGGGCTCACCTGCGTGGCGGTGGCACCCGGGACGGTCGCGTACGGCCCCTTGACCACCCCGGCGCTCCAGAGCAGAAAGGCCGAGGCCGGGTCCGTTGCGCCGGCAGTGAAGTTGATGGTAACGTTGCCGCCGCCAAGGCTAAGGCTTGCGATCACAGGCGGTTGCACGATGGCGACCTGTTCAACTGCCACAGTCGTAGCCTGGTTCGCACCTGAGGGCGGCGAGAACGCGCGCACTCTCTGGGCCGTGGCACACACGCCATACAGGTTGCCCACCGCGTCCCAAACCGCGCCATCGTAATTGTTCACGTTCGTGAAAGCCGGCGCAATCGCCCCGTCCAGGTTGCTCAGCACCTGTGAGGAATAGAGATCCCCTGGCGTGTTGTTGGTAACGGTGCTGCCGTCAGCCGCGTTGAGCACGCGGATGCCCCCGGAGACGCTCTGGGGAACGGCGATGAGCTTCGGATTGGTTCGCGAGTCAAGCGCCATGTCGAAATTCCCTCGAAACGTGTCGTCAGCGCCGCCGACTTGCCAAGCCGTGCCGGTGTAGAGGGTGCTGGTGCGGTCCCAGTTCGTGAAAACCATTGCGCGCTCGCTCGAATCTCCGGCATTGGAGCGATCCTGCGCGACGAAGATATTCGAGCTCTCGTCCATCATGAAACCGCCGCTCGGCAACAGGCTAAGGTCGCCGCCAGTTTGGATCACAAACTGACCCGTGGTATCGGCCGGGTCGGCAATACCGTTGGTCATATGCCAGCACCAAAGACCCGCGCTCGGGAAATCGTTGTCGCCTAGAAAGATCAGCGCATTACTTGTGCCGGGGTCGGTAACGTCGAAGTGGTCCCAGCCGTACGTGAAGCTGCCATTGTAAGGGTTGCTCGAATAGTTGTTCGCTGACAGCACCATTTCATTCGTTGTCATCAGATTGTCGCAGCCGACGACTACGCCAGAGCCGGTCCAGTCCAGCGCGTAAATGCGGTCATCCATCGCATACCTCAAGAAGTGAGGGCTATCGTCGTACCCATCGTCCACCCAGGTATAACCACCGGTGCTCTGCCCTTCGTCGGCAAAGCTGCCGTCCGCGTTCAGCTTTAAGATGCCGTCCACATCCCCAGGAGTCGGAGTGGCCGAGCCGGCTGTCGGCCCCTTGGCCGCGTTGCCGGCGAAAATGCGCCCATACCACGGGCTATTCGCGTTGATATTCACCGCGATGCCGCGCGGGGAATAGACGTAGTTGCCTGGATTGGTGTCCACGCTGGTCTGCGTCCAATTCGTGAACCCAACCGCCGCAGCCGTGACGCTCACCGAGTACGCGCCTGCCGACACATTATTGGAAAGGTTGTCCTTGCCGTTCCAAACGACCGAGTTGAGGCCCATCGCCGTGCCTGGATTGCCCGAGACGATGCTGATCGAGCGGACGACGCTGGCTCCTGAGAGGATATTCACCGTAACGCCCATCGTGGCCGGCTCATTAAGGATGTAGCTTATCGTCACGTTGCCTCCCACCCTGACCTCGGCGTTGTGGCCGAGGGCGCCGTCGAGCTTTATGTTTGTAGCATAGACGTTCGCCCGGGCATGAGGCGCCGAGACCGCCAGGGCCATTGCCAGCGCCAGCCCTCCAAGCAGCGTGGTGTGGTTGGAATGTCGTGAGTTCTGCATCGTTCTGCCTTTCTTTTTCGTGTGCGTCGTCGCAACGGCGCTAGTTTTTTGTAATTCAGGTCGTCACATTCTGTAGTCGGGCGGCTTGTTAGGGCCGCACCCAAGCCGAGAATAGCGAGCCAACTCATAACAAATCAGCCTGACAAAGACAATCATAGATTCATACGGGAACCCCTCCCCTGAGGACCCGAACGCTCGGCGACACGCCATTCAACGAAAAAGGCCGGGCTTTTCACCCGGCCTCTTCGACACGATTAGATTGAGAACAACACTAAATCTTCACCTGATGCCGCGCTTTCGCATCGTCAACGCGTCCTACCATACGCCATTCCCGCCACCCGGCCAGTCCCCAATACTGGTGACGCGCTTCGCTTGCCGCTTCCGCCGTTATGATTGGCGCTTCGTCATTCGGATTTCTTTCGGATTTAGTCATTCGTCATTCTCTCGGGCTTCGTTCGGATTCGGTACATCTAACCTTGAATTCTTTTCAACGAAGCAATGGAAAAAAAGCAAGTAATTCTCTTGACCCCTGGGGCAGGAACCTGCTAACCTTAGTACAAATGTCACGGAATAGTTGCGCAGCGCTCATTTGGCGCGCCCTTGTGGCGCTCCGATTGGATCGCTGTGCCTCCGTCCTCAACCAGACCAAAAGACCAAAAACCTAGCCTATGAAAAAACCTCAACACAGCAGTTTCTTATTCTGCGGGCTTGCCGCCGCCCTGGCGGTTATGTTGGGCGCCTCAGGCGCCAAAGCCACACCGTATGCTTCATCCATTACCAACAACGGCAGCGGCACGATGTCGTTTTATTTGAACGAAAGCGGCGGCAACGTCACGATCACCTATGAAGATGGCAGCACCAACGCTAATTACAACGGCGTCGCCACTGGAACCAACCTCGCCAGCGGCGCTTACACCTTCGATCTCGGCTCGCACACCAGCTATTCGATTTCCGTTTACAAGCTCGGTGCGGGCACTCCCACGCTCATTAACCAATCCCCTGCCTTTACGCCTCGAGGCATTGGCGTAAACCAGAATTCCAGCTCGCCCTACTTCGGCCGCGTTTATGCCTCCGGCTCCAGCGCAGGCGGAATTCTCGCCATGAACCCGGACATGTCGTTCGTGTTCGGCACCAACGCCGCCACTGCCGTGCGCGCCGCCGGCGTGACTTGGGCTAATAACGGCTTCAGCCCCTACCGCCTTTTTGTCGGCCCGGATGACTTCCTGCTCGTCGGCGACGCCTCTCACACCGGCGGCTCGGGTCTCAACGACGGCGTCTGGAGGATCGACCCGAACGTCACCTCAAACCAATTGTTCCTGGGCCCTCAAGGCTACACCCCCGGGCTTAACGCGGGCGTGCATGGCACCATCGGCTCCAAGCCCATCATCATCGGCAATCCCCAAAACGGACCCGTCACCCTGATGGACATCGACATGGATTTTCCCGCCGCCAATGGCTACAATTCCATCCTCGTTTATACCAACATCTCGCTGACCAATCTGCCGTACGAGAATGCCCCCGCTTTCGAAGGTCCGGCAGTTGGTTTGTCCGGTTTTTCTAGCACCACGCTCGGCGGCAATTCCTATCCCGGACTTCAGATCGGCCCCAACGGCTACGTTTATGGCAGCACTTATCGCAACAATTTAGCGCTGCCTAACCTCCAGATTTATACGTTCGACCCCGTCGCCGGCACGTTCGTGCAGATCTGGAATTCGTATTACAATAACAACACTGCCGATTATTTCGTCAACAGCACCGACGGCCAGGGCACCGTGGACATCGCCGTGGCTCCCGATGGCCGTTATGTGGTTGGCGTGGACATCGTCAATCGCTTTACGATTTGCCCCCTCACCAACGGAATACCCAACGTTGCCAACCTGTTCAATAACACACCGACCTCAGGTAGCGGCAACACGCGCGGCGTCGCCTTTGACGCGGCAGATAATCTTTACCTCAGCAGCTCTGGTATCGGCCTCTGCCAAAGCTGGACGCTCGGCGTTACGACTACCGCCACCACCACTGGCAACGCCAGCGGCTCCACTGGTTTTTCGGTTGTCTTTCCGGCCACCAGCATCAGTGTGGTCGCAGCAACGAACTTCGCCTCTCAAGGCGGCTCGGACGGGAACTTCCAGAACGCCGTCCCGATTCCCGGTTTGTTCACCATTACCCGCACCAACGCCAACGGGGATTATACCTCTCCGGAGACTGTTAATTTCAGCCTGACGGGAACCGCGACCAACGGCGTCTATACCGTTTCGCCTGCAGGCATAACCCCAGCAGGCGCCCATAACAGCGTGGTTCTGCCGCCCGGCGTCATTTCCACCAACATCACGATCATTCCCACCACCAACAACGTGCCTCGCCTCCAGACCACCGTGATTCTCACGGTCCTCGGTGGACCCGCGTATTCGGTGACACAGCCCAACAGCGACACGGTTTATATCCAAAATACCTCCACCAACCAACTGGTCGTTTCGGCCGGCGCGCCCACGATGTACAAGGCCTTCTCTAATGACTTCGCCTCGGCCACCATCACGCGCCTGGGCGACACCAACGCCCCCGCCTACACCATCCAGGCATCGGACTTCGCTTACGCCGGCACGGCGGTCTCCGGCGTGGATTTCAGCCCCGCTCAAGCGGTCACTTTCAATCCCGGTGATCTCGCGCAGGCAGCGAAGATTGCTCCCCTGTCCAACGGCGTGCCCCCGGTGGACACCATCGATCCCTTCTACTATGGCAACCGGAGCGTCACGCTCACCCTTAACCCTGATAGCGGTTACATCTCTGCTGCCGGCAACTCGACTCTCCTTACCTTGATCGACAACGCGGAGCAGCCCAACCCCGTGCTTTTCACGGACCCGCTCACGGACCCGAACGATGCCTCTCACTGGAATATCACCTATGGGACCGGCGACGAGGCCAATTTCCCCTCAAATTACAAAGTGGAGTTCGGCTACGATTTAACCGCGAACAATCCGGAAAGCGCCCTCAATGGGCTCATCGGGTTGCCTCCCAATGGCGCCACCAATGCCCTGCGCGTTACCTGTAACCAGAACTTCAACCCGGGCGCCGAAGGCGCTGTCAACGTCTATTACACCAGCCGCGCCTTCAGCGGCAATTATGCCGTCCGCTTCAACATGAACGTCATCGAGAGCAGCGGCCTTTACCCCGTCGCGGGCCCGATCTTCGGCATCAACCACAACGGCACGGAGAGCAATTGGTGGTACGAGAACGGACCCTTCCCCACCACCGAAACCTTCTCCAGCGACGGCGTCTGGTACTTTGTCCAATCGCCGCCGGGCGGTTCTCAAGGCTTTGGAGCCACGGATGACTACATAGAGTTCGTCGGCAATGGGCTTCCGCCCAATACCGGTTGGATTCAACAAGCTCTCGCGAGCGCAGGTACCTACACCAATGTGTTCAAGAATGTAATCTTCAGCGCGCCAGGCGGCTTCGCCGGCGGCACACCGTGCAATAATAGCACCGTCGGCAGCAACCCCCAGGATAACAACTGGGCGGATGTCGAACTCAAGCAGGTCAATAAGATTGTCACCTTGTCCATCGACAAGACACCCATCTTCGTTTACACGAATACCTCCCCGTTCACCAACGGCTACCTGATGCTGGGGTATTCTTGCCCCATTGGTGGAACGGGTGGTCAGTACATCGCTAACCCTGAGGCCGCAGCCTACTATTCGAACCTTCGCGTGGTGGGATTGAGCGTTCCGAACATTACCAGCATCACGGATTCTGTCACCGGGAACCAAAACAACGTCACTATCCAGTTTAGCAGCACGGATGGCGACGACACGGCGGCTTCCTTCGCCTTGCAAAGCACTACTGCCCTGAAGAGCACCGGTACCAGTGGCTTCGCTGATGTGGCCTCCGCCACGATCACGCAGATTGTCACCAACAACGGGGCGGAGTTGTTCCAAGCCACAACCAGCGCAACCAACACGGCCCTGTTCTATCGCATCCGTCATAAATAACACTGTAAGCGGCTTGGCTTCGGGTCCCGCCAACCCCTTTGGGTTGGCGGGACTGTTCTTTGGCCGAGGCAGGAATGCTGAGCGACCAGAATACAGAAGGAGCTATTGATAAACACTCGCCCGATTATGGAGTGCGGAGGCAGAGCGCAGCGCCGACATCGCTTGGGGAGCGCGCGGAGCACGGGGGGAGCTCACGAAGGCGTTCGGAGTTCGGAACTGCTACGGTGCCCCAAAGGATCTGGATATCCTGTCTGCGATTGACGCACCCGGATTTGGAACTATAATTGAACCAACGAAAACGTAACGATATAATAAAATGAATCGCCAGTCGTCACCGATGGGTCAAGCTGCCAGCCTCCACAGGTCCGGTAGGGGGTCGCGCGCTTTCACCCTCATCGAGTTGCTGGTCGTCATCGCCATCATCGCCATCTTGGCCGCCATGCTCCTCCCCGCCCTGGCCCGCGCCAAGTGCAAGGCCCTTCAGACGCAGTGCTCAAGCAATAAGAAACAGCTCGCCTTGGCTTGGCACCTGTACTCCTTGGACAATGCCGACGTTATGGTGCCTAATGCTCCCGCGGGGGTGAATCCCGTTCCGGGCGTTCTACCCGATTCCCTCACTTGGTGCGGCAACGAGTCTGAAGATTGGTCCCTCAGCGTGGCCAACACCAATCGCAATTTCTACCTGAATTCCATCATGGCGCCTTTTCTGGCCGGTCAGATCGGCGTTTACAAGTGTCCCGCGGATACCATCGCTTCGGACAACGGCCCGCGGCTCCGCACCGTTTCGATGCCGAGCCCCATGGGTAATCTTTATCCGACAGTTTTGGCCACTGCCAAAGCCGCTAATCCCAAATGCATGAATTACGTGAAGGTCTCCGAGCTGTCGCAACCTGTTCCGCCCACCATGGCCATAATCTTTTCCGACGAAAACATGTGCTCGCTCAATGACGGCTGGCTCGAGACCGACTCGGACCCCACCGACGGCACCGGCTTTCCGGATGTGCCCGGCGCTTATCATTGTGGTTTCCTGGGCAGTATGTGCTTCGCGGACGGCCATGCCGAAACCCACAAATGGGTCAGCGCGCTTCAGATCCCCGTTGTCAAAGGACACACTGCACACTATCCCCCCATACCAGGCGGCACGCTGCGCAACGCCGATTACCTCTGGTGGTCGCAGCACACCTCGGCTCCCCTGCAGTAAAATCTGCCGGCGCGCAAACCGGGGGAGAGTCTCCTGACTCGGGGAATTGCCTCAATCACCTGTGCAGCGGGACGCACACCGGGTTCACCCTTGAACGAAGCCTGGTTAAGGGCTAGTTTCTCTCCGGTAAGTAAATTAAAAATCCTAAAAGGCTTATGAACCGGCCTCCACCAACGTCAAGGCGCCTGAACTCCTCGCCCCGCTCAACCGCTCTTGCGTTTACGCTCATCGAACTGCTGGTGGTTATCGCGATCATTGCCATCCTGGCCGCCATGCTGCTGCCCGCCTTGGCCCGCGCGAAGCAGAAGGCTGAGGGCGCGGGGTGCATCAACAACGAGAAGCAGTTGCTCGCCTCCTGGGCCATGTACTCCTTGGACTTCTCGGGCATCCTGGTCACCAACCCGGGCAACGGCACCGTGCTCTCGGCCGATGCCCAGGGTCTCTACGACTATTGGGTCGCCGGTTGGCTCGACTGGAACACCGGCCTGCCACCGGGCGCCAACACCAATTTAAACTACTTGCTCCAAACCCCCTTCGGCACTTACACCGCCAGGAACCCGGGCGTCTATAAATGTCCCGCCGATAAGATTGCCAGTCGCGCAGGCCCACGGGTGCGCAGCATCTCCATGAATGGATTCGTGGGCGGCCTCTGCGAAGAGCTTGTTTATGGCTATAGCCCCGGCACCTGGCGAATCTTCCTCAAGGACACCAGTTTCGTCGTGCCTGGGTCGTCCAAGACCTGGGTGTTGGTGGATGAACATCCGGATAGCATCAACGACGGCCTCTTTGGGATGAACCTGCCTCCTGCAGCCACCTGGCCCCACGCGGCCGACTGGGATGACGTGCCAGCCTCTTACCACAACAATGCCTGCGGCTTCGGCTTTGCCGATGGCCATGCCGAAGTTCACAAATGGCTCGATCCTCAAACCAAAGTGCCCATCCAAGGATGGAATCGGCCGAATGCCTGGGCTGGCGTTCAGGGCGTCAACGGCACCGGCACCACCTCCATTCACGACGGCGAATGGATGGTCGAGCGCACCACCGCCCCGCTCTGAGTTCCACGCCCCGTAGCCGCCGACATCAGTCGGCGCTAACATCATACTGAATTAGCACGCCAGCGCCGGAGAACCACAGCGCGGGCAGGTGACCCGCACCAAGGTAGCGCAGATTTGTAATATTTGTAATCTGCTGTATCGCAGATTTTCAATATTTTCAATCTGCAGGCCTCCGGACCGAACGGGAGCCCGACCATGCCCGCCGCCGCCGAACCGGTGCTCTTCAATGAAAAATATAAAATGCTCAATGTTCCTACCCCGAACGCTTTCGGGGCTCAATGCTGAATGAAATCTCCCCGCGGCGCGCGTCCATGCCCCGTAGCCGCCGACGTGAGTCGGCGCTAACATTTCCTCAGATGAGCAGGCTGGCACCGCGCCCTTCTCATCCTCCACCATCCACTATCCATCATCCAGCCGCACCGCGCGTCTTTAGCGCTGGCTAAGCCCCATCGTTCGTCATCGGGGGCGGCCGCGTCCAGGCGCTCGTCCTTCGTGCTTCGTGCTTCTTTCGGATTTGGTCATTCGTCATTCGTCATTCCCCAAAACCCTGGTCCTTCGTCATTCCCGCGCCACGCGGGGACGGTTTTTCCCCACTTGCATCCCACCTGTTTCAAGATTACTTGAGGAAAATGACGAAATTGCCACCCGAAGTGCCTGTACCGACCGAATCAGATCGACGCCCGGCGTCCGCCCCCCCCCGCCCGCCCGCCTCGATCCAACGCCGCCTCCCCATCGGAGCCGACCCGCAACCCCAAGGCGGCGTGCATTTCCGAGTCTGGGCCCCGAAGTGCCAGACCGTCTCGGTCCAGCTTAGCAACGAAGTCAGCTTCCCCGCCCCATCCCTCCGCGAAGTCGCTCTCGAAGCCGAGCCGGACGGCTACTTCTCTGGACTGCTTCCCGACGCTGGCGCCGGGATGTTCTACAAGTTCAAGCTGCCCACTGGCTCGTTCCCTGATCCGGCTTCGCGTTTTCAACCTCAAGGCCCGCATGGTGCCTCGGAGATTGTCGATGCCCTTCACTTCCCTTGGACTGATGGCTCTTGGCGGGGCGTCCGCCGCCAAGGCCAGGTGGTTTACGAGTTGCACATCGGCACTTTCACCGCCGAGGGAAACTGGGCCGCCGCGCGCGAACAGTTGCCGGAACTCGCCCGCCTCGGCATCACCCTTATCGAAGTCATGCCCGTAGCCGATTTCCCCGGGCGCTTCGGCTGGGGCTACGACGGCGTGAATCTCTTCGCCCCCACTCGGCTCTATGGCCGGCCCGATGACTTCCGCGCTTTTGTCGATCGCGCCCACAGCCTCGGCCTTGGCGTCATTCTCGATGTCGTGTATAACCACTTCGGTCCGGATGGCAATTACCTCAATCAATTCTCCCCCTCCTTCGCCAGCCAACGCCACCACAGCGAGTGGGGCGAAGCCATTAACTTCGATAGCGAGCACAGCGGCCCGGTCCGCGAATTTTTCCTTGCCAACGCCGCCTATTGGATCGGCGAATTTCATCTCGATGGCCTGCGATTGGATGCCACGCAGCAGATCTGGGACGACTCTCCTCAGCACATCCTGGCCGAAATTTCGCGCCACGCGCGCGCGGCCGCGGCGGGACGCGATGTCTTCCTGGTGGCGGAGAACGAAAGGCAGCAAGCCAATTTGGCCCGGCGCTTCGAGAGCGGCGGTTACGGGCTCGGAGCCATCTGGAATGACGACTTCCACCACAGCGCGCTGGTCGCCTTGACCGGACATAACGAGGCCTATTACAGCGACTACCAGGGCACGCCACAGGAACTCATTTCCGCTGTTAAACACGGCTTCCTTTTCCAGGGGCAATGGTTTCGCTGGCAGAAAAAGTGTCGTGGCACGCCAGCCTGGGATCTTGCGCCGGAGCAATTCGTCAACTTTCTTGAGAATCACGATCAGGTCTCTAACTCGTTGCATGGCCGGCGCCTTTATCAATCTGCCGATCCGGGCCAAATCCGCGCCCTGACCGCCCTCTTGCTGCTCTCACCGGCTACCCCGATGCTTTTTCAAGGCCAGGAATTCGGCGCCACTGCGCCGTTCCTTTATTTTGCTGACCATGAGGGGAAACTCGCCCGGGACGTGGCCGCCGGCCGCAACCAGTTCCTGAGACAATTCCCCAGTTTTGCCAGCCTGCAAAGCAACGAGCCCCCGGATCCGCCGGATGCAGTTCAGACCTTCCACAAATGCAAACTCGACTTCTCCGAGCGCCAAAAACACGCGCCCATTTTCGCGCTGCACCAGGATCTGTTGAGGCTCCGCCGTGAGGACCCGGTCTTTTCTCGCCCGCAAGCCGGGCGTCTCGATGGCGTCGTGTTGGGGCCGGCCTCTTGGGTCCTGCGTTTCTTCGGACCTGAGAACGATGATCGCTTGCTGCTTGTGAACCTCGGCGTGGACCAGCGCCTCCAATCCCTGGCCGAGCCATTGGTAGCGCCGGTCGAAGGCCACGGCTGGAAAATCCACTGGTCCAGCGAAGACCCCCGCTACGGCGGCTCGGGCACTCCGCCGCTCGGCGAGTGGGGAAACTGGCTGCTCCCAGGCCACTCGGCGCTCGTCCTGGCGCCCGCGGCGGAAGAGGGCAGGGGAGCTCTTCAATGACAAATGAAAAATGCGCAGTGCCTAATGGCCATTGAGCGCGCCTCCTCCCGCCGGCACGCCGCCTGCCGCCGTAGCCGCCGACGTGAGCCGGCGCTAATATTCCTCCGCGGTTGCACGCCAGCTTCGGATGAAGGCGCCCAGACCGAAGGGGAGCCCGACCATGACCGGCGGCGGCGAACCGGTGCTCTTCAATGACAAATGAAAAATGCTCAATGTCTAATGCTCAATGAACCCTCTTCCTCCGGAGTGCAGGTCTATGAACCTCAGCAACCTCGCCCTGCAACAAAGCCTCGGGCACCATCATCCTTCCTCCTTCCCTGACCGCCCCGTCGCCTAACCATGGAAAACACCATCCGCAAAATCGACCTTCGTGCCGCAAAGGGCGAGGAAGCTCTCCAATTGCTGCGTCGTGAATGGCTTGCGACCAACGGCTTGGGCGGCTATGCCTCTGGCACCATTTCCGGCGCGGTCACCTGGCGCTACCACGGCTTGCTCATTGCCGCCCTTCCCGGGCCCTTCGGCCGTATGGTCATGCTCAACCATCTGGCCGAAACCCTCCGGTTGCCCAGCGGCGAAACCTGCCTCCTGGGCGCCGAAGCACCCAGTCAGCCGGACGAACCGTCCCGTGCCGCCCATTACCTTACTGGATTTCGCCTCGAAAACGGCTTGCCCGTTTGGAGCTATGAGGTCAACGGCGTCGTTCTGGAAAAGCAGGTCGTCTTTCTCTATGGACAAAACACGGTCCACATCGGTTACCACCTGCTTTCCCGCCACGAAAATCTGCGCCTGGAACTACGTCCAGCCGTCCACTTTCGTGGCCACGAGCACTCTGTTAGCGAACCCTCCACTGAAACCTACGGCCTCACGATCAACGGCGACCGGTACGAACTTCTGGCCGGTCCATCGCTCCCGTCATTGCGCCTGCTCATGGCCGGAGATCACGGCACCTTCACTTACGACGGCGGTTCGAGGCGCGAGATCTTTTACCAGCAGGAAGCCGAGCGCGGCTATCCCTCGCGCGGCTCGCTCTGGAGTCCCGGCTACTTCACCATGAGCCTGTTGCCCCAACGGTCCGCCACCCTCATCGCCTCGACCGAACCGTGGCACATCCTCCTGGCCCTTTCTCCTCAGGAAGCCCTGGGCTTCTACCACGACCGCCATCGCCACTTGGTCGCTTGCGCCCTCAGTGGCCGGCCCGTGGCCCAAGCCGGCACCTGCAGTCCTCCCGTTCCCCCGCCCGCAGAGCGCGGGTCTATGACCCGCAGCAGTTCCCCCGAGGTAGGGCGCGTCACTCCGTGCGCGCCGCCTGCCAACCAGGCCACCAGCTCGCCTAGTGCTGACCCGAAGGAGGGAGGGCGCGGCAGCTCCCCCGAAAGCTTTCGGGGCTCCGCTTCCGCGCCGCCTCCCACTCCCCCCGCCGACC
>Ga0209517_10008476_pt1 | contig 12019 bp, 14 predicted proteins | sample PeaSoiMetSII2010_FD_187695 | JGI IMG/M metagenome (GOLD analysis project Ga0209517, IMG submission 187695) | Peat soil microbial communities from Weissenstadt, Germany - SII-2010 (SPAdes) (version 2) | ecosystem: Environmental > Terrestrial > Soil > Wetlands > Peat | place: Germany...
AAATGGAGCGCTTCTATGCGGCCATCGAGCGGCTGCAAGCGCTGCGTATCGACCCGGGCATCCTGCACCTGGCAAACAGCGCAGCCATCGCGGCATTGCCGGAAACCTGGGCCGACATGGTGCGGCCGGGCGCCTTGCTCTACGGGTATCATCCGGGATTCGATCCTCCGGAGCTGCGCACAAAATTCGAGGCGGCCTTGCGCCTGTACCCGGTGATGAGCCTGCGCACGCGAGTCATTAATTTGCGTTCGATTGCTGCGGGAGATGGCGTGGGCTACAACGCCAGTTGGGTGGCGCAGAGGCCCTCGCGCATCGCCATACTGGCGGCGGGGTACGGCGACGGGATCCACCGGTCACTGGGGAACCGCGGGAGCGTGATCATTCGCGGCCAACGCGCGCCGATGCGCGGCATCATTTCCATGGATGTGACCATGGCGGACGTGACGGACATTCCTGACGCCGCGTTGGGAGACATCGCGACGGTTTATGGAACGGTGGGCCAGCAAGCGTATCCGGCCAACGTCATCGCGCGCAGCATCGGCACGGTCACTTCCGATTTGTTGTCGGGCGTGAGCCAACGCGTGCCGCGGTTTTACGTGGATTAGCATCTGGTTCCTAACATAACGCTGCGGCCAGGCTGGCACACAAGCATTTCCCCGAATTCCGAACTTCGTGGTTCAAACTAGACGGACCCACTATCGCCCGTTTGACTGGCTCCTTGCAAAGGTAGTGGGTGAGTTTCCGACTAGCCGACAACTCAGGGATAAGCGGCGACAAGCGCGTTTCACAGGACTAATGTTGAGTTCGGTAAACAGTGGTCGCTGAGCGCATTGGCCTGAAGGCAACAGTTGAGCCAAGGGGCATTTAGCCGGAAATGCGACTATTCGGCCAAGCGGCGAGAAGCCCGTTCTAACTGAGCCTCCGCCGCCGGCCTTAGCTGTATCTCGCGCATGACGATCATCAAAACTTCAACTTCTTATTTCGCCTGCGCTAGCCCGGCAACAACTGCGGCAAGTTTATCGAGTATCTCAATCCAGCCCTCTAGTTGCCCGCTGTTTTTTGCGTGCTCCATGGTTTCATTTCCAATCAAGGTGACTTTCGTCTGGCCGTTTCCAAAATCCTCAAAAATAACCACGTCGTTCGCATCCTCTATGGCTTCATGTTCTATTCCATAGTGCGCAGGCTCAACCTTGTTTCCCTTGGAGTCGGAAAAGTACATGGAGTAAACGATCTTCTCGTGCAGAACAATCTCGTGGTATTCCGCACCATTCCAGAACTCCTGCCCATCCGGCGCTCTCATGCAGCAGAGAAATTTTCCTCCTACGCGAAAATCCATCTCGCAAAAAGGCGCAGTAAAATTCTTCGGTCCCCACCACTGCATCACATATTTCGGGTTTGTCCACGCCTCCCAAACCAATGCGCGTGGGGCGTCAAAAACTCTAGTGACAACCATCCGCTCTGTATCGTTAACTATGTTTTTTGTCATCTCTGACCTCCTCCTTTTTCATTTGATTCACAACCACATCCAACTTGTCGAAACTCTCTTCCCAGAATCGGCGATAACTAATCGCCCAGTCGCTGACTGTCTTTATCGCCTCTGGCCTAAGCGTGCACACGCTTTCTCTTCCACGCTTCGTCTTGATCACAATCCGCGCCCGCACCAGGTAGGCAATATGTTTTGAAATCATCTGCTGCGAGAGTGCAAACGGTTCCGTCAATCCATGCACAGAGGCAGGCCCATGGGAGAGTCGTTCGATCATCGCCCGGCGGGTTGGATCCGACAGAGCCGCAAAGGTTGTATCCAACTTATCCACAACCATATGGTAGTGAATTATCCGTCGTTGTCAAGTGTGGATTTTGGAGTTCCCGATTTCTGTTTCCTGATCTCTGAACCCTGACACCTGCGCTAATTTAACTACGCTGGCCACCGCAGCCTGTTTTGACACTAAACGGCATCCGCACTGCTGCGTTGAACGACGCTTGACTGTGCAATCCGAAGCTATCGTCTCGTAAACCACGATAGGAACCGATAAGTCGGCTTGTTGGAACTAATCTCCGCGGTCGGCACCGACTCCGGGCGGATTACGAGCAAACTGAAAACTGGCCCACCTACCGACGTTCGCTGGGCTTCGCTTCGGACGCCCGCTTGAGGTACACTCGACTTTCTGCAACCCGCGCTTAAGCCGCGAAGATACCGCTTCAGCCGGACTGCTTTCATCCTATGACCCGTATCACTGCGATTCTTCCCGCTGCAGGTCTTGGCACGCGCATGGGCGCGGAGACACCGAAACAATTTCTGGAACTGGATGGCGTGCCCATCGTCATCCTTAGCCTGCGCCGCATCGCGGCGTGCTCTCTGATTACGGAGATCATCGTGGCCACGCGCGCGGACAATGTGGAGCGGCTGGAAGCGCGCATCCGCGAAGAGAAGTTCAAGCAGCCGGTCCGCGTAATCAAAGGCGGCGATCTGCGGCAAGATTCGGTCGCGCAAGCCTTGAAGCTGATCGGGGACGAGACGGAGTTGGTGCTGGTTCACGATGCCGTGCGGCCGTTTGTCACCGTGGAACAAATCACGCGCGTGATTGAAGAAGCGCGCCGCTGCAAGGCCGCGATTCTGGGCGTCCCGGCAATGGACACGGTGAAAGAAGTGAAACGCGCCAGCCTGCCGGAGGATGTGGCGCTGATCACCGCGACGGTTCCGCGGGAACGCATCGTGCTGGCGCAGACGCCGCAGGTGTTCGAGACGCACTTGCTGAAGGAAGCCTTCGCGCAGGCGGAAGGGGATGGCCTGAGCGCTTCGGATGAAGCCGGGCTGGTGGAGCGGATGGGCCACGACGTTTATGTGGTGCAAGGCTCCGAGCGCAACATCAAAATCACTAAGCCCGCGGACATGGACCTGGCGCGCTTTTATCTCGAACGCGAACGCGTGAGCAAGTGACCCGAAAATGATTTCCTTGTTCAAAAGAGCGCTTTTCGTTCTCTGCCTGCTCTTTTTGGTTGTCATGGTTTGGCGACTTGTCACCGCATCGCACGACCCACAAGGAAAGCTGTCCTATCCTGAATTTATGCAGGCCCTGGAGGCAGGCAAGATCCAGCAGGCAACCATATATATGGGTACCGATTTGGCGGATATTCAAGTGAACACGCGGAATTCTTCCAGAGTATTCCTGAATGATGTTCCGACGAAAGACCTGCCAACCCTGATCAAGAAGATGATGGACGCCGGAGTATCGGTGGAGTTCAGCAGGGCTCGTCGATCTGATTGGGCAGAATTCGTTCTGAATATCTCCCCAATAGCCTTGTTGGGCGCTGCGATTGCGTATATTTTCTACAGTCGTCGTAGGGTGAAAGTATGAGCTACCGCTGCGGCATTGGGTATGACCTGCACCGCCTCGCCGAGGGGCGCAAGCTGGTCGTCGGGGGAATTGAAGTGCCATTCGAGAAAGGCCCGGTGGGGCATTCGGACGGCGACGTGGTGGCGCACGCGCTTTGCGATGCGCTGCTGGGGGCCGCGGGGCTCGGTGACATCGGCACGCATTTCCCAGACAGCGATCCCCAGTGGAAAGGCGCGAACAGCCTGCTCTTTCTGGAGCATGCGCGAAAGCTCCTCGACGAAAAGCATTTCGCGATCGAGTACGTCGATGCGGTCGTGATCCTGGAACGCCCCAAGCTTGGCCCGCATTTCCCAAAAATGCGCGAAGCACTGGCGAAATCTTTGAAAGTTCCTGTCGAAAAGATCCATCTGAAAGCCAAAACCAACGAGGGCGTTGACGCCGTCGGCCGTGGCGAGGCCATCGCTGCCCACGTCATCGCCACGCTTTCGACGCCCTGATTTTGGATTGCCTTGGTAAGGAGCAAGCGAGGTCTCGCGCTCTAACAGGCTGCTCAAAAATGCGTTTCGCCGTCATTCCGAGCGAAGCGAGGAATCCCTCTTCTTTCAAAACCCCAAGAAAAGAGAGATTCCTCACTTCGCAGACTCCGTTCGGAATGACGAATTCTAGCTTTTTGAGCATGCTGCTAAAGCGTGCTGTAACCGCAAAATGTCCACACCCGATCACATCCAGCCTCATCCGGTGCGCGAGAATCTTTTTCGCGGCGACGACATTCTCGCGATTCTCCGCGAGCAGCAGTGGCTCTCGGCGGGGCCCTCCCCTGAACAACTCGCATTCTGTGAACGCGCCGCCGCGTTGCTGGGCCACTTTGCGGAAGATCGCAACGGGCTCGAAAAGCTGCTGCGGCTGGTGTTCAGCTACGACGCCGCGGAAGTCCTGCGCTCCACGGATGCCCACGCCGTCCTTGCCCGTTATGCCGCCCGCGAAGTTGTCCGGCAGCTCGCCTTGCTGCTGCTCGATCCGGAGCCTTTCACGTCGGACCGTTTCAAGGAGGTTGTGACGCACCTGAAGGAGATGCTCGAGGTGCGCGGCCGCGACTTGTTTCATCCCATCCGGCTGGCGCTTGCCGGGCGGGCTGGCGAGGGCGAACTCGACCGCGTCATTCTCCTTGTGGACGAAGCTGCGGCGCTGCCGTTTGCCGTGCCCGTGAAGAGCGTGCGCGTGCGCATCCTGGAATTCTGCGCCGCGCTGGGGTGACGGACTTTCGGGGTGGTACGCACCCGGACTGTTGTGGCACAGGGAAAACAGGATGACAAAACAGGAGAAGGCAAACCCAAGACCCAGGTAGAAAATCGAACCTGGGGCACCCAAACCCAAGACCTACACCCAAGACCCAGGCACAGACGCCGTGCTTAGGGCACCCTACGCGGAGATTTTGGTGGTAACGGCGCAGACTGGGAAGTGCTCACTGAAAACTGTAAACTTGCAAACCATGGAGCGATTCACCGGGATTCATGCGGTACGCGAAGCCCTCGAAGCGGGGAGCGCTTTCGACCGCATCGTCATTGCCAAGGGCCGGCAGGATTCGCGCATCGAAGAGATTGTGCAGCTTGCCCGCGAGCGCGGCGTATCTGTGCGTTTCGAAGATCGCGCGCAGCTCGACCGGCTGGCCAACTCGCGCGACCATCAGGGCGTGGTGGCGATTGCGGCCTCGCGTGAAGCGTCCACCCTGGAAGACATCCTGGCGAACGCCAATAACTCCAAAAATCAGGCGGGGCTCATCGTGCTGCTCGATGGTGTGGAGGATCCGCACAATCTTGGCGCGGTAATTCGCACCGCGCTGGCTGCGGGAGCGCACGGCGTGGTCATTCCGGAGCGCCGCGCGGCGGGATTGACGGACACGGTGGCGCGCGCTTCCGCGGGAGCCATCGCGCATCTGCCCATCGCCAAGGTCACCAACCTGGTGCGGGCGATGGAGGAGTTGAAGGAGGCGGGCTACTGGCTGGTGGGGCTCGATGAAGAGGGGAAGCAGAACTACACGGAGGTGGATTACACGTCACCGACGGGGATTGTGATGGGCAGCGAAGGAAAAGGTCTGCACGAACTGACACGGAAGCGCTGCGATTTCGTGGTGTCGCTGCCGACCAGCGGCCCGGTGAAGTCACTGAATGTCTCCGTGGCGACGGGTGTGGTGCTGTTCGAGGCTCTGCGCCAGCGTGGCGCGCACAAAAAGTAGTGGAGCGCCACCGCGGCGCCCAACTTCCGCGTCATTTGTCGTATTGCATCAGCGAAAAGACGTCCAGGCCGGGGAGTTTTTCGCGGCCATGCAGGAAGCTCAGTTCCACGGCAAACGCGGCGCCGTCCACTTTGCCGCCCAGCGAACGAATGAGCTGAACCGCGGCAGCGGCGGTGCCGCCCGTGGCCAGCAGGTCGTCGCAGAGCAGCACGTTCTGGCCCTTTTGCACGGCGTCTTCGTGGATCTCCAAGGTGTCCGTGCCGTACTCCAGACCGTAGGAAACTTGCGTGGTCTTGGCGGGCAGCTTTTTCGGCTTGCGCACGGGGACGAATCCCGCGCCGAGGCGGTAGGCCAGCGCCGGAGCAAAAATGAAGCCGCGCGCCTCGATGCCCACAACAAGATCAATTTTGTGGCCTGCATAGTGGGCGCAGAGCCTATCGATGACCGCGTGGAAACCCTGCTTGTCCTTCAGCAGCGTAGTTATGTCGTAAAAGAGGATTCCCGGCTTCGGGTAATCCGGAATTTCGCGAATCAGTTTCTTCAGATCGTCCATAGCTGCAGCTCTCCGCTAGATAGTCATCTCAATCGTGAAAATCCCGGCGTACCGGGTATCCACCGCGTCCGGCACTTCGTTCAGCCCATCCACCTCGGACATCATCGGGCCGCGTTCCAGCGCCACGCGGAGCTGCCCGAGCTTTTCCGGCGTGCCCATGGCAAAAACCTCCACGCGGCCGTCGCGGCAGTTGCGCACATATCCGTGCAGGCCGAGTTTCCCGGCGACGTACTCGACGAAGCCGCGGTAGCCCACGCCTTGCACGCGTCCGGTCACAAAATAGCGTCGCGCATGAAGTTGCTGGTTCACGGTTGCTGAAAAAACGGCGCTAGGAATTCCACGATTCTCGTCACGGCGGCAATCTCCCCCGGAATTTGCGTTACACTGGCAGTATGCCGGGGGCCGCGGGCGGCGCAGTGGCAAGTTCCGCGCATCCAACTAGTCATGAAGAGTCATCGCTTCCGTCTGACAATCATCTTACCGCGCAGGGCGATTTTTCTTGTACTGTCATTTTTCTTTTTCCTGACGGCGCACGGCCTTCTCGCGCAGGAGAATGCACCCGGTCCGCTCACGCCGCCGCCGGAACACAGCGTCCGCCGTGTGGTGGGCGTCCCGGAGACTGAAGCGCCGCCCTCGCTGCCGCCGGCGCTAATCATAAAGTCTTTCGCGCAGAAAGAAGATCTCTACCAGTCCACGCGGCCGCAGTATGCCTACCGGAAAACCATCCGTATCCAGGAATTCGGCCCCGACGGCAAGGCCACGGGAGAATACGACGCCACGTACGATGCGGTGCGCTCCGGCGACGGCAAACTCTACGAAAAAGCCATCGCCGCTCCGGAATCCACGCTGCAGTACCTGCAATTCGAGCCCGAAGATGCGCAATACCTGACGCGCATTCCTTCCTACCCGGTCACGCTCGGGCAGATATCCAAATACGACCTGCAATACCTGAGCACGGAAAAGGTGGACGAAGTGGACTGCTACATCTTTCAGGTGCACCCAAAAGTTCTGGACCGGCAGCATCCGCTCTTCGACGGCATCCTCTGGGTGGATCAGAAGTATCTGGAAGTGGTGAAGACCTACGGCAAATGGGTGACGGATCTGGGCGCCGTGCACCCGCCCACTTTGCCTTTTGCGATGTTCGAGATTTACCGCGAGAATGTGGACGGCAAGTATTGGTTTCCCGACTATGCGCGCTCCGAAGAAGTTTATAAGCTGAACGACCGAGACATCCCCATCCGCGTCACCATCAAGTGGACCAACTTTAAGCCATTCCCGCCTTCGGCCGTACCCACCGCTCCGCCGCCGTCACCTTCCGCGAACGCGCCGCAACCCCCCAAACCCTGAGGCAGCTTCTGCAATTCCGTGGTGTCAAGAGCGGGTGCGCGGGCGCCGCGCCTCGCCGTACAATTCGCGCAACAATCCCGGGAGTTTCCGCAGATCGTCCAGCAGGAATTCGGGGCGCACCGCGCGGAGGCGCTTCTCCGTGGGAAAGGATCCCAACACGGCAATCGCGCGCACCCCCGCAGCGCGCGCCATCTTCACGTCTTCCGGGGTGTCGCCCACATAGACACATTCAGCCGGCTCGAGGGCCATCTGCCGCAAGGCCATCTGCAACGGCGCGGGATGCGGCTTTTTCTCTTCCAGATCGCCGCCGCAGACGCGCGTGCGAAGGATGCGCAGCAATCCAAATTCGCGCAATTGGCCCATCACCCGGTTGCGGTCGCCGCTGGTAACCAGGCCCAGGTTGTGCCGGGGCGCGAGTTGTGCGAGGACGCGGCGCGCACCGCTCATCAGCTTGGGGCGGTGTTTTGCATAATTGGTGCGCCAGGTTCGGTCGGCGTCCGGCCAGCGAGCGTTGGGTATCCCTGCCGCGCGATAGACCGCATACCAGTCGGGGGAATAATGGCGCTCGAGTTCGGACAAGCCCCAAGGCACACCCATCTCACGAAAGAGCGCCAGATAGGCTTGGGAATCGGCGTGGTAGGAATCGATCAAAGTGCCGTCCCAATCGAAAAGCACGGCAGCGAGGGTACGGGGGGAAATCATCTCCGCAAGAATACCAGAACCTGGTTTGCAGGTTTTTGTTCGGAGGTAAAAGGAAGAGGGTGACTTCTAGTCCGCGGCGAAGCGATTGGGAATATGATCGTCGCGGTCAAAGGCGAAATCAGTGAAGCTCGCGGCGATGCCGAACCACCCGGGCATATTTGCGGGGTCGATGCGCCGCACGCAGGCCTTGGAGGAGACGACAACGTTGCCGTAACCCAGCGGGCGGCTGACCAGAACGATGTCCAGCTCGATTTCCGTACCGGCTTCGAGCGATTTCGGGCACAGGAAATAAACGCCCGACGCGCTGATGTCGCGAGTTACCAGCGAAACCGGGAACTCCTCAAGGGCGCCGGCGACGCTTCTCAGTTTTAGGGGTAACTTCAGGGAGGCGCGGGGAGATTCACGCTGCTCGATGTAAACACCCACGGCGTGGGTTGGCACGCGCAAGAATCGGTGAGGTTGCGGGGAACGCAACAGCGGCATGACCCGCAGGGCAGGTCTGCGCGAAGGCTCCAGAGTTTCCGGGAACGCGGGGGAAGCGCCCGTGCGGCCGGCTGGATCCGGCAAAGAAGGCAAGTTGTCCCAAGCTAACGCGCGGTTCCTGACACCCATCTCACCCCTCAGAGAGAAAACATACGAATATGACTGCGGTAGTTCTATTACCCGGGAAGTCACTGACCCCAAAAAGCCGTTAGGAGGTCAACATCCCACTTTGGGACAGTGAAAGTCAACCGCAGGAAAAGAGGTGAAGTGTCCTAAGATCAAACAGATGGTTGTAGTACTCGCTGCTTCGACCGCCTTTTTGCGGGGTTTTCCTCCCGGTCCCCGTTCCAATATGGCGCTGGACATGGAATCATGGCCTCGTATCGTCGAAGGATAGACGCTGAATGTTAGCAAGAACCCTAGCAGGCGCACCCAAAGCGCCGCCCCAGGCAAATCACAACCCAGCGCGAGCCTCTTCGCTCCTGCTGGCATCTTTTGCTGCGGTCTATATCCTGTGGGGCTCCACGTTCTTCGCTATTCGGATTGGGGTTGAGAGCATCCCGCCCCTTGTGCTGGCTGGATTGCGGCATCTTTCGGTGGGTTTGGTGTTTTACCCGGTATTCCGGCGTGTGAGCGGAGAGAAGCCGACCCTGAGGCAGTGGCGCACGGCGATTGTTACGGGCATCCTGCTGCTTCTATGCGGCAACGGCACGGTAAGCTGGGCGGAGAAGACCATTCCCTCGGGAATCGCAGCGCTGCTAGTGGCGACGGTATCGTTGTGGATGGTCTTGGTGGACTGGTTCCGGCCCGGCGGCGTGCGCCCCGCGCCGCGGGTGCTGGCGGGCCTGGTGCTGGGTTTTGCGGGGATGGCAGTGCTTGCAGGCCCAAAACACCTGGGCGGGGCCGAGCGGGTGAACCCGCTGGGCGCGTTTGCGTTGGTGCTGGCCTCCTTGGCGTGGGCCATCGGGTCCATCTACTCCAAGCACCACCCTATCCCGAACTCGGCGCTGCTGGGAGTGGCCATGCAGATGGTCGCGGGAGGCACGGCGTTGCTGGTCGTCGCCGGAATCGGTGGTGAGTATCGCGATCTGCATCTGGCCCAAGTAACCCTGCACTCGTGGCTGGCGCTCGGGTATCTGGCGGTGTTTGGCTCGGCGCTGGGGTTCAGCGCCTACGTCTACATCCTGAAACACGGCACGGCGGCGCGCGTGGCCACCTATGCCTTCGTAAATCCCGTGGTGGCGCTGTTTCTGGGCTGGCTGCTGGGCAGCGAGGCGCTGACCTTGCGCACGATTTTGGCCAGCACGGTGATCTTGACGGCGGTCATCTTGGTGATAACCATGCCGCACAAGGATTCGATTGAAGCGAATGAAGCGATCCCAGCACCCGGAGAGGCCTAGCCTCTTTCTTATGCGCCGGCAGAGGTGCAAAATTTGGCGTCAGAAAGCGGATAGAACCGGACAGCGGCACGCGGTAGTCTTAACGCATGAACACGGCACAATTGGAGAAGCACCAGGGAAGCATTTCAGCGCAAGCCGCGGCTAGATATTGGCGGGCCACGCTGCAGCGCGATGCGCGCGCGGACGGCGCTTTTGTGTTTGCGGTGCGCTCCACGCACATTTACTGCAGGCCGTCCTGCCCGGCGCGGCGGCCATTGCGGCAGAATGCCGTTTTTTTTCACACCGCGCAGGAAGCGGAGAACCAAGGCTATCGTCCTTGCCGAAGATGCCGCCCGAAAGAACGGCCGGAACTCTCCGCGTTGGTGGCCAAGGCGGCGGAGGCATTGGGCAATTCGGAAGAGGAAAGCGTGCGGCTCGATGCGCTGGCGGCTCAGATCGGCGCTACTCCCGCAAAATTGCGACGGGCGTTTCGCCGCATGACCGGGCTGACCCCGAAGGCCTTCGCCCAGGCGGCGCGGATGGCGCGTTTTAAGAAAATGCTGCGCGAGGGGAGCCCGATTAGTGACGCGCTTTACGCTTGCGGTTATGGATCTCCGAGCCGGGTCTACGAAAAAACGAACACGCATTTGGGCATGACGCCCGCAGCTTATCGCAAAGGAGCACCTGGCATGCAAATCGGATACACAGTGGCGAATTCCTCGATCGGGAAAGTGCTGGTGGCAGCGACGCCGCGCGGCGTGTCTGCCGTGTACCTGGGAGAAAGTCAGGAGAGACTGGTGGACGCGCTGCACAAGGAATATCCGCGCGCGGAGATCCGCCGGGCGCGTGAAACGAACGAGCAATGGCTGCAGGAAATCCTGCATCGCATCGAAGGAGATGCGCCGAGCTTAGACTTGCCGCTGGATGTGCAAGCTACGGCATTTCAGCGCCGCGTGTGGCAGGAACTGCAGAAGATTCCGCGCGGTGCAACGCGGACGTACACGCAGGTGGCGCGGGCCTTGGGCAAGCCGAGATCGGTTCGCGCCGTGGCGCGCGCGTGCGCCACTAATCCGATTTCCATCGTCGTGCCGTGCCACCGCGTGATCCGCGCGGACGGAAGCCTGGCGGGATATCGCTGGGGGTTGCAGCGTAAGGAAAAACTATTGGAGCGAGAGAGCGCCGGTCTCAGGGGCTAAAGGGCTTCTTTCTTTTCATCATGGATTAGAAGCCGTATCGTTCGCCTCAGTTCTGACCACCTTCGCGGGTATAAGGTCAACGATTTCGTTCCGCGGAAAAATTGCATTACCAAGGAAAACCGCCGATACCGTTGCTGTTGCCATCCGCAAGCACGCTGATGTGAGCAATAGTGAACATGAGGCACCCCTATTTGTCGCTGGCGGTTGTTTCTATCGTCCCATTAGGCGCAGATTGTTCGCGGCCTTTTGCCCCTCCACCGAGTTCGGCGCGAGCTTGACCACTATCTTGCACTCGCGGATACAGTCCTCCGTCATGCCGAGACTGTAATAAACGCTAGCGAGATTCCAGTGAGGCGGGTAGAAATTCGGAGACACTTCAACCGCCTTCAACAACGCCGTCTTGGCGTCCTGCAGGCGTCTCTGCGCAAAATACAAGCTTCCGAGGTTAAACCAGTCCATGGCACCAGCGTCGGAGCAGGCAACCGCTTTCTTGAAGTATTCTTCGGCCTTGTCGCGATCGCCGCGCGTCATGCTCGCCATCCCCAGATTGTCATTCGCTTGCGCGGAATCGGGATCGAGTTTCAGCGCCTTCTGGCTCACCCTAACCGCATCATCCAGTTGATTCTTCGCACCGTAACCTGCGCCGACTAGCCCGAGCGCGACAACATTGTCCGGCTCGCTCGCAAGGATCTTTTCAAACTGTTCCATGCTGCGTGCGAAATCCCTGCGGCCCGTAACATAGAAAATGCCGTTAAGCATCAGATAATTCGTGTTCTTCGGGTCCTGGACCA
>Ga0209517_10008477_pt1 | contig 12019 bp, 6 predicted proteins | sample PeaSoiMetSII2010_FD_187695 | JGI IMG/M metagenome (GOLD analysis project Ga0209517, IMG submission 187695) | Peat soil microbial communities from Weissenstadt, Germany - SII-2010 (SPAdes) (version 2) | ecosystem: Environmental > Terrestrial > Soil > Wetlands > Peat | place: Germany: Weissenstadt...
GCGCCAGCCCGGCCAGCCGGCGGACCGTGGGTTCAATCTCGGGAGCGAGCATCGCCTCGATCACTGCCGGATCGCGCACGGGCTTGCCTTCCTTCTCGATGGTGAAGTCGCCACCCAGAAACAAGGCATTGATCTCTTCGAGGAGCTGGAACTGGTCCCGTGTGCCGTCCAACCGCCGCAGGACCAGGCGGTGAAACTCGTCAAGCTGCACCGCCCGACCCCGCAGGTTGGTGACCATCTCCTCCTGCTCGGCCTGGAGCCGCGCCAGGGGGCTGGCGACCGGGCGCTCACCAGGCTCGCTGGCAAAGCGAGGGGGATGAACGTGGAAGTCGAGAAGGCCCGAGCCGAAACAGCGAAGCAGGGATTCGCCAAGGTTCCGTCGCCCTTCCTCCTCGCCGGCGATCTCGTTGACCCGTGAGCCCAGCCGTGAGCGGACTTCGTTCCAGAGCGTCTGGAAGGGCAAGGACCGGCACTGCGCCTCGTAAAGCGTGATGAGCGCTGCCTTGGTCAGGGGATTGTTGGTGGTCACCGTCTCCGCGCCTTCCGGTCGGCAGAATTGCTCGGGCGCGTCGGAGACGACGTCCGGCGCGGGGGAGACCGGCCTGACCCCGGTGCTGATGGTCATCGAGGCCAGCACCTCGTTCAGGCCGGGCGGGCGGCGGTCTGCCGTCTCGTGGCACAAGAGAGTTCGGCGAAAGGTCCGGTTGCAGAGAAAGTCGAGGTACTGCTCACGAGTGACGGTGTCACTGGCCCAGTGCTCAATCGCCGACCTGGCTTCAGGGGACAGGTTATCGATCAGGCCGGGCGTACGCGCCTCGGCCAGAAAGCTCAGCCCCTTGGCCCGCGCCCGGCCGATGAATTCGTGGAAGTACATCGGTTGGTTCGTCTCTTCCAGGTGCTCATGGTAGACGTAGGTATTGCTGACGCCGCGCAGGAATTCGCCCTCACTCCGAATGATCCGGGCGTACGAGCTTGTCTTGACAGCCATCACCCGGACAAGCTCTTCGAGAAAAGCGCGGGCTCGCTCCACCCGGTCCAGCGCTTCCCTCGAATTCCGGACGTGGTATGCCATCAGCTCCCGGACCATTCCGCGCTCGTGCCAGCCAGGGTAGGTGTTGTAGCTGACATAGGCCACGCCGCTGGGAGCGAGGTTTTCGGAGCAGATCGCCAGAATCTTGTCACGGACCTGCTCGGGAACCCAGGAGTAAACACCGTGGCAAACGATGTAGTCGAACGGCCCGGAGTTCTCACCGATATCGGTGATGCTCAGGGTCTGCAAATCGATGTTATGCAAGCCGAGCTTCTCGATGATCGCTCGGCCCTCGGCGATCTGACGGGAAGAGAGGTCGATCCCCAGGAAGCGGCCGTCGGGAAGACCGAGTGCCATCGGGATGAGGTTGCCGCCACGGGCACAGCCCAGCTCGAGAACGCGGGAGTTCTTTACTGGGGGAGGCGTGAGTCCATGGAGCGTCGCCACGGTCGCCAGATGATCCGGATGCGTGTAAGGGAAGCAGTTGTCCGAATAGGGGATCTCATCATAGCTGGTTGACGGATCGGTCAGCATGGATACCCCTCGACTGCTCAGAACCCGAAGCGATCCGTCGTCACCCGCTTTTGCCTGACGATCTCCAGGGCCACGTGGGCCTCACCTCGGAGGTTGGGGATGTAAACCTGATCGATGTCGGGCCAGCCGGTCAGGGTCATGTACATCCCGTTGGGCAGCTCATCGCGGTACTGGGTCCTGCCCTTACCGATGTAGGCCTTGGTGTCATAGCGCAGGCGGGCCTTGATGGACACGTCCATCAGGCTCCAGGAAGGGAGCACTGCCCCGGCGGCCCGAGCAATGGTACCCAGGCCCAGCGAGCTTGCTTGATGGCGGTCGATGACCTTTCGATAGTCCTCTTCCAGAAACCACCACGGGCCCTTGGCCCATTCGGACGAAGGAATCGAATCCCCGGTTTTCAGGTTCTGGGTACTGGCAAACCGGAAGAGGGCATCACCGGCTTGAAGCATCACGACGTGGGGATTCCGAATACCCAGGCTGGCCCGATGGAATTCGTCCTTGGTAGTCTCGAGGCCGGTATTGAGCAGCATGGTGAGAGTCGGCTTTTCGCCTTTAAAAAGCTGGGAAACCGTGTTTGACTACCGGATTTACCTACCGAAGTTGACCGGTTCTAATGATGGGAGACGGCCAGTCGTTACGTGACCGTCCCCCTGAACACACTGACCTGGATGAGAGGTGCAGCATGTCCAACAGAGCCAATTCTACCCGCCCGCCGTCCTACCGTCTCCACAAAGCTTCGGGTCAAGCGGTCGTGACGATCGACCGCAAGGACCGCTACCTGGGTGTGCATGGCACTCCCGAGAGCAGGTTGCGTTACGAGCGGCTCATCTCCGCGTGGATGCGGGGAGAACCGGTTCCGGCCCGCGAGCCGGAATCGAGCAACGACATCACGGTTGCGGAAGTTTGCGTCCAGTACCTTCGATGGGCGGAAGGCTACTACGTCAAGGACGGCAAAGAGACGAGCGAGATTCACAACGTCAAGCGTGCAATCAAGGCACTCCGGGAGAGCTACGCCAGCCTACCCGCCAAGGAGTTCTCCCCCCTCAAGCTCAAGACCGTCCGGCAGCGATTCATCGACGGCGGATTGTGCCGAGCCGGCTGCAACCGGTTCACGGGCATCGTGGCCCGGATCTTTCGCTACGGGGTCGAGAACGAGCTGATCCCGCCCGACGTGGCCCATGGACTCGAGGCCGTCAAGACGCTCGCCAAGAGGCGCTGCGAGGCACCTGAGACCGATCCCGTGCTACCGGTCGATCAGGACGCCATCGACGCGACGTTGCCGCACCTATCCCCCCAGGTCAAGGCGATGATCCAGGTTCAGGTCTTGCTGGCATGCAGGCCCGGAGAGCTGGTCGCCATGCGGCCGCGCGAGATCGACCGCTCCGGGGTGGTTTGGGTTTACACCCCCAGGCACCACAAAACCGAGCATCACGGCCGCGGGAGGTTCATCCCGATCGGGCCACGAGCCCGGCTCCTGCTTGCTCCCTGGATGCCTGACGATCCGGACCGGTTCTGTTTCCCCTCCCAGCGGAGCGATCACATCACCGTATCAGGCTACCGCAAGGCGATCTACGCGGCGTGCGGGCTGGCCGGAATCGAGCCATGGTCGCCGAACCGGTTGCGGCACTCCGGAGCTACCCGGATTCGCCAGCAGGCCAGCCTGGATGCGGCACAAGTCATTAAGAGAGGCAGCAGATGCTCTCGCAGGTCGGCGGCCGGCGATAGATGCCACAATCCGCACGGCTTGCTCGCGCCGGCAACTTTCTGGGCAAGCGAGGCTATACTCCGCAGCCCGGTTACACCACGAACATCGGTTTGTTTTCACAGATAGGGAATGCATGGCAGACGGCGCAGCCACAGCCCGCTCCGCCAGGTGACGATCGCAGACTTGGGTCACGAGCAACCAACCATCCTTTTGACCAATCAGCCGACGCCGACGGCGGCCAAGTTGATCGAGCGATGGGCCCGGCGGATGGTCATCGAGAACAGCGTCGAGGATGGGATCGACTTCTTTCACATGGACACCTTGAGTTCGGCGGAGATGATGAAGGTCGAATGTGACCTCCAACTGACGCTGATGGCCAGCAGCCTGTACCTCCTGCTGGCCGGACAGATTGGCCGTGGGTACAAGCAATCCAAGTCACGACATCTGTTCCGCGACCTCGTGGACGCGACCGCTCAGGTGAAGGTGGGCGAGTCGGAGATCGTCGTCCGCTATCAGAATCATGCTCACAACCGCTTTCTCGTCGCGGCGGGTCTCGACCGGACGGAGACGGTCATCCCTTGGCTGCGCGGCTAGAGGTTGCAACTTATCTTCGGATAACCCCCATTCTGATGACCCGGCTTAGCGTGCTGTAAGGTTGAAAACTTACACCCGACGTCCACTAGCATCTTTATGCATCTGGGCTGAGCTGTTAACCTCTTCTTTCTGCGAGGGAATCCGGGGTAGCAGTGTCTCCCTGTGAACCGTTCAAGCAGCCTACGGGGAAACCGCCATGCATCAGCCGACCTTCACCAGTGTCGAGGACTTCTTGAATCCGGTTTCGGAGTCGAACCCGGTCGGTCCATACCTCAGCTATGAGGACGAGTACTTCGAGCTGGAGGAGGCCCGACGCGCTGATGACGATGCGTCGAGTCTGGGGGACTGGACCCGCCAGCGCAAGACGTCGGACTGGAACAAGATTATCAGCCTCGGGGAAGTGATCTTGCGCGACAAGAGCAAAGATCTTCAGATCGCTGCTTGGCTCACGGAGGCGCTGGTCTATGCTCATGGGCTGGCTGGAATGAGACATGGTCTGAGCTTGGTCAGACAACTACAGAACCGATTCTGGGAGCGGGCCCACCCCGCGGAGGGTGATCTGGAACTGCGGCAAGGGGTCTATGAGTTTCTGGACGAAGAGAAGATCCTTCCTCTTCAGGTACGGAGCGTCCCCTTGACCCAGGTTAACGGAGTGCCCGAGCTTTCTTATTCCTACCTCAAGTACAAGGAGTCGCGACAGACTGAGAACCTGGCAAGGAAGCCGTCTCAGGATGTCGACCTCGACGAAATGCTGGCGGGAAGGCTCCGCGGCAAGCAATTCGATGAAGCTGTGGAGGCAACGGACCGCCAATTCTACGTCGATCTCCTTGCGGAAGTGAACGAATGTCAACTGGAGATCCAACAACTCAATAACGACATCAAGGAAAGGTGGAACGCCAAGACCCCGGCCCCTCGGATGACAAAGGTGCTGGTCGCGCTGCAAGACATCCAAAAACTCGCCAAGCAACTCCTCGATCGCAAACCGGACCTCACCGCAGTCCCTGAACCTGAAGTGGATGAGGCGGAAGAAGCTTTGCCGGAGGAAGAAGCAGCGGTTCACGCGGAGGCGGAGCCACTGCCAGTCCAGAGGCGCGAATCCAAGCCTCGTCTCGTGCGGGGCGAACAGATCTCGAGCGACGAAGAGGCTCGCCATCAGATCATCCAGGCTGCCCATTTCTTACGTCAGTCTGATCCGGCTGATCCAACCTCTTACCTGGTTTTGCGCGCCCTGGGAATGGGGGCTCTCTACCAGAATACGAATTCCCTTGAAGCCGTCGCCTTTCCCTCCCCGTCAAGCGAGCTGCGTGAGCGCCTGCACGGGCTCGAAAAAAGTGGGGATGACGATCACTGGACGAAACTCCTTGACGAATCAGAGCAAGTGATCGGGCAGCCGGAAGGGCGCGGTTGGCTCGACCTGCAGCGCTATTCGCTGATCACGATGGCGGCCCTGGGCCACGAGAATGCCGAACGTGCCTGCAAAGCGGTTTTGAGCAACTGTCTGCGCGATCATCCCCACTGGCCCCAGCTCCTTTTCAAGGACGGAACGCCGTGCGCGTCGGAAGCGACAAGAGGATGGATTCGCACCCAGAAGATGGGCGGGGCCAGCGACTTCTCGAATAAGGTGGAACGACTGAGGGAGTCCGAGAACCCGGCCGCGACCTCTGAGAATCCGCCTGACGCTGAGCTGGGGGCCGTGCCAAGAGAGGTCGATCCCTGGGACGAAGCTCAGACTTTGGTCCGGGCGGGGAATATCTCCGAGGCCATCGCCGTCATGGCCCGCGCGGCCCGCCAAGCGCGGTCCGGTCGCGAGCGGTTCTTGCGAACACTTCAGCAGGCCGAGCTCTGCTTGGCTCTGGAGCGAAGTGGGATGGCACTCCCCTTGCTGGACGTGCTGGCCCAGCGCGTCGATGAATTACGGCTCGAACAGTGGGAGGAAAGTTCACTTTGCGCCCGAGTGTTCTCCAGACTCTACGTCTGTTTACGGGGACAGGACGATGCCCGCGCACGAACCGTCTACAATCGGCTTTGCCAGCTCGATCTTTCAGAAGCCCTGGCTCTCGGCGGGGCATGACTTACGGAATCGTTATCTGTCAAGGGAAAAAATGCTTCAAGCGTCAAGAAACGAAGAACTCGCACAATGCTCCCATCCGATAAATGAAGGCAGTTCAGGAATGTCAATCTAATCGCTCTCAGGTGCGGGCGGGACAATTGACGCTACTCCTGAGTTCCTTTGGGATTAGGTGTGATCGGCTCGGAACGATTCCCAGGTTCGGGTGACTCTTGCCCGGACGGTTGGGACGAGTGCCCAGGCCGAACGGACTCGGAAGCTCTGGTTGTCATGAAGGAGTCGGTCAGGGATGACTCACAAATCGATGGCGATCTGCGTGTTCGCAGGATTGCTCGCTGGTTGTTCTAGCGTTTCTGTCATCAAGAATCCAGGACCGGAGGACTCTGGCATCCGGTTCTACAGGCCCAAACCCTACCTGCTTGTCACTCCGGCCGATGCAACTGGCCGCATGGTCAAGCTGAAAATCGAGTACCTCCCCGACTATTCCGAGGAGTACTCGGTCCATCCCCAGGGCAAGAAACCGCCGCAGGTCCAGCTCAAGGACGGGTGGAACCTGGTTGCAGTCGGCGGCCCTGCTCCGCCCGAAAAGCCTGATGAGGCGCCGCCACCCGCGGCCCCTGTCGACCCGATGAAAGTCCCCGAATACGTGGTCGCGGCCAGCAACGTGCCGATCGGCTTGTACGAGGCGGTATTCGACACCGCCTGCGGGAAGAAGTACCTCAAGGGCTGGCGCTACGTCGGCTTCTCCGCCCTCGGTGGCGGCAACCCGATCGGAGCCGACCCGAATTGTGCCCGCGGTTCCAAGAGCCCGAGCTTCGGCGGTCCTGACGGGTCCATCCCAGATGGCCCGGGCTTCGGCGGTCCTGACGGGTCCATTCCAGGTGGCCCGACTCGGGGTGCTGCTAGTTCCTCCATCCCGGGCCCGCTCTATGGCCTGGTCTTCTTCAACGGCGTGATGACCTTCCGGCAGCTTGACGAAATCGCCAACAACATGACCTGCCCGCAATACCTCAAGCCAATTCCGGAGCCGGTGCAAGCTGTTGCTCCTCCACCCGGCGGTACTGGAGTAAGCCCCGGCGGACCCGCGCCCGATACCAGAACGACGCCAGGCGGGAGCGAAAAGACCCAGGCAAGACCGGGTGGCCCGAGCAGCTCAACTAGCCCACCTATCCCTGCGACGAGTACACCAGGTGGTACGAGTTGGGGCACTGAGTCTCAACCGCCAGCCCAATCAGGGGATGTCAAGGTGACCCGAACTGGCGGAAAAGTCACAATTCCGCCCCCTCGGGCCTGGGATTTGACGAAGTAGCTCTCAACCCACTGCTGAATCGGCAAGGCGGCGTCTCCGGCAAAAATCCGGGACGCCGTCGTCGTCAAAATGCCAGAATCCGACCCGAGCCTGCGAGTGAGAATGGCCGGTGTTCAGCGAGAGGAAAAAAAGAGTCGAAGTCCAATCACTCTCATGGTCCCAGGCGAGCGGAACGCAAACCGCTCGCCTGGGTTTCCTACTTGATTGCATCATAACAAAAGACGTCATAAAATCGTCGTCACGTCGTCTGTTGTGCTTTCCGTACCAACTCCGGACCTGAGCAAATCACAGCGGCGAGGATTCCATCATGGGTATCGACTCGCGAGCCTTGATCAAAACGCTGAACCCGACGTGCATAAATGCCCTGCAAGGGGCGGCCGGGTTGTGCCAATCGCGTACCAATCACAACGTCGAGCTGGAGCACTGGCTGACCAAGCTCGCCGAGTCTTCCGACACAGACCTGACTCGGGTCTTCCGGCATTTTGACGTCGATACCTCGCGATTGTTGAGAGACTTGACACGTGCTATTGATTCGTTCAAGCGCGGGAATGACCGTCTGCCGATGCTTTCGAGAGACCTCGACGAGCTGATCCAACATGCCTGGATCCTGGCCTCGCTGCAGTATCAATGGCCGCTGGTTCGCTCGGGGGCCCTCCTGCTTGGCCTGCTCGATCACCAGCGATTGAGCCGGCTGGCCAAGGAGATGTCGCGCGAGCTGGCCAAGATCAATGTTGACGTGCTCCAGGCGAACCTGGCGAAACTCGTGAGTGGCTCGAGCGAGGACGCGGAGATGTCCGCCGCCGCCGGGTTAACTCCCTCCGCTGACGCGGGTGCAACGTCTCTTGCTGGCTCCGGTGTGAGCAAGACCCCCGCACTCGATCAGTACACGATCAACCTCACGGAGCGGGCCAGGAAGGGGGAGATCGACCCGGTCATCAGTCGCGAGGCCGAAGTCCGCCAGATGATCGACGTTCTGATCCGCCGCCGTCAGAACAACCCGATCCTGACCGGTGAGGCCGGGGTGGGCAAGACGGCTGTCGTTGAGGGACTGGCGCTCCGAATCTCGCAGGGAGATGTCCCACCTGCGCTCAAGAACGTGATGATCCGAACCCTTGACCTGGGCCTCCTGCAGGCTGGTGCGGGAGTCAAGGGGGAGTTCGAGAATCGTCTCAAGCAGGTTATCACCGAGGTCAAGGCGTCACCCGTGCCTATCGTGCTTTTCATCGACGAAGCGCACACCATGATCGGCGCCGGAGGCGCCGCGGGGCAGAGCGACGCAGCCAACCTGCTCAAGCCGGCTCTGGCTCGCGGCGAGCTGCGCACGATCGCCGCGACAACCTGGGCCGATTACAAGAAATACTTCGAGAAGGACGCCGCCCTGGCGCGGAGGTTCCAGGTCATCAAGATCGAGGAACCGACCGAGGACCAGGCGATTCGAATGATGCGCGGCCTGGTTGGCAACCTCGAGAAGCACCACTCCGTCCGGGTTCTCGACGAGGCCTTGGAAAGCGCGGTGAGGCTCTCCCACCGCTACATTCCGGCGCGCCAGCTCCCGGACAAGTCTGTCAGCCTTCTTGATACCGGCTGCGCGCGGGTGGCGATCGGGCAGGGTGCCATCCCCCCGGAGATCGAGGATTGCAGGCGGCAGATCGAGCACCTCGAGGTCGAGATCGGCATCCTCGAGCGCGAGACAGCCACCGGCGGCCGGCACGACCTGCGGCTGGCGGAAGCGAACCAGGAGCTGGAGCAGGCGCGTGCTCGCCTTGCGGCACTCGAAACGAGGTGGAAACAGGAAGTGGCTTGCGTCGAGGCGATCCGCACCCTTTCCACGACGATCGAGCAGCGGTACAGCATGGAGAAAAAGACTCACGCCGAGAGTGGCGGAAAGTCTCCCTTCCAGCCTTCGGCCGAGCTGGCCGCCATGCAGGTTGACCTCGAGGCCAAGAACAGCGATCTGCGGGGAATTCAAGGCGAGTCGCCACTGATGCAGGTCTGTGTTGACTCGCAGACCATTGCCGAGGTCATCGCCGGCTGGACCGGTATTCCCGTGGGAAAAATGCTCACCGACGAGATCCAGAAAGTGCTCAATCTCCGGGCCAAGCTCGAGGAGCGAGTACTTGGCCAGTCGCACGCGCTGGAGGCGATCAGCCAGCGGATACGCACGTCACGGGCCAACCTCACCGACCCGCGTCGGCCGATCGGTGTGTTCCTCCTGGTCGGGCCCAGCGGCGTGGGCAAGACCGAGACCGCCCTGGCGCTGGCCGACGCCCTCTATGGCGGTGAGCACAATGTGATCACGATCAATATGTCGGAGTACCAGGAGTCGCACACTGTCTCCGGTCTGAAGGGCTCACCTCCCGGATATGTCGGCTATGGCGAGGGAGGCGTTCTCACCGAGGCAGTCCGGAGGCGGCCCTACAGTGTCGTGCTGCTCGATGAGGTCGAGAAGGCACATCCCGACGTGCTCGAGCTCTTCTTCCAGGTCTTTGACAAGGGTACGCTCGAGGACGGCGAAGGACGCGAGATTGACTTCAAGAACACGATCATTCTCCTGACTTCCAACGTCGGCACCGACACCATCATGCAGCTTTGCCGCAACCCCGAGGCCACTCCCACCGCGGAGGAGCTGGCCGAGGCCATCCGGCCCGATCTGCTGGGGGCTGTCACAGAACGGGGCAGCACGATCTTCAAACCCGCGTTTCTCGGTCGGCTGATCGTCGTTCCCTATTTCCCGATCTTCGATTCGGTGATGCGCCAGATCATCCGGCTCCAGCTCGACCGCGTCGGCCGGCGGATGCGCGAGAACCACAACGCCGAGTTCACCTACACCGATGAGCTGGTCGACTGCATCGCCGGCCGGTGTCATGAGGTCGAGAGCGGCGCGCGCAACGTCGACCACATCCTGACCCGCTCCTTGCTCCCGGAGATTTCCCAGCAGGTCCTGACCCGGATGGCCCAGGGTTTGGTTCTGTCGCAAGCCCATGTCACGGTCGATGAGGGCGGCGCCTTTCAGTATCACTTGGAGTGAAGTAGGGGACAAAAGCAGGCAATTCGGCAGACGTCATCCTCTCCCGGTGATCACTCCTTGCGAAAGGGGTGTTCACGTCCTTTCTCAAAAGAGTTTCGGTGCTGTACTGTTCGTACTGACTAACAGAGCAGGCTCACCGCTCCCGTAAGCTCAGCAGGGCTGGTGATTTGTGCTTGAGCCGATCGTCGTGCCAAGGGTATGTTAGACAGTAAGAAATCATGCAGTGATGCTCGTGCTGGCACCTTGTGGGGACAGAGGGCTTTTCGCGATGGCCACCGCAACAGGGACTCAGCTTACCAAGCCAAGGATCTCGGCTTTGGTCCTGGAAAGTACGGCAGGCACCATTGCTCTCGTTCTGGTCGCCTGGCTCCTGCTGTGGTTCATCAGGCAGGTCGTCACCGAAGAGCCGGTTCAGGCTTTCTTCGTGGCTTCCCAGACGATCGGGCCCGAGGAGAGGCCAATTCAGGCTACCGACGTCCGCATGCTGCGATGTGCTGACGGCGGGGAGGTCAAGCCGGAGGGCCTCAGTGCAAGGATTCTCGATGTCGTCGGCCAGCCTGGAGCAGGAGCTGTGGTCGTTTACGTCTCGGCCGCCGCGGTTGGCAGAGGCAAGGAGGCCAGAATCGGCGAGACCCAAAGCCTTCAGACCCTCATCCAGGACGTGGCCAAAGCGACTCAACGGGATGTCGTTCTGGCACTCGACGTCGCCCAGCTTGACAGCGACCGCGATCTCGGCATCTTTGGGAATGCGCCCTACGCAGGGCTGGAGGGATTTGTTTCCAGTCTGTCGTCGGGCGACAAGAACGTCTGGGTTCTAACATCCGCCGCGCCTGCACAGAAGACCTGGATCGCTGAAGGACTGGGGGAGTCAGTCTTCGCCTATTACCTCCGAAAGGGACTTCAAGACCGCAAGGAAGGAGCCGGGGGCTGGGCCCCTCGGAAAGCCGATCAAGCAGTTAGTGTGGAAGGGCTGCATCGTTTCGTCCTGACTCATGTGTCCAAGTGGGCGCAAGTGCATCGCCGAGCCTTCCAGACCCCTATGCTCCTTAAAGTTGGGGGGTCGCGCGATTTTCTGTTGCCCCCCATGCCCCCTCTCAGAATCGCGACCACGAAGGGTCCTGAACTAAGAGAAGGTATGATACCTACTCCGTCCAAGGCCCAGGACAAGGCGGAGTCCAAAGCCAGCGAGGGGTTAACCGTCGCTGAGGACAAGGAAAGGATCGCGTCTCAGTCGCCGACAATCAGCCCCCGCGACGAGCGACGGAATGCTCTGCTCGCAGAATGGCAAAAGCACGATGGCATGCTGAGGGAGAATTCTCCACGTCCCTATCGTTATCTGCCCTGCGGATGGCGATCGTACCAAGCCGCTCTCCTTCGAGCCGAGCGCACGCTCCGTGCCACCTGGCGTGAACCTGGCTCGCTGGAGGAGGCAAAGGTGGCCCTCGATGAGGCCGCGCGATTGAGAGGTGTGGTCGAGGACGAGCTCAAGAACCGCATCAAGGCGGAGAAAAACTTCCCATTCTCGCCCGCGGAAGACGACGCGGACGGAAAAAAGGAGGTCGGAGAATCACTCGTTTTCCTGACCGGAAAAGGTCCCGACGATTTCACGCCTCCGCCGGTTCAATCCCAAAAAAGCAAAGACGGTGCCGCTAAAGAGAAGAACGAGCCAGAACCACCGCGCTGGTTGACCGATGTTCAAGGAGGATCTCCCGAACATTACCTCGAGTTGCAACTGCCTGTCTGGACGTATC
>Ga0209517_10008479_pt1 | contig 12018 bp, 10 predicted proteins | sample PeaSoiMetSII2010_FD_187695 | JGI IMG/M metagenome (GOLD analysis project Ga0209517, IMG submission 187695) | Peat soil microbial communities from Weissenstadt, Germany - SII-2010 (SPAdes) (version 2) | ecosystem: Environmental > Terrestrial > Soil > Wetlands > Peat | place: Germany...
GATCGTGTCGGCGACGCCGGCGCTAAACCGGTGCTGCGCTTGCTCAACCGTGTCCGCCGAAAGCGTCCGGCTGGATTCGGCGACTTTCAACTGCTGAATGGCCGTGTTCAGGTCCAAAACCGCATTTCGCACATCTTGTTCGGCTCGGCCCTTTGCGTCACCGTACTCGGCTTTTCGCTGCGCCAGCGCCGCATCGGCCTGAGTGACGTCGGCCCCGATCCGTCCAGACCGCATGATCGGGATGCGTACGCCGCCGGTCGCCGTGTAGGTCGTACGCGCGTCGGTCTTGGGATTTATACCGATGGCTCCGTAATCCGCGGAAATCTCGATCGATGGAAGATACTCACCGGTCGCCGCGTTTCTCGCGTACTGGGCCGCCTTAACTTGAGCTTCGGCAGCCTTCACGTCGGGGCGCTCCTTCCAGGCTTGCTGGATCAGGAGGTCGATGTCGGGTTGAGGCGGCTCGCGATACGGAATCGCGGTGGCAAGTGTAAAGACCTGGGCCATTGGTAATCCAATCAGCCGGGCCAGGCTGATCTTTTGTTTGTCGAAATCGTTCTGGAGAGATGTGAGACGCAGTTGCTGCGTCTGCAACTCCACTTGGCTGCGGTTTACGTCGATACGGGCGTTCAGGCCGTTTCGATTCCGGTCGAGAGCCTGTTGGAGCACGGCTTGTGCCGTTTCGATCTGCGCCATCGCGGTCTTAATGCGCGCCGTCGAGGAAATGAGTTGCAGGTAGGAGCCTGCCACTGCCAGCGAGATCAAGTCCCGGCTGTCCTGAACGGATAATTCCGCGGAACGAGCGTTTTCCCGGCTCGATTTCCAGTTCCGGACGCCTGTCGCGCTGAGGCTTTCCGTAAACGTCCCGCGGGCGTCGAAGTAGTTAAATGGACCTACCACTGTTGGAAAATTGAATCCAGGGACATGAAACCGAAATCCTTCCGCGGCCAGGTTGATTTGTTGAACCGTTTCCGCGATGCGGCCGTTGATGTCGGGAAGCAATTGAGCCGCGGCCGATTCTCGCAATCCTCGCGCTTGCCGCACCGCCTGCGCTGCACTGATCGCACCGAGATTGTATTGAATTCCCCGCCGAACCGCGTCCTGTAGGGTAAGGGACAGGGGCTCACTTGTAACGTTTCCGTTCGGGACGCTGCCTTGATACACTCCCTGAATCTGTATCGATGGATTAATCGTGCTGACGGAGGTTGCTCCTTGACCCGTCTGGGGTAACTGCGCGGGCACCACACTTCCGCTCTGCTGCCGCCCCGATAGCGGGAGCGGTTGCGCCTGCGGTGCCGGTCCCGACTGTAGCGGCGCGCCGAACTGAGCGTGCAACACAAGAGGAGCCATGAACAAGAAGAGCAGATTGGTTCGGGTAGGGATAACTCGGTTCTCCTCCCGGATAGATTGCTGCGGCTTCGTAACGTTTCGCGCCGGCGATATTGAATCTGCCTAATTCCCGAACTCTACGGTAACGCGCAGGCCAAGCGGAAGGGCATTGGCGCTATCTTCAAGTTGCGCCGTGATCTCAAGGACATCGCGATCGCTTTTGTCCGCCGGATCACCCGTGAGCACGGACTTCTTGCCCATCATCGGAGATATTCGCGTAACGGTGCCTTTGAAGGTCCGCCCGGAATAGGCTGCCGAAGAGATGCGCACTTGCTGCCCAAGGTGCACGTTGGCCACATCGCGCTCATCCACTTCGGCGCGGACCCGGCGGCCGTTCAGATCGGCCACGGTGAGAATCGGCCGCGGGGAACCGAGCGCGAACGATTCACCCTTGTTCAGGAATACCCGCAACACAGTGCCGGTGATCGGGGCTCTGACGACGCACTTATTCATTCGCTCCTGCGCGAGTTTGATTCGATCGGTGGCGGCGTTCACATCGGCATCGGCTTTGGCGACCTCCTCCATAAGAGGTCCGGCATTGACCAGCGCCTCATTACGCTGCGCGCGCTGATATTCCGCGGCAGCCACATCGCGATCACGGCGGGCTGCGTCGAAGGAGGCGCGCGAAATCTCGCCCGCGTCCGCAAGTCCTTTCAGGCGATCGAACTGAGCGGTGGTTTGGGCCAGCACCGCTTTGGCGGCCGCGGTATGTTGAGCCGCCGCATCGCGCTCTTCCTGGCGGCTGCCTCGCATCAGACGCGCGCGCGCCTGAACCAGGCTCTCTGCCTCAGCCGTAGCGACCGGCAAGGTCGACTGCAGATCCTGGCAATCGAGCTCGGCGACAACCTGCCCGCGCCAGACCTTTTGACCCTCGTGGACCATGATGGAACGGATGACCCCGTCCGTCGCCGCACCCACGTCGATGGTCTCGGATTGCCCTTCGATTCGTCCGGGACTTGCCAGCTTGATCGAGCGGGAGCCATCATCCGGCACCGGCCGGATGGAGGCGCTGGTTGGGACCGTAGTAGGTCCGTAGATGACAAAGGCGGCTGCCAGAAGACCGGCTACACCAATGAGTACTCGAAATGACGTTCTTCGCATTGAATGTTTCTCCTGTCCCCGACCGGATGGCCATTCTCCAGGAGAATGGTCCGGTGCGCAAATTGATTCCAGCGATGGTCGTGCGAAACCACCACAACAGTGCGACGCTGCTCCACGGCAAGGCTTCTGAGAATCTGGCTGATCTGCATGCTGGCCGCCGCATCCAGCGACGCCGTCGGCTCATCGGCGAGGATGATAGACGGATTCAACAGAAGCGCGCGGCCGATGGCGACCCTTTGCTTCTCCCCGCCGCTTAATTCGTCCGGTTTCAGCGCAGCTTTCTTGGCCAGACCGAGATCCGCCAGCAACTGCTTCGCGATCTGAACATATCGATGGCGGCAGCCGGAGATGTCGGCGCTGACCAGAACATTTTCGAGGGCCGGCAAAGCTTGAAACAAGCGGAACGCCTGGAAAATAAATCCAATGTGCCGGCGCATCCGCGTTTGCTCGATCGCGCTCAAACGGCTCACCTCAGAGCCGCCGATGAAAACGGATCCTGCATCCGGCCGGAGCAGGCACCCGAGCAGGGAGAGAAGCGTGGTTTTACCGCTGCCGGACGGTCCCATCACCAGCGTCAACTCTCCCGGAAGAAAGGAAAGCGAGGCTCGGTCAAGCGCCCGCGTGCGATTTCGCCTGGGTCCATAAGAGACGCTGACATTTTCTACTGCGAGATGGCGGTCAGGCACGGAACACCTTCGCTGGCTCCACGGCAAGGGCCGCGCGAACCGAGAGAATGGAAGCGATGATGCAGATCGCCAGAGCGAGCGGAAAGATCGCCCACGGCAACCACGAAGGCGTCGCCAGCCACGGGATTACGGAGCGGGCCTGCCGGATCAGCGGCGCGCTGAGCACCACGCCGAGTAGGTATCCGGCGATGCCGCAGGTGATCGCGTGTCCAACGATGACTTGAATCACAAAACCGTGGCTCGCGCCGATCGCCTTGAGCGTGGCGAATTCTTCGATGCGCTCCATGGTAGTGGCGTAAACAGCTTGGGAAACCACGGCAAGACCGATAATGAAGCCCAACAGGGCCGCGGCGAGGATGGCGCCGCCCGCGCCAGTCTGAGACGTCCAGTACACTTGCGCCTTTCGGGCGAATTCCGCTTTCGTCCAGATATCGGCGGTTGGCAGCCGGTCCTTTAGGCGTTGCTTGACGTCCTCAATCGCCGCGCCGGCCTGCGTGCGCACCAGGATGAACATAGTCTCGGCCGGCCGCAGGTCCGCGTACCGGGCCGCATCCGGATAAGACGTGAACACGTATGGTGTTCCCAGGAAAGAACCGAAGCCGTTCGTCTTGCCGACCAGGTTGGCGCGCCGGTCGTTAATTTCCACCGCGAGTGGCATCTGTCCGGCGGGATTTAACAACTGGCTGCTGCTCTCGTCGATCAGCAGTGATTCCGGTTTGACAGCGTTGGCTCCGCCGGCCACTTTCGGCAGCGGAAATCGCGGCCCGACGCCGGGATCCGCGCCAACCATGGTGACAAGCTGTTGATCGCCCGTGGTTTTTCTGAATTGCACGATGCGCGTGCAGATGCGGCTGGTTTCGGCTACGCCCGGAACGCTGTGCGCCAATTCCACAAAGCGGCGCTCAATGCTGACCGGAAATTCAAAGCAAGTGGCCCCGCGCCCTACGATCCAGATATCGGCGTCGCTGGCATCGATGATTTTGGAGGATGCCGCCAGAAACCCCGCCAGCAAGCTGCCCTGAATCAGCATGAGCAGCGTGGCGCAGGTGATTCCGAGCACGGTCACCAGGAAGCGCATCCTGTCATGAGCGATGTTGTGCCAGGCCAGTCGCATGGGCGGTTATCTAACTACCGGGCGCCGCGGCGCAAGCAGCTTAATCGGGTTGGGAAGAAAGAGACCGGTACGGGACCGATATTGTTGATAACTGCCGGACAAGGCGCTGCGGGTAAACTTTTCCTCCTCCAGCATTGCCGCACGAATATAGATCACCAGCATGACGGCGACAGTCGGCAGAAGCCACATCTGCGCGGTGGCGACGAACCCGGCTGCCCAGGTAAGCAGGTACGAACAATAAAAAGGATGACGAATGAAGCGATACGGTCCGTGATCCGTCAAATGCACCGGCGCATCCGGTGAGAACGCCGCCGACAGCGGACGCAGCGCATTGCTCCACAGCGCCCACCAGAACAGCGATAACGCCGACAAATAGAGCAGGGCGGCGCAGAGCCCTCGCTTCCAGGCAATCACGGGAGACAAAGCGATGGCGGCGAAATGCAGAATTGCGAAGGCGATTCCGCACGCGCTGATAAGCTTCATTCCCGCGTTGGAACCGGCCGGCCGTGCGAAGAATCTCCGCATCGCCCACCCGAAACTCGCCAGGCACGCCAGCAACAGAATTGCAGAGAGAATGGACCATGCGAATCGCGTCATTCCGCTCCTGCCTTGCGTCGCATTGGCGCGCTAACACGTGGACTTAGACGGTCAACTCTGGGAGACAAGCCAATACCCATTAACCTAACCAACGGCTGTCTGCCGTAGAAACTGTATGGTTTGACCAGCCGGCGGCGCTAAACGCGCGCGGCCTCTCCGCTGCTCGCGGACGATTCGTGAGCACTGGCAGGGAAAGAATTTCGGACTCTAACCGCTCGATGAATCCCGCATACCTGGGATTCGGGGCCCACGAACAAAACCGGAGGATTTCAATGTCCCGTTTGTACTGCGGATCGTAATATGGGGGCAATGCCCGCTGACCTCGTTCGAGAGACCGGCCACCGATTCGTCTCAAGATGGATGCCGAGCAATTGCCGTGGTTTGCAGTGGTGATACCGATAGCTCCGCCCAGTTTCCGGGCAAGCGCGTACATCACGAGAGCCATCCGTAGGGCCTCGCTGGTGCCGTGCAGACGCTCCAGCAACGCCCAGCCTCCCACTTCGACGTAAGGAAGGTTAAAGCTGCGCGCCAGCTTGAGTTCATCCTCCACCGCATCTTTAAGATGCGAGCCCCATTGCGGACACCGAGCCAGGCTCGAATGCGCGAGGCTGAGTTGCGAGAAATCCACATCGCTCGGATGTTCGCGATACCGCAAGCAACCGCAAACCTGATCGTCCTGGTCGAGCACCAGCAGATGCCAGCTTTCCTCGTCAATGGGAACCTGATGGCGGCCGGCGGTGAGTTGACTTGCTTCAATCGCGCCTAAGCGCAGATACACACCACCTCGCAGACGCTGCGTCTCGGCGAGCCTATTTTGATAGCGCTGCCAGTCAGGCTGTACTTGCGCGAATCGAAGGAGTCCCTGCGAGGCCGCAGGCCCTAATAATATTAATCGTCTAGATGAGCGATTCAGCGGGCTCATCCGGGGATAATTCGCGGACCGCAGGCTTCGATACAGCATTCAAATAATACTTTCCCTCTGCAACTTGTAACGTTACATCTACGACCTTAAAGCTTAATAATTCAGCGGCGAGTTGCGGGGAAATTGCATTTCCTTAACCAAAGTGCTCGGCATATCAAACCTTTTGTTATTAGTTCGATACCTTGTCAGTCGCCGCTCGAACTTACTAAGTCTCGTTCGTTCTTACCGTACGACCGGTAATATGTTCCGCTGATACGGTACCAAGACTCGGTGGGAACTTTAGACCTACAGACCGAGGCATTCACCTGATTTTAGAAAATCGCTGAACGGGCGATAGTCCTATTGACTGAGAGGTTCCATTTGAATTTAGTGGGCCGAGATGGCATGAAGGCATTTGTTCTACTTGCACCCCCCCGGTGTCACCGGAGGCTGGCTCGACAAGTGATCGGAGACGCGTCGGTCCACCAAGAGTTCCTGGCAGAGGCGCAGCGGCTGAGAGGTAGAATTTACGTCGGCGATGGAGCCATCCATTCCAGCGATCTGACCGATGACGGGCGCCATGTGCAACCGGCCGATGACGCGAGCTGGCACCTGTTGACGATCGACGAACAAACTCGCGTCACGGCGTGCATCAGATATAACGCGCACAGCCCCGGCGCCGCATTTTCCGACCTGGCGGTGTCGCGTTCGACGGTCGCGCGGTCCAAAGTGCTGGGCTCGGCCGTCCGTTCCGGAATTGAAGCAGAGTTGGAAATCGCCCGACGGCGAGGCTTTTCCTACGTGGAATTGGGCGGATGGGCAATCAGCGAGAAACTCCGCCACACGACGCAAGCAACCAAAACGTTGATTAGCGTCTATGCGCTATCCCAACTGATGGGCGGAGCGTACGGCGTGAGCACCGCGACCACGCGCCATGGCTCGTCGTCCATCCTGAAGCGGATTGGCGGAGCGCCGCTGAGGTTCAGAGGCGTTGAAATTCCTCCCTATTACGATCCGCACTACGGGTGCGACATGGAGTTGCTTCGCTTCGATTCCACCTCGCCAAACCCGCGTTATGCCGGATGGATCCGGGAGTGTTGCGCCGCGTTGCGCGACATACCCGTGATTTCCGCCGAGTGCGGCGAAGGATCAGAGTGCGCTCGGGGCGCGTTAAGGGACGGTTCGGAGTCGTTCAGGCACGCGGCAGCTCCCGCACGCCTGGCGTGCACGCCCGCATAAAAAAAAGGGGACCCCGTTTGGGCGAAATTCGCCCTCCGGAATCCCCGGTATCAGGTGCCAAGCATGATCGTCGGGCGGACGCGCCGCCTTCGGATTCTTAACCTTTCGAGTTACGCCGACGACGACCAATCAGTCCGACGGCAACCAGCCCGAAGCCCATCAACGACAAGCTCATCGGCTCGGGAGTCATCGTCGTTTGAATCGTGAGCGTGCCATTCTCTCCATAGCCATTAGTTAGCGTGCCGCCGGACTCGAGCGCCGCAAGTACTTGCTGCGGGTTCATGCCGACGATCGGTTCCGCGAAGCTGCCGATGAACGGAGCGGTGCTGGGGCTATCCCCTGCCACGTTGTCGTGCACTACTCCCAGAAAAGAAAACGAGGCTGTGGTTGTATTGGAAGTAGTGTTGTAATCGAGATTGAAAGCCGACAACCCCCCCAGGTTGTTGGCATTCGCGTACGCCGGACTGGTGGGGGTGCAATGGTTCGATCCCGCGCAAGTGGCCGATGGAGTGTCCGTTCCTTCCGGAATCTCCGTCAAATCGAGCGTGATGTTGGTGTTTGCCAAGAATGTGATGAAATCGGCCAACGTAGCGAACGGCGTATCCTGAATCGGTTGTCCGGCTTCTGTGATATTCATGATTCGGCCGAACGTACCGTTGTAGGGGGCGAAAGTATCGGTGGAACTACCAACCGAAAAGTCGCCGGTCCCGGTTGCGCACGAAGTGTCCCCCGGTTGGTTGCAGGACCATATCAGCGAAACTGCGCTGACGGTCGCGTCGCCCGTAAAAACCAGGCTGCTCCCGTTTTGCAATAGAGTTGCTGCCATCGAAGGAATCGGCAACAACATCAGAATCGCAAGCACCGGCAGCAGCGCGATCAGCGCGGTTTTCCCGCGGGGTTTTCGAGTGATTGACGCTGAGGCTGAAACTACTCGAGGTAGATTAGCCCCAGAAAAATTTAATACTTCCATAGTGTGTTCCTCCATACCATCGAGACTCCCCGATGCCCTTGTGTCGATTGGCCAGGCTTGACAAACGCCGCAACTCTCAGCTTTAGAAATTTTCATCTCCGACTTTGCGAGCCCCAAGCGTCTAAGGCTTGACCTACGAAAAATAGAGTGGACTTGAGGTATTCTGTTTCAGAAAATCCGCAACAACACGGAAAAAAAGTAAGGCATTTATTGTGTTGCGTTACATATTTACAGCTTCGTTATGTGACGTTACAGCTATAGAATTCATGTGACGTTACATTAGAACGAGTGAGCTACATAAGCTGCTTATATATAAGGCATTAAATGGGAGGTATCGAAGCGAGGTTACTTTTCGGTTCGGCGCTACATCCCGGGGATGATACAATGACGCCTGCCTATGACTATGAATCCTCTGATTCTGGCAGCGATGGTCGGAGTGACGTTGGTGTGCTCAGGCTGGGCTCAAGACGCAGAAAGTCTCTCGACTCCTGGCTTCCACCATCTGCACCTCAACTCAACCGACCCCGGCGCCGCGATAGATTTTTACGTAAAGAATTTTCCAAGCACAGCCAAGTCGACCTGGGGCGGCATACCTGCGCTGAAAGCCGGAAAGGTCTACATTCTTTTTACGAAGGTCAACTCGCCGCCGGCGTTAAATCCGCAAACCGCGATCTGGCACTTTGGCTGGCATGTCACCGATGAGCGCACAAGTCTGCATCGGTTTCAGGAAATCGGCACGCGGGTTCTGCCTCTCTACACCGGCGACGGCGATGGCTTCGTTTACGTGAACAGCGACACCTGGCCGGGCGCGGGCGGACCAGGCGGGGCCTTGGGGCGGACCCAATCACAGATCGCCGCGGCCAAAGCCCAGGGAATCCAGCCTAAAGGCGGCGCTGGATTCAGCTACGTCTCGGGTCCCGACGGCGCGATTATCGAATACCTGGGCAACCAGCCGTCCGAACGCTTCAACCACGTCCACATGTATCAGGACGATCCGTTCTGCGCGCAGCTTTGGTACCGGAAGCACTTGAACGTCCCGGAAGGCGGACGTGGGCCGCAGCACACCGACGCCGATTGCAAGCAGGCGCGGGGCGCAGAGCGCAGTTGGCCCGCGCTCGAAAAGGAAGGCATGTATCGCGTGCCGCAAGCGGGTGTCGCCTTCGACGATGTGGCTTTGAATTGGTATATGAATCAGGGAGACTCCCCTCTGGCGCCGACGCGCGGGCATCTGGCGGATCACTTTGCCCTGAGTGTTCAGAATCTGGAGGCGTGGATCGCCAAGCTTCGAAGAGAAAACGTCAGGTTCTTGCAGAGCGAATATAGGCTCGGCGATACGCGCGCGATTATGATTGAAGGTCCCAGCCGGGAAGCCATCGAGTTGGTGGAAGTCAAGTAACTTAGAAACACTTCCCTCCTGAATACCTGAGAAAATTGTCTTCGGATGGCAATTTCCTACGACGCAATCATCATCGGTACGGGGCAAGCAGGCCCGTCGCTAGCCCGCCGGCTCGCCGGCGCGGGGATGAAGGTCGCCATCGTCGAACGTGGCTTGTTCGGCGGAACTTGCGTGAACACCGGATGCATTCCCACCAAGACCATGATCGCGAGCGCTTACGCGGCGCAGATGACAAGACGTGCGAACGAGTTTGGAGTGGATGCCGGCCCGATTGCGGTCGACATGAAACAAGTTAAGGCGCGAAAAGACGCCATCTCCGGAAAATCGAGAACCGGCGTCGAAGCGTCGCTCAGAAGCCTGGCGAACTGCACCGTATACCAGGGACACGCGCGGTTTCAGTCGCCGACCGAGGTCAGCATAGGAGAAACCGTTCTTTCGGCTCCCAAGATTTTTATCAACGTCGGCGGCCGAGCTCGCACTCCGCCTCTTCCGGGAATCGATCAGATCGACTACTGGACCAATTCGTCCATAATGCACGTCGATTTTGTTCCTCCCCACCTGCTGATCGTGGGAGGCAACTACGTGGGCCTCGAGTTTGCCCAGATGTACCGCCGCTTCGGAAGCGAAGTGACCGTCATTGAAATGTCGTCTCGACTGGCTTGGCATGAGGACGCGGATATTTCGGCCGAGATTCAGGACATCCTCGTAGGGGAGGGAGTTCGCATCGAACTCAACGCGAAATGCATCGGGTTCTCGAAGGCTGCCGACGGGATCTCGGCAAGCCTCGATTGTTCCGGCACGGAGCGCTCGGTTACCGGATCCCACGTCCTGATCGCTACCGGCCGCCGTCCCAACACCGACGATCTCGGCCTCGACAAAGCCGGCGTCGAGCAGGATCAACGCGGCAACATCACCGTGGACGATGAGCTTCGAACCAATGTCGACGGCATCTGGGCGCTCGGCGATTGCAACGGGAAAGGCGGCTTCACGCACACTTCGTACAACGACTTTGAAATCGTCGCGGCCAACCTGCTCGACGGCGATCGACGGCGAGTGTCGGACCGCATTACCGCATACGCGCTGTACATCGATCCGCCGCTGGGAAGGGCCGGGATGACCGAGGCGGAAGCCAAGAAATCCGGTAAACGTCTTCTGATCGGAAAACGCCCCATGTCTCGGGTGGGACGCGCCATTGAAAAAGGCGAGGCCCAGGGCTTCATGAAAGTCGTGATCGACGCGGATAACAAGAGCATCCTCGGGGCGGCGATTTTAGGAACCGGCGGCGACGAAGCCATTCATTCCATCCTCGACGTGATGTATGCGAAGGCTCCTTATACGCTGATCCAGCGGGCCGTGCACATTCACCCCACTGTCTCCGAGCTGATTCCCACCATGCTCGGCGAACTGACCGCCTCGTAAGCCTTCGGTTCCGGAGCATGAATCGTGGAATTTCCTCGCGGCTTTCTACTCCGGCATCGATTATTTCAGGCCATCCGTTCATGCACTTTCATCCGATGATGGGGTCCGGCGTTGAAGCGCGACGCCCGCATCTCTAAGATCGCGCGAAGTAGCTTATCGACTGGCTCCGGGACCGCTGCGAGAGCCTCCGTAGTCCTGCTGCCCAGATGCCTTAATCGCGATCGTCAAGCGGGCTGGAACCGAGAGTACCGCCGGTACCCCTTCGCGATCGAATCTAAAGCGGAAATGAATTCTCTTCCCCAGCGTCTCCTCAGAAGAGTTTCATTGGGCCGCTCCCAGTCTGCGGGTGCTGAATCGAAGTGCAGAGGTGCGGAGGTTGTTCTTTTCGCAGACCGGGCTGCCTCATTTGGGCGTTGTCAACAATTGTGCGGAGACAAATTTATGACCGAGATGGGAGGTATAGAGAGGTGGGCTTGGGGTGCGGCTATGGCTTGCGCACTCACTTTTGTCGTGGCAGATTCGCTTCCGGTCTGGGCCAGTTCCAACCGCTCCCCGCAGACGGGGTTGGAGGTCCGGGAAGATTCGGGTTACCTGCGGATTACCTGGAGCCGTGCTTTAATCGGGAGCGGCGCGACGCTTGAAATTCTGGACGGCAAGGCGAAAACGTCGGTCGCCGTCCCGCCGGACCTCGCCAGCGCCACATACAAGCCGCGCACCGGCGACGTCAAGATCCGCCTGTACGTAGACACCCGCTTTGTCCAACCGATACTCGAACGGCATGAGCCCGATCTTCGGGAACTCGAGACGGAGGCGGAAAATCTCACGGGCCAAAGCGCGATCCAACGGCGTCGCATCGTGGCGCTCGAACGGGTGCTTGAACGAATCGGCGAAATCAGTTATTAAAGCCCGGAACGACAAAAACTGCACTCTGCCGACCGGCAACTCCGGGCGCAACGCCTCGAATTACAGTAACCATTTCAGTCTCTTAGCGATGGTTTCTTAAATGCAAGCCGCCCTAGTGTGACATTGACGAGATGGGCTGATAAAAGGGCAACGTTAACCGCATGGTTCGCGCTTCTTGCGCTGAGTGCGGCCGCCGCGGATCTCAAGCCATCAACATTAGAGGCATGGGATCAGTATGTTCAAACCGCAAACTCGCGCCTTCAGGAGCGTCTTCAACCGGGTGGCTGCTTCTTGTGGATCGAC
>Ga0209517_10008480_pt1 | contig 12016 bp, 8 predicted proteins | sample PeaSoiMetSII2010_FD_187695 | JGI IMG/M metagenome (GOLD analysis project Ga0209517, IMG submission 187695) | Peat soil microbial communities from Weissenstadt, Germany - SII-2010 (SPAdes) (version 2) | ecosystem: Environmental > Terrestrial > Soil > Wetlands > Peat | place: Germany: Weissenstadt...
AAAATTCTCTAAGGATTCGTTCGCTTGTGGATTATAACATTGACGCCTTGCATTTCTCCTATTGCATGACGGTTTTATGTCCATTTTTAGGAAAGTATGAAAAGGAAATCAGGAATGCCTACCCGGATTTGAAAATCGTTCATGGCACCCACCAACCAGGGGACACGGAAGGATTCAAAAAGGCGGTCAAAGAAATGCTTTGTCCGACAGTTAAAATACCTCAAGACATGAACGACGTAATAAAGAGAAGGTTTGTACTTCCCGAGGATTAAGGTAAACCATCGGAGTCTTTGCCTCCCTTAGCATAAATCTTTGGTCATCTCACAGGCGTGGCGGAAGCATCACTTTTGTAATGCAATTGTCACGTCTTGCTCATGAGAGCCCTCCGAAAATGTGGTAATCCAGTTGCGACTCAGCAAGATTCTCACTCATGCTCGATGCCGGGATTTGTGTGCCCTGTTGGACGTGCCGGGTGAAAATATCTCGTTCCGTCACGTGACATTTTGAGGAGGATGAAAAGTGAAAGGCGTAATCAAAGGGTTTTCCGTGAGCATCGTTATGCTTTCGATTTCGGTAATATTATCCTTTGCATCGCCTTCTCTGGCTCTTTCGGCCCGTGTAATAGACAATAACGATGCCATCATCCTGCCTGGAAATGTACATCCGCTTGCCCGCCCTGAATTCGACAGAGGTCAGGCGGACCCGTCCCTGCCAATGAAAAGGATGATATTAACTTTGCGTTTGAGTGACGCCAAACAAGCCGAATTGGACAGGCTCCTTACCGAACTCCATGATCCTGCTTCCCCCAATTATCACCACTGGCTCACTCCGGAGGAATTCGGCTCGAGGTTTGGACCGTCTCCCGAGGATATCGAGGCGATAACCGGTTGGCTTGTTTCCAGCGGCTTCGTTGTTGATGAGGTCGCAAAAGGGCGGTTGTGGATAAATTTCTCAGGTTCGGTAGCCGCTGTAGAGCCTGCTTTTCATACGCAAATTCACCTTTATTATGTTAATGGCCAGCTTCATCATGCAAACGACAGAGACCCCTCTATACCGCGAGGGTTGTCGGACCTGGTGGCAGGCATAGTCTCCCTCAATGACTTCCCCCGCAAGATGATGCATGCAGGGGCGCGCCCGGTCCAGCCTGATTACACCTCGGGTTCAACAAATTACCTGTCGCCTGGAGACTTTGCGATCATCTATAACCTCAATGTGCTTTACAATGCCGGAATCGACGGCAGCGGCCAAAAGATCGCCATAGTGGGCCGCACCAACCCCTCTACAGCCAGCTCCGACTGGGCTGCGTTCCGCAGCACGATGGGGCTTCCTGCCAATCCTCCACAGATTATAGTGAACGGCACCGATCCCGGTGATTTAGGCGGCGACGAAGACACTGAAGCCGACCTTGACGTCGAGTGGTCGGGAGGTGTGGCAAAAAATGCCACTATTCTATTCGTTACTTCGCAATCGACCGGCACCACGGATGGTGTGGACCTGTCCGCCCAATATATCGTAGATAACAACCTGGCGCCGGTGATGAGCACAAGCTTCGGCGAATGCGAGTCGGATTTGGGAACGAGTGAGAATAATTTTTACAATAATGTGTGGCAGCAAGCAACCACCCAGGGGATCACACCCTTCGTCTCATCGGGCGATTCCGGCGCTGCAGGCTGCGATTCAGGCGGCGATACGGAAGGGTCGGGGCAAGCAGTCAACGGGCTCGCTTCAACACCCTACAACATAGCGGTGGGGGGTACCGAGTTCAATGAAGGATCCGGCAATTATTGGAATACTACCAACGGCCCGGGAGACGTATCCGCCATAAGCTACATACCGGAAGTGGCCTGGAACGAAAGCGGAGATGTGTCAGGCGGTTCCGACCTTTGGGCTTCGGGCGGAGGCCATTCGACCTTATACACCAAACCGGCATGGCAGGCTGCGACAGGGGTCCCGACCGGACAACGTGCTAACCATCGTTATGTCCCCGATGTTGCCCTTAGCGCAGCCATGCACGACAGCTACCTGGTCGAGCAAACGGGGACCTTGTACGCCGTGGCCGGCACGTCGGCATCCTCTCCTTCATTCGCCGGGCTTATGGCGCTTGTCGTGCAGGAGACAGGCCAGGGCCAGGGAAACGCCAATGTGCCTCTGTATCAGATTGGAAAAGCGCAGTATGCATCAGGCGGCGCCACGGTCTTTCACGATATAACTTCAGGAAATAATAGTGTCCCCGGAGTGACTGGATACACTTGCGGGACAGGCTACAGCGCTGTTACGGGTCTGGGTTCGGTAGACGCCAATGCGCTCGTTAACGCGATGCAAACTCACACGGGAACATTTGGCCTTCTGGTGACAAGCGCCGGCACAGGCGGCGGCGCTGTTGCCAGCAGTCCGTCCGGCATATCTTGCGGCTCTACATGTTTCGCTCCATACACCAGTGGAGCGGTGGTAACCTTAACCGCAACGCCAAACGGCAACTCGACTTTCACGGGCTGGTCGGGCGGCGGGTGCAGCGGCGCCGGCGCATGCCAGGTTACAATGAATGCCGCACAGAGCGTAACAGCCACATTTACAGCGATCAGTCTTCCCGGCGCCCCGACCGGAGCAACGGCAACCGCCGGCAACGGGCAGGCCACAGTGAGCTTCACCGCTCCAGCGTCCAACGGCGGCGGCGCGATAACCTCTTACACCGTTACCTCGACCCCTGGAAACTTCACCGCCAGTGGAAGTTCCAGTCCGATCACCATCACAGGGCTAACGAATGGCGCCGCCTATACATTCACTGTCGCCGCCACCAACGCCGCAGGAACCGGCCCCGCATCGGACCCCTCAAACAGCGTGACGCCGGTTGGCCCCCCCGGAGCCCCGACCGGAGCGACCGCGACCGCCGGCGACAGGCAAGCTACGGTCAGCTTTACCGCTCCGTCGTCCGACGGCGGCAGTCCCATAACCTCTTACACTGTTACCTCGACTCCGGGAAACTTCACCGCCACCGCAAGCTCCAGCCCCATCACCGTGACCGGCTTGACCGCAGGTGCCTCTTATACCTTCACCGTCACAGCGGCCAACGCTGCTGAAACAGGACCGGCTTCGGCGCCTTCCGGCAGCGTTACGCCTTTCTTGACAAGCTACTCCCTCTCGGTCACCGTCATCGGGAACGGCACGGTAGATTCTTCGCCAGGAACCGACATTGCCTGCGGCGGCAGCACCTGCAATCAGATGTTCACCAGCGACGCCGTGCTTACCCTCACCGCTACACCGGCCTCCGGATACAGTTTTACCGGCTGGACCGGCAATTGCTACGGGACCGGCAGTTGTGTAGTGACGATGAGCCAGGCGCTGAGTGCAACGGCCACCTTCCAGCCTAACGCAGTGGCTGTCCCTGCGCCGGCTTTGGGCACCCGGGGCTTTTTCATTGTGGCAATCGCGTTGGGAGTATATCTGGCTCGGAGACGCGAGCGCCGATGAAACGCTGAGGAAGAGCTTTATGTTGCAGAAATTGTCCCGTACGTTTACGATAGAAATGTTATCAATAATGCTGTTGCCTTAAGGCCATTGCTTTGAAAGGAAAACACCCAGGACCATGCTGCAATTTTTGCCTGCCCCGCTCCAAGGTTCCATCTTGTTTATCGCGCTCGCCGTCAGTACCATCATCAGTTGCCTGCTTCTCTACGTGGTGGCGCTGTTCAAGCTGCTTATTCCAATCCACAGCTGGCGTATTGTCTGTGGTAAACTGGCCAACGGAATCGCTCAGGGGTGGGTGCGGTTCAACTGTCTGGGCTTGAAACTGGGCAAAAATTTACGATGGGATGTCCAGGGCGTCGATGGGCTGCAGCCCGATGCATGGTATCTGCTGGTGGCCAATCACCAGTCAATGGTCGATATTGTCGTCTTGCAGAACATCTTCCACCGCAAGATCCCGGTTCTGAAATTTTTCCTCAAAAAAGAACTGTTTTGGGTGCCGTTCCTTGGAATCGCCTGGTGGACTCTGGACTTTCCTTTTATGAAGCGAACGTCCTCGGGCCGCAAGGACATGGAAACTGCCGCCAAAGCCTGTGACAAATTCCGATTGCTCCCTGTAACCATAATGAACTTCGTAGAAGGAACGCGTTTTACCACGGCAAAACGGGACAGAGACAATTCCCCCTTTACCCACCTCCTGAAACCCAAGACCGGCGGCATGGCTGTTGTGCTTGGCACATTAGGTCAGCGGCTTCACGCCATACTGGATGTGACGATCGTATATCCGCAAGGAATTCCGAGGTTGTGGACATTTTTGTGCACCAACGCCATGGAAATCAAGGTGAGGGTAAAACAGATACCCGTTACCCCGGAGTTGCTCGGAGATTATCTTTCAGACCGGCAATTCCGCCGGCTGTTCAAGGATTGGCTGGATAATCTCTGGGATGAAAAAGACAAACTCATTGAAAAACTCATCGACACGCCCGCCCACAAGTCCAATGGTGTCCAGAACGATTGATTTATTAGGATTACACCTCCGAACGGCCCCAAATGGGTATTACACCCTATTTGTCTGACAGGGGTGAATTCTTATCTCTCTATTCGATTAGCACACAACCGATCGACGCACCGACATTACCGGGACACCAGGACCGCACGTAATAGTTCACCGCCCAGATGTTTAACCCGTTTAAATATCGCCGAGTGTTTTATGAACGAAGCGAACACGAAGAGAACCGGCTGGAAGTCCAAAGCGATCCACGAAATGGCCGAGTATTACATCATGTTCATGTACCTGGCCGTTTTTTTTGGTTCATTTGAATGGTATCGCAGATTGATACTGGCCGAGTATCAAATCAGCTATTTGCATTATGGGGCCGGCGTCATCAAAGCGCTGATTTTGGCCAAAGTCATTATGGTGGGGCAAACCTTGCACCTGGGCCGTCGTTTTGAGGACCATTCGCTGATCTTGCCAACCGTATACAAGGCTGTTGTGTTCACCATTTTTGTGGGGCTCTTCGATATTGTCGAAGACACCACAATCGGATTGCTGCACGGGAAAGGCATCGCGGCCGGCTTTGATGAGTTTATGAGCGCAGGCTGGTACGAATTGCTGTCCAGATGTTTGGTCACGTTTGTAGCTTTCATACCCTTTTTTGCTTTCGGGGAATTAAAGCGAGTGCTGGGTGAAGACACATTAGGCAAACTGTTTTTCCGGAGAAGATCTGCCGCCGAATCGGGCCTGACCAAGGATGAAATGCCTCAAAACCGAGTGAATGAGGGACATGACGACGTGTGATATTCCCAAAGCTTTTCACATCATGGCAAAGCCTACGGGTTCGGCCTGCAATCTCCGTTGCGGCTACTGTTTCTTCCTGAAGAAGGAAAAACTTTATCCCGGAAGCGATTTCAGGATGCCGGCGCAGGTCCACGAGGCTTATATCCGCCAACTCCTGGAATCCCACCGAACTCCCCGGGTTACCGTAGCCTGGCAGGGGGGCGAGCCAACGCTTATGGGACTCGATTTTTTCAGGCACTCCGTGGAGTTGCAGAAAAAGCACCGCAAACCCGGCGCCCACATCGAAAACACCTTCCAGACCAACGGCATCCTGCTTAACGACGAATGGTGCCGGTTCTTTGGCGAGAACAACTTCCTCGTCGGACTCAGCATTGATGGACCAGGGGAACTTCATGATTTCCACCGCAAAGACAAAGCAGGCCGCGGGACCTTCGACAGGGTCGTGCGGGCCGCGCGGCTGCTCCAGAAGCACAAAGTGGAGTGCAACATCCTCTGCACGGTCAATTCGAAAAACGCCGCCCACCCCCTGGATGTGTACCGGTTCTTCCGGGATGAACTTGGGTTCTCCTACATACAATTCATTCCGATTGTGGAGCGCGCGGAAAATCCCCCCTGCCCCCCTTTAGAAAAGGGGGGAGCACTTGTGGAGACGGTCACGCACAGATCGGTGCAACCGGAACAATTCGGTCGATTTCTGATCGAGATTTTCGATGAGTGGGTCAGAAGGGATGTGGGCAGGACGTTTGTCCTTAATTTCGACGGAGCGCTGGCCGGCTGGCTCGGAGTGGCCGGGACCGTCTGTATCTTTGGCCCGACCTGCGGCCTCGGAATGGCGCTGGAACACAATGGAGATCTTTATTCCTGCGACCATTTCGTTGAACCTGATCACTACCTGGGAAACATCCTTGAGACGCCCATGATCGATCTCGTGGCTTCGGAGCAACAAAGGAAGTTCGGAAGGGACAAAAAAGACGCTCTGCCCCGGTACTGCCGGGAATGCCCTGTCTTATCCATTTGCAACGGGGAATGTCCCAAGAACCGCTTCTGTAAAACTCCTGATGGAGAGCCCGGGCTGAACTACCTCTGCGCAGGATATAAGGCTTTCTTCAAACATGCGGACAAATCCATGCGTATCATGGCTGAGCTTATCCGGACCAACAGGCCTGCCTCTGAGGTAATGGCCATTGTGGCAAGGGAGAAGGGGGATCTCAAGACAAGGTTCGCAAGTGCAGGGAGAAACGATCCATGTCCGTGCGGGAGTGGAATGAAATTCAAAAAGTGTCACGGGAATTAAGGAGGAGACTCTGTAATGGCAGACAAAAAACCTAATATCCTCATAATCTGGGGAGACGACATCGGCACCTGGAACATCAGCTACAACAACCGGGGCATGATGGGCTACCGAACGCCGAACATCGACCGGATCGGCAACGAAGGCGTGGCGTTTACCGACTATTACGGGCAGCAGAGCTGCACGGCAGGCCGGGCCGCCTTCATCACCGGTCAGAATCCTCTGCGCACTGGTTTGACCAAGGTGGGCCTGCCCGGAGCGGACCAGGGGCTGTGCCCGGAAGACCCGACCATCGCGGAAATGCTCAAACCCCTGGGTTACGCTACCGGCCAGTTCGGGAAAAACCATTTTGGGGACAAGGACGAGTTCCTGCCCACTAACCACGGTTTCGATGAATTCTTCGGCAACCTCTACCATCTCAACGCCGAGGAGGAACCAGAGCTGCCGGACTACCCTAAAGATCCGGCATTCAGGAAGAGGTTCGGTCCGCGGGGCGTCATCCACAGCTTCGCCGGCGGCCGCATCGAAGACACGGGGCCGCTAACTAAGAAGCGAATGGAAACAATCGACGAAGAAATTACAGGCAAAACGCTCGATTTCATCGACCGGGCCCACAAAGAAGGGAAGCCCTTCTTCGTCTGGTGGAACTCCACTCACATGCATTTTCGCACCCACGTCAAGAAGGAGTACGAAGGCAGAAGCGGACAGGGGTTCTACAACGACGCCATGGTCTATCATGACGATCAGGTAGGTGTCCTCCTTAATAAACTCGACGACCTTGGCATTGCAGATAACACCATTGTCATGTACAGCACCGACAACGGCCCTCACTACAACTCCTGGCCCGATGCGGGCATCACTCCCTTCCGCAGTGAGAAGAACACGAACTGGGAGGGGGCGTTCCGTGTGCCGGCCTTCGTCCGCTGGCCCGGGAAGATTCCCGCCGGCACGATGCTTAACGGCATCGTCTCCCACCAGGACTGGCTGCCGACGCTTCTGGCGGCCGCCGGGGAACCTGACATCAAGGGAAAGCTCCTGAAGGGCTACAAGGCCGGGGCCAGGACCTTCAAGGTCTGCATCGACGGCATCGACATGCTTCCCTACCTGACCGGCGCAGTGAAGGAAAGCCCTCGCGACGCCTTCTTCTATGTAAACGACGACGGCCAGCTAGTCGCGCTGCGCTTTAACGACTGGAAGCTGGTATTCATGGAACAGCGGGCCAAAACCTGTGCATTGTGGTCGGAGCCTTTCGTGCCTCTTCGTCTCCCCAAGCTGTTCAATCTTCGCCGCGATCCCTTCGAACGCGCGGACGAAAACTCCAACACATACTGGGACTGGTTTTTCGACCACGCCTTCCTGTTGGTGCCGGCGCAGGCGTACGTGGCGCAGCAGATCCAGTCGATAAAGGATTTCCCACCCCGGCAGAAGCCGGCGTCGTTCAACATGGACCGTGTGCTGGAGCAACTGAAAGATGCTTCCGGCGCCGGCATGCACTGAGCCGGTGAGCTGTAGTTTGGCTAACAGAGAGGAGGATAAAATCTATGGGTCTTAAAGAATACAAACCTGGAACAGCTTTTTCCGGCGTGATCGGCCGCACATTTGATGTATCTTCGCCCGCCTGGCCCGAACCGCTTCGCGCCCGAGAGGGGACGCCCAACGTGTTGTTCATTATTCTCGACGACACCGGCTATGGGCAGTTGGGATGCTACGGAAGCCCCATCGAGACACCCAACATCGACTCGCTCGCAAAAAACGGCCTGAGCTACAACAACATGCACACCACTGCGCTGTGCTCGCCCACGCGCTCCTGTATCCTGACCGGGCGCAATCATCACTCGAACGCCATGTCGTGCATCACCGAAGGCTCGACGGGTTATCCGGGCAGCAACGGCAACATCCCGTTCGAAAACGGTTTCCTTTCAGAGATGCTTATGCAGCATGGCTACAATACGTACGCCATCGGCAAATGGCACCTGACGCCCTCTGACCAGATCTCGGCCGCAGGCCCCTATGACCGCTGGCCACTGGGGCGCGGATTCGAGCGATTCTACGGATTTATGGGCGGCGAGACACACCAGTACTACCCTGAACTGGTATACGACAACCACACGGTCGAAGCCGAAAAGACCCCCGAAGAAGGCTACCATCTGACCGAGGACCTGGTGGATAAGGCCATCAGCTTCATCGCGGACTCCAAGCAGGTCGCTCCCAACAAGCCGTTCTTCATGTATTTCTGCCCCGGCGCGATGCACGCGCCCCATCACGTGCCCAAGGAATGGGCGGACAGGTATAACGGAAAGTTCGACGCGGGCTGGGAAGCGCTCCGGGAGCAGATCTTCAAGCGTCAAAAGGAAATAGGCATCGTACCCGCCGATGCAGAACTCTCCCGTCATGACCCCGACGTCCCGCGGTGGGATCCGCTGTCCGCCGAGGAGAAAAAACTTTACGCCCGCATGATGGAAGTCTTCGCCGGTTTTCTCACCCATACCGATTACCACATCGGCCGGTTGACCGAGTTTCTGAAAAAGATCGGCGAGTTCGACAATACCTTGATCATGGTGCTCTCGGACAACGGCGCCAGCTCGGAGGGCGGGCCACAGGGCATGGTCAACGAAGCGCTGTTCTTCAACAACGTGCAGGGATCGCTGGAAGAGAACCTGGCCGCCATGGACAAACTTGGCGGCCCGGAGTTCTGTAACCACTACGCCTGGGGCTGGACGTGGGCGGGCGACACTCCGTTCCGCCGCTGGAAACGCGAGACCTACCGAGGTGGCGTGAGTGACCCGTTCATCGTGCACTGGCCCAAAGGAATCAAAGCGAAGGGAGAGATACGCACGCAATACGCCCATGCCATCGACATGGCGCCGACGGTACTGGAGGCGGCCGGCATAGAAGCCCCCACCTCTATCAGGGGCGTCACGCAATCTCCCATTGAAGGCTTGAGCCTGGCTCATACCTTCGACAACGCTCAGGCGCAAACCAGGCACATCACCCAGTACTTCGAGATGATGGGTCACCGGTCGATCTACCACGACGGCTGGCGGGCGGTGTGCCCGTGGCCGGGACCGTCGTTCACGGAAGCCGGCAAATTCTTCGGTGCGCCGATCGACAAGGATAAATTGACCGAACTCGACGCGACCGCCTGGGAGCTTTACCACGTCACCGAGGATTTCGCCGAGAATCACAACGTAGCCGGGCAGAATCGGGCGAAACTGATCGAGATGATCGCTATGTGGTACGTCGAGGCAGGCAAGTACAAGGTTATGCCCATCGATTCGCGCGGCACCCAGCGATTTGTCGACGAGCGCCCCAAGATCGCGGTCGACCGCACATCGTACGTGTTTTACCCTCACACGCAGGGAGTGCCGCAAAACGCCACCGCAAACATACTCAATCGCCCTCACAGCATCACCGCCGATGTGGAGATCCCAGGGAACGGCGCGGAAGGCGTGCTGCTCTCCCAGGGCGGCAGCGACGGCGGCTACTCGTTGTATGTTCAGGGCGGCAAGCTCCGCTATGCTTACAACTACGTCGGCCGCAACCTCTATTACGTAGAATCAGTCGAGGCCGTTCCGGCAGGACGTCACCAGTTGCGCTTCGAGTTCGAAGTGACGGGCAAACCCGACATCGCCAACGGCAAAGGCGCGCCCGGCAAGGGTCAGCTCTACTTCGACTCCAGGCTGGTCGGAGAACGCAATATCGAACTGACCAACCCGCTCGCTATCGGCCTGCTCAGCAGTATAGTCTGCGGCGTGGACCTTGGCTCTCCGGTGACTCCTGAATACAAGCCGCCGTTTCCATTCACCGGCACGATCCACAGCGTGACTGTGGATGTGAGCGGCGAGCTGATCAGAGACACCGAAGCAGAGGTGCGGATGGTCCTGGCGCGGCAGTAAGTTCGTCAGCGTTGGCCGTTCGTCAGGGGCTGCAATCCTGCGGGGGGAAAAGCTGATACGGATTACTGAAGTCATGACCTTGTTCAGTCTGGAGGGCACCAGGGCTGGAGTTCCTGATTGAGGCCGCAGGAACCAGCACCAGGAGGGTGAAAGCTGTGGAGGATTTAGTGACGCGTGTCGTCGAGAATCTAATCGCTCGGGTGAGTGGACCCATGAAATTTCGACTGATAATCCAACCACTCATGGCTGCCGTCTTCGCTGTGCGGGACGGGCTAAAAGATGCTCGTGGGGAAAGGCCTCCCTACTTCTGGGCCATTTTCACGAGTCCGAATCAGCGGTCTGACATATTGAGAGATGGTTGGAAATCCGTGGGCAAAATCTTCATCATCGCAGTTATTATCGACCTGGTTGAGCAGTTCATTGCCCTGCGGTGGTTTTATCCCGGCGAGGCAGTCCTCGTTGCTTTTATTCTTGCTTGCATCCCGTATTTGTTGATCCGGGGCCCTGTGAACAGGATAGCGCGTGGTAAACAGTTTGGCACATCAGGCGACAAAAGACCGTGAGGACAGGTCACACAAACATAAGCTTGATCAACACATCATAAAAGGACGGACGACACTGATGGTAGAGCGCAATGAGGAAAACATAGAAGAGCCTTCCAGTACTCAACTCTCCCTGGAGCGCACAATCCTCTCGCACGAGCGAACTCTGATGTCCTGGGTCAGAACAGCGACATCGCTGATCACTTTCGGTTTCACCATTTACAAATTTTTCCAGTTGGAGCTGCAAAATCGCCCTCCACTTCAAGGTGTCATTGGACCACGCCAGTTCGCGGTATTGATGATCTCTATCGGATTGTTCTCACTCATGGCGGCGACCATCCAGTACAGGGTGTATAGAAACGCTCTGCGACGAAGGTACGCCGGCCACCCCCCGTTATCGCTGGTGGGAGTGGTCTCTGGATTGGTATCCCTGCTTGGGCTTGTGGCTCTCGTTGCGGTTATCTTCAGGATGTAAGCGTTGGTAACCACCAGGTCGTATCGACGATGGAGAGATGCAAATTGACACAACCATTGCCGAACATCTGCCCTTGTTCGGATACGGTGTTATCGGGATCGGCGCCAATGCATTCTACTGGAAGCAGTTTACCGCCGACAGCGGCTCGGGCGCGAAGCTTTGCTCAAGGTCTGATTGACTTCCTGATGTTCGAAGACCTGCAAGAGCGAGGTTGATCACTTCACGAGAGGAACCATTGCAAATGAACAACGCAACGGACTACCCACTGCTTGTTTTTGTGCTTTCCTTCTTCGTGCTGTCGCTCTCAGCGCTGATCGGAGCGTCCTTTCTCATGAGGCAGCGGAAGCTGGCAAAGGAGGTTCGTGAAGACTTCGGCGTTATCCTGGTCGCTGCGCTGACACTGCTCGGACTCATCATCGGATTCAGTTTTTCGATGGCTATAAGCCGGTACGATCAGCGCAAGAACTACGAGGAGGCAGAGGCCAACGCGATCGGCACCGAATACGTGAGGGCCGACCTGCTATCCGCCGCAGATGCAGCGAAGGTGCATGC
>Ga0209517_10008481_pt1 | contig 12015 bp, 8 predicted proteins | sample PeaSoiMetSII2010_FD_187695 | JGI IMG/M metagenome (GOLD analysis project Ga0209517, IMG submission 187695) | Peat soil microbial communities from Weissenstadt, Germany - SII-2010 (SPAdes) (version 2) | ecosystem: Environmental > Terrestrial > Soil > Wetlands > Peat | place: Germany: Weissenstadt...
GCCGAAGAACGAAGGAACAGAGCTAGAGGAGGAACTGGAAGGCGGCGCAGGAAGCGACTCGAACCCTGGGCACGACAACCACGGTCGTCAACCCGGGGGCGCTGGGGGAAGAAGCGGTGCAGCCGCGGCGATCCCACGGATGGAGAGGCGAGGCCGACCTTACGCGGACCTCTCGACGGAGAGCGATGTACGAGAACCTGATGGAAGCAGCGGTGGAAGACGAGAACAGCCGGCAGGCGCTGCAGGCGGTAAAACGCCCGACACGGCTTTCTCCTACCATCAGACCTTGCGGCGAAGTAGGCCGCTGCGTTCAACCGCCGGATGCGGAAAACCGCACGTCCGGTGGTGTGGGAGGGTGACGGGGCGCAATCCCCGTCACTCGACCCGATCAAGATTGCCTGCCCCACGAGCTGAGCGAGTGTTTCATCGGCTTTGGTGGCCGATCGCGGCCAATGGAAAACAGACAACGAAAACCGATCGTCTGTCCTTCCTCTGACTTGGCCTATCCTACCTTGCTCTTGCGCGCGCGCTTCTGGGTCGATTCTTCGAGCGGCAGCTCTTCCTGATCGGCCGAGGCCGAGGCCACGGCGGTGGCGGCTTGAGCGGGCTTGCGCTTCTCGGCGAGGCTCCGCTTTAGGGCTTCCATGATGTCGATCACCGGGGCGATGTGCTCGGCCGGCGCCTCCACCACCTTCTTGCCTTCGATCTTCGTTTCGATCATCTTCTGCAGATTGTCGCGGTATTGATCGTGGTACTTCTGCGGCTCGAATTCGGCTTCGAGCGAGGAGATCAGCATCTTGGCCATGGCGAGCTCTTTGTCCTTCACCAGGCTGGTGTCGGTGCGGAACTCGTCCACTTGCCGGATCTCGTCTTGATAGTACATGGTGTGCGAGAGAATCCCCTTGGCGCCGGGCCGCAGCACGATGATGTGCTCGCGGTTGTGCATCGCCACCTTGGCCAGGGCGTAATACTGGGATTCGCGCAGGGCCTGGAACAACAGGGCGTAGGGCTTCTCGCCGCCTTCGTCGGGCGCCACGTAGTAGGAGCTCTCCAGGTAGATCGGGTCCACCTGGCCGGCCGGCACGAATTCGAGAATCTCCATCACTTTGGCGGTCTTCGGCGCGACCTTCTTGATGTCGTCGTCCTCGATCTCCACGTAGTGGTCTTTCTCGTACTCGTAGCCTTTGACGAGTTCGCTGCGGGGGACGGCCTTGTCCTCCGCCTGACAAAAGATGACCTGCTTGATGCGGGAGTGGTCGGCTTTGTGCAGGAGGTTGAAGCTGATGGTTTCGCTGCGCGCGGCGCTGAAGAGCCGGATGGGGAACGAAACCAGGCCGAAGGTGAGATGGCCTTTCCAGACGCTCGATGCCATATGTAAACCTCAAAAAACAGTGCGGCTTCCAAGATACTACAAACCTGGATAAGATGTAAATGGAAGGATGCAAAGGGACTTATGCCTCTCGAAGAGTATGCCGCCAAACGCCGTTTCGAGAACACGCCCGAGCCTCCTCCCGGCCAGAGGACCAGCAAGACCGGTGCCAACTATTTCTGTGTGCAGCGGCACGATGCCACGAGGCTGCACTACGACTTCCGTCTGGAGATCGATGGCGTGCTGAAATCGTGGGCGGTGCCGAAGGGACCCACGCTCGACCCGGGGCTGAAACATTTCGCGGCGCACGTGGAAGATCACCCCATCGAGTACGGCGATTTCGAGGGTACCATCCCCAAGGGGAACTATGGCGCGGGCAGCGTGATGCTGTGGGACCGCGGCACGTTCGAGCTGCTGGGCGATGCCTCGGGCGCGGAGCAGATTGCGCGCGGCGATTTGAAGTTCCGGCTCGACGGCGAAAAGCTGAAGGGCGATTTCGCGCTGGTCCACATGAAGGGCCGCGGCAAAGGGAACGACTGGCTGATCATCAAGAAGCGCGACGAGTTCGCTGCGCCCGGCTGGGACGTGGAGAGCCATGCCTACAGCGTGCTCTCGGGACGAACGCAGGAAGAGATCGCGCGCAACCTGCCGGCTCGCGAGACCAAGCGCCAGACGGCGGGCGCGGCGGATCGCACGTGGGAGAGCCGTCCGGCGAAACGAGTGGTGAAGGCGGAAGACAGGCCAAAGGGCCTGTCCCACGTTAAAAAAAAAAGATTGACGTCAGCGGCGTAAAGGGCGCGCGGCAGGCGGAAATGCCCGCGTCCATCGAGCCCATGATGGCGAGCCTGGCGGACCGGCCTCCGCGCGGCGACGAGTGGCTATTCGAGGTCAAGTGGGATGGCGTCCGCGCCATTGCGTTCGTTGAGCGCGAAGAGGTGCGTCTGCAATCGCGCAGCGGACTGCGATGCGAGCGGCAGTACCCGGAACTGGCGGTGATCCACCACCAGGTTGCCGCGGGCACGGTGGTGCTGGATGGCGAGATCGCGGTGCTCGACCCCAAGGGCGTTTCCCGCTTCCACCTCATCCAGCCGCGGATCGCGATCAGCGATCCGAACACCATCGCCCACCTGGTGCGATCGACGCCGGTGGTGTACTTCGCTTTCGACCTGCTGTACCTGGACGGCTACGATCTGCGCGACGTGCCGCTGGCTACGCGGCGGGAGTTGCTGGAGGCGGTGGTTACGCCGGGCGCGGTGATGCGGATCTCGGAGGCGTTTCCGGGGGCCGGAGCGGAGATGCTGGAGGCGGCGAAAGAGAACGGCCTCGAAGGCATCCTCGCCAAGCACGCCTCGAGCCGCTATGAATCCAAGCGCAGCCGCGACTGGCTGAAGATCAAGATTGTGGGCGAGCAGGAGTTCGTCATCGGCGGATTCACCGAGCCGCAGGGCGACCGCGACTATTTCGGCGCGCTGGTGCTGGGAGTATACGACGAAGGCAAGCTGCGATGGGTGGGCAACGTGGGGACGGGCTTCGACCAGAAGTTGCTGGCGAGCCTCCACGCGCGGCTCGAGCCGCTGGTGACGGAGCGGTGCCCGTTCGCCGAGCGTCCCAAGCCCGACAAGGGAATCACCTGGGTGAAGCCTGAGCTGGTCTGCCAGGTGAAGTACGCCAACTGGACCCAGGACAACAGGCTGCGGGCACCGGTGTTTCTGGGGCTGCGGGACGATGTGGGATCGCGGCAGGTTGTACGGGAAGAAGCCGTACAGGGTGAAGCACCGCTCCCTGACGGTCGCGGCTCGGCAGCGGAAGACTCGGTGGCGGAGGAGTTGCTGGCGGAAAGCGCCAAGGAAACGACCCTCGCGATCAACGGACGCACGTTAAAATTCACGAACCTGAAGAAGGTCTACTATCCGGATGAAGGCTACACCAAGCGCGACGTTCTCAACTACTACGATGGCGTGGCGGGACTGATCCTGCCGCACCTGAAGGATCGTCCGCTTTCGCTAAAGCGGTATCCCAACGGGATCAAGGAGGAGTTTTTCTTCCAGAAGGACACGCCGGAGAGCTATCCGGACTGGCTGCGCACCGAGTCGATCGACTCGGACCACACGCAGAAGCCGATCCGCTACGTGTTTGCGGAGGACCGCGCCAGCCTGCTGTACCTGGTGAACCTGGGCTGCATCGACCACAACCCGTGGATGAGCCGCTCCGAGAGCCTGGACCATCCCGACTACGTGCTGATCGACCTGGATCCGCAGGAGTGCCCCTTCGACCTGATCGTGGATGCGGCGCTGCTGGTGAAGCGCGTGCTGGACCGGGTCGGATTGCGGGGCTATCCCAAAACGACCGGCGGCGACGGAATGCACGTGTACATTCCGATCGAGCCGGTCTATACCTACGAAGAGGCGCGGCAGTTCGCCGACTTGATTTCGCGGCTGGTGATTCACGAGAAGCCCGAGATGTTCACGACGCCGCGGAGCGTGGCCAAGCGGCAGAGGAACCGTGTGTACTTCGATTACCTGCAAATCGCGAAGTCGAAGACGATTGCGGCGCCGTATGTGCTGCGGGCCTACGCCGGGGCTCCGGTGGCGGCGCCGCTCGAATGGAGCGAGGTGAAGCGCGGCTTGCATCCGAGCCAGTTCAACATCACGAATGCGCGCGAGAGGTTCGCGGAGAAAGGGGATCTGTTCGAAGGTGTCCTGAAGAAGCCGCAACGGCTGGAGGATGCACTCGAGAAGATGGAGAAGCTGTTCCGGTAGGCTGCCTCAGTAGATCAGCTTCAAGGAAAACTGAATCTGCCGCGAGTTGTTGGACGTGCGGCTGATCTCTCCGAAGCCTGGCCCGAGGAGGATATTGGACGGCAGGCCGAAGTTCACGATGTTGAAGACGTTGAAGAACTCGGCCCGCAACTGGAGCGAAGCCATCTCACCTTTCGCACCGCTTCGAATGGGAGTGTCCTTGATCAGCGCCATATCGAAATTCCGTAGCGCCGGCCCGCGGAAGGTGTTTCTGCCCAGCGAGCCGAACACGCCGTGATTCGGGCCCGTCCCGCCCGCCACATCCACCGGTATGTGGAAGTAGGAGACGTTGTTGGCGCCCAGTCCGAAGTAGTCTTCGCGCACGCTGCGGTTAGTGGACAGTTGCGGCGTGCCGATTTGATCGGGCCGGTCGGTGCCATTCGAACCGGCTCCGGTCTGCTGCACGCCCGAATACACGGTGAACGGCAGGCCGCTGGTGAGAGTCCCAATGCCCAGCAGTTGCCATCCCGCGGTGATAGTTTTTCCCAGCGGAAGGAGGAATGCCACATGGTCTGCGTGAAGGTCCTGGAACAGGCTGAACGAGAGCGCATGGCGGGTATCGAAAGATGAAGGTCCCTTGTCCGCGCGGGAATCGAACGGATTCTGGGGCGCGACCTGGGACACGGCGCCGGAATATCCCGAGATGAATCCGCCGAACACGGCGCTGGTATCGTCGATGGACTTTGCAAACGTGTAGCTGGCCTGAAATCCCAGCCCCGACGCGGACAGTTCCCTTTGCGCGGACATTTGCAGGGAGTGATACGTGGAGTGGGAGCGGTTGGTCATCAGGATCACGTTGCCGTAGCCGCCCAGAACGCGGCCGGAGGAATCGAACTGCGTGTAGGGCGCGAAGGCCGGATCCGCGCCGGTATAGCCGTTGGGATAATCCATCACGGGCAGCTTGATGCCGGCCGTGCCCACATAAGCCGCGGTGACGGCCACGGCGCCCAGTTTCTGCTCCACGCCGGCGGTCCACGTGACCATGTATCCGTTCTGAAAATCGCGCGCCATGCCGAACACGCTCAACGGTATAACCTGGTGATCGGGCGAAAGCGCGGCCAGATCCTGCTCGAAGCGCAGCACGTCCATCAGCGTGTTGGCGGGCACCTGCTTGGAATCGCCAGAGGCGAATACGAGGGATCCGTTCGGCGTGTACACGGGCGGCAGTTGCCGCGGCGTGATGGTCTGGCCAAAGGTGATGGGCCGGCCGGGTGCGGCCGCCAGGCGCGGATAGATCACGAACGGCGCCCCGCCGGTGAGCATGTTGTCCTGGTAGAGGTTGGTAAGCAGTGTGGTGATTCCACCGCCCGCGCGCAGCAGCGTGTTCGAGGCCGCTCGCCACTCCACGGAAGCGCGTGGCCCCCAACCGCTTTTGTCGAGCTTGTAGGGCGGTTGGATGTTGACTAGCAGCATCGATCCCGCCTGTGGCCCGCTCAGCACCGGCGTCGAAGTGCGCTTGTCCGGATCGCGGATGGGCGAATCGATTTCATAGCGCAGGCCGTAGTTCACGAGCAGGCGGGCGGACACCTTCCAGGTGTCCTGGAAGTACAGGTTGTAGGCATCGCGGTGGATGGCGGAATCGCCGATGCGGTCACCCTGCGCGAACAGCAGCGGTGCCACGGCGGTGGTGTAGGTGAACGCGCTCGCGGTAAGTAGCCCCGTCAGCGCGTCCGGCAAAGGACCGCCGGCCGGAATGTCGTGCGTGCCGCTGAGCGAACGGATACCTACCGGCGCGTACGCCGTGCCGCCGCCGAACTGGTATTGGCCGTTGGGGGTGATTCCGAAAAGCGAGGTATCGCGGTTCGACCGCACCTCGCCGCCCGCCTTGAACGTGTGCTTCCCGCGAATCCAGGTGAAGTTCTGACGAACCTGGAAGAGGTTGCCGAACCAGCCCTGCACGGATCCACCGGCGGCGTTGAAGGCCTCGTACAGGCCGTCGCCGAATGTCAGTGCCGGGTCGGTGCGGTCGAGCGTGGGGAACTCCGGCGTGGCGCGCGTGAAACTGATGGAAATTTGCTGGGTGGATGCGGGCGACGGCGTGCGGGTGTAGGAGAGGACCGCGTTGCGCTGCTGGTCGGTGAACTGCACCGCGAAATTCGGGTCGATGGCCGTCTGGCTGGGGTTGGTGGTCGGCCCCGTGGTGTTCTCCATGGTAAGCCGCCCGAACAGTTGCGCCTTGTCCGAAATGCGGTGATCGAAGCGCACCGAAAACTGGTCGGAGACCGTGGTCACTTTGGATGACGAGGCGTACGTGCGGGCGCCGTACGGCCCTTGCGCATCGTTCGGCAGCGGGTAGCGGGCCAGCAACTTCGCGATCTGCGGATTCACCGAAACGATCAGCGTGTCGCCGGGGAACGCGGTCGTGTCCCGGCCCGCGCGCTCGTCCAGCGTCGGCACGGGGATCACCTCGGTGACGCCCAGCACCTGCCGGAAGCCCTGGGCCTCCACGAAGTACCAGGTCCGGTTGCGGCCCTGGTACAGGCCCGGTATGACCACGGGGCCGCCGTTCGTCAGGCCGAATTCGTTGCGGATGAACGGCGGGATGCGGCGCGGGTCGGCGGCCGAACGCCGGTCGAAGAAATTGCGGGCGTCGAGTGCCGAATTGCGCAGAAACTCGAAGGCGGATCCATGCTCGGAGTTGGTTCCCGAGCGGGTGATGATGTCATTAAAGCCCGCGGCTCCGCGCCCGATCTCGGCGGCCATCCATCCCGAACTCGACCGGATTTCCTGAACCGCGTCCACATTGAAATTCGTAAACGTCGCGCCGCCCATTTCCGGGTCGGTGCTGTCGGCGCCGTCCATGGCAAATACCGCCGCGGTGCCGCGCTGGCCATTGATGGCGAACTGCTGCGTGAAATTCGCCGCGCCGTTGGTGTCCGTCATGGTGCCGGCCGCCAGCAGCAACAACTGGCTGAAGTCGCGCTTATTCAACGGCAGGGAAGACACGGCTTTGCCCGACAATTGTTCGCCGCCGGTACTCTCGCGCGAGCCGGAGTCTAGGGAAAGAGCCAGGCTTCCATCCCTGGACCAGCGAAGCACCGCGCTCGAGCCTGCGCCGGGCAGTTGTATTTTGCGGGGATAAGCCGCCGTCGCGCGTTTGTATTCCACGGCAATCGAGTACTCACCCACCGCCAGCGCCGGAAACGTAAATCGACCGTCCGAGGCAGTTCTTGCCGTCGCCACAACATTGCCCGATTGCAGCCGGACGACAGCTCCCGCGATCGCGTTGCCGTCACTGCCGGACAAAACGCCCGCCCATGACTTGGTCTCCTGCGGCTGGCCTGGCGCCGGCGCGCAGAACAAAAGTACGGTGAATGCGAAGGCGGCGAATCGCATCGCAGACACGACGCTAGCATGCTGCGCCCTTCAGAAGGAGCGGACTAACCGGCGAGGTGGGCCGCGCATTCCAACGCGCGGCCCAGGCTCACGGTGGAAGCTACGCCTTTCCCGGCGATGCCGAACGCGGTGCCGTGGTCCACGGACGTGCGGATGATGGGGAGTCCCAAGGTGATGTTGACGCCTCCTTCGAAATCGAGCAACTTCAGCGGGACGTGGCCCCGGTCGTGGTACATGCAGACGACGGCGTCGAATTTTTTGCGGCGGACGGCCAGGTAAAAGACGGTGTCGGGAGGGAAGGGTCCTTCCACGGGCATTCCCTGCTGCTGCGCCCACTCGACCGCGGGCCGTATCTCCTGGATTTCTTCATCGCCGAAAACACCGTTCTCGCCGGCGTGGGGATTCAGGCCCGCCACCGCAATGCGCGGATTGGGCCTGAGGCGGCGCACGGCGTCCGTGGTGAGGCGCAGAATGGTGCAGATACGGTCCTTCTTGGCGGCGAGGATGGCGTTGCGTAGCGAGACATGCGTGCTGACGTGGGTGACGATGGGACCTATTCGCGGTGTACTGAAGGAGCCGCAACGGCTGGAGGAGGCACTGGAGAGGATGGGTGAACTGTTTCGGTAGCATTTCACCGCGCGGTGCGCTCTTGCTCACCGCGAAGGAATTCGCCGGTTGAACTCCGCGAAGGTGGATAGTCACGTCTTGGCCGATCTTGTGTGCGTGGCAGACTCTGACCGCTGCGCGCCAGTTGGTCGCCAAATCAGGATTATCCAGCGACGGAGCCCCCCATGTGCATCACCACTGTGGTGTAATGTGATGATAGAAGGTGAGCATGGCGTCCAAATCGTCAAGGAAGGCCTCAAGCGTTCGAGCCTCGATCACGTTTGATCCCGAACGCTATACTCAAATGCAAAAAGTTGCCAACGAGAAGCGGGTGTCGGTTGCCTGGGTGGTCCGAGCGGCCATCGAGCAGTATCTGCGAGCGGAAGACCGCCCTAGACTAGGAACGATCGCCAACGGCGCGCGGGGTGAAGCATGGCAACGAGACCTTCCGAAACGCGTCTGCCTAAAATTCATTTGGAGCCATATGGCAACTTGCTGCTTGATCCGGACAACCCTCGCCTTGCGGAGCTGAAGCTGACAATCAAGGATCAAGACCGTATCTTGCAGTGGCTCTGGAAGAATAAGGCTGTTTCGGAACTCGTTGACTCTATGCTGGCGGGGGGCTACTGGCCTCACGAGGAAGTCTTCGTTAGCAAAGAGGGCAGCAAGCTTGTTGTCATTGAGGGCAACCGGAGGCTAGCGGCAGTGAAACTGCTGATGGAGCCGGAAACACGGGCACGCCTCAACATCAAGGCTGACTGGAACCCCTCGCAGAAGGTTCTGGATAGCATGAAAGAACTGCCTGTTATTGTCCGCCCGCGTTCGGAAATCTGGGATTACATCGGCTTCAAACATCTCAATGGACCACAGCCTTGGGATTCTATCGCGAAGGCTCAGTACATCCATCGGGTCTACTTCAATTTCGGCGTGCCGTTGGAGCAAATCGCGTCCACTCTGGGCGATCGTAACGACACGGTTGTGCGGATGTATCGCGGCTATTTGGTTCTCAAGCAGGCTATGGATGAAGGTCTCTTCGATCCCGAGAATCGGATGAAACCGAAATTTGCGTTCTCCCACCTCTGGACAGCGCTCACGTACAAGAGCGTTCAGGAATTCCTTGGCGTCACCCAGGAGCAACTCTTAAGACCCAATCCGGTTCCTAAGAAAAACCGGCAAAAGCTAGGCGAACTGCTGCTGTGGCTCTACGGGAATAAAGAGGATGAAGTCGAACCAAAGGTCCGCAGCCAGAATCCACACCTGCGTGAAATGGCTGAAGTTCTGGAGAGTGCTCGCGGTTTACAATTTCTCCGCTCCGGTCAGCCGCTTGCGGTGGCTCTTGAAGCCGCCAGAGGAGACACCCGCCTGTTCCAGGACGCCGTCAGCAAAGCTGAGAGCGAACTGCGCACTGCTTCCAGATTTGTTGCGACCGGATATTCCGGTGAGAGGGAGCTCCTGGAGACAGCCACGAACATCGAGAAGCTGGCCAAAACGCTCGCCAGTACGATGCGACAGCAGGCCGCAGGTTCCGAATGAAGGCGGTCGTTCTCCCAAACATAGGCGACCCGCGAGAAGTGCAAGCCGACTGGCTCGAATGGTCGGCCCTTACAGAGTCTCAGTCATTCGTGTCTTGGACAAGTTACCAAGCTGGTTTGACGCAGGCTGGCTCTGATGATGCGCTCGAAACGCCACCAGAGCAGCAGGAGGACGATCTTCTCGAAGACATTGTTAATGAAATCGGGCACGAACTTCGTTTACGAATGATTGCTTGTGGAGGCAAAGTTGGATTTTATCCCTACGAAACAACCCATGAGGGCGTAGCCTACAGCGGCAATGGCAAGGACCTCACGTATCGCTTTTTATTGCTGCTGTCTCTCTTTGGAAAAGATGCTGCTCCGCATGGTTCTCATCCAGAACGTCTTTTCGAAGATCTGTGCTCGATTGCTTTACATGAGTATCTGGGTGGAGTGACTATAGGCCTTGATCGAGCGGTATTCGGATTTCCCCGTCGCGTGCTTCCGAAGCACTTTCCAAATGCCCTCGATGACCTTTGCACCAAGCTCGGGGAGGGAAATGGCTCGTCGGGCCGTAAGCCAGCAGAGGATCAAAAAGATGCCAAGCTCGATCTGGTCGCATGGCGTTCGTTCCCGGATGGCCGCCGGGGAAAATTAATCGGTTTCGGGCAGTGCGCAACCGGGGACGACTGGACGGACAAAGCCTTCGAACTGCAACCTAAGAAGTGGTGTGAGCTCTGGATGAAGGATTCCGCCGGCGTCGATCCTTTTGCCTCGCTTTTCATTCCTCACCGGCCAGGTGAGGAAAGGTGGTTGATCGCTGCACACTATGGTGGGGTGTTGTTCGACCGTTGTCGCATTGCGTGGCTCGTTCCCAAGCCGCAAGGAGAGCTTGGGAAGGAAATTCAGGATTGGGTCGATCATGTCGAGAAGGGCCCGAAGAGCCAATGAGACATCGCTTTCACTCCCTGTGTCCCTACTTCGCGATGTTCCCCGAAAGCTTTGCAAAGCAGTGGATCGAGAAGCTCTCTAAACCGGGGGATGTTGTTCTTGATCCATTTTCGGGACGAGGGACGACGCCATTTCAGGCGCTCTTGAGCGGCCGTCGGGCTATCGGCAACGACATCAATCCCGTCGCATTCTGCCTGACTCGCGCTAAGACCGCCGCTCCAGATCAAACGGCTGTTAAGCATCGAATCACGTCCCTCGAGAACCGCTTCGCTGAGAAGCACTGGGACGCGGAGGCTGCGTCGCTGCCTCGGTTCTTTGTTTACGCTTATGCCTCTCGCACGCTGAGGCAGCTCCTCTATCTGCGCGAGCACCTTGCTTGGCGCAGGTCGAGAGTTGATTGTATGCTGGCTGGCTTGGTTCTCGGTAGCCTTCATGGTGAAAGTAATAAGTCGCCGTCCTACCTCAGCAATCAGATGCCCCGCACGATCAGCACCAAACCTGAATATTCGGTTCGGTTCTGGATCGAGCGAGGATTTGAGCCGCCGCAACGGAATGTCTTTGAGTTGCTGCGCAAGCAACTGGCGTTTCGATATGAATCTGATCCTCCGGAGCTCCAAGGCGTGACGTTCGAGTTAGACTTTCGAGAGCTCCCGAAATTTATGCGAGAACGAGACAAGGCTCCAAAGCTCGTCGTGACGTCCCCGCCATACCTCGACACGACCAACTTTGAGGAGGACCAATGGTTGCGGCTGTGGTTCCTCGGGGGCGCTCCGAACCCTACATACCGAAAGATTTCGACGGATGACCGACACGATAATCCGGATGGATACTGGCGCCTGATTGGTGACCTCTGGCGAGTGCTCGGTCAGCTTCTCGCCAGAAGCTCCTACGTTGTCATTCGGATGGGTGGCAAGAAGCTCACTCCGGAGCGGATAGCTTCGGGCTTGACGGCTAACAGCTATTTTTCAGGGAGGAAGGTCGAGCTGATCCATAGTGAGGTAAGCCTTTTAAGAAATCGCCAGACCCATTCATTCCGACCGGGCGCCCCGGGGGGCGGATACGAAGTGGACTGTTGTTTCTCTGTCTCATAACCTCCCGGTCGTGGGAGGCGCGGAGAAGACGGGGAGAAGATATTCCCTGGAGTTGGCGGCCTTGTGTTCGCAGTGAGGTTCGAACGCGTATGGCGCCGACTAACCGGCGAGGTGGGCCGCGCATTCCAACGCGCGGATCAGGCTCACGGTGGAAGCTACGCCTTTTCCAGCGATGTCGAATGCGGTGCCGTGGTCGACGGACGTGCGGATGATGGGGAGTCCCAAGGTGATGTTGACGCCTCCTTCGAAATCGAGCAGCTTCAGCGGGACGTGGCCCTGGTCGTGGTACATGCAGACGACGGCGTCGAATTTTTTGCGGCGGACGGCCAGGTAAAAGACGGTGTCGGGAGGGA
>Ga0209517_10008482_pt1 | contig 12013 bp, 10 predicted proteins | sample PeaSoiMetSII2010_FD_187695 | JGI IMG/M metagenome (GOLD analysis project Ga0209517, IMG submission 187695) | Peat soil microbial communities from Weissenstadt, Germany - SII-2010 (SPAdes) (version 2) | ecosystem: Environmental > Terrestrial > Soil > Wetlands > Peat | place: Germany...
GGATGCGCTTTGAAGAGCTGCGCCAAACCCTGGCGGCTCATCTCCAGGACCTCCACGTCGGTGCGCGCGCGAACCGTGGCATTGCGCACCCCGCCCTCCAGGAACGCGCCTTCGCCGGTGAAAGGACTGGGCGATGCCGCCGAGAGGCGCGCGACCTGGCGGATCTCTCCGCTGGGCGATTTGGCGGTGACTTCGAGCTCGCCGCGCCGGATTATGTAGAACGAATCACCGGCGTCGCCCTCGCGCATGAGAACCTCGCCCACGCCGAATTGATGGACCTGGACGGTCGGCAGGAGCACGCGGAGCTCCTCGTCGCGAAGCTCGCGCAGCCAATCGACCCGGCGCAGATCGGAGATAATCTCCTTCTCGAACTCGGCGTCGGCTCCTTGCCGGACCTTGGGCCGGCGCATCTCGAGCGTCTGGGTCGGATACGGGATATCGATCGCGTGGCGGCGCAGCGCGTACCAGAGACTGCTGACGACCGCGTCGCGCACGGACTCCTGCACCCCGTAGTCGGCGAGGAAATAGCGGATGCGATACTTGATCGCGTAGTCGCCGTACTCCCAGGCATAGATTTGGGGCGGCGGATCGCTCGCCACGTGCGCAACGTCGCGGATTACCTTGAGGATCACCTCCTTCACGCTGCCGGGAGAGTCTTCGTAACTGATTCCGATCTCGATCTCGTCGGCGATCGCCGTGTTCCTGAAGTTCTTGACCGGCTGGCTGACGAGCATGTTGTTGGGAATCTGGATCCGCTCGTAGGCGCGCGTCACAATCTCGGTCGAGACCCACGTAGTTCCCTTCACCTGGCCCAGATGGTTCTGGAAATGGACCCAATCGCCGGGCCGGAACGGCTTCGTGATCTGAAAGGTCACGCCGGTGGCAAGGTTGCGCAGGGGCTCCTGCAGCGCGAAGACGAGCCCGCCCGAGACCAGCGCTCCGCTGGCGAAGAGCTTCATCGGATCGAAATTGAGGTCGGCGTAAAATACGATCGCGACCACCAGCATCCACAGCAGAAGCATCACGGCGTCGTGCGGGATCGCGGAATAGTGGACGCCGCTGCGCGGTCTCAAGATCAGATCCACTACGATCCGGACCATGGCCCAATAGAAGAAGATCACCGCGAAGGCTCCCAGCCATTTCGCGGAGCCGCCCGAATGAATAGCCAGGACATCCAGGGCGAGACTGACCGCCAGCAGGACCAGGCTGCCGGCGTTTACCAGCCAACTGCGCCGGCGAATCGCGATCGCGCACAGCAGGGCAACCAGCGCGACTATGCCTTCGGCAATCGCCGTGACTTGAGGGCCCAGATTCCCGATCTCGAGCAGATTCTGTAGTGGAGTGTGAGCCATCGCCTGGAGGGAGATTATCTCCGCGATCGGATCGCGAGTCCGATCGAGAACATAGTCGTTTTGTCCATGTGGTGCTCCCGTGTCCAGCGGCGCGCGAGAAAAGGGCTGAGGACCCCGATTATCTAAGACTTTTTGCGGCGACTGGGCAAGGATGGAGATTTGATGGGGATCTGGGCGAGGCTAGGACCAAGACGATCGCCGGGGTCCCGGCGAACAAGAAGGGAGTTGGCTGCAGGCATTGCGGTACCAAGGACCCGGAAAGGTTTTCTCCCAGCTTCGTTGCCCGGAACGATCGGCGTTGTGCCCGATGTTTCCGGGAACGGTATCAGGCGAAGCCTGCGAAGAAAGCCCGCACGAAGAAGTAGACTCGGCGCGATCGCGGATCACAACGGCCCCCGGTCCCCCGGATCGAGGGCCGCGCTTTATTTCGGGAGCAGCCGGGAGCAGAATGGGGCCGCGCACCGCACCGGGTCAAAGGGATATCAAACAACGGGGCAATGAATCATGAAGACGATAACTCTCGAATCCATCCAAGACCAATTTCCAAGCTGTCGAAATTGCCAAAAGACGATCGCTGAAATCGCCAAGCTGCCAGATAGTGAGTTCAAGTTTCACTGGAATCCCTATTTGAAGAAGGGCAATCTGCCCCTGCCTTACGTATTCTTGGGAATGGAACCCTCGTGGCCGGACAAGGTACCTACGAAACCGGAAGTTGGAACCTTCAACACACCACTACAATTTGCGATCCGGGAATTCTTGCTGAAGGATGAACCAGAGGCAGGCTTTCTAATTACGAACATGGCGCAATGTTCAATGAGAGTTGCCGAAGCCTACAGGAATAGGCCCCAGAGATATGAAGCGTGTAGCGAATTCCTGACGCAGCAACTCCAATGGGCAAAAGCGGATAAGGATAAGACATGCTTGATCTCAATCGGAAGGCCTCCAAAGGATTTTTTGGATGCCCGTCGAGATCTTCACGAACTCATCTTCGGCAGATGCAAGATTCACTACCTAATGCACTATAGTGGTCGGAACAGACACTTATTCGGAGAATTCGCGGCGGCAAACAGTGGAGCCTTCGCAGCCTTCAAATGCGACCTTCGACCTAAATACGAAAGGTTTCTCGAAACAGATAGCGAATTCCACGACCAACAATGCGAAAACACCGAGGAAAATTGGCAACGCCTTTTCAAGTGGAAGCATCAAATGCAGGAAATAGAGGCTTGCCAAAAATCCCTCCGCGCGTGAGACGGCACGGTCCCCCGCGCGGCCGATAGGGGGCCGGTCGAGCAAAACAGTGAACCCGGATGGGGCCGTGTTTACGGGGGTTCAGCGACCCCGGACCCCGGTTCACGGCATTTCCGCTGTGGCCCTATCTATGATAATCGACGCGCCCGCAGCCTGCCTGCTCGTGAACTCGTCGAATTTAATGAAAATGGATTCGCCGGGAAGAATAGTCCGATATTGGGTTTGTCCGATAATACTTTGATCGATTAGGGTTCCGCTCTCCCCATAGTACTTCGTGTGGAAATGGATGTCTTTGTAGGCGGAGGTCTTTGACCTGTTGCGGACCTGCAATTGCCAAGTTGCGACGCCAAACTCGGATACTAACCACGTCGGGTCTTCGATTTCCAAGTCGCTCAAGTTCTGCGCGCGTTTTTCCAATTCGCTCCTCAGACTGGCGAGAATTATACCAAATGCGATGGCGAACAGAAGGATTACGAAGATCGCCAACGGCCACCGTGAAGCCCGCGCCGGTTCGAGAAACGCTCGGTCATCTACTCGACCAACATCCGTTCGTTCCGCAGTGAGGGCTGCGCTGCACATGTCACAGAACCTCGCCTGTGGCTTCACCTCCTGACCACAGCTGGGACACAGGCGGGCCAACGTCGCTCCGCACGACTCGCAGAAGCGCAGCCCTTTCCCCCCGCACTGTGGACATTGCATGGTGCCACTTGTCTCCCAAATCGATTACCGGGACGTCAAATGTGCGAGGCGACACCCGTCGCCTCCATGAGATACTGCGACACAGGGCGTTGGAGGACAGGCGCAGCAAACAGCGCGACGACTACTTCATAGTCGCACGCTCATCCCGATACTAAAGGTGGGCCGGTGAACCATACATGGATCGGACATTCGCCATCTACCCGCATCGGCTTCGGGTTACCTATTTCCTTAGACCAGAACACGTGAACAGGGCTGACCGCAGCGCACGTGGGAATGGGACATTTCGCCGTGTCGTGCTTGCTGACTATGATGGGGACGTTCGTCTCAAACGCCTTTTCTTCAACTTGGTCTAATATTTCCCCATGGGTTTTACATTTTGCCTTTAGGTTAAGGAAACGGGAATTTCCAATCGGCTCCATTGGTTCAACTTCCTGCACCGGATAATCGGCTTCGGGTTTACATTTTCGGCAGGTTAAATTCTTTGGACGAGTTGAACTGGACATGTTCCCAATATTAGCACATCCCTCGTGCCCTTACGCCCCATCCCCGGTCCGGGACCCGGGGCCATCGGGAATGGGGAGAGTTTAGATGCTGGATTTACGTGATTTGATAGCGCACTCCCCGAACCTGACCCCCGCCCCCTCCCACTAAAACTCGATTGGCGGCTGGCTCCTGCAGCAACCAGTTGGCAACTCGTACACCCCGTCCGAACCTCTTCCAAACCTCGGCCCGCGATCGCCCGGCAACCTGCCCGCGAGCTTGCCCGCAAACGCCGGCCAGTGAGCCGCTGTGTCGGCCCGACGATCCCGGTCGATGCATCCCCGCATCCGAGCCCAAAGCGGGGCTAGACGGGCCGCACGTGCGGCCACGTGCCGGGGATTTGCGGCCGTGTCGTCCGGCCACGGTCGTGTCGGCCAGCGGGTCCTGATCGCCGGGATTAGCGCGATCGGATCGTTTTTGGGCTGCCTACCGTTTAGGCATATCGAAAAGTCCGATTGAATCCGACCGCCGTGCGCATGTTGTGCTTTCCTGTCCACGGCTTTCCGGGGCGAAAACCTACTGACCGGAATGGCCTTTTGAGTCCAAAACCGGTCCCAGCGACTGAGTCGAATGACTGAACAGACAGGAAAGATCAAACATGTTGCGGAACAATCGGGCTATAACATCGGATCGCGAGTCCGATCGCTCCAAAGTGTCCGCGCTTGCCTTTGCGGAGCATGCTGTCTGCGCGAGTTACGTTACATCGCCGCGGTCGAATCATACCTGATTACCGGGCATAACGGAGCCGCCCGGAACTACCCGGCTGGATCGCGCCGCGGACGATTCGGCCCGCTACCGGTCGCCATCGCCTGCTCGAGCAGGCGTCCGAGCACCCGGTCGGACGCAAAATACTCGCGCGCGATCTCGCCGGCGGCTCTGGCGTGACGCGCGGGAGCCGATACGAGCGCGTCGATCGCCAGGCGCGCTTCCTCGAGATTCGAAAACGTCAACAGGCCCTCGCCTGCCGGTATCGAGCCGGGCGCAAAGCCGGTGTCCTGAACTATTACCGGCACGCCGAGCGCCATGTAGCAGGCGCTGCGGCCTGAGAACCATCCGCTGCGGCTCCGAACGTACGCGTTCTTGGCGACGCTCAACTCGCCGAACGAGTGCGCCAGATAATCGCGATAGCTCCAGGGATCGGCCGACACGCTATGACCATCGGCCAGGCGCCATCCTGCGGCGCTTAGCCGCTCGCGCGGCGCCGGCCCGCTGATCGCGACTTCGAGCGGGATCGAACTAATCGAAGGCAGGTCGATGAAGCGCTCGAACTCGGCGCTCTTGCCGGCGTAGGTCACGCCTTCGATCACCGGCGCCTTTTCGGCCGGCTCCCACGAAGCCACCGTGGTCAGCACGCGCCGGCGAGCGGCCGGCGCCACGATGGCGGGCTGGAAGCAATCCATCACAATCGGTTGGCGGGTAGGAATCCATTCAAGCCCGGCCTTCGGCATCAGGCAGCCGGGACGGCCGATATTCTCGCCGAAGGTGAAGAAGCGATCGGTGCGCGCGATCATCTCGGCCCGGGCGCGGACTTCGTGATCTGCCGGATCGATGGGATCACCGGAATCTTTCAAAGCAGCGAGAAACGATCCCTGGGTGTAGACCGGATCGCTGTCGATAAAGATGACTCGCGACGCTGCAAAGTACTCCTCGCGCATGAAGCACGATCCGGAGATCAGCACGAACAGGTCGGCCGAGCGGCAGAAGTCGACGACCCTGGCCCAGCCGGCGCCGTAGCTCTGGCCGGCGCTGTCGCGATAGAACCACCGGTCCCGCAGGCTGGGATCGAGTTTCGCGATCTGGGCGGACAGATACGCGGCGTTGTTGGCGCCGCTTGCCGTGTACGTCATCGCGATCGGGTCGTAGCACCACTTGCCGGTGTCCTCGATATACAGCACGTCGTGGCCGAGCCGGTGCAGTCCGAGCAGGTACTGAATGTAGTCCCAGAATACGCCGCCCAGCGGAAAGGCCGCCGCGAGCCCGGTGACGGCGATTCTGAGCGTACTCACCGTACGGAATCGCGCGCCGGGTGCGCGCGAGCGGCGATTTGCGCCTTCGCGATAAGCGCCAGATCGCCGCGCAGTTCCTTAAGCGCGATCCTGCGCTGGCTCAGGCGCGCCGCTTGCTCCTCGGACAGCTCGGCGAGATAGCGTTCGCGATCGGGCAGGAACAGCACCGATCGATACGGAAAGCCGGGGCGTATATGCGGCCACGCGCGTTCGGGCACAACCCCTTCGAGCGCGGCCTCGGCCACGCGCTCGCAGGTCGCGCCGCCGTCGGCGTAGACCAGAGCAAGCGCGGCGCGGAGCCGCGCCGTGCGGCGGCCCGGCTCGACCCCGCGCATCCGGCGAATCACCTCGTCCACCAGCGCCTGATCGTCCGGATGGCCCACGCCGAGCCATCGATGAGACTTCACGCCGGGCTCGCCGCCCAGCGCGTCAACCTCGAAGCCGCCGTCATCGGCGAGGGTCGGCACCTGCGCTCGCGCGAAATAGTATCGTGCCTTCAGGATCGCATTTTCGGCGAAGGTCGCGCCGGTCTCCTCAGGATGGTCCGTGATTCCGAGCTCGGCCAGCGACACCGGTTCAAGTCCTTCGCCGAGCAGGAGCCGATACTCGGCAAGTTTCGCCGGATTGGTGGTTGCGATCAGGAGTCGGGTCATCGGGTGCGGCGCGGAATCCGCGGCTTCGGAATGGATTTGGGCTGGGGCTTGGGCTCGTAGGTGAACTTGAGTGCAGCGCGTTCGCGATGCTCTTCGAGCGCCAGCTCGATCAGTCGATCGACCAGCGCCGGCAGCGGCAGGCCGCTTGCCTCCCAGAGCTTGGGATACTGGCTGATCGAAGTGAAACCGGGAATCGTGTTGACCTCGTTGACGTAGACTTCGCTCATATCGGCGCGGGCGAGGAAATCGACGCGGGCCATCCCGCGAATCGAGAGCGCGCTGAACGCGGCGACCGCGAGCGCGCGGATGCGCTCGCTCACGGCGCGCGGAAGGTCGGCGGGAATCCTGATCTGGGCGCCGTCGGGATCGACGTACTTCGACTCGTAGCTGTAGAACTCATGGCGGCCCTTGACGATCGTTTCTCCGATGGTCGAAGCCTCGGGGCGATCGTTGCCCAGTACGGCGCATTCCAGCTCGCGCCCCTCGCAGGCCGCCTCGATCAGGACCTTGCGGTCGTACTGGAGCGCGTCTTCGATTGCGCGCTTGAGATCGGCCGGCCGCTTGACCTTGCTGACTCCGATCGACGAACCGAGTGCGTTCGGTTTGACGAAGACCGGATAACCCAGGTCGCCCGCGAGCCGCTCGGCGAGGCCAGGATCGTCGCGATACTCATGACGAACCAGCGGGAAGTAGCGGACGACCGGCACGCCGGCATCGCGCAGCAACCGCTTTTGCGCGTCCTTGTCCATCCCGATCGCCGAGCCGAGCACGCCCGCGCCGACGTACGGGATACCGGCCAGTTCGAGTAGTCCCTGCACCGTCCCGTCTTCACCGTAGGGTCCGTGCAGGACCGGAAAGACCACGTCGATCGGACGCCCGAGCGCGTCGCCGCGGCGCGCGTGGTTGGTTTCACCGCTCGCGACCCGGACCAGCGCGCGGCTGTCCGGATGGGGCAAAAGACTGACCGGTATGCCGCCGCGTTTGAGCGCGCCCAGGCGCGGCGTTTCCTGGCGCAGCATCTTGAGCGCGTCGCTCTGCAAATACCAGCGGCCGTCGCGCCCGATTCCGATCGGCACGATTTCGTAGCGCTGCGGGTCCATCGCCGACATCACGGTCAACGCGGATCGCAGCGAGATCTCGTGCTCGCTGGATCGGCCGCCGAACAGAACCCCGACGCGAAGCTTCCGGCCGCGAGCCATGTCGTTATGATTCCACCATCGGCGTCGCGTCCGATTGTGGCATGCGGAAAGCGAAAACCTAACCCCTAACCCCTTCCCGGTCCGGGAAGGGGAATCAGTCTCCGCATGCCTCTCCGGCGGCGGTCTCGACTCTAGGGGCTCTCCCGCGCCCACAGAACCTAACCCCTGGCCCCTTCCCGACACGGGAAGGGGAATCTGTCTCCGTTCCCTCTCCTTTCCTAACACCTCTCCCGCGCCTGCGGATGCGGCCGCGACGCGGCCACGTTCGCAGGGCGCAAGCCGGGAGAGGTCGCCGAGCGATTCGCTCGGCGGGTGAGGGCGCGCAGAACCTAACCCCCTGCCCCTTCCCGGTCCGGGAAGGGGAATCAGTCAGTGTCGCTTCCCTCTCCTATAGGGAGAGGGTCAGGGTGAGGTCTACGGCCGGTAGTTGGGCGTCTCTTTGGTGATAAACACGTCGTGGACGTGGCTCTCGCGCACCGCCGCCTCGGACACGCGGATAAACTTCGCGCGGCGGCGAAGCTCGGCCAGGTTCGCCGCGCCGACGTAACCCATCCCGGACTGCAACCCGCCGATCAATTGCTCGACATTGGAGGCCAGCGATCCGCGATGGGGTACGCGGCCCTCGATCCCCTCGGGCACGAGCTTGCCATCGACCACTTCCTGCTGGCCGTAGCGATCGCGCATCCGCTCGGTCATCGCGCCGATCGAGCCCATCCCGCGATACAATTTGTAGGTGCGGCCCTGGTACAGGATGGTCTCGCCGGGGCTCTCCTCGGTGCCGGCGAACAGCGAACCGATCATCACGGTCGAGGCGCCAGCAGCCACCGCCTTAACGATATCGCCGGAGAAGCGGATTCCGCCGTCGGCGATCAGCGGCACGTTGCGCGGCTCGGCGACCGCGACGCAATCCATGATCGCCGTGATCTGCGGCACGCCCACGCCCGACACGACCCGCGTGGTGCAGATCGATCCGGGGCCCATCCCGACCCGCAGCCCGTCCGCGCCCGCGTCGATCAGCGCCTTGGCGCCCTCGGCGGTGGCGATACTGCCCGCGATCACCTCGACCTCCGGACATTGACTCTTGGTCGCCTTGAGCGCGTCGATCACGTTGCGCGAATGGCCGTGCGCGGTGTCGATAATCAGCACGTCGACGCCGGCGCGTTTGAGCGCCGCCACGCGCTCCTCGCGGTCCGCGCCGACTCCAATCGCCGCGCCGACCCGCAACCGCCCCAGGTTGTCCTTGCTGGCGTAGGGATGGCGCGTCGCCTTGTCCATGTCCTTGACCGTGATAAGTCCGCACAGCCGGTTGCGATCGTCGACCAGCGGCAGCTTCTCGATCCGATGAGCCTGCAAGATTTCCTTGGCGGCTTCGAGCGTGATCCCCGGCCGCGCCGTGATCAGCTTGGTGGTCATCACCTCGCGCACCGGCTTGTCGAGCCGCTTCTCGAAACGCAGGTCGCGATTGGTGAGAATCCCGACCAGGCGGTTGTCCTGAACCACCGGCAATCCCGAAATCCGGTAGCGCTCCATGATCATTAGCGCGTCCTGGATTTTCTGATCGGGATCGACCGTGATGGGATCGACGATCATGCCGCTCTCGAACTTCTTGACGCTCTCGACCTCGGCGGCCTGGCGCTCGACGGAGAGATTGCGATGCACGAAGCCGATTCCGCCGAGCTGCGCCATCGCGATCGCCACGCGCGATTCGGTCACGGTGTCCATCGGGCTCGAGACCAGCGGAATATTGAGCCGGATTTTGGGCGTGAGGACGCTGGAGACGTCGCACTGCGAGGGGAGCAGGTCCGACGCTTGCGGCTGCAACAGCACGTCGTCAAAGGTAAACGCTTCCCTGAGCTCCTGATGCTGCATCGGATGTCCTCCCGAAAAATGAAAAAGCCCGCAGGAATCCTGCGAGCCTTCGCCTCAACGTTACAAACCGTAACGGGCCGTCTTTATGAGCCGTCCCATATTCGTATCTAGCAGATGGAGGGGCCGCGATGCAATTGGGGCGCTGGATCACCGGTCGAGAAACACCCTCTCCCGATGGTACGCCATTGCTGCGGGATCGGGGGCAAAGCGATTCGGGAGGCGCAGCTTGCGTCCCTCGAGACTGAGTAGCGCCTGGCGATGTAATGGCGGCGGATGGCCACCTCGCAGTCGACTCGATAGCACCGTGCGGAAAGCCTCGTCGAACGTTATCAGGCCGCGATCAAAGGCCCGATCGTATAGAGCGTTCAGCGCGATGCCGTTGCGTGGATCGGCTCGCCGCCGCGTATCAGCCGCCCATGGAATGATGTGGCTCGCGTTCAAGAGTTCGGGAAGCGCGATACCCGAAAGCGCGCAGCGATTCTGGTAGCTGACCAAGACAGTGACTCGAAAGAATGCCTGCACGCGCCGCGTGCGCACACTCCTCGAAGTCTCGGTCGGGCCTTCCAGCAACTCCAGTTCCGCTTCCAATGGCGCCACCTCGCGCCCGGTCAGCCTAACCTGAGCGGCTTCCGCGTCGGCCGCTACGGCCTCCGGATTCGCATTGAAAGCGTCCCACAGAGTGCGGTCCGCTCGACTGACGTTTCCCAGCGCCTTGATGCTTCGCGCTCTCTGTGCCGGGTCGAGACTCGCAAAGTTGCAGGCCTTCATTGCAACCGCCGATGGGGTGCGGCCCAGCTCTCGGGCTAATTCGATTATCTCGGGATTGTGTTGGTGCAGCTTGCCGAAGGGCGTCCGGCAATATAAGCGAAAAGCTACGAGCAGTTCATCCTGCGACCAGAGGACCGGCTTCGCCATACGGCGTATCATGCGGCCAGCGGCGACATTACTCAACGGATGCGATAACGAGTGGTTGTTCACGTAAGGAGAGACGCCATTGGCAACGACAAGGCTTGGCGATTTTGTGAATGTCGATTCCGTCGGCGAGCATGTGGCGAAGCTGGTCGACGGCTGGGCCTCCGTTATTCGGTGCAAGGCCGAATGCTACGGAGGGCTAGCCTGTAACCGCATCATCGTCGTGGTCTTCCGCGATTTCTATGAGCCGCACCCCGAAGACAACTACGCTGTCTGGGATTCCTCGCGCCCGATGCTATGCGAGGACTGCGCACTCCGCCTGAGGCTTTTGAACCCCGATCAGTAGGCGCTCGTCCGAATCAACTTCAAGCGGTTCGGCTTCGACCTGACGGCGGTTTACTCCGCTTCGCGATGCGTTTGGGCGCGCATTTTTGCCACGTCTGAGTCAGCAACCGCCTCAGCTCGTCGGGATGCAGGTTGGCTAGACGCGCCAGCATCGTTGGATAGTTGCGGTAGTGCTCCGTGATGTAGAACGTCTCGGGCTCGGCTTCCATCAGGATTTCTCGCTCGCCGAAGTCAACTCGCAGCACCACCGACTTGCCGTCCGGGTAGAGACGCGCCAGCAGTTTTCCGCCGACCCGGAATGCGAGCGTGCCGTAGGAGGTTCCCTCCTCGACGCCCGGCATCGAAAGCGCGATCCGGCGAAGCGTCTCGACGCTGCACGTTTGCTTCGGCATTGAAGACAGGGCACTACTTCAAGGAGAGCATAGCCGAGGGGACTATGGGAATGAATTCGCACGACTTCGATCAAGCGCGGCGGTTCGCGGTAACTCCGATGGGAAAGATTGCGTACGTCGAGCGCGGCGCGGGCCCGGTCGCCTTGTTCATTCGTGAGCAGAGTGCGCAAGCGGTTGCGCCTGGCGCGATTGTGTGCGGCGAATGGAAACAGGTCGAACATCGACAGTTCCAGGCAGCAAGTAACACGTCATGCGGGCGAGCAAACTTCGGCGTGGAGCAGGTCGACCCTTCAGCCCTCTGGCCATTTCGGCAGAAAGCTTGTCTGCTGGAATTTCTTCCCAACTATACGCCGGAACTCAATCCGGCGGGGTACCTGTGGTCACAGAAGTATAGTATTCGGAACTCGACGGTTTTCGTCAATGGGCAGCCCGTGAGGGGCGTCGAACGGGTCGCGCTTGACCTGCCTTCGCTGAACCATTTGGAACGCTCCTCACGGATCCGGTAACCCTTGGCCCCGGTGCCCGCGGCCTGAAGTGGCGTCACTACCTTACGACTGGGAACGGCGCACGATTTCCTTTACGGATCGCCGGCCTTTGCCGGGCCCTTCGGTTTGCAAATCCTACTCGGAGAGGAAGGCTGGCGACAGCGAATGACTAATGGGCGAACGGGCGCACCGAACGCATCACAATTTGATTTTCATCTCGTCTACCTTGCGCCCGAATTCCTCCTGTGCCTTTGAGGAGAACGGAGCAATCTGAGAGAAGATCGGCCCTTCATTTGCGCCGGCGCTTGCAATA
>Ga0209517_10008483_pt1 | contig 12012 bp, 10 predicted proteins | sample PeaSoiMetSII2010_FD_187695 | JGI IMG/M metagenome (GOLD analysis project Ga0209517, IMG submission 187695) | Peat soil microbial communities from Weissenstadt, Germany - SII-2010 (SPAdes) (version 2) | ecosystem: Environmental > Terrestrial > Soil > Wetlands > Peat | place: Germany...
CCGGAAAGTTGTGGGTTCAAAGTAGAGCAGAATTTCCAGATCGCTGCGTTTGGCGGGCTCATATCGCAGCTGATGCAGTTCGCGACCGCCAATTTTTCTTAGTCCCTCGTAGTGCAATTTCCCGTGGTGATCTTCGAGGTTGGCCAAAACCCATCCCGTGGAAAGAACGCCACCCCACAAGCCCTCAGTAAGAATTTCATCGTGGACGTGGACGAACTCGCCGAAGTTGGAATAGTTGCCGGGCGTGACGTAGCCAATCGTCGTTTTTCCCCCATCGCTGACAAATCGCTCGCCATGATAACTGGGACTCGGCAGTTTCAGGAGCGTGACGAACTTGTCGCCCTCGGAGACAAAAACTTGTTTTCCGTCCGCATTGCCGCTGCCGCCGCTGAGCACATGGAACTGCACTATACCTTCCGCTAGGCGGCTTTTCACTGCGTCCCGAGCCTGCTGGGTCCCGATGGAATTCAAATGCTGCTTGACCAAGTCGCCGATCTGCAATTCATCCTTGGCTAAGCTGGCCGAAAGCATCGCCAGCATCGCAATCAACACCGCAAGAGATCGCATCCACAACCTCCGAATCGTCATTTCCTTATTCGGGGAAGGCGGCCAGTATAGTCCACAATCATGCCGAGTTGGCGTACACTCGTCACGCACATGCGTGATCCCGTCGAACTCGAGGTTTTCAAGAACCTCTACCACTCCATCGCCGAGGAGATGGGAGCCGCCCTGCGCCGGACTTCGTTCTCTCCCAATATCAAAGAGCGCCGCGATTACTCCTGCGCAGTTTTCGACTCAGCCGGCCAGGTCATCGCCATGGGCGATCACATGCCAGTGCACCTGGGCTCCATGCCCATGTCGGTTGCGGCGGCTGTGGGGCAATGTGAGCTACAACCGGGCGACGTCGTCATGCTCAACGATCCCTTCCGCGGCGGCACGCACCTGCCTGACATCACGCTGGTCATGCCGGTGTACATCCGCAAAGGCAAGAGCGGCGGGCGAGGGCGCCCGCCCTACACAAGCACTCCCGACTTCTATGTCGCTTCTCGCGCTCACCACGCCGATGTGGGCGGAACTTACCCCGGCTCGATGGGACCCTGCCGCGAAATTTACCAGGAAGGCTTCCGCATTCCGCCGGTCAAAATTATGCGCGGCGGAAAGCTTGTCGCCGATGTGTTGGCGCTTCTCCTCAACAACGTCCGCACGCCCGAAGAACGCGAAGGCGACCTCGGCGCTCAGATCGCCGCTTGCCAGACCGGCGCCCAACGCCTTCGTGAAATCTGCGACCGCTACGGAATCGCCCGAGCCAAACAAGCCGCCGCCGATCTGCTCGTCTATTCCGAACAAATGATGCGAGCCTTTCTGCGTACGATCCCGCCTGGCCACTACCAGGCCGAAGACTTCCTGGATAACGATGGCGTGGAAGACAAGCCCGTGCGCATCGGTGTGACCATCGGAGTCAAGGCTTCATCCAACAAGAAATCCCCTGTAGAGACGCGGCTTGCCGCGTCTCCCTCAGCATCGAGCAAGAAGCCGCCTGCCTCTGTCACCATCGACTTCACCGGCAGCGATCCGCAAGTCCAAGGCGCAATCAATGCGGTCGAGGCCATCACCTACTCAGCCTGCTTCTACGTCTTCCGCTGCCTGCTCCGCGAAGACGTGCCCGCCACCTCCGGCCTGATGCGACCCATCCGCGTCATCGCTCCATCGGGAACCGTGGTCAATGCCAGGCCTCCGGCCGCCGTTGCCGGGGGCAACGTGGAAACTTCGCAGCGGATTGTCGACGTGCTGCTGAAAGCCCTGGCGCAGGCGATTCCGGACCGCATCCCGGCCGCCGCCGCCGGCACCATGAACAACCTCACCATCGGCGGCACCGATTCACGAAGCACTGATTCTCTAAGCGCTGACCCGCGCTCCCAGCAGCCCTTCGCTTATTACGAAACCATCGCCGGGGGCATGGGCGCGCGCCCCAATAAGGACGGGGTCTCGGGCGTCCACACCCACATGACCAATTCCCTGAACACTCCCGCCGAGGCCCTCGAATACGCGTACCCGTTGCGCCTGCGGCAATATTCTTTTCGCTCCCAAAGTGGAGGCGCGGGCCTCCACACCGGTGGCGATGGAATCGTGCGTGAAATCGAAGTCTTAACCGATGCCCAGGTCACTCTGCTCGCCGATCGCCGTTCTCGCGGGCCCTACGGCCTGGCCGGAGGAGCCGACGGCTCTCCCGGCCGCACCCTGATCGTCCGGAGGGACGGTTCTGCGGAAGAAATCCCCGGCAAGACTAGCGTCCGCCTGCGTTCCGGGGAAAGAGTCCTCATAGAATCGCCGGGTGGCGGTGGCTGGGGCAGACCAAAGCCTTGAACCGCGGAGTACGCAGAGGAATTCTTTAACCACAGGGGGCACAGGGGACCACGGGAAGCCCGGTTACAAAAGACTCTGCGCCCTCCGCGTCCTCTGCGGTAAGAAGCCTTTTTCGCTAGAATTCAATGTGCAGGCTTTCAGGGAGTAACCAGCGATGAGATTCTTGCGTCCTTTTGTTTTTGCGATTGTTCTGGCGTCCGCTTTCTTCTACTTCACCACCCATCACAACGGACGTCTCCATCCCGCCAATTGGATCAGCCGTCCGCAGCACGTGGAAATCACCGAAGCCGCCGGCAGCGAAGCGTTCGACGCCGAAGAACAGAACAACATCAATGTCTACCGCAAAAACATTGGAGCCGTTGTCAACATCACCTCGCGCGTCATGACCTTCGACTTCTTCTACGGGCTGGTTCCGCAGGAGGGCCAGGGCTCGGGCTTCGTCATCGACAAAGAAGGACACATCCTCACCAACTATCACGTCATCGCCGATGCGCGCGAGGTCTGGGTCACGCTCCACAATCGCAAGAAATATAAGGCCGCCATCGTCGGCAGCGACCGCGCGCATGATTTAGCCGTGATCCAGATCAAAGCCATCGATCTCCAGCCCATGACGCTCGGCGACTCGACCAACCTGCAAGTCGGCCAGAAAGTCTACGCCATCGGCAATCCCTTCGGCCTCGCCGGCACGCTCACCCGCGGCATCGTCAGTTCCATCCGCCAGGTGCAGGAGCCCGACGGCATGGTCATCGAAGAAGCTATCCAGACCGACGCCGCCATCAACCCCGGCAACTCCGGAGGCCCGCTGCTCAATTGGCACGGCGAAGTCATCGGCATCAACACCATGATCGCCTCCAGCGTGGGCCAAAGCGCCGGCATTGGCTTCGCCATCCCGATCAACACCGCCAAAGCGGTGCTTAACGATCTGGTTACCCTCGGACGCGTGCGCCGTCCCGCGCTTGGCGTCCGCACCATTCCCATCGATTCCGAAATCGCCAGCGAGCTTGGTCTTGCCGCCGACTACGGACTGCTTATTGTGCAAGCCGTTCCCGGAGGCTCCGCTGACCGCTCCGGATTGCGCGGCGGAAGCGAACGAGCCTACCTCGGCAACACTCCGATCATGATCGGCGGAGATTTAATCGTCGCCATCGACGGAGAAAAAGTCGACAGCCAGCAAATCCTAGCCCAGGTCATGAACAAGCACCGGGCTGGGGACACGGTGAAAGTAACTATTTTCCGCGGCAAGAAGCAGTTGGAAGTATCGGTAGTGCTGGGCGAAGCGCGGGACCAGGTGTAAGGCGGGACGCCCACGGACTTGGAATCGGGTGCTATGGACGACGTTGAGTTTCCCGGACAACCGGATACGCGCGAACCAGGGATGCCCGAACACCTTTCTACGTTTCACGAGAAACTGAGCCGCTACCAGACCCCCACAATTACGGATAGCATCTGTTGCTGGACGGATTTGCTGGGCTTCGGCTCCGATCTTTACGGGGCGAAATGGGAACCCTCGGAGGCTCTCTGGATATCCATCTTCAATAGGATCACCGAAGCCCATCGCGATTGTTATCGGAAGCTCGATCTCTTGACTGAGTTCGCGCTCACTCTCAATGACGGCATCGTACGCTGCTGCGACCTAGCGAATATTGATCATATTGACCGACTTTCGATGTGGTTCAGAGAATGCATACTCACACACAACCGCATCAACGAGCGCGAGCAGCGTCAACAGCTTCCGGGGGCGCGCACCGTTCTGGCTCATGGCAAGAAATTGATTCATGGACCCTCCGAACTAACCGTTGAGGATTTCGTACTCAATTACACGAAGCTGGATCCCAGCGGACCTAGCAGGCTACCGAGGAAAGTCGCAGAACGTATAGTAGCTTCTAACCCCGAGCCCTTACAGCTCAACTTAGCATTTTCGAAGGCCTATATCCTGGACCGTTTAGGGAGCAGGGGTGGGATAAAGGGCGGGCACTTCTATATCGACGAGGGCGTGTTGCAAGCGATTGCCCACTTTGCTAAAACAAAACCGCACCTTCGGGCTCCAATAGACCGTGAGGAGGGAACAAGCCGCCTTTTCGCAATCCCAAGACAAGATGACGAATATTCTCAAGACGACGAATATTTTCACCTTGGATTTCGTCTCCAACTGCCGCGGATTTCCATCAACACGACAGAAATCGAGACCAGCGTCTATCGGGTGGTAGAATTCTATCCTTGGGATGAGCCGCTGCCATTTACATTGCCAGTCGTCTGACTCCTCCAACGGTAGAGCCAAGAGCAGAAGCCCCGATCCCTCCGCCCTATCATCTTCCCCATGCCCGACGTCGACTGGATCCGCAAACTTTGCCTCTCCTTCCCCGACGTCACCGAGGACATGCCGTGGGACGACGACCTCTGCTTCAAGGTCCGCGGCAAAATCTTTACTGGCATGGTCCTTTCGGACGGGCGGTTTCCGCGCATCACTCTTAAATGCGCGCCGGAGACGTTTCACGAACTGCTCGAGATCGAAGGCATCTCCCCCGCGCCTTACGTCGGACGTTACAAGTGGGTGACGCTCGCCAACTCCAACGTCCTGCCCTCAGACGAACTCGAAGCCCTCATTCGCCAGTCGTACGGCCTGGTCGCCCCCAAAGCGCCAAAGAAGAAATCCGCGAGCGGGAAACCGCCCAGCAGTCACGGCAAAAGGTGAAGGCTGTCCTCCGTGTTCCTCCGTGTACCCCGTGGTTAAAGCCTTTGCCTTTCTTCGCGCCCTCCGTGCCTCGGCGGTGACCCGGTTTGACTCCCGTAACCCGCTAAGCTAGCCTCGTACTTCACCCACTCCATGCGCATTCAACGTAGTTTCCTGATCCTCTGCAGCCTGTGTGCTTTACTGGCCTCGACTGTCGCGGCCGCGCCGTTGCGTCCCACGCACGCTCCACATGCCATCGTCACCAGCGTCCACGAGCTCGCCTCGCGCGCCGGGGTTGAGATGTTGCAATCTGGAGGCAATGCCGTCGATGCCGCCGTCGCCACTGGCTTCGCACTCGCCGTCGTTCATCCTCAGGCCGGAAACCTCGGCGGAGGCGGCTTCCTTCTTCTGCGCAACGCCACCGGCGAAACTCACTTCATCGACTTCCGGGAAAAGGCGCCTGCCACGGCCACCGAAAACATGTATCTGGACGCCCAGGGCAACGTCCTCCCAGACTCCAACAAGGATTCCAGCGTCGTGGGGTACAGGTCCGTAGGCGTCCCCGGCTCGGTTGCCGGCCTGGTCTATGCGGAGAAGAAATACGGCAAGCTGTCGCTGGAAAAAGTAATCGCTCCCGCCATCAAGCTCGCCCGCGATGGCTTCCCGCTCGCTTATGAAGACACGCAGGATCTGAAACGGGATGAGTACCTCGCGCAGTTTCCGGAATCGAAACGCATTTTCCAGCGTGACGGAAACTACTACCAGGCCGGCGAACTACTGAAGCAGCCCGAACTGGCCCGCACCCTGGAGCGCATCGCCAAGGATCCCGGCGAGTTCTACCACGGCGCCATGGCGCGCGAACTGGCCGCAGCTATCCACAAAGGCGGAGGCCTGGTCACCGCCGCCGACCTCGCCGCCTACGAAGTCAAGGAGCGCGAGCCCATTCGCGGCTCCTATCGCGGCTACGAAATCATCAGCGCTCCGCCGCCATCTTCCGGCGGAGTGGCGCTGGTCGAGATCCTGAATATTCTTGAGGGCTTCGACCTGGCGAAACTCGGCAACCACTCCGCCGCTGCCATCCATCTCGAAGCCGAAGCGTTTCGTCGCGCCTTCTACGATCGCACCGATTTCTTGGGAGATCCCGACTTCGCCAAAGTTCCCGTCGCGCAGCTCATCGACAAGAAGTATGCCGCCGCCTGGCGCGAATCCATCGACCCGAACCACGCCAGCGTGAGCAAAGATCTGAAACGTCCGGCCTTCGCTGAACTGGAGCGCGTCGCCCAGTCCCGCCCGGTCGCCATTCGCGAGCCTGAGAACACTACGCACTATTCCGTGGTCGATGCCGAAGGCAACGCGGTTTCGGTCACCACGACGCTCAACGACTCTTTCGGCTCGCGCGTCACGGCCGAAGGTCTGGGCTTCCTGCTCAACGACGAAATGGACGACTTCGCCGCCAAACAAGGCGTCCCCAACGCTTACGGACTCATCCAGGGACCGGCCAACGCCATCGGCCCGGGCAAGCGTCCGCTCTCGGCCATGACGCCGACCATCGTCCTCAGGAAGGATGGGCTCAAGGACGGCAAGCTTTTTCTGGTTCTCGGCTCGCCCGGCGGCCCCACCATCATCACCACCGTCGCCAATATCCTCATCGGCGTGGTGGACTTTTCGCTCGACATTGCGGAAGCCGTCAACGCGCCCAGGTTTCATCATCAGTGGCTCCCCGATGAGATTCTGGTCGAAGACCGCCTTTCTCCCGATACAATGAAGGTTCTCGGTTCCAAAGGACACAAGCTGAAGGTCGAGCATTTTTGGGGAGACGGCGAGTGCATCATGATTGACCCCAGAACCGGCGAGCGCCTCGGCTCGAGCGACGGACGCAACAATGGGAAGGCGGTAGGTTACTGATGCTGAGGGCGGTATCGACGTACGTCTATGTCAAGGAACGGCTCCATCCGGGCTTGCTCGACGAGCTCGTCAAGGCGGGAGCCCAGGCGATTGAAATCTTCGCCGCCCGCCAGCATTTCGACTACGCCAATCGCAAGCAGCATGTGCGCGAAATCGCCGACTGGTTCCGCTCCACCGGCATTCCACTCAATTCCGTCCACGCGCCTTTGTATTCCGACTACGAGTGGGGACGCACCGGCGGGCCGCCGGTGAACATCGCCTCCACCGATCGCGCCCATCGCATCGACGCCATGGACGAGATTAAACGCTCGCTCGAAATCGCCGAGCATATCCCGTTCCGCTTCCTCGTGCAGCACATCGGCAATCCCAATGACACCTTCGACGACAAGAAATTCGAAAACGCCATGACCTCGGTCGAGCACCTGCGCGCTTTCGCCAAGCCGCTCGGCGTTCGCGTGCTGCTGGAAAATATTCCCAACGAATTGTCCACCCCTGAACGTCTGGTCGAATTCATCAAGACCATGCATTTCGACGACATCGGCGTGTGCTTCGATTGCGGGCACTCCCACATGATGGAAGGAATTCCCGAAGGCTTCGCCATCCTGAAGAACCACATCTGCTCGACCCACGTGCACGACAACAATAAGGATAAAGACTCACACCTCTGGCCGGGCAGCGGATCGATCGACTGGAACGAGACCATGGAATTGCTACGCACGGCACCGCAAAAGCCTCCCCTGTTGCTGGAAATCGACGGCGAAGAAAGAAAGAACCCCGGCGAAGAAGTGAGCACAACCTTCAAAAAGCTGGAAGACTCGTAGGAATTCAACCGCAGAGGACGCAAAGCTCGCAGAGTCTTTTTTTGACTGGTTTTCCCCTGTCTCCGTGCCCCTGTGGGAAGAGACTTTGAAGCGGCAGATTTATAGCACCAAACGCAGGAGGCAGGGAAGGGTTAAGCCGTCTTTTCTCTGCGCCCTCAGCGTACTCTGCGGTTCATGGTTTTGACTTTATGCCAGCACCCATCAGCACGATTGCAGAAATAGGCAAGTACGAAGGCCAGTCCGTCACCATCCGCGGATGGCTCTACAACCTGCGCGAAAGCGGTAAGCTCCTCTTCCCTCAATTTCGCGACGGCTCCGGCGTCATCCAGGGCGTAGTCCCGAAGAACGCGGTTCCGCCCGAAGTCTTCGACGCCATCAAAGGACTCACCCAGGAATCGAGCGTCATCGTCGAAGGCAAGGTTCGCGCCGACAAGCGCGCCCCTGGCGGCTATGAGCTCGACGTCTCGAATGTCCAGGTCGTGCAGCGCGTGCCCGAGGCGACTCCCTACCCCATCACTCCCAAAGAACACGGCGTCGACTTCTTGATGGAGCACCGCCATCTCTGGCTGCGTTCGCAGCGCCAGGCCTCCATTCTGCGCGTGCGCGCGGAAATAATTCGCGCCGCCCGCGATTTCTTTGACACCAACGGTTTCACGCTCACCGACCCGCCTATCCTCACGCCCGCCGCCTGCGAAGGGACCTCTACGCTCTTCCCCGTCGACTATTTCGAAGAGCAAGCCTACCTAACGCAATCCGGCCAGCTCTACATCGAAGCCACTGCGATGGCGCTCGGCAAGGTTTATTCATTCGGTCCAACTTTCCGCGCAGAAAAATCGAAGACCCGCCGCCACCTCACCGAATTTTGGATGGTCGAACCAGAAGTCGCCTACGGCACGCTCGACGACCTCATGGAACTCGCCGAGGGCTTGCTGACCTTCTTGGTTAAACGATGTCTGGACCGCCGCCGGCCCGACTTGCAAACCATCGGCCGCGACCTTGCGAAGCTCGAAAAAATCGAGGCGCCCTTCCCGCGCATCACTTACGACGAGGCGGTCGGCAAGCTGCAGGAAGGCCACTCCCAGGGCGTGCTCGAAAATAAATTCGAGTGGGGCGGAGATCTCGGGTCGCCCGACGAAACCTATCTTTCATCGTTGTACGACCGGCCGGTTATGGTCCATCGCTATCCGGCCAGCGTGAAAGCGTTTTATATGGAGCCCGATCCGCAGCGCCCCGAACTCGCTCTCTGCGTCGACGTGTTGGCCCCGGAAGGATACGGCGAAATCATTGGCGGCTCACAGCGCATGGCCTCGCACGACTTGCTCCTGCAACGCATTCGCCAGCACAATCTGCCCGAAGAAGCCTTCAAGTGGTATCTTGATCTCCGCAAATACGGCAGCGTCCCGCACTCCGGTTTCGGCATGGGCATCGAGCGCGCCGTAGCCTGGATCTGCGGCTTGGAGCACGTGCGTGAGACCATCCCCTTCCCGCGCATGCTGCATCGGCTGTACCCGTAGCATTGAACCGCAGAGATCGCTGAGTTCGCTGAGTTCGCTGAGAAAGTCATTGCAGGAGTGCCCTTTTGATTCAAGCAGAACAGCTAAACGCGATCACCGAACAGATCATCGGTGCGGCGATGGACGTTCATCGTGCGCTCGGGCCTGGATTACTGGAATCGGCCTACGAAGCGTGCTTAGTGTTTGAACTTCGCGAGCGCGGTCTGCGCGTCGAGCAGCAGAAGGCGCTCCCGATCACCTACAAAAGCGTAAAACTCGATTGTGGTTACCGATTGGACTTGGTGGTGGCTGATTGCGTGATCGTCGAAATCAAAGCCGTCGAGAAGCTAAATTCGGTGCACGACGCTCAGCTGCTCTCCTACCTCAAGCTAGCCGATTGCCGAGTAGGATTGCTCCTGAACTTTCACTGCACCATGCTGAAGCACGGAATTCGCAGACTGGTGAATGATTTCCCTTCCTCTGCGAACTCTGCGATCTCCGCGGTTAAATAGGAAGCGTATGCCTCAACGAAGCAGAACGTTCACCAGCATTACCCCGCGCCACATCCGCGTGATTGGCGTTCCTCTTGATCTTGGCCAATCGCGCCGCGGCGTTGACATGGGGCCTTCCGCCGTCCGCGTTGCCGGACTCGAAGCCCGCCTCGAGGCGATCGGCCACATTGTCGAAGACGCCGGCAACATCGCGGTCGCCATCCCCGAACAGAAAAAAGCAGGCGCCGCCCACGCCAAGTACCTCAAGGAAATCACTGCCACCTGCACCAAGAGCGCCGATCTGGTATTGAAGACGCTCGAAGCCGGCAAAGTTCCTCTCGTCCTGGGCGGCGATCATTCAGTCGCCGTCGGCACGGTGTCAGGCGTGGCCGAGTTCTACCGCCGCAAGAACCAGAAAATCGGACTGCTCTGGATCGACGCCCACACGGACATGAACACTCCCGATTCTTCCCCCAGTGGCAACGTTCACGGCATGCCGCTCGCCTCGCTCATGGGCCTTCCTCCGCTCGAACTTGGCAGGATCTACGACTTTTCGCCCAAAGTACGGCCGGAAAATTGCGTACTTGTCGGCATCCGCGATGTTGACCACTTCGAAAAAGAACACATACGCCAATCCGGAGTCCAAGTCTTCACCATGCGCGATATCGACGAACGCGGCATGCGCGCCGTCATGGAGGAAGCTCTCCGCATGGCTGGACACGGCACCGCCGGCTATCACGTCTCGCTCGACATGGACTGGATCGATCCCGAAGACGCGCCCGGCGTTGGAACCCCCGTATGGGGCGGCGCTACTTATCGCGAAGCGCACCTCGCCATGGAAATCATTTCCGACCATGGACGCATGACGAGCTTCGAAATCGTGGAAGTAAACCCCGTCATCGACCAGCGCAACCAGACCGCCGACTTGGCCGTCGAGCTGGCACTCTCGGCGTTTGGGAAGAAAATCCTCTAGCGGCCGCTAACGTCTATAAGAGTTGTCATGAAAGGTCTAATCGAACCGCTCACTGCACATCGGAAACTTTTCCGTTGATAAACGTAACCTTAATATCCTTGTAAACGTAGATCTGTTTAGCGCCAAGATTGACGATCTTATCCGGCACTCCGATCGCGGCTTTCACTTGATCGGGAGTCTGGCCTTTCTCTATTTGCTGAGGTTCTGGCGGGGGCGCTTGTTGTTGCGATTGCCCCCCGCCTCCGCCTCCACCCTGCTGGTTGCCGCCTTGCTGGTCATTACCATTGCCATTGCCGCCCTGCTGTCCGCCCTGGTCGCCGCCACTGTCATCGATGGCAAGCAGTCCGGCGATCGTATCTTCCACCTGGGAGGGGTTGGTGTTGGCCAGTGTTCCTTTGGGGAACTGAAAAACAACGTCGGCCTTGTAGAACGTCTTCGGATCGGTGTTGTTACAGGAATCGCAGGCGACGATGCCGATGACCACCTGGTCTTTCTCCAAACTGACGGCGAGCTTGGAGGGATAGACTTTTGTGTCCTTCTGGAAAAACTGGGTGGTTGGCGCCTGTTGCCCAATTTTACTCATGAAGTGGCCGAAGACCTTTTGCCCAACCGGATTCGGGGAGTGAACCGCTCCGTTTTCATATTTGGTGGAGAAAATGCTCTGGTCGGAATAAGGCACACCGAGGATTCCGCCCTTCTTGACGGCCAGGATGGTGCCCGCCTCCACTACGGCAGCTCCACTTGAGTCGGCACCCATCTTCACCAGCGTATATTGCGCTTTGAGCTGGTCTTCGAGTGAAACCTGCGCGACCACGATGCCGGGCGCGATCCCGACAACAATCAAAGCGACAACCAAGACAATCATCTCGATTCTCTGCCGCATTTCAACCTTCCTCCTGTAAGTCTGCTCCTCCGATTCCCGAGTGGGAAGGAGCGTCCCCGGTGGCTCTCCATTCCGTTAGAAGAAGCCGGAAACGTCGCGTTCCTTACACGACGTTCCCGGGTCCAACGATTCAGCTTGCCGACTTTACTGTGGCTGCTTGGCTTCCGCCTCCGCCTGATCAGCTTCTTGTTGTTGCGCTTTCAAGTCGCTTTCTACACTCGTGTCCGGCGTTGGTGCGGGGACTTCCCCAGCCTGCGTCTTGGTGTCGGGGGCGGCCGGTAATCCGTTCTTCCCCTGCTTATCGGCCAACTCCTTCAGCCCGGCATCCATCTGGATCCGCAGTTGATTGTGCATCTCCTGCAAGTCGTCGACGGGCACTCCTACGGTGGCGCCGACCGCACACTCATCCTT
>Ga0209517_10008484_pt1 | contig 12012 bp, 9 predicted proteins | sample PeaSoiMetSII2010_FD_187695 | JGI IMG/M metagenome (GOLD analysis project Ga0209517, IMG submission 187695) | Peat soil microbial communities from Weissenstadt, Germany - SII-2010 (SPAdes) (version 2) | ecosystem: Environmental > Terrestrial > Soil > Wetlands > Peat | place: Germany: Weissenstadt...
GCGGATTGGGCGAGGCAAGCCTCGCCCAAAAGCAGCGGGAGCAAGCTCCCGCACTCCACATACCACCGAGACCTGCCGCAGCGGAGCCATTCATCCGTTACTTCGATCCTGATTGCGAGAAACGAATGCCCACACAGACAACCTCTTTGAAAGCGGATCCAGCGATCGTGCCGGTAGAAAGCCCGGCCAATTCGGCTAGCGCGGTCGCGGCGCCCGGCTCATCGTCCGGCCTCAACAACGAAAATATCTCCGACCGCCTGCAGGAAACCCTGCGCCGGCTCGTCCACCAATTCTCGACGGAATCGGAATCCTCGCGCCGGCAGCAGATCCGCCGCATCAAGCAGGCGCACCAATTCTGGCGCGGCCTGCAATATCTCTGGTGGAGCGAGCGCGACCAGAACTGGCACTTGCCCTTCGAGCAAAAACTCGCGGGTAACAGCTCGGTCGAGGACATGCCGCGCTACGAATTCGTCACCAATATCTACCAAGCGTTCGGCCTTTCGCTCGTCTCCGTGCTCTCGCAAGACGTGCCGCGCGTGCGATTCTTCCCGTCGTCCGCCCAAGCCGAGGAAGATGTCGCCGCCGCGAAAGCCGCCACCAAAGTCGCGGACCTGGTCGAGCGCAACAATCGCATCGGCAACCTGATCGTGGACGAGGCGTTCAATCTCTGGACCGATGGGAAGGTCGGCGCATACGTGCGCTTCGTCGTGGACGGCCAGCGCTTCGGATTTCACCCCGAAACGGAAATCGCCGCCCGCGAGGTCAAGCTTGGCAATGACGTGTATGTATGTCCAGACTGCGGAGGGGAATTTCCCGTAGGGGCGCAGCATGCTGCGCCCGGCGAAGATGCTTGGCAAGGCGGCGCCCATCCGTCTCAAGCTCTTGACGCGTCACCGCAGTCGAATGGCTCGACATCCTCAAGCACGTTCGCCGGGCGTAGCGGTGCTACGCCCCTACAACATCAAACCGCGCCCGGCCCCTGCCCTCAATGTGGCGCCCTGCTCACCGAAGAAGACTTCGTCGCGGCCGAAACCGTCACCGTGCCCGCGGCGCAAACCCGCCTGCGCGTGCCCAACGGCCAGGAAGTCATCACCATCGTCGGCGGCCTCGAACTGAAAACTCCGCCGTGGGCCAACGACACGCACGAATATCCTTACATCCAGTGGAATATGGAAGTCCATCAGGCGCGGCTGCGCGCGGCCTATCCGCACGCCGCGGACAAGATCGGCTCGCCCGTCGCCAGCGGCGCGCAGGAATACGAGCGCCTCGCTCGCCTCGCGCAATCGCAGGGTGGCCCGCTCACCGAGGGCGGCGACTTCAACATCAACCTGATCACGTTTCAGCGCACCTGGCTGCGCCCCTGGGCGTTTTTCGCCTTGGACGACAAAGCGCTGCGCGACGAGCTGCTGCAGATGTTTCCCGACGGCGCGTACGTGGCGTTCGCGGGCGACACCTACTGCGAATCGCGCAATGAAAACATGGACGATCACTGGCGCGTTCTTCACGCGCTGCCCGGCGACGGATCGAGCGGGCGTCCCGCGCTCGGCGATTCGCTGATCAGCGTGCAGGAGCGTTTCAACACGCTCTCGAATTTGCAGATCGAGACGTACGAATACGGCATCCCGCCGATCTACGCCGATAGCGAAGTCCTCGATTTCGATTCGCTCCAAAGCCAGACCGCCGAGCCGGGCGCGCACTATCCCGCGCGCGCCAAGCCGGGACAATCCCTCGCCGCGGGATTTTTTCAGCCCGAGCCCGCGCAAGTTCCGCCCGATCTCGCGCAGCACGCCGCCAATCTGATGGGGCCGATCGCGCAATTTCTTACCGGAGCGTTTCCAGCGCTCTTCGGCGGCGCGATGACCAACACCGACACGGCGGCCGGATATTCCATGGCCGGCGATCAGGCCATGGGGCGCATTGGCCTCGTCTGGCGGCGCATGAAATTCTTTCACGCCGATATCATGCTGCTCGCGGTGGATTGCTTCCGGCGGAATCGCCCGAACGACGTGGAAGTGACGCTGCTCGGCGCCGGCGCCGCGTTCGAATCGAAATGGATTCGCCTGGCGGACCTTAAGGGCAATCTCTTCAGCTATCCCGAAACCGACGAGCAGTATCCGACGCTATGGTCGCAGCAGCGCGCTGTCCTGCTGCAGCTGATGAACAATCCCGATCCGCAAATTCAGTCCGTGCTCGCGCACCCGGAAAATATGGCGCTGGTGAAGCGCATGATCGGCCTCGAGGAGTTCGTGATCCCCGACGAGGAATCGCGCACCAAGCAGTATCGCGAAATCGCGCAGCTCGTCGCCGAATCGCCCGTGGTGAAGCGCCACGACGCTTCCGGCGTCGAGCTGATGCTCCCCAGTATCATGCCCGACGAATTCGCGGACAATCACGCCACCGAGCTCGAGATCTGCATGCGCTGGTTCTCCTCCGACGCCGGCCAGGTCGCCAAAATCGAGTCGCCTGCCGGTTACGCGAACGTCCGCGCCCATGCCATGTTCCACCGTGAGTACCTGCTGAAGCAGCAACGCCAAGCCGCGCAAGCCTCCGCCCCGCCGAGCGGCGCTGTTCGGCCGTAGGGGCGTAGCACCGCTACGCCCGGCAGAGATCCTTGGCGGCGCCTCAACCATCTGGCAATTCGAATAGCCCGGCGGGCGGCGGTGCGCGTGGCAAAGGAATGCTAATACCGCACCGGGCGTAGCGGTGCTACGCCCCTACGAATTCTCCTCGTCCGTCGCCCAGTTTGCGGGATTCATCCGGATGTACTCGCATGTATCCCAGAATTCCTTCTCATCCCGAATGACGCGCTCGTAATATCCGCGCTGCCAAACGACGACATTGGAATCCCTCAAACTCTCCCGAATCTGCCGCGTGGTGATGGATTTGAATGACCGCACAATCACGGGTATCGAGCCTGAAGGATGCGCGCCCAGCCGTCGCGAAACTCCGGTCGATTCATTCACGCGGGTCCTCGCATCAGGCGCACTCCGGCGGCGCACGACCACGATCCCGTGAACGTGATTGGGCATGACGGTGAAGGAAGGCGCCTCAACATTTGGGAAATGGATGAGGATCTGGCGCCAGCATTCGTCGACGATTTTCCCGGCGGCGCTTAGATGAACTGCGTCCTCGGCGATCGTTCCCAATAGTCGGTACTTTTCGTGGCAGCAGATGGTGAGGAAGTACGCGCCCTGCTGAGAATAATCGTACTCGGGCAATCGAACCGACCATCGCCTCGGAAGCGCATATCCCGATTCATGGCCGCCGCGATTCTAACAGCTCGCGCCCGGCGCCGTTCATCGTTCTTCGTAGGGGCGTAGCACCGCTACGCCCGGCGATGGACCTTGGCGAAGCTTCAGCCATTGGCGAGGCGGATCGCTCAGTAGGATTTGCACGTGGCTCAATCGTGCCAATGCCGCACCGGGCGTAGGCCGCCGCGGCGGCCTACGCCCCTACGAAACCTGCGCGGAATGATGCGCCGTGCGAGACGCAATGGGAGAGGCGAGTGAACGCGGGAACTGCTATCTCTTGAATTCGACCGTCAGGGTCATGTGCGACGCGATGGGCTTTCCACCCGATCGCGCCGGCTCAAATTCCCAGAGCCCGACCGCCTGCTCGGCGGCACGTTGCAGCGGACGCGGACCAGATAATGGCTTTGCTGTTGTCACGTTTCCTTTTTCGTCGATCACGGCGTCGAGCGTCACGACTCCATCGAGGTCGAGGCCGTTTGCCCAGGACGGAAACGACGGCTGAGGCTGCGACAGAATTCTGGCGGGAACGATTTCGCCAGAACTTGCCTCCGCCGATCTTCGATGCATTGGCTGCGCAGCATCTGTATCGGAAACGGGAGCATCGGGGTGCTCCACAATTCGGGGTCCGGCAGAACCAATGCGCGCGTCTCGGGCATCGCCGACCCGCCCGGTACCGGCCGAGGCTGCTTTCGCAGGCGCAACTTTCGCAGCTGGGGCAGCCATCGCCTGTGTGACAGCTGATTGTGGTACTTTCGACGATGCTGCTGTCGTCGCCGGAGTCGTCGCGGCAACAGCATGCGCTGGTGCCGGCGAGATCGGCTTGGGAGTGGGCAACGCCTTCGGTTTTGGTTGCACTGCGGCCGCGACGGGCCGGTAGCTATCGTGCACAAACACGCCGCGCATGGCGTGCCATATGAAGCCGATGGCCACGGCGATCGCCATCCACGCGACAACCTGGATGATAATCGCGTTTTTCCCGGTCGTGAGCCTGTCCATCAGGGGCGGTTGTGCGAGAACGACTTCTTGTTCGCTTACGGCCTCAGCAACCGGTGCACCGCCCGGAGCGTCCTTCGCCGCCGCGTCCCGTTGGATCTTTTCAACTTGTTTTTCTTTTATCGCCGCGTGCTTGGCGAGTCTGGCGTCCCTCGCGATCAGCGCGCTGAGATGTTTTTCATCCTCTGGGTGATCATGCCCCGTGTCGTTGTCCTGATGAGGTGACGCGTCTGCTGCTTCCGTCGAAGGCGAGTGGAGCGCCCCGGACATTTGTCGTAGGACAGCGTCAATCTGCTCGCCGGTTGGTTCGGTTGCCTCGGTCGGCTCCATCGTCGGGGCCGGCACGAGCGCCGCGGCGGCAGTTTCCGGAATCATCTCATGCGCCGGAACGAGTTCTTCACGTAGCGAGGCTGTCGCCGGCATCACGACGTTGGGCGCGGATTCGCTCATCATCGCCAGCGTGTCCTCGGCGGGAGCTGCAGGCTGTTCGTTTGTATCGGGCTTGTCGGCGGCAGTTTGAGGATTCTGCGCGCTTGTCTCAGGCTGCTGAGCGTTGACGTGCCAGAACTCAGGGTCGGCGGTGGTGAATTCTAGATCCGTGTATCCCGCCTGGCCCTCGGCGGGCGCCTCGAGGACCTTGCACAGGATTTCTCTGCCGTTCTGTTTGTTGTGGATAAAAATGGCCTGTCCAACCACCAGTTTGGACCGTAGATTCAGCACGGCGCCATTTTCGAATACGAGCGTCGTCGTCGCGTTTTCGGTGAATAGTTCGCGTTTCCCCGTCTCGTCGGCGGTCTTCGCCCCTTGGAGGATTACCGGAACCTCCAGGGCCTGTGCTTGAGCAATCCGCGCAGCGTCAGGCATGGCTTTTCGTTCCGCTCGCTGAAATTTGCGACATCTGCGTCCGGTCCCCCGATAAAGAACCATCCCATGGGCAGGCGTCTATGCCCGCTGGGCGGCGATTCGACCTCTATCGTGTCGCCCGGAAGCGTCGGTTTCAATAGGTTAGAGGTACTAATGTAAGCTTAAGAGCAACATATACTTAGTAGGGTAACAGCGGAGCACAAAAGGAGTGACCTGGCGCGCGAAGGTCAGCCAACGAGAGGCAGCTGCTGCGTCATGCAATGAATCGTTCCGAGGCCGAGGACGAGATCGCGGCAATAGATCGGCACGATCTCGCGGGAAGGGAACAGCGCCGCGAGCTTATCGAGCGCGATGCGGTCGGCCGGGTCGTTGAATGTGGGCACGAGCACGATATTGTTCGCAATGTAGAAATTCGCGTAGCTCGCGGGCAGACGCTGCCCGTCGAAAATGACTGGCGCCGGCATCGGCAGCGTCTCGATGCGCAGCGGCTCGCCCGCCTCATCCCTCACAGCCTTGAGCAGCGCGAGATTTTCCTGTAGCGGCGCGTAATTCGCCTCCGCCGGATCCTCCTCAACCACCGTCACCACGGTCGTCGGATCGACGAATCGAGCGAGATCGTCCACATGCCCGTGCGTGTCGTCGCCCGCGATTCCGCGGCCGAGCCAGATCACATTCGTGACGCCGAGGTAACGGTGAAATATTTCCGCATAATCCTCGCGCGTAAATCCGGGATTGCGCTCCTGCACGTCGCTCAGCAGACACTCTTCGGTGGTCAGCAGCGTACCGCAGCCGTTCACATCAATCGAGCCGCCCTCGAGCACCACGCGGCGCCCCTTGTGCTCCGGCAACACGACGCGGCGCTTCAGCTTCGCGTTCGCGCGCGTGACGACCTTTGCATCCTTCCTGTAATCGTCGTATTTCGCCCAACCATTGAACGCGAAATTCAGCAGCACTCCGCCATTATGCGCACTGTCATCCCGAGCGGAGCGAGGGATCTCTCTTGCGGCGCCGGAAGAGAGATTCCTCGTCGCTTCGCTCCTCGGAATGACACGTGGCGTGGACGTTTCGACGACGCTAATCGGTCCCGAATCGCGCATCCATCCACGGTCGGTGGGAACGTGAAAAAACGTGACCGCTTCGAGCGCGGCGCCGGACTTTCGCAGGATCGCCTTCACGCGCGATTCCGTGGCGCGGTTCTCAACGAGCAGATTGACGCGCTCCACGCGCGCCAGATGCCGCACGATTTCCGCGAACGCCCACGGAATCGGCGCGAATTTTCCCGGCCAGTCGGTAAGTTCGTGCGGCCAGCCGAGCCAGGTTGCTTCGTGCGGTTCCCATTCGGCGGGCATGCGGAAATTCATCTTAATCGGCAAGGTCGCTTGAAATCCCTTCGCGCACGGAGATCAATGGCGCGGTTTTCGTAGGGGCACGATATATCGTGCCCGGCGCAGATGCTTGGCAACCCGCTGCCATAAATCCGGCCTCCGCATCGCCTCAACGCATGTGGAGTGCGGGAGCTTGCTCCCGCTGTATTCGGGCGAGGCTTGCCTCGCCCGATCCGGGGCGACCGCAAATGCGTCGTGCACGCGCGGGCAAGCCCGTGCGGCAAACAGCGGCGGCAAGCCGCCGCACTCCACATAACACCAGCGACGCACTCACACGAAGAGCGATCCTTGTCGGATCGTCACTTACCAAGCCAGCGGCTGAGAATCGGCTCGTAGGCATCCACGCGGCGGTCGCGCAAGAACGGCCAATTGCGGCGCGTGTCTTCGCTCTTCGCGGGATCACATTCTACGACTAGGATTTCCTCTTTGTCCTGCGCCGCCTCGGCGACCATCTGCCCAAACGGATCGGCCACAAACGAATTTCCCCAGAACTCGAGCCCGGCGTCACCGGCCGCCGCATTGCCTTCGTAACCGACGCGATTCACCACCGCGACGTACACGCCGTTGGCGATCGCGTGCCCGCGCTGGATCGTCTTCCAGGCATCGAGCTGCGCCGCGCCGAATTCCGCTTTCTCCGCCGGATGCCATCCTATGCTCGTGGGATAAAAAATTACCTGCGCGCCGCCCAGCGCCACCGCGCGCGAGCCTTCCGGGTACCATTGGTCCCAGCAGATCTGCACGCCGATGCGGCCGAATTGCGTATCGAACGTCGGAAAGCCGAGGTCGCCGGGCGTGAAATAGAATTTCTCGTAGTAGAGCGGATCGTCCGGAATATGCATCTTGCGGTATTTGCCGAGGAATCCGCCATCGGCGTCAATCACAGCGCAGGTATTGTGGTAAAGCCCCGCCGCGCGGCGTTCAAAGAGCGAAGCGACGATCGCGACTTTGTTTTCGCGCGCGACTTTCGTCAGCACATCGGTGGTCGGCCCCGGGAAATTCTCGGCCAGATTGAAGAGCTCTGCGTTTTCCGTGCGGCAGAAATATTCGCCGTGAAACAGCTCATCCATGCAAACGATTTGCGCGCCCCGCTTCGCCGCCTCGCGGATTTTCTCGACCGCCCGCGCGAGATTGTCCGCTGCATCCTTGCTCGACTTCATTTGTATGAGGCCGATTACGAATTTGTCGCTCATCTGCGACATCGTACCATGCGCGGACAATCCTCAGAACCCTTGCGTTGAACGCGAGCAGCGGGCGCGGTACATTTGTCGCACTTATGAGCTCTCGCTGGCTGCAGCCTTTCGTCTATGCGTGGAATCTGTTCGTCGAGTTCAAAGCGGCGGTTGTTTTCGCGGTCCTAATCTTCACGGCGGTCACGAGCTTCATCATCGGAGTTCGCATGCGCCGGGAAATCAAGAAAACCCTCGGTAGGAAAGCAACGGATGAGGACCTGGCCGACATCGATACATGGATTGAGGTGAAAGAAGCTGAGGAAAAGTTTGGGGGCAAGAATCCGGAATGATTAGTTTAGCTCAACGCAATCTTTCTTCGGCGAACGACAACGGAAAAGGGCGTCCATGGCGGACGCCCTTTCGGCCTGCCTTGATGCTGAGAGGGGAACTTGGTTTACAGCGAGCGTTCGATGTTGCTGTTGACGCCGCTGCGCGACGCGCCATACACGCTCTTCAGCGTCGGCGGCGGCGCGACTAACCGCACCACGTGCTGCAGGCGTTCGGGCTGGAACGGCTTGGCCATGCAGACGACGGCGCCCAGTTGATGGCTCGCCGAATAATCCGCCGGCTGCGCCGAGCGCGTCAGCAGAATCACGGGAACGCGCGATAGGCGTTCGTTGCGTTTGATGATCAGGCAAAGGTCGTGGCCGGACATATCCACCGCTTCGACTTCGGCGATGAACACGGCCGGGACGGTGGTCCGCAGCACTTCGAGAGCTTCCTGCGCGGTCGGCACGATCACCACGGTGTAGCCGTCCTGCGTGAGCATGTTGCGCATGATTTCCGCGGTTCGCGTGTCCGGTTCAACCGCCAGCACGATGGCCTGATGCTTTGCCATCGTCGGAAGTCCGGCGCCGGATACGCCCGCATCCATCGCGGGACCCGCAGCGCCCTTGCGATCGGCCTTGGCATCCGCCTTCGCGGCCTGAAATTGCACCGCCACGCTGAATTTTCCACCCGGCTGTTCCGCGACCCGAACGATCTCGGCGATGGCCGCCGTGTTCAGGGCCGCCGCAGCGGTCGAATAGGGAAATGTGACGTCGAGCTGCTGGCCCTTCCAATAGCCGGCGTGCTTGGCCGTGAAGAGCAGGCCGTCGCGCGAGACGTCAATGCTCATGCAGACTTCTTCGAATGGCTCGGGAGCATTGACCGCCTTGACATGCACCTGCGCGGAGATTTTCGCGCGGCGCCGGCGGCGGCGCTCGATGGCGCTAGCGCCACCCTGTGCGGAGGCCGCTCCGCTCTTTGCTTTTTCTTCCACTTCTGCGATTGTCGTGTTCATCCCAATCCCTCAGTGTCTGTTGCGGGCCTTTCTTCGTGCTCTAGGACAGCCTGTTGGCTTCCCCCGCTGTAACCAATTTACCGAGAGAGGCACGCAGGCGAAATAGTACGTTAGGTTCAATTTGGGAACTTTAGTCACTCGGCGCGCATCCGTAAGTGGCTTATGTACAGCATGTTAGAAGCACATACGTCAGGTGTAATGCACGAAACCTGCACCACGCCTCTTCACCGTCCATCGCGAAAGGAGCTTTTCCGTCATGGCAGTCACGTCCACCGCATCGCGCGAAACTCCAGTATCGTCCCGGCGTGCCAATCCGGTGCACACCCCGGCATCGGCGAACGACCGCGGGCACGCGTCAGCGCCAGACTCCACGCACAACACAGGCCGGCCAATCGCCGCGCGCCCTTCGCGCACTGCAACCGACGACGAAATTCTCGGCCTCGAAGTTGCGCATCCGGCACTCGCGCCCAATTCTTCTACGTTGTCATCCCGACAGAGGGCCGATGTTTGGTCCGACGAGGGATCTGCTGTAGGCGTTCGCGACGATGCTCGGGCTGATGCCCCCCCCGGCTACTTCGCCGGAAAATCGCGAGCAAGATGCTGGCGATACGCAGGCTCCTGAACCCGAAGCCCTTCGAGCCACGCTCGACGCCAATCCCGAACTCCGTCGCGCATGGGACGAAGTGCAGGCCTACCGCACAACATTCGCAACGCCGGAGGAGGCTCGTACCGCGACAGCGCTCCTCGCGGATCTCGACCGCATGGACGCGCTCTTCTTTTCGCGCCGCCCCGAAGACCACGCCGAGCTCGCGCGCGCCGTCGCCGGCCTCGATCCCACCGCGTTTGCTTCGCTAGCCCAGGCGATGCAGGGATTGACGGCTTCTCCCGTAGGGGCGCAGCATGCTGCGCCCGGTGCGGCGTTAACATCCGTCAACCACGAGCACAACGTCTCGCGCGGAGCTTTTCCGGAAAATGGAGAAACCCCGCCAAGCACATTCGCCGGGCGTAGCGGTGCTACGCCCCTACAATCCCAACAATCCCCGCAAACCGCACTCCCCCCGCAACCCACGCAAGCCCAAACCGAATTCTTCCACGCGACAAACGCCGCAGCAGTCGAAGGCGTCCTCGAAGCGATCGAATCGCAAGTCGAGCGCCTACTGCCGGAAGGCGTCTCGAAATCCGCGCGTAATCGCGTGGTCGGCGAAATCTATCGCGAGCTGGATACCACCCTGCGATCGAATCGCCAGCTCGCGCAGCAGATGCGCGAAGGATTCCGCTCCGGTGCACTGGATGCCGACCATCAGCGCGCGCTCGTCTCGCTCGTCACCGGCCGCGCGCGCCAGGCGCTGCCTGGAGTCGCCAAGCGCGTCCTGGGCGAATGGACGTCGACAATCGTCGCCGCCAATCACGATCGCCGCGCGCGCCAGCAGACCGCCGAACGCCGCGTGGACATCGCAGGTTCCGGTGGCACCGGCAGCGACGGCCAGCGTTCGATGACTCCGCGCGACATTGACTACCGCCGCATGTCCGATTCGGATATTTTGAATCTGTAAAGAAATCGAGGTTCGGCGTTTTAAAGCCGTGGGGCGTACGCCGTTGTCAGTTTATCGGGCGAGCGAAATCGATCGTTTCGTAAGCGATCGCCCTGTTCCCGCAACGATGAATCGGAAAACGGCCCGGGGGAATGTCCTTCCCGGAAAGGTCCTGGGTCGAACCATCCAGATTGATTCTCGCAACCCTCTCGGGATGGCCATCGGGTGCCACCGCCGCATAAAAGCCGTGAAACCCTCCCAAGTTGTGGAGCGAATCAGCTGAAATGAGTGCCATAAGAGGCGAACCTGATTTCTCGTCGCTCACTTCCGGCTGGGCGCACCAGTCGCGAACAATAGCGCGGCCGGGCGGTGCGAAGACGTCGTCTCCGAATCGAGGCGCGACTTCGAGCTTCTCGACGTTTACTTCAAGTGTTTCGTGGCCGACCGTCGAAATTATGTGACCTGGGTAGCGAGTGTTCGCGAGGTCGAGGAAGCTGTCTTCGGTTAAGCCGAGTTGCCCGGAAGTGGCGGGCTGCACGATGGACACGAGTTCCCCCGTCGCCGACTTGAAACATTCGGTGTGTTTCTTACCCGTTCCCTTTAGGTCCGCGCACACGATGTTTTCTGGCCCGTTCGGGCTTGTGTACACTTTCCCGACTCGGATCTGCGTCGGCGCCGGTCCGCTCGCGGCGATTCCCACGAGCGAGCGTACCCTCCACTGCGCGTACGTTAGGACCGAAGGGTTTCGCGACACGCAAAGTTTGTCCTGCACAACGACGTACGCGGCGGTCATTCCACCGAGCCGAAATTCTTCTCGGTAATGGTCCGCGGCCGCCCAAAGGAACTCGTAGGTTCCTTCGAGGGTATCCTTGCCTAATGTGAATCGCAATTTCGCGAAGAGTCGGAATTGAGGAGCGCCGGGCGGAGTCAACGACATCCGCGCCTGAGCCTTCGTAAGAATTTCAGCCGCCTCCACGCTCGAAGGCAGGGATTGCGCCGCAGCGGGGAAGGCGATGGCCACAAGCGCGATCATGATGATGGCTTTGAGTATGCGACGCATTCGATGACGCATACGCTAACATTGCCAGCGGCACCCGGCAAGCGACGGCGCTACGGTTGATTTCCGCAGCCGCAGCCCCTACAAACCCTTCTCGCATTCGTCCGTAAAGGACATCGCTAGCATCACCACGAGTCACGATTCACGAACTACGAATCACCCGCCTATGTGCTCCGCACTTCGGCGCGGCATGCCACTCACGCATTTCCATCCAAAGGGGACCCAATCACATGGCACAAATGCAGAACGCCCAATCCGTCGCATTGCAACTGGAAAAGGTCCGCGACAAACTTCCGCTGCTTTACGAGCGGGACGACATCCTGCTGACTATGATCCAGCAGCGCGGCGACGTGGAACGCGTCAGCTCTCGCAACATGCGCCTGCCGCTGCAAATTCGTCCGGGAGGGAAGTCTGGCCTC
>Ga0209517_10008486_pt1 | contig 12009 bp, 9 predicted proteins | sample PeaSoiMetSII2010_FD_187695 | JGI IMG/M metagenome (GOLD analysis project Ga0209517, IMG submission 187695) | Peat soil microbial communities from Weissenstadt, Germany - SII-2010 (SPAdes) (version 2) | ecosystem: Environmental > Terrestrial > Soil > Wetlands > Peat | place: Germany: Weissenstadt...
CGGCCGTTGATGTCCTTGCCCATCGCCATCGTGAGTTTCGACTTCGAGCCCATGAACTCCTGCGACTCGATGTTCTCGCGCAGCCAGATGATTTCGCGCTGGCGGTTCGGCACCTGGATTCCGACCGTGCTCTTGCCCGCCATGCGCTCGATCAGAATGCTCTCGGCTTTCAGCGCGAGGCAAAGATCGTCGCAAAGATTGGTGATGCGGCTGTATTTGATCCCAGCTTCGGGTTTGAATTCGAACGTGGTGACCACGGGCCCGGGATTGATCTGCGTGATCTGCCCATGAATCTCGAACTCCGCATATTTTTCGGTCAGCACTTGCGCCAGGAGCTTGAGTTCGTCGGCATCGACCGCCTGCTGTTCGTCGGGACGCTGCAGCAGGCTGCTCGACGGCAGCTTGTATCCGCCGGCGATGCGGGGCATCGTGGTCTTGGCCTTGTTTCCGCTATCGCCACGCTCGGTGACTTCGGGGTCCGATTCCGTCGACGCATTCGTTGCCACAGGGTCAGCCAGAATTCCGCCGGTTGCGGACGCGGACTTCATCTCGGCCCCCGGCGCTTCCTCTTCCGCCATCATGCGCTCGATGCCAGTGCGGCGCAGTTCTGAAACTGCCGGAGCCTGCGACATGGGCCGCGACGGGATCAGCTGGGTCCTCACCACAGGCTTCGAGATCCGCCGCTGATCCAGTTCCTTCTGCTGGCGTTTCTTGGCGCGCGCTCCCTGCCAATCTTTGTAGCGATTCCACGACGCGGTGACGAAGGCGAACCGCGTCGGAGCCCACAGCTGAATCGCCGAGAACGAGAACGCGGTCGAGAGATACAGCGCTACGGCGAGCACGGTGGCGCAAACAATGTAGGCGCCTACCAGATTCAGATAATGAATCAGCGCATCGCCGACGACGCGCCCGAGCAGGCCTTCGATGGGAATCACATGCATCCAGCGCAAGTGTCCGGGCAGCAGTGCGAGCATGGCGGGAACAAACATCACCAGCCAGATTCCGCCCAGACTCTTAGCCAGCGGGGACTGCACTTTCATGGAGCGGAACCAGCGTGCGCCCAGCATTGCGGGAAAAATTACCAGCAGGAATGCGCCGATGCCGAAGAACTGCAGCATCATGTCGGCGGTGAACGCGCCGACAACGCCGATCCAGTTGCGCGCGGCGTGCGAACCATTCAGCACCGAGGCGCTATTCCACGAGGGGTCAAGCGGAGAGTATGAAACCAGTGCGAGGAATAGGAGGAGCGCGGATACGCACATCAGGAATCCGATCAGCTCATTGAGCCGCCGGTTCCCGGTGGGAACAAAAATGCCTGCCAGATAGTCCATGTGGGCCGGATTCACACACCGAGGACACTACAACCCTCGGCGCCGCAATCGGCCAGAGCCCTTACATTATGCCAAGAAGCCGAAGATCCGACAATGCAGGAAAACGGGGATAGTACTCAAGTAGAGACATTGCTTGTAACGTCCTCAATCCACGTGTTTTGACAGCGGCAGGAATACGTCACAAACAACGTTCTCTATACCAGCTTTGCCGCGAACGCCAGCACCAGCGCTCCCACGATAATCCGGTAGACGGCAAACGGAGCGAAACCGCGCTTGCGCACGTAGGCCATGAACCAGGCCACGGAACCGTAGGCCACGATGAACGAAACCACGAATCCGATGGCAAGCACGATCCAGCCATGCGCATCAATCTGCGACACGCCGATCGGATTCTCGCCTTTGCCGCTGAGCGATTTGAGCAGCGTGTAAACCGTGGCTGCGGCCATCGTCGGAATGGAAACGAAGAAAGAGAATTCAAGGGCTGAGGCGCGCGACATGCCGGCAACCTGGCCTCCGGCGATGGTCGACATGGAGCGCGATGTTCCGGGGAACACAGCCGAGAAGATCTGGCAGAAGCCGATCCAGATCGCCTGACCCAGCGACATGTCTTCCATCTTCCAGGTGTGGATGCGGCTTCCGCTGGCGCCGGGACCAGCGGCTTCCGACTTGGCGTGCACCGCATCGACAATCCACATGACGATTCCGCCGATCAGCAGTGACCAGCCGATGATCTGAATGTTTTCCAGGTGCTTGCCAATTACCTTGGTGAGCAGGAACGACGGGATGGCCGTGACTACGAACGCAACCGTGGTTAGGCCGAGCGGATGGGTCAGAGCGGTGCGGTTTCCGCTTTCGCCGCGGGGAAAAGTCGACACAAACTTCGTGATCCGGCTCCAGAAATAAACCGGCAGACATAAAATTGCGCCCAATTGGATAACGATGGAATACATCTTCCAATAGCCGTCGGACAGGCTGATGTGCAGCAGCAGTTCTGAGAGCCGCAGATGCGCGGTCGAGCTGACTGGCAGGAACTCGGTGAGACCTTCGACAATTCCCAGGATCAGAGAGAGCAGGTAGTCGTTCAATCGTCCTCCGCAAAGCAACGGAACAGTATCTCAGGTTGACCAGTATTTTGGGGAGGTCCATTCGCTCCGTTATCACTCTTGTCATCCTGAGCGGAGTTGCCGCTCGCGAAGCGAACGGCAACGCAGTCGAAGGATCCCTATAACGTCTCGACGCCGCTACAGCAACAATAGGGGAATCGAGCGCTCAGGGCGTCGGGTGAACTCCCTTCTTGGTCCACGGCAGTGCGCGTGATAGGGATCCTTCGACTGCGCGACTGCTTCGCTTTGCGAAGCAGTCGCTACGCTCAGGACGACAGAAGGGAGAGTCAGTCGCTGGCGTTGCCATACGTCGGGATGCGCTGCTGCACGTAGAAGATCAAGGTCAGCGCGCGCGAGGCCCAGTCGCTCTGGCCGTACTGGCTGACAATTCTCTGCGCCAGATCCAGAGAACGGGTCTTCGCTTCCTCGGATTTTTTCTGGTTGGCCTCGGTCCTGTAAATCTCGATCAGTGCGGAGCGCCGCCAGGCAGCCTGGTACAGCGCTTCTGGCGCCGCGGGAGACTGCTCATGCTCTTTCGCGTATTTCTCATACATGTCAGCTTCTTTTTCGGGGCACTTCGACGCGGCCTGCCAGTCGCCGCAAAGTTTGTTTTCGAGGAGGTGGAAGGAGGCGAGGTCGGCCCATTTGGTGCCGGGGAATTTCTTCATGACCAGTTTCATCCATTCCTCATCGATCTGGCCGCGCATGTAGGCTTCCCGCTCGCGGGCCGAGGGACGCGTGAGCACGTCGGACCGCTCGATCTGCCAGCGGATGTCGGCGGCGCGGTAGAGCCCTTCGGCGGCCAGCGGTGACGTCGGGAACAGGTCGTAGACGCGGTAGTAGAGGCGCATGGCGTCTTGCGCGGCGTCGCGGCGGCCGCGGCGGCGGCTGGCCTCGTCTTCGGAGTTGGCGGCCTCGCCGAAAACAATCTTGTCGCCGTTGGGAGTGGTCAGGTTGACGAGGGCTTTGCTGGGGACCCATCCGGTGATGGTCTTGCCTTCGGAGCCCGGGTCATCCTCGTCGGCATCTTTTCGCGGTTCGCGGAGGATGGCTTCGACGTGAGTCCAATCGCGGCTGGTTTCGATGATGACGAGTTCGTGTCCGCGGCCAGCCTGGCCGAGTTTGGCCGTGTCGGCGCTGGGAGAGACGCGGATGGTTTCTTCGTGGACGAGCGTGCCGCGTTGCGCCTGGGCCGAGGCGAAGGTTGTGGAAAAAAGAAGTGCGAGGGCAAGGGTCGCGAGGAAAACTGTGGTTTCCCGAAGTGGGAAACGGAGGTTCGATGTGGGTCCCCCCCCTCCCCCCCGGTCTATTGGAATCATGGAGTTAGGGGAAAATCGCGAAAAAATCCTAGGGCTGCAACGAGTTACGGGCAAAATCTTATCAATAAAGGACTTACGGCCGTTATTAGGCACTTTTTTCATTGGTGTCCTCAGGATGAGCGTTCCGCTATTTGAAGTCAAGGTCAATTGAACATGGGGCGCTTGTGGATCGGCGACTGTGGTCTGACAGATTCAGGCATCCCTCCGGGATGCGGTTCCAATCGGGGCGACGCTACCCGGCGCTCGAAGCGCCGGGCTATTTTCAGAGGTCCCTAACGGGACCGCTGCCGCGGAGTCATCCAGCTTCGACGCGGAGTCTTCCAGCATTGCTGCGGAGTCATCAGCATCGGCGCACAATCTGTCAGCAGCGCTGAGAAATTCATCGAGCATCGGCGCGGAATCCTCCAGCGTTGCCGCGGAGCTCTTCCAGCATCGTGGGCTCGATGTTGCCGCCAGAGATGATTGCTACATTCACTTTTGTTTTCGGTAGCTGATCGGCGCGGAAAAGGAATCCCGCGGTCGCGACCGCACCGCTGGGCTCGGCGACCGTGTCGGGATTGGCCGCGAGCAGTTTCATCGCCTCGCGGATCTCGTCTTCGCTGACTGTGACGATGCCGTCGACAAAACATTGCATGTGATCGAAGTTGATGGGGCCGACACTTTGCGTGCGCAATCCGTCGGCGATGGTGCGCGTGACCTGCTCGGCGGGGAATTGCACGATCTTTCCCGCGCGCAAGCTGGCCTGCGCGTCGGCCGCCAGTTCGGGTTCGACGCCAAAGACGTTTACCGACGGCTTGCTCAGCTTGATGGCCGCGGCGACGCCGCTGATCAGGCCTCCGCCGCCGACAGGCGACAAGACAGTTTCGACGTCGGGCATATCTTCGAGAATCTCGAGTCCCATGGTGCCTTGACCGGCAATAATCTTTTCGTCGTTGTACGGCGGCACGAGGATGTAGCCGTGCTGCGCGGCCAACTCCTCCGCTTTGTGCTGACGTTCTGCGCTGCCGGGGCCTACCAGTACGATGTCCGCGCCCAGGGCGGCAGTTGCCTCGCGCTTGATGGCGGGCGCGTTGTTGGGCATGACGATGACGGCTTTGACGCCGAGCGCACGGGCGGCGTAGGCCACTCCTTGCGCGTGATTGCCGCTGGAGTAAGAAATCACGCCGCGCTTTCGTTCCGCTTCGGAAAGTGAGGCGATCTTATTGTAGGCTCCCCGCAGTTTGAAGGCGCCGATGGGCTGCTGGTTTTCGGGCTTGAGGTAGAGGCGGCGGTCGGCGTCGGCGTGATCAAGTTCGATCAGGGGCGTGTGAAGGGTGATGCCGTGGAGGCGGGATTGGGCAGAGTGGAGATCGTCGAGGGTGATCATTGTTTGGGCCATGAGATTAGCTTACGAGGCGCCGCCATAAAAACCCTTCTCGTCCCACTGGGGATGAAGCCACTTGTACTCAAACTGTTCGCCTATCTCGCGCACGCGACTGCTGGCGATGCCTTTGCGTTGCTCGACGGCAAGGGCTACGGATGTGGTCCTGCGAATTCCTCGATGTGCCACCGGTTATGCTGGGCGGGGTAGCGATCCTTCGACTGCGCATTTGCCTTCGCCTCGCTCAGGCAAATGCTCCGCTCAGGATGACAACCATTAATATCCGTAACATCCGTGCAAATCCGTGGCCGACTAGATTTCCAGGATTACCGGCATGATTAGCGGGCGCTTTTGGGTTTGCTTGGAGATGTAGCGCTTCAGGTCGGCGCGGATTTTTTCTTTGATGACGCCGTAGTCGCCTTTTTCTTCGTCGCTGGAATGCGCGAGCGTGTCTTCGACGATGCGCTTGGCGCCTTCCATCAGGCCGTCGTCGCCGGGATTGAAGCCACGGGTGACGATTTCTGGAGCGGATTCGACGTCACCCGATAACTTGTTGATGGCGATGATGGGCAGCACGATGCCGTCTTCACTGAGGTGCAGGCGGTCTTTGATAATTAAATCTTCAACCACATCGGTGCGGCTGCCGGAATCGATGCAAACGCGGCCCACTTTGATGCGGGCGGTCTTGCGGGCGCCGAGTTCATCGAATTCGAGAACGTCGCCGCTTTCGATGAGCATGACTTTGCCGACCGAACCGTGCATGGCGCCGGCCATTTCGGCGTGCAGTTTCAGTTGCCGGTACTCGCCGTGGATGGGAATGAAGTAGCGCGGCTTGACCAGGTTGATGATGAGCTTGAGTTCTTCCTGGCTGCCGTGTCCGCTGACGTGAATGGGTGGGGAAGTTCCGTCTTCGTAAATGACGTAGGCTTCGCGGCGGAAAAGATGGTCGATCATCCGGTAGATGGTTTTTTCATTGCCCGGGATGATGCGCGAGGAGAGGACGACCGTGTCTCCCTTTTCGATTTTGGCGTGCTTGTGATTGTCGACGGCGGCGCGCGACAGCGCGGACATGGGCTCACCCTGCGTGCCACTGATGAGCACGCAGACTTTTTCTGGCGGAAAATTCTTCATCTCGCCGGGATTGATGACCAGGCCGTCCGGGACTTCGATGTAGCCGAGGTCTTCGGCGATCTCGGCGGAATTGTTCATCGAGCGGCCCAGGAACGCGACCTTGCGGCCGTGCTCGTGGGCGAGCTGCACCGCTAGATTGATGCGGTGAATGGAGGACGAAAAGCAGGAAATGAAAAGCCGCCGCTTGGTGTGGGCGAAAACCTCGTCGAACTTTCTTCTTACTGCGCGCTCGCTGGGCGTATATCCCTTGCGCTCGACGTTGGTGGAATCCTGAAACAAGGCCAGCACGCCATTCTTGCCGTATTCGGCGAAAGTGTGCAGGTCGAAAAGTTTGTTGTCGGTAGGCGTGGGGTCGACTTTGAAATCGCCGGTGTGAATGATGACGCCGAGGGGAGTGTGGATGGCGAGCGCGACGCAATCCACCAGGCTGTGCGTCACCTGAATGGGATGAATGGTGAACGGTCCGGCCTTGAAGCGCTCGTTGGGGCGCATTTCGCGCAGGTCGGCGTCGTCGAGCAGGCCGTGCTCGTCGAGTTTGTCTTCGACGTAGGCTAGTGTGAACTCAGTGCCCCAAACGGGAACTTTGAGTTCGGAAAGCATCCACGGGAGCGCGCCGATGTGATCTTCGTGGCCGTGGGTCAGGACGATGCCGCGAATGCGCTGGCGGTTTTCGACGAGATACGTGATGTCGGGGACCACGATATCGACGCCGAGAAGTTCGGCTTCGGGGAACATGAGTCCGGCGTCGATGACGATGATGTCGTCTCCCCAGCGAACGGCCATGCAGTTCATACCGAACTCGCCGAGGCCCCCGAGGGGGATAATCTGCAATTTTCCAGTGGGCATTGAGTAAAGATGATGCTAGCACAGGGACCGGGCACGGAGGGTGGAAGAGCGGCGCTTTAGCGCCGCGTGAGAGGTTGCCGGGAGGATGGGGCTTTAGCCCGGGTCGATGGTTCTCGTGGCCACAATCCAATACGACCACAGCGGCTAGAGCCGTTTCCGGTCTGACCCTGAACGCGGCCCTGAAGGGCCGCTCTTCCACGGTCGCACACACGGCGATCAGGAAACATAGGCCCGGTAGCGAGGGGGTGAGTGGCTGAGAACTGAGAACTAGTTCTCCCCAATGGCTTTATCGCTCCCCGTGGGGTAAGGTTGAGTTCATGGCTGAGCAGGGCAAATCGTGGCTTCGGCGCCGGATTGAAGCGGGGATGGTGCGAGGGCTAACCCGCGCTTACTCGACGGTGCGCGTGAATCCGGAAAAATTTCTGCTGCAATTGCGCGCCGCGTACCGGGTGCCGATCAGCGGATATCACGGCCTGTATTCATTGGAGATCGGCGAGATCGACGCGGTGGCTGACTCGATTATCCGCAGCGGCATGAAGGTAGCAGCGATCGAGGGCGCGGGCTTTGGAATGGGCGGATTGCTGACGATCGTTCCGGATCTGGGCATTCTTTCCGCGATCACGATGCGGACGATTCAGAAGTTGAGCCTGCTCTACGGATTTGAATTCAGCACCGACGACGAGATCGCGGAGCTCTGGATTGCCGCGGCCAGCGCTGCTGGGGTCGACATCAGCCGCGAGTTGCTGGAGAAAGAAGTCGTCAACAAATTCGTGCCGCGCGTCATCCAGAGGATTGCGGCGAAGGCCAGCGCGGAAGTAGTGGAGAAGTGGGCGGGGCGCGTGATTCCGCTGGCCAGCGCGGCAATCGGCGCGGGCCTGAATTACTGGTTCGTGCGCGCTTGGGGCGGACGCGCGAAGCTGCATTTCCGGCAGCGGCATCTGGCGCAGCGGCAGCGGGCGCAGCAGGCGGCCCTGACCAGCCACGATGCTTTGTCATCCTGAGCGAAGCGAAGGATCCATGCAACTTGCTGACACTGGGATGCTGTCGGCAAACTGCATAGGTCCTTCGCTTCGCTCAGGATGACAGCGTAGTTGTTGCTGCTCGCCGATACTTCGCGCTACTGTGATTAAATATTTAAAGATGCCCACCTTCTCCTGCGCAGCCATTCTTTTTGATCTGGACGGTGTTCTCGCCGACTCGACGCGCGCGGTCGACCGCGAGTGGCGGGAGTGGGCGCGGCGCAAGGGCGTCGACGGAGATGCCGTCATGGCGATTGCCCATGGAGTGCGCACGGTCGAGGTGATCCGGCGTGTGGCGCCGCATCTGGACGCCGAAGCCGAAGCCAGCGCAATCGAAGATCACGAGGCCGGCGATCAACGGGGAGTCATCGTCATGCCCGGCGCGGCCGATCTGTTGAGATCGATTCCCGAAGGACGGTGGGGCGTGGTCACATCCGGGTCGAGGCTGCTGGCCACGAATCGCTTGCGGCATTGCGGATTGCCAGTTCCGAAAGTTCTGATCACGTCCGACGACGTGACACAGGGAAAGCCGCATCCCGAGCCGTATTTGAAGGGAGCAGAGAAGCTTGGGTTCAAGCCGGCAGACTGTCTGGTGATCGAAGATGCGCCGGCGGGGATTGAGTCGGCGCGAGCGGGGGGGACGAAGGTCGTGGGCATCACGAGCACGTACGCGGCGGATGCGCTAGAGCATGCGAATGCTGTGATTCGTAAGCTGGGGCAGATTCGAATTGCGGGGAACGGGACGGGAAAGCTAAGAATAGAGGTTGGGTGATTGTCATTTGATTTTTTGAGCGTCGGGGCGCGTGTTCATCAATCAACTGTTGAAGTGGTGCTGGATCGGTCGTACATTCTCGCGGTGAAAAGAATGTTGCTCGGAACGCTGTTTGCCATTTCGATTTCGTTATCAGCACAAGACTCGCAGTTGCCGTCAAGGGCTATATTGAAACAGCCATTCGACGTGCCAGTTGAAAAGAAGATTGTGGATATGGGTCCATCTCCCTACTACCAAGGAGCGTATCCGCCTCACATCAGGCTCTCCTGCTATTTTTTCCGAAACTTTGTGGTCAAGGAATATGACGAGGGACAGAAGGGTGCAAAATGGCTTGCAATCCTCCCTATCATGACGCGAGATCCCGGGGCCTGCACTCAGTCTCATGTTTTGAGCGAGAAGGTTATCGCGGGAGAAGAGTGGTGCGGTTATTTCAAAGGTGCGAAAGAGAATCTCGTTTTTTTCGATGCCTGCGACGGTACGGACGGCGGGCTTCCATTTACCGTGTACGATTCAAGAACCGGTAAGCGAGTCTTTGAGGATACAGCCTACGATTCAAACATGTGGACCCAGAAAGACACGCCTACTCCTTTTGATCGACTGCGGGTTACTAGCACTCCCGAGGGACAGCTACTGCTGATTTATCTTCGCGTGGTTGGAACGGACTGCGACCTGCGAACCGAAAAGGCGTCGTGTTGGGACCATTTCAAGGCTAAGGTTGACTTGAAGATTGCTACACCGCCGGTTTGTAGCCATTACCATGACATCTCGGGCCGCTACGTCTCCGCCGTCGCTTACCCGGTTGAGGTTCTCCTTTCCCAGGAACCTATCATCAAGACCATTGCTGGCCCGGTTGAATGCTGGCCAGTCGACTGATCCGAGTGTTCACACGCTGCTGAAATGGCGACTACCTGAGCCAGTCTTCGAGTTCGATGCCGCGGTCGGTTTTTTCGTCGCGGTACTTCACGATCACTGGCGTGTAGAGCGACAGATTCCAATCGGCGGCCGCGCCTTTCTTCACGGCGCGCGAGCCGGGGACAACCACGGCATTCTCTGGAACCTCCAGCGGCGCGTCAGCCGTGGCGCGGTAGATTTCGCCGCGGACCAGGTCGTAGAGCGGCGTCGAACGCGTGAGGATTGTTCCTGCGCCCAGCACCGCGCGTGCCCGCACCAGCGTGCCTTCATAAATTCCGCAATTGCCGCCCACCAGCACGTCGTCTTCGATGATTACCGGGGCAGCGTTGATGGGCTCGAGGACTCCTCCGACCTGCGCGGCGGCGCTCAGGTGCACGCGCTTGCCGATCTGCGCGCAGGAACCAACCAGGGCGTGGGAGTCGACCATGGTGCCTTCGTCGACGTAGGCACCGACGTTGATGAACATGGGCGGCATGCAGATGACGGACGGGGCGACGTAAGCTCCGGTGCGCACCGACGAGCCGCCGGGCACGACGCGCACGCGATCGGCGATCGAGAACTGGCGGGCAGGGAAGGTGTCTTTGTCGACGAAGGAAAGGCCGGCGGGCATTTCCTGAAGAACTCCCAGACGGAATCCGAGCAGAATGCCTTGCTTCACCCAGACGTTGACGGTCCAGCGGGCGTTATTCTTTTCACCGATTCTTTCGGCGGCGCGGATTTTGCCCTGCGTGAGCTGGTCGCGGAATTCGAGGAATGTTTTGCGCGCGTCGGGATCGTGCTCGACTTCGCCCAGAGAGGCCAGGCGCTCGATGGAGGCTTTGAGGGAGGGCATGAATGGTTGATTGTTGATTGTTGCTTGGTGATTTGTCAAAAGGCAAACCTGAAACCACGGAGGACACGAGGGTACACGAAGGGAAAATCAGCAATCGGAAATCAACAATCAACAATCTCTTCTCACACGCACTTGCACTCGCTGCGGATCAACACGCCGGTCATGGCGTGGGCGGTTTCGCGGGCTTCGGGCAGCGTCGCGTAGGGGCCGTGCCAGCGGGCGTGATTGACGTCGTGGCCGGCGGGACGTCCTTTGCCATGGCTGCATTGGCCGCACGATCCGCGGTGCAGCACGATCTTGCGCGGGCCGGCGGCCCAGTTTTCGTAGATGAAGAATTCTGGCGCTTCCGTGGCAGGTCCGGCGGGCTTGGCGATCAATCCCACTTCGGTGGCGATTTTCTGCAGGCGAGAGCGCGTGTCGCGGCGCATGGGCAACAGCGGCAGGCGGTAGACTTCTTCGATCTTTCCCATCATGGCGAGAACCGCCTTCACGGGCAGCGGGCTCGACTCGATGAAGTTGGCTTGCATCAGCGGCAGATATTTTTTCTGCAGGGTGCGCGCGGTCGCCCAGTCGTTCGAGAGAGCGGCGCGGGTGAGCGCGGCCATCTCGTGGGGAATCTCGTTGCCGGCGACCGAGATGACCCCAACCCCGCCGAGAGCGATGACCGGAAGCGTGACCGAGTCGTCTCCGGAAAAGACCAGAAACGTTTCGGGAACAACGTTGATCGCTTCCGCAACCTGGGTCATGTTGCCGCTGGCTTCTTTCACGCCCACGATGTTGGGAATCTCGGCGAGCCGCGCCAGGGTTGCAGGTTCAAGATTCGCGGCGGTGCGGCCGGGGACGTTGTAAAGAATGACGGGCTTGTCGCCGACGGCCTCGGCGATCGCCTTGAAATGGCGGTACTGGCCTTCCTGCGTGGGCTTGTTGTAGTACGGCGAGGCGGTGAGGATGGCGTTGACTCCGGGACGCGCGGCGATTTCCTTGGCCTTCTCAACCGCGTCGTGCGTGGCGTTGGACGTCGCGCCGGCGACGATGGGGACGCGTCCGGCTACAACTTCGATCGTCGTATCGATTACAAACAGCCACTCATCGTGAGTGAGAGTGGGAGTCTCGCCGGTGGTGCCGCAGGGTACAAGAAAATCAATGCCGGACTCCACCTGCCACGTGACCAGGTTGCGCAGGGCCGCGGCGTCGATGGAGCCATCCTGATGAAAGGGAGTGACGAGTGCAGTACCACAGCCACGGAGTTGCATAGGAATAAGATAGCGCGAATGGGGGATTGAGCGAAACCGGCCAGGTCAGGGCCGATTATGGCCGGATTGTTCGACTGAGTTGCCCATGCTTCGGATGAGCTCGTCTAACTGGGCTTCGAGCGCGCTGAGTT
>Ga0209517_10008487_pt1 | contig 12008 bp, 10 predicted proteins | sample PeaSoiMetSII2010_FD_187695 | JGI IMG/M metagenome (GOLD analysis project Ga0209517, IMG submission 187695) | Peat soil microbial communities from Weissenstadt, Germany - SII-2010 (SPAdes) (version 2) | ecosystem: Environmental > Terrestrial > Soil > Wetlands > Peat | place: Germany...
AACCTGAGCCCAGCCAAAATCCATATAGGAACTTGTATGAGTGTCTTTGGTGGGGCCGGCCTGTCGAACCGAAGTGTGGGGCCGTAGACACGATGATATCGAGTGACGGACTCTAGCCAGGGATGACGACAGGGAAACGTACCCGCCAAGGGCTCCAGAGGACAAACCTTAACGGGTTTGCGGACCATTCGGAATGACGAACTTCAGGAGCGAAGAAACCCGTAGACATGACGGTATGGCGGAAGTCGAGGGTTCAAAATGGCGTAAAAGCCATGATAGTCCCTTCGGCCCCACCACCATAACCGGTCTATCGCTCGATGATATTCATTAGGGTACGAAATTAGTTCTCGACAAACTTCCTGACCGGTGAAATGAGCTGTAGAATACGTGGGTCAGGTTGAACGGTTCCCAACTATTCTATGGCGAAGTCAAAAGCGTCGCCCCTCTTTCCAACTAATCGTACAGTAGCTCCGGCGTCGATGCTTCGATGGGTGGATTGAATTCTACCAATAATGCGCGGGCCTTCATCCAGATCTATGAGAGCGACAACGTATGGGCTTTCATCTTCGAATCCACACGGGGGGTATCGGATAACCGTGTACGTGTGTATTTTACCGAGTCCGCGAAAGACAGTTTGATCGACTGAATTTCCGCAACGAAGGCAAGTTTCGGTCTGACGAAAGGCTTTCCAATGACATTTCGGACATAATACGCCATTCAATTCTAGGTTGGACAAAATCAATCACATCGCTTTAACACATGTAGAGCGACTGTACCTCCTATCCCTCCCACGCTTTGAGATAGTCCGATGTTAGCGTTTGGCACCTGGCATTTGCCGGATCGATTCGATAATTGAAGTACCAGTTCAGCTATTTGGTAGAGACCGGTTGCACCAACAGGGTGCCCGCGTGCTTTCAAGCCTCCGAACGTGTTGGTTGGGAGCTTTCCGTCGCGAGCACACTCTCCATCCACGACCATTCTAACACCCGAACCCTTTTCTGCGAAGCCCAAGTCCTCGAGCGCCATGATGCCTAACATAGAGAAGGCATCATGGACTTCCAGAACATCAACATCTTCAGATTTAATGTGGGCCCGTTCATAAGCAAGCCTCGAAGCGGTCTTCGAAGCTTGAAATGAAGTTATGTCTTCGCGCTGGTACAAACTTAGAGAATCAGTCGCGACGATTGAGGCCAGAACTTCAATTGAGGATTCCGTGAATTCGTGAACGCGCTCTAGCGGCGCCAAAATTATGACCGCCGCACCGTCGCCTATCCCGGCGCAATCGTATAACCTCAACGGGTCAGCCACGAGCGGAGAGGCGAGAACATCTTGAACGCTGATTTTCTTATGAAATTGAGCATAAGGATTGTCCAACGCGTTGGCGTGACAGAGAACGGGAAACTCGGCGATCATCTCATGTCTAACGTCGTACTTCCGCATGTATTCTCGAGCGATCATCGCATTCAGTCCGACGAAAGTCACCCCGGTTGAAGCCACTCTTATTCGATCCTCAGCCATCATTAGACCTTCAGTCACCTCAGAGGTAGAGTAACCAGACATCTTCTCGACACCTCCGACCAAAACAATATCCTCCAACCCGGAGAGAACAGCTTTGATGCCAGCGTTCATCGCAACAGCTCCCGATGCACATGCGCCTTCAATTTTGTAAGTTGGTACTCCCTCCCTTTGCAACGCAGTAGCCATCAATGCTCCGAGATGCTCTTGGTTCTGGAGAAACCCAGACAACATATTACCCACGTAAATCGAATCGATTCTTCCAACACCTGAGTCTTCAATTGCCTTCGTCGCCGCATCAACAAACAATTGGGCCAAGGTCTTGCCTGACGTGACTGATACAGAAGCCATTCCCGCGCCAATTATAGCGACTCCTCGCAAACTAGCCACGAGCCAACCATTGACCTGGCAATGTTTAATTATTTGCTAAAACGCTCCTACGTTTGGAGTTGGCGGCCACAGCTGAGAGCTAGGACCCGTTCCCATTCCGAAAGTTCCCGCGAACCGGAAACACGGAAGTGAATCTCTCAGGCGATTCGGGCCGTAGTATGTTGCGAAAGCCCATGCGAGCCCCGGACCGCTGCCGACTCCATTTCGATTTTTCTTCGACAATTCCAAAATTCATGAATGAAGGTTTATTACCAGCTTGGCGCCGCTATTCATTTGTTACCATTAGAGGAAAAATTCTTGCTTAGTGAGCTCGCCAACATTGCGCTGCAAACTGGGCTATTCGGCGCTAGCAGCGTGAACAATATTCTGAACATAGTATTCGTGATTTCTTTCCTTGGATTCATGGTGTTCGGACAACAAATTCAAAGTCGAATTGCTTTGATGCAAATCGACGGAGCCGTCCGTAGACTTGAGAATATGCGAAATGACGCAAGAAGCTTGACACTCAAGATGATAAAAGACGTAGGCAAGTCAAAGGACGACCCAACGCCTAAGTTGAATTCGCTCCTCGAACAATTCCTTATCTCACCAGTAGATATGGATCCTGCTGGCATCGTTAAGAAATTTGACCACCTACTCGATGTTAGAGAAGCCAAGTTCAAATCAGATGTAGCAAGAATTGCGCCGGAAGCTACTCCACCTCAGGTTAACAATCTCGAGAATCTCGTGGAAGCAGCTTGGGCGTTAAATTTCATGTACAAAATAGTTCGACACCTCTACTTGCTTGGCAAGAAAACTTTCAGCATCTTCGTAATTTTCCAACTACAAGCATTTCTCCCTCTGATCATGCAAGAAGCGGAAGCATACCAGGGGGCAACTAAAGCCTTCGCTGAAGGTCATCCGATCGGAGATGGAGCTGGACCGTTGGTTGCATCTAAGCTAATGCGCGGGCGCGAAATTCGCAAAGTCGAGAAGGACATGCTTGCCGCAGAAACCGTCCTGGAGGGTCGAAGAGTTATCGCACTGAAGGCTGAAGGGCCTGGAGGCAGCGTAGGCAAACCTGGAGATGCTATACGCCAGATCCTTGAGGAGAACAACGGCAAGGCAGCAATGATTGTTATGGTCGATGCAGCGCTAAAACTTGAAGGAGAGAAGACAGGCGAAATCGGCGAAGGTATAGGTGCCGCCATAGGTGGAATTGGGACTGAGCGATTCAAGATCGAAGAGGAAGCTACAAAGTTCGGAATTCCAGTATATGCAGTAGTGATCAAGCAGAGTATTCTTGAGGCCGTCACGACAATGAAAAAGGAGATTGCCGAAGCAGCAGATCCGGTAATCGAGAAAATCAAGCGGCTTGCGTTGGAAAGTACAAAGGAAGGCGACTTAATTATCGTCGCCGGCATCGGCAATACTGCTGGAATAGCTTGAGGGGAGCATAAATTGAGCAACACCAAACCTGCAACCTTCTATGCATACCTACTCATCGCCTTCGGACTTGTTATTCTAGCCATTTCACTTTGGGCTATGCTTCAAGCACTCTCCTACTACCAAGCCGGACAATTCCCCCAGTTCTTTGTATATGGCGTAATGGCTTCAGTAGGAACTGTACTTGCACTGTCATCAATAACTCAAATGAGACGAAGAATGGTAACTTTGCAGAACTTGGCGATTAGGGTGTTAAGCACCGTTGTCTGTGGAAATTGTGGCTTCAAAGTCGTACGCACATTCACCACCGGCGACTTCATTCCGAAAGAAGTCGGCCAATGCCAACAGTGCAAGGGCACGATGAAGGTTGACCTCATCTACGCCGAGCAACCCACACAGCAACAGAAAAAGAGCTAATTCGTAAGCACGCGGCATCCATCTGTCGTTATTACTAACGTATGTTCAGCTTGAGCAACGACACTGCCGCTTACCTCAACTAGCACAGGGTAACCTACCACGCAACGATTAGAGATTAATTCCTCGAACGCCAACTTTGATCCTCCAGAATTGAAAACCCATCGCGCGGCAAAAGGCATAGTCTTGTAATTGTGCTGCAAAGTATCGGCAAGTGCAACGGCCGCTTTTGAGTTGGCACCTTTCGCTCGCACGAACCTGTAAATGAACGCTTCGTCAGCCTCCTGGACGGCTCCGTCAGCATCCTTTCGCGTGACGAAAGGTTCCACGGCATAGACCTCCCCAACTTCAAATCTTCCACTTTCGATGCCTGACACGTTCGGCACAGACTTCCCAGCATGAATCCGGTAACGTTCGATTTTATGTCCAGTGAGGTTGCGTATGGGTTTGAATCCGTACCGATTTATGCAACGCTCAACGATGGTTCCGATATCAGACAGCTTTCTTCCCGGCGCAATCGCCGCGATTGCCTCCTGCAGCGCCATTTCTGCGGCGACAATCATCGAATCGTACGTTGGCTTAAGCGAGAGAGTTATCGCAGTGTCAGTTATGTATCCATCCAACTCTACACCAAAATCGATCTTCACCAGTGAATCGTTAGGAATTACGGATTCATCTTTCCAGGGACTCGTATAGTGAGCAGCAACCTCATTCACACCAACGTTACATGGAAAAGCCGGTCCAGCACCGAGTTCTCTAATCTTCGCTTCAACCGATTCACACACCTCCAGTACGCTCATATTCCGAATCTGAAGGTTCTTGACGAAACTTCGCACGTCAGCAAGAATCCGACCTGACTTTACGAACTTTTCTACTTCTCCATCGGTCACGTATGCCAAACCTTCTTTAGATCAAACGCAAAGCATCTGTTTATTTAGGATTCATAATTCCGATGCCTGATGATGTGAGGATACTACTCTGGATCTGCGTGTAGAATGTCAGAAACAAAGAACGAAGAGATGGTGGTAACTCCCTGGGAAGTTACGGGTAAAGTGGATTACGATAAACTCGTCAAAGATTTCGGAACACAACCATTAACAGCAGAGATTCTTGAACGCATCAAGAGGCATACTGGCGAACTTCATCCGCAACTGAAAAGGAGGATTTTCTTTTCCCATCGCGACCTCGACTGGATTCTTCAACGCTACGAAGCTGGCGAAAAATTTGTTTTGTACACAGGCAGGGGCCCTTCGGGCCCAGTACACATCGGTCATCTCGTACCTTGGATGTTCACTAAACACCTCCAAGACAAATTCGGCGTTAAACTCTATTTTCAGATGACAGACGACGAGAAGTATCTGCACCGAGACGATTGCACTATAAGCGACGTGGAGAAATGGACTTATGAAAATATCCTAGACATCATAGCGGTTGGATTCGATCCTAAAAAAACTCGAATAATAGTAGATAGCAAAAACATCGACACTTTGTACAAGATCGCTGTCCGCGTCGCAAAACATATGAACTATTCAACCATTCGGGCGACTTTCGGTTTCCAAGACAGCACTAACATCGGCATGATCTTCTTCCCAGCCTTACAGGCTGCACCAGCATTCATAGAATCAGAACTAGTCGGCCATAACGTCCCATGTCTCATACCCGCGGCGATCGACCAGGACCCATACTGGCGTGTGACGCGCGATGTAGCGCCTAAACTTGGATATTACAAGCCCGCACAGATACATTGCCGATTCGTACCCGGACTCGGAAGGGCAGGAAAAATGTCCGCTTCAATACCAGAAACGTCAATATTCACTGTTGACACACCCGACAAAGCGGCTAAGAAAGTGATGAATGCTTTCACAGGCGGACGCGCCACGATCGAAGAACAGAAGCGACTCGGTGCGAACCCTGACATTTGTTCAGTCTTCAGTTATGATTATTTCCTCTTCATGGACGACCCTGAGATCGAAGATTTGAGATTCAAATGCCTGGCGGGCGACATCATGTGTGGAGACTGCAAACACGTCTTAGCAGATAGAGTGAAAGCGTTTCTGAAAGAACACCAAGAAAAAAGAGAAAAAGCAAAAGACAGAGTTCAAGAATTCTTGTTCGATCCGAAAGACAACTAAAATGCAACAGGGGCAGAATAATTGGTCGAGATGAGAGAGAACGAGGCATCGGTACTCAAAAGCCTCCAGAACCAAGAAGGCAGAGCTTCTCTCAATGATCTAGTAAGAAGCACCACGCAAAGCGATGCGGCCGTTACCCGCGCTGTCACCGCACTTCAGGATCAAGGGCTCATTCAAGTTACTGAAGTGGAAAAGACAACCCTCGCACTCACCCAAGAAGGGATAGAATATGCACGAGACGGCATGCCGGAAAGACGCCTTCTACAAGCAGTATTGAAGTTGGGTGGTGCGGCGAAATTGGAACAAGCCGCCGAATCCGCGAAAATAACGGTACAGCTGGCCACCATCGCATTAGGCTGGCTGAGAATTCTAAAGTGGGGAGAAGTTCAAACCGAAGGACAACAAACCCTAGTCAGAGCAGCGAGTAATCAAGAAAAATCTAGTGAAGAAAGAACCCTTGAACTCCTTGCGTCCAAAACGGAGGTGTCCGATGATCAACTGCCACAGGAACTCCTCAAGAGCGCTGAAACTTTACGGAAGAGACGCCTTCTAGTATTGAAGAAACGAACAATCCGAAACATAGAACTCACCGACCTAGGCTGGAAGACGATAAAAGAAGGAGTCAGGGTAGCAGAAGAAGTTAGTGAACTCACACCAGAACTAATCACATCCGAACGCTGGAAAACTGTATCTTTCAGAAAATACAACATCACCGCAGAAACAAGTCCGTCGTGGCCTGGAAAGAAACAGCCTTACCGCCAATTCCTCGACGACTTGAAATTCAAATTGGTGGAACTCGGATTCAAAGAAATGACTGGCCCAACGGTTGAACTGATGTTCTTCAATTGCGACGCCCTCTTCATGCCACAAGATCACCCAGCCAGAGAAATTCATGACATATACTTTGTCAAGACCCAGAACCTAGGCGACTTATCAGAAGAAGAACGGTTCGTGGATCGAGTCTGTAAAACCCATGAAAATGGTTGGACAACCGGCTCGACTGGATGGAAATACAAATACTCCCGCGAAGAAGCAATGAAACTTGTTCTTCGAAGCCAAGGAACAGCGCTTAGTGCCCGAATGTTAGTAAACAAAGACCTCCAGATTCCAGGAAAATATTTCTCCATAGTGAGATGTTTCAGACCAGATCAAGTCGACCGCACACACCTAACAGAATTCAATCAAGTAGAAGGCATCGTTGTAGGTCCAAACCTTTCACTCAGAGATCTCCTGGGAGTACTAGAGCGATTCGCGAAGGAGATTGCAGGTGCAGATAAAGTCAGATTCAAACCTGACTACTTCCCGTTCACCGAACCTAGCGTTGAACTCCAAGCATACAAAGAAGGTTTTGGCTGGTTAGAGTTCGGAGGATCAGGCATTTTCAGACCCGAACTAACCCTTCCGCTCGGCATCAAAGTTCCAGTGATCGCGTGGGGAATAGGGGTGGATAGACTCTTCATGATGCGATCCGGGATCGACGACATCAGATTACTCTTCGCTCAGGACTTAGATTGGATCAGAAAACAGAGGGTGATCTAACTTCGTAGCAATAACCGTCACGATGGGTGACCTCGAACAACTCGCTGGATTCAAGCTACCCAGAAACAATGACGAACTAAATGAGCTACTATACTTTGTAAAATGCGAACTCTCCGGGCCAAGCCGGACTGAACAGATTGATGAAAAAACTGAACTCCAACTTGAAAACGTCGATACCAACCGACCCGACACATGGAGTGTTGAGGGAATTGCTCGGGCACTAAGAGGAATCCGTGGTATCGAAACGGGGATCAAAAAATATTCACTCTCAAAGAACCCTGCGGTGGACATATTCGTAGATCACGGACTCCTACCAATAAGACCCTACATTTCATGTGTGATCGCGAAAAAAACCAAATTGACAGATGATATAATCCGGGGCATAATTCATCTTCAGGAAAAACTTGACCAAAGCTACGGCAGGCGTCGAAAACGATCATCAATCGGGTTCTACGACTTTGATTTAATCCGATCCCCACTAACTTACCGCCTAGCCGAGCCAGACGCGATCAAATTCGTTCCATTGGATGGAGACAGACCCTTGTCACTTCGAGAAATCCTCGAAAGCCACCCGAAGGGCCTGGAGTATGGCTACATCTTAAATTCATACAAAAGAATGCCCATACTTCTCGATGCTGATCGAAAGGTCCTTTCCTTCCCACCGATCATAAACTCCAATGATCTAGGAAAAATCACCCCAGAAACAAGAAACATTCTGGTTGAAGTCACTGGAACGACACAGGAAACAGTCCAGAACACGTTAACCATCCTCACCACTGTCCTCGCCGACCGAGACGCCAAACTCTACCCCGCACGAATCCACTACAAATATAGGAAATCATCCGTAATTCAAACACCCGATCTTCGTGAGCGGACAACACAAATCGCACTTGAAGATGTGAATAGATTGATGGGCGTCACCCTGAAACCCAAAGAAATCGTAAAGCTACTCCGCCGAGCCAGATATGACGCCAACGAGCCCTCTGCAAACAAGATGAAAGTAAAGATCCCATGCTACCGATTGGACATACTACATCCAGTAGACATCATTGAAGATATCGCCATAGCATATGGGCTCAACAATCTTAAGCCACGATGGCCTACCGACATAACCGCCGGTGGACTCAGTTCAATCCAAGAATATGCCGACAAAATCAGATCATTGATGATCGGCCTCGGATTCCAAGAAATAATGACGTTCCAGATGACAAACCCAGATAAGCAATTCACCAAAATGAACCAACACACCAGCACACCCGACTCTGTTGAAGTTATGAATCCTAAAATCACAACTATGACTTGCCTTCGATCGTGGCTCCTTCCAAGCCTACTTGAATTCCTTGGGAACAACACGCATGTCGAATACCCGCAGAAGATATTCGAGGTCGGGACCTGTACGGTTCCACAGCCAATGATGCCAAATCGAACGGAAGACAATCTGAAACTCGCCTGCGTTTCAACTCACGCCCACGCTAACTTCACAGAGATGAAGTCGAACCTTCAACCGTTAATGACAAACCTCGACCTCAAATTCTCCCTCCAGCCTGCAATCAATCATTCCTTCCTAGAAGGCCGAGTGGGCAGCATCCTTATCGGCGGAAAGGATGTTGGAATAATAGGGGAGATCCACCCGCAGATACTCCAAAACTGGAAACTTGAGGACCCGGTGGCAGCATTTGAAGTAGATTTGGAACAGCTCTTCAATCAATACCATGTCCACTCCCACACAACTCGAGAGACGCCAGAGCCGCCCACCTCCGAGAGAACCAACTGAGCAGGGCGTTGCCCTTCCATGAAGTTTGCGTGTTAGTGTCGTGGGCGATAACGGTTGAATCAGCAACCCTAATAGGTTCATGGTTCACCCGTGCGGCGAATCCGCTCCAGCGAAAGTGGGATAGCGTGAAACATCCTAAGAAAATCTATAGTTCGTGATCGCATTTGGATACTGAAACCCGCTTCAAATTAGCAACTCAAGAAGCTGAAGAAATCATAACGAAAGAAGAGCTAAAGACACTCCTCGAAACGAACCAGCGACCGAAAGCCTACTGGGGCTTTGAAGCAAGTGGCTTAATGCACATCGGCATGGGATTAGTTTGTGGCAAAAAGATCAAAGACATGATTCAAGCCGGATTCGACTTCACCATCTTCCTCGCAGACTGGCACTCATGGATTAACAATAAACTAGGCGGGCACATGGACGACATCCACCTCTGCGGAGAATACTTCAAACAGTGCTTCACTGCGATTGGCATAGACCCGACTCAGGCAACGTACACGTGGGCATCTGAGTTGACGGCCCGGCAAGAATACTGGGAACGCGTCATTCGCGTAGCAAAAGCAGTTAACATAAATCGAATCTGGCGCGCTCTTCCAATAATGGGAAGAGAACTAGACAGCAAAGACATCGAAGCCGCTTCCACTTTCTATCCGTGTATGCAAGTTGCAGACATCTTCGAACTACAAGCTGACGTAGCATGTGCCGGAATGGATCAAAGGAAGGCACACGCGTTAGCCCGCGACGTAGCAGACAAACTTGGATGGCGCAAACCGACCAGTCTCCACACCCACCTCATAATTGGTTTAGCCGGAGCGAAAAAAATGGATTCGGCAAAATATGACGAAAACACGCAACTAAACACCCAAATCTCCTTTAAAATGTCAAAAAGCATGCCCGAAGGCAGCATCCTCATCCACGACGACCCAGAAGCAATTAGAAACAAAATTCGAAGCGCATACTGCCTTCCCAAGGACATTGAGAATAACAGCATTATCGACATGGCTCACTACATCTCCTTCCCATGGAAACAGACGATTAAGATCGAAAGACCCGAAAAGTACGGTGGCTCGAAATCATACGATACCTTCGAAACGTTAGAAATTGATTATCGTGAGGGAAGAATCCACCCTGCGGACCTCAAAAACGCCGTGGCGACAAGCCTGATCGACATTTTAGAACCTGTGAGAAACGAATTTGAAAAGAACCCTGAACTCCTACACAAAATGCGGCAACTTAGACTTACAAGGTAACCATAGACTATGCGTGCCCCGGCAAACGTCCGACTGGAGCGTTTGGAAAAGATCCTTGAACAATTATCAAACGAATCTCAAAAAGGCAACCCGATCATCGTTGAAGGTTCTAAAGACAAGAATGCCCTTCGTGCGATTGGAATAACAGGCAGTATACTGTGCCTGCAGAGCAGCAGACTGAACCCATTAGAATTCGTAGAAGAGCTAGGAGATCTACGGCATGCGATAGTGCTCACTGACTTCGACAGACAAGGAGTCTCACTAGCTCATAGATTAAGTCGCACGCTGAACTCACGTGGATCCTTGGGCAACATCATCATCTGGCGCAGCCTCCGCGAATTAACCCGATCAAACCTTCGCAGTGTTGAGGAATTACCAGGATACCGTGATAAACTTCGACTCGAGGTGGAACACCCAAACGACGCATTTCCGCACAAGTTCCCGCCGCGTGATCACCCCAGAAAGGTTCGACGATAAATTCATGCCACAGTTGTACACAGCGTTTATATGGACAACGGATGATGGTACGATTAGATTGCTCATGTCCTATAGTTTCGTAGCAAACGTTAACGTGAGCATGACAGGAGGGTTATCCCTAATTGGGGACAAATTCACAATATTCAACCACGAAATATATGATAGTTGCCCGATTCGATGTGGAGGGCGTAGTCGAAAAACCTGACGTGATAGGCGCAATCTTCGGCCAAACCGAAGGCCTATTCGGACCGGATTTAGATCTTCGCGAACTACAAAAATCAGGCAGAATTGGACGCATCGAAATTCAGCTAGAGTCAAGACAGGACAGGACAACCGGAGCCATAACTATACCTTCAAGCCTAGACAAAACATCAACCGCGATCATAGCAGCAGCAATACAAAGCGTAGACCGAATAGGTCCATGCCTTGCTAAAGTAACACTTGAAAAGGTTGCCGATATCAGAGAAGATAAACGAAAACTGATCTTAGACAAAGCCAAAGACATCCTTCGAACCTGGGTTGTTGAAGTCTCTCCTAGCACAGATGAGATGGTCAAAGAGGTATCCGGAGTAATACGCGGATCTGACGTCGTGGAGTATGGTCCCGATCATCTGCCTTCCGGACCTGAGGTATCCTCAAGTCCGTCAATAATCCTCGTGGAAGGCCGAGCGGACATCGTACTGCTCCTTCGTTGCGGCATCAAAAATGCCGTAGCAATAGAAGGAACCAGGATCCCGCACACAATTATCGAACTATGCAAGACAAAAGAAACAACAGCATTCTTGGACGGAGATAGAGGTGGAGATCTAATTCTCAAAGAGCTAATGCAAGTAGCGCCGGTTGATTACGTTGCCCGAGCACCACTCGGGAAAGAGGTTGAGGAGCTAACCCCGAAAGAAATAATGAAATGCCTACGCGAAAAAGTGCCAGTAGAAGCTCGAACACCACCCGTAGGTCAAACCTTCCGTCGACCTGAACCTGCCCCAGTGCAACGACCACCACCAGTACAGTTACCCCCAAACATAGTCGCGAAAGCACGAGAACTTCGAGGATCTCTCGAAGGCGCCCTTCTTGACCAACCCTTGAATG
>Ga0209517_10008490_pt1 | contig 12006 bp, 13 predicted proteins | sample PeaSoiMetSII2010_FD_187695 | JGI IMG/M metagenome (GOLD analysis project Ga0209517, IMG submission 187695) | Peat soil microbial communities from Weissenstadt, Germany - SII-2010 (SPAdes) (version 2) | ecosystem: Environmental > Terrestrial > Soil > Wetlands > Peat | place: Germany...
CCTAGGAAGGGCGGGGCTTTAGCCCCGCCATGGAAAAACCGCTTATCATCGGGGCTTTAGCCCCTGAGGCCACGTGGCTTCAGGGCCTAAAGGCCCAATCCATCACGCTCGCGAAGACGGCGGGGCTGAAGCCCCGCCCTTCCACAGCACCCCGTTATGACGGCCATTTCCGTCATTAAGTACTAGCGCGCCGCCTGGCAGGCAAGAGTGCCTGCGCCACTTCTTCCGGATTCTAAGCGAGTCTATTGGGCTGGCTTTGCGTCGGCCGGGGTCACGGCCGGCTCCACGGGGGGAAGCAGCAGCTTCTGATGGATGGCGTAAAGCACCAACTCGAGCCGGTCCGAAACTCCAACTTTGTCGTAGATCGATCTCAGGTGGTTCTTCACGGTCTGTTCGGTGATGTTCAGATGCCCGGCAATCTCGCGGTTGCGCCATCCTTGCATGAGGTAGCTGATGATGGTCTTCTCGCGCTGTGTAAGGGTGTCGACAGGCCGCAAGGGTTGTGCCGCGGTAGCCTCCACGAACTTCGCCATGGTGGCCACCTGCTTGTGCGGCAACCAAACCTCGTCGTCGAATACAACTCTGCGCGCACACCTGACGAACAGCGAGGGTTCAACCGACTTCAGAATGATGCCCGCGGCGCCCAGTTGGACGTACCGAATGCCCTGCTCTTCGGTTGGTACGGTGGAGAAGGTGACCACAATCTTGCACTTTGGAACATCGCGGCGAAGCTCTGAAAACAGATTGCCGCCTGCTTCCGTCACGATCTCCGATTGAACAAAGAGCAAGTGTGGGCGTAGGGATTTGGTCAGTTCGAGGACTTGCGATGGGGTGTGGGCTTGCGCGACGACGCGCACGTCATCCTCGACCGCAAAGAGTTCTTTCAACCCAAACCTGAAGATGCCTTCGCGGTCGGCTATGAGAACTCGGATCTTCTTCTTCGCGCTGTTGCGCACGCTCATCCGGAATCACGTCCCAGCGCCACTGGTTCGTCCGTCCCACCAGCCTGTCCCGATTGGCCGGCGCCCGGGTCGTAGGTTGATTCTTGGAAGTCTGCTTTCATTGAACGGCGCCGTGCCTGAAGGCTGAAACAGGCTGGAATCCGGCACCCTCGGTACAAACGGCGTTAAACTGCTTAGGTGCGAGCGGGCCGGAATTCGTACTCATCAATGGTCGCCCCCATTCCCCTCGCTTCACCAGAGCAGTTCCAGCGGATAACCCGGCCGTTACAGAGCAATTCGACAGGGACGGGAGTCATGTTCGCAGGCAGGTGCACTCTCATCGTCACTGTGGTTTTGCAGGGAGGACGAACCGGGATTATGGTGAACAACCCATTCCCGCTGATATTTCCGGTCGTTCCCTCTACGCGGCGAGTGCGGCCCCCGCGACTCTTCCAGTGCACCTCTACCGGCAACACAACAGGAATTCGTATCCCGGAGCGCTGATTGTCCTTCATAGAATCTCCTGGAACAGCACCGATACTCACCAAAGGTTAGCTCGTTTCTTTCACCGTGGCAAGAGGAAAGTCCCGAAAATTCTCAAAGACTGGGGACATACTTACCTTGCCAAGACTAAGTGACATATTGCCTAAATCGCCCACCGCTGCTACCCTTCCTGCGTCACCTAAGGGTATCGGCGGGACCGGCAATGAAAAGGAGAAAAAAATGAAACTCGGTGAAGTTGCAGCGCGGCTTCAATGCCGACTTGATGGCCCTGAAGAACTCGAAATCGCGGGCGTGGCGGGAATGGACGAAGCCGGACCCGGAGAGTTGACCTTTCTTGCTAATCCCAAGTACCTCCGCAAGCTCACAACCACGCGGGCGGCAGCCATCATTGCCAATCCGGGCGAGGACCTGGGGGGACGGCCGGCCCTGCGCTCGGAGAATCCCTACCTTGCTTTTGCCAAGGCGCTTGAGCTTTTCCACGCTCCTTACCGCCCTTCCGCGGGCATTCACCCCACGGCCGTCATCGCCCCTGACGTCAAACTTGGGCGGAATCCCTCCCTTGGGCCCTACGTGGTGATCGAAGAAGGCGTGGAGATTGGCGATGATTGCGTGCTCAAGAGCCATGTGGTGGTTTATCACGGGGCCAGGATCGGGCATCGCTTCTTCGCTCATTCCCACGCCGTGGTGCGTGAATTCGTGCGCATTGGCGACGACGTGACGTTGCAGAATGGCGCGGCCATCGGGACTGATGGCTACGGCTTCGCCCGCCAGGACGACGGCTCGTATTACAAGATCATGCAGACGGGGACCGCCGTGATCGAAGACGGCGTCGAGATTCAAGCCTACGCGTGTATTGACCGGGCGGCGGTGGGAGAGACGCGCATCCATCGCGGCGCCAAAATCGACAACCTCGTGCAAGTGGGCCACAGCTGCGAGGTGGGCGAGAATTCACTTCTCTGCGGACAAGTGGGCCTCGCGGGCACGAGTAAAGTGGGGCGGAACGTTATCCTCACCGGCCAGGTTGGAGTGGCGGGTCACGTGACGATCGGCGATGGCGTGATCGTCTCCGCCCAGTCCGGCATTCACAGCGACGTCGAGCCGGGCCGTGTCATGTCCGGCTCTCCCGCAATTGACCATGCCCAATGGATGAAATGCGTCGCGGCCTTCGCGCGCCTTCCCCAGATGTTCGCGACCTATCGCAAAGTTCGAGAGTCGTTGGAGAAAAAAACTTCTGACCCGTCGACGACAAAACACACATTCTGAATGATGGTGGCCTATGAGAAGCTTCGAACTAGGGAAGCGCCGCAACATCGCACTGCGCCGTTCCGTACTCAAGCGCGCCCGATCTTCTGACTCCAAACCTAAATCTTGGTTGACAAATCGTCTTTGGCTATTCACCATTCTTATTTGAGCCCTGGGTCTTCTTTCGACGATCGTCGAGGAGGTTACTTGATGAAGCTTACAGCAATTATCGAAGCAGAAGGAGATGGTTATGTGTCGCTTTGTCCGGAGCTGGATATCGCGAGCCAAGGCGACAGCGTTAAGCAGGCCCGGGACAATCTTCGCGAAGCCCTGGAGCTATTTTTCGAGAGCGCGTCTCCGGCGGAGATCAAGCAGCGACTGCGTGGCGAAGTCTACGTGACCCAGGTGGAGGTGGCCGCTGGGTAAGCTGCGCGTCCTCTCAGGCGAAGAGGTTTGCGCGATTGTGGAAAGGTATGGCTTCGTCCAGGTTCGGAGACGCGGAAGCCACATCGTAATGCAAAAGATCGTGCCTGGCGGGACGATAACTGTTCCCGTCCCGGACCACAAGGAACTCCGGATCGGCACGCTGCAAGCCATTATCCGACAATGCGGCGTCCCTCGAAGCGAATTCGAGTCTTAATCCGGCGGCCCGCCTTTGGTGTAAAGGAGCCGCTCTTTCCCACATTCGTGCTTTCCTGATTCAGAAGGGCCTCATACTGTCTGACAAGAAGCAAACGGACGCATTCGCCCGCCGCAACGCGTCACTGCTGTGGCGTAGGTCCCGCCGGAGGACTGACGCCGGTTCCCGTCAGCGAAATCGTCTGCGGACTATTGGCGGCGCTGTCCGCAATCGAGACGCGGGCGCTGCGGGCCCCCGCCGCTTTAGGAGTGAAAGTCAGGGTAATCTGGCAGGCTGTATTCGCCGCCAGTGAGTTGCCGCAATCCTGGTTCAAGCTGAAGTCGTCGCTGTTGTCGCCGGTGACCGAGATACTTGAAATGTTCAAGGCCTGAGGAGCAATCAATCCCAGGGTGACCGGCGGCGAGGATGTTCCCACCGCCTGGTTCGAAAACGCCAGGCTCGACGTAATCAGCCACACGGCGACCGGACCGACCGACCCATCCAGTCTGAGGTTTTGAGGACTGTCCGGCGCGTTGTCGGTCAACGTCAGCGTTCCCTTTCGATTTCCCTGTTCCTTGGGCGTGAAGGTGATATTGATCGTGCAACTCGCGGATGCGCCGAGCGAGCCGCCGCAATCGTTGGTTTGCGCAAAGTCGCCGCTGGTGGCAATGGTGAGATTATTCAGAGCGCCGTTGCCGGAATTGCTCAATGTGACGGATTTGGCGGCGGTGGTGGTCGATACCGAATCGGCGGAAAAGTTCAGCTTGCCGGGCGAGAGCCTGACCAGCGGGCCAACACCCGTGCCGCTCAAGGTCACGGATTGCGGGCTGTTCGTCGTGTACTCGCTGAAAGTAAGTGCGCCGTTGACCGGCCCTGAGGAGCCGGGCCGGAAGCTGACCTGCACCGTGCAACTCCCCTTGGGAGGAACGGAAGGAAGACAGTTGTTGCTCTGCTTCCAGCCGGTAGAGATATTCAGGCTGGTGATGCTTAGAGCGAGGGCGCCGGTGTTCGTAAAGGTCACGGTCTGCGGCGCGCTGGCGTTACCTATCGATTGGTCGCCAAAATTCAGGTTTGAAGGCGATACTTCAGGCGCGGTGAGGAGGCCTCTCCCGTTCAGTTTGAACACAAAAGGCGGGCTGGCGGCGTTGCTGGTGACCGTGATCGTGCCGGTGAGCGGCCCCGTGGTCGTCGGATCGAACGTTACCTGGACCGTACAGTGTCCACCCACCGGCACCGCGGGCCGGCAGTCGTCCGTCTCACCGAAGTTCGCAGTGGCTTGAATGTTGGTAATGACAAGAACGGTAATGCCGGTATTCTGAAGATGTATAGCTTGGGGTGCGCTGCGGGTTCCCACCTGCTGATCGCCAAAAGTGAAAGTGTTTGCGTCGTCCGGGGCGGCCGGAGCGGGCGGAGTTTGCGGAAAAGCTTTGCCGGCGCCAAAACCTAGAACAGCAAAGAAAAGAAAAACCACCGCGGCGCGCCCTCCTTTGACAATATCGCAGACGCCGGTACCCTTGCGCTTCGAGCCCATAATCACCTCGTGCCCTGATGTGAGGAATGTCTTCCTGAGGATTACTCACATCTGGGCCGATGTCAAGGTGAGCGAGCGTCTCCAATCCTTTGATAACCGCCCCGCCGTAGGGGGACGGCTTGCCGTCCCCACATGTCTGCCGGCCCCGACGAGGGTAGGGCAAGCCCTACCCCTACACTCCGCTTAAATCAAGGCCAATATTAAGGTGAAGGCAGCGCATGCCTCGTCACGCTTCCTCCGGCCATTCGTCTTTCTCAAGGCCCGTCAGGATGGCCTGACGAACCCGCTCGATGACCATTTCACGATCTTCGACGGTCAAGCCCTCGGTGGAGACGCTGTCGTGGAATGTGATGCGGACGCTTCCCGGCCGCATCACGAACTTGCCTTTGGGCATGATCTTGTTGCTGCCGGAAACTGAGACGGGAACGATCGGCGCGCCGGCTTTGAGCGCCATGACGAAGACGCCCTTCTTAAATGGCTGCAGCCTGCCGTCGGGACTGCGAGTGCCCTCCGGGTAGACCAGGAAGGAATTCCCCGCCTTCATCGCGATTACTCCCCTTTCAACTGCGTCGAGCGCCTGCTCCCGGTTCTTCCTGTCCACGCGAATGAAGCCGACTTGGGTCATTCCGTTGCCGATAACCGGAACCCGGAAGAACTCCTTCTTTACCAGCACCAGCACCTTCGGTAAGATCGATATCAAGGCGGGAGGGTCACAGTTGCTTTGGTGATTGGCCATGAAGACCACAGGCCGACCGCGCGGAATGCGCTCGCGTCCCTGGAGTTCCAACCGTACGCCCGCCAGCCAGAGAGCCAAGCGCGCCCCCAAAACTCCCGTTCTGTAAATTGGACCGCTGTTGCCGCTCAGCAGGCCGTAAATCAGCACCGGCGGCCCGAAGATCAAAACGTAGGCGAAAGTAATGATGGTGACGAGAAAGGCGCGAATCATTGAAAATATGAACTAGTCCTTAGCTGAGTTAGTAAGCGAACTTATTTGTCGGAGGTGGAAGGGCGGGGCCTTAGTCCCGCCGCTAATGTCGCGAGGTAATCACGAGGCATTAGCCCCTGAAGCGGCTTGGCTTCAGGGCCTAAAGGCCCTTCCAACCCTGCGCCCACAGACGGCGGGGCTAAAGCCCCGCCCTTCCGAGTGCCACTTGAAATTGCGCTCATTAAATCAACCAAGCAATCGAGAAGTGTATAGTGAATAGTGAATTACATAATCCGTAAATAGCCGCTCACCATTTACTATTCACAATTCGCTATTCACCATTTGTTTTCCCTCGCAGCCAACCTTCCCGGATTCGGAGCTGGTCAGGCGAAGGATTCGAGATTTCCTTCAGGCGGAAAGTTGTTCCGGCAGTGGACTCCAGGCGATACGTCACTTCCCGGGCGGCCCCGTCACGCAGCGCCTCGAACTTGATCTCATCTCCCGGCTTGAGGTGGGAAACCATGTCGGCGGGCGATTCGTGCAACGGCTGGCCATTCATTTTCTGGAGGACGTCACCCTGTTCGAGCCCCGCCTGCGCCGCGGCGCTCGGTCGTTCCACGTAATCCACTCGGACCTCTCCGGCCGAATTCACACTGGCCGCGAAGCCCAGGCGGGCCGCGCCGGGACCTTGGCTTTCGAGCTCCAGGCCGGCGTAGCCCAAGTAAGTTGAGTAATCCAGTTCGCTCGTGCCCCTGACGTAGTCTGCGAAAAACGCTTCCAGACCCGAAAAGCCCGGAGCAACCTGCGCCATCACGCGCTCGAGGTCCGAGTCGGTGTAGTAGCGTCCGCGGCGGGCGAATTCTTCGTTCAAGCGGCGCATCACATCATCGAGGCCGGCGGCGTTGCCGGTGGCGTGAAGGATCCCGAGGTCGAGCAGGAATCCCAGCAATTCACCCTTGTTGTAGTAGGAGATGCTGCGCTCGGGCCGGAAGTAATCGTTGTATTTCTCGAACCAGGCCTCGAGACCGGACTCCTCGACGCTTTGAAAGAAACGGGCGGGCCTGGATTGGAGGACGGAAATCTGCTCCGCCACGTGCGCGTAAAAGGTCTTGCGCGAGATCAATCCCGCTCGCAGCAAGGCGAGTTCGCCATAAGTGCTGGTCAGGCCTTCCGAAAACCACAGGTCGCGCGTGTCGTTGTCGTGCACGTAGTCAATCGGCTCGAGCAGCTGAGGCCGGATGCGTTTGACGTTCCAGAGATGAAAGAATTCGTGCGCCGAGACGCTCTCCACGCCTTCCCAGTGATCGTGGACTTCCCTCGCCCGCACCGTGATCGCAGTCCCGTTGCGGTGCTCCATGCCGCCGCCGCCCGGAGCGCTGTCCGGAAAGTGAAAGATAAACGTGTAGCGGGAAAACGGCACGTCGCGCATCAGGGCGGTTTCGGTGGCCGTAATTTTCTCGAGCGATCCCAGCAGGCGTTCGCGAGAATAATCCTTGGGGTCCGCGTGCACGATGACGCGATAAGTGGCGCCCCCTTGGTTATAACTGTATTCCTGGAACTGCCCGGCTTCCACCGGGCTGTCGACCAGCAAGTCGTAATTCGGCGCGGAGAACCCGTTGGCATCCTCTTCCAGCAAGCTTGCCGCCTTCCATCCCTCAGGCAGCAGCAGCTTGACGTGCAGGGCTCGTTCGCGCTCGGTGGGCAAATAGAACAGCATGCCGGCAAAATTCAGAAAAGCGTGCGTGTCATCCAGGTCGCTTGAAAACGGCGTCGGCCCTGACACATAAACGCTGTAATGGAGTGTCAGCATCGAGCATGGTTGGGGCCCCGACTTCCAGGTGTCGAGGTCAACTCGCGTTAGTTTTTCCTTTCGTCCGTCGCATTTCGCACTCACGTCACTGACGCTGCGCGCGAAGTCGCGAATCTGGTAGAGATTGTTCCAGGCCGGAAGCTGGAATTCAGTGCCCGGCGAGGCCCGAGCGACCGCCATCTCAACTTCCGCCTGATGCGAGGCGGGGGTACGCAAATCGAGTTGGTACTGAATCGATTCCGCCGCGCCAAAGGCAGAAGCCGCGAGCAGCAGTAGCGCAACAAGGCCCGCGAGAATCCGGGGATTGACGATTGACGATGGCCGATTGATCATTGCTGAGGTTTCCGGCACGCGGCTGCTCCGCCCAAAAAAGTCTTGCCCTACGCCGCTGGGCTTTCTAATATAGCATTTTGGGGGTCAGGGACAAGCCAACATGCTACGCAAGGCGGACATGCACTGTCATAGCCTTCACTCGGGGCGGGTCAAGCACCTCCGCTTCCTGCGCGCCAGGGATTGCTATTCCCGGCCGCTGGATGTCTATGCGAAGGCCAAGCGGCGCGGTATGGACTTCGTCACCATCACCGACCACGATTCCATCGACGGGTGCCTGGAAGTGCTCGACCGCCTGGGCGAACTCGAGGACTTCATCACGGGAGAGGAAGTCAGCGCCACCTTTCCGGAGTTCAACCACACCGTGCACATTGGGGTGTACGGGCTGAACGAAGCGCAGCACCGTGAAATCCAGCGTTTGCGCTCGGACGCCGAAGAACTCGTTCCCTATCTCCGCCAGCAGAATCTCCTGTTTGACCTGAACCACTTCTACCACGATTTTGGGGACCCTGCGCGTGTGCAGCGCTTCACCGAGCGGATGTCAGGGCTGTTTGACGTATTCGAGGTTCGAAACGGCACCCAGGAACGCGACCACAACAACTTAATTGCCAGTCTGGTCGAAGCTCTCCGTGAGGGCGGGCGCGCAGTTGGGATCATCGGCGGCAGCGACTCGCACACACTGCGCCGCCTGGGACGGACCTATACGGTTTGCCCCGCCGCCGATCGGGAGGAGTTTATCGAAGCCATCCGCAGCGGCCGCAGCCAGGTCTGCGGCGCACACTCCAACCACCTTTCGCTGGCAGCCGACATTTACGGCGTGGTGCTGCGCTACTATCCCGCCGTCTTCGGGATCAGGAACGGTGAACTGCCTGCGGGCATCCGTCTGCGCAATATCTTCCTCAGTATCCTGGCCGCGCCTTTCCTCTTCGTTCCCTATGTCACCGCCGCGCGTCACAGCTCCATCGAGCACGCCCGCGTCAACCAGTTTGCACGCCTTCTTAGCGCTCACAACCCGCACTGGGCCGGTCGTTCCTGCGAGGGCGGGAATCCGATAGAACCCTTCACGGCTCGGTGAGCGGAGCAGCGGCCTGAGTTTGGCAATCTTGCCGTTGCAAAACGTACAGGAAGGCTGTACAATAGCTTTGGAGGTGTGCGTTGGCAGTCGAGACCACTTACACGAGCCTCAGGCAGAGGCTTGCCTCAGTTCTTGATCAGGTGTCGGATGACCGGGAAGTTGTCATTGTGCGGAGGAGGAACTCCAAAGACGTTGCACTCGTTCCCGCTGACGAACTTGCTGGCCTCATAGAAACGGCCCATTTGCTTCGGTCCCCCAAGAACGCTCAACGCCTGGTGGCCGCCTTGCGACGGGCCGAGCGCGGCGCGGGCAAGCCTGAATCCGTGGACGATCTGCGCCGGGAGATGGGACTTGGCCCCACCCGCTGAGCGCGAGGCGGTGTTCCACCCCCAGTTCCGCGAGGACCTGCGCTACTGGGTCGAGACGGACCGCCGAGTGGCACTCCACATTCTGGAGCTTGCGGAAGCAGTGCTCCGCGATCCGTTTGCCGGTATCGGAAAGCCCGAGCCGCTCAAATATATGTTGGCCGGTTGTTGGTCGCGAAGAATCACACAGGAACACCGGCTGGTCTATAGGATCACCGGACTGCGCATCGACTTCCTGCAGGCGCGATACCACTACTAACGTGTCGGCGCACTCCATGAGGCTTCAAGCCTCCACCACCCACCCAATTCCGATTCCTGCAACAGTTCTCAACCGATCGATCAGTTGCCCGGCGTGATGCTGGATGTGACGAATGTTGTAGAGTTGCAGTTCCAGTTTGTTGAATGGAAGCCAGTAAAAACCCGAGGGCGCGTTGAAATCCAGCCCCGGCACCTTAGCGCCGATTTCCTGCCAGCAAATCTCGAGGTATTCGAGAATCTCCTCTTTGCTATAGGGCGTGCCAATCTTGGGCTCTTCGTGAGGCGGCCAGGGCAAGCGGCCCAGCCACTGGTAGTTCTCGCGATGCTTTGTCCATGGGGTGAAAGCCTCGTGGGAATCTTGCAGATACATGTGGGTGCAATAAAGCACGTGGTAAGCGATGTGCCAGAACTTGTTTGGGTACTCGGGAGCAAGCCAGAGCGATTCCGGACACTTGGTGATTGCTTCCTTGAGCATCGCCATCGCAGCGCGATATTGTTTCGAGAGTATTTCGTGCACATTCGGTTCAGCCATGACGATTCTCCTGAAGGAATTTGCACAGTAGGGGCGGCTCGCGAGCCGCCCCTACCTCGCTGTGGTGAATCTTACGCCGCGCCCCGCGGACGGAAAAAGCAGCGGTAGACGAGCATGCCGGCGGCCATCGTCAGCAATCCTAACCCGGACTCCGTGGGGCGCAGCGCCATCGTGTAGCAGAGCATCCAAACGCTTGCGCCGGCAAAAACCGCGGGTACGAGCGGATATGCCCAGTTTGCAGCCCCAAGCCGTTTCCATCCTGCCCGCTTGCGCAGGCGCACCATGCCCAACACCGCCAGGGCCGCAAATAAGACCAATGCGAAGCCGATGTAATAGACCAGGCTTTCGAAGGTTCCGGTGAGGATCATGGCAGCGGCCGCGAACGACTGCCACAGAATAGCCTGAACGGGCGTTCCCCAGCGAGGATTGACGCGCGCCGCCCCGGCAAAGAAGCAGCCATCCTGAGCCATGGCGTAATAGACGCGCGGCCCCACGATGGTCATGGCGCTCACCGTGGAAAGCAGCCCAACCGACATCACGGCACTGAAGATGTCACCGCCCTTGCCTTTGAACAGCGCGGTCGCTGCCGCAGCGCCAATGCGCTCGATGCCCTTCATGGCTTCGAGAGGCATGGCATAGATGAACGCCACGTTCAAGGCAAGATAGAATGCCGCCACAATCAAAGTGCCTGCCACCAGGGAAGCCGGCAGGGATCGCTCCGGCGACTTCATCTCCTCCGCCACGTACGTTGCGGCGTTCCAGCCGCTGTAAGCGAACATCACGAAGATGAGCGAAACCGCGAATTGCGCGCCCAAGGTGTGATGTGAGGTCCGGACCGCATCCGTCGAAAAGTGGGCGGCGCTTCCCTTCCCCACCAGGAAGGCCAGCGCCAGGAAAGCGCCCAGGATTCCGATCTTCAATCCGGTAAGAACATTCTGGACTTTGGCGGCAAAACGCACACCGAGAGTATTGACAACCGCAAAGACGGCGACCACTCCAACCGCCAGGAGGTTTCCGGCTCCCGTGTGAATCCACTTCGAAGAGAACGCCAATCCCGTTGGGGAGCTCGGCGAAAGCGCGGGATAGAAATGCGCCAGATACTCGGAAAACAACAGCGCCGCGGCGGCAATGGGCGCGGCAAAACCTGCGAAGAATGAAATCCAGCCGCTCAGAAATCCCCAGGCCGGCCCCCATGCCTCCCGCACGTAAACGTACTCCCCTCCCGATCGGGGGAGATTGATGGCCAACTCGGAATAACAAAGACAGCCCGCCAAGGCGACTAGAGCGCCCGCGAGCCAGATGCCGAGTACCAGATAAGGCTTGCCGAGATCGCCGGCCAGAAACCCCGTGATGCCGAAGATTCCCGCCCCAATCATGTTCGCCACCACAATGGCGGTGCCGTTGGTGACAGTCAGTTCGCGGCGGAGAGGCGAGTCGACAGTCGAGAGTCGAGTGTCAAGAGTTCGCGTGGCGTTGGAAAGTTGTTTCATCGTTCGGCGCGCCTGGAGTCCACGATTAAGTCAGCCCTCTCCCTTGGGATCTGTGCGGAAACAACCCGACTCTGTCATTCCGAGCCCTTCGCTGTCATCCTGAGTCCTTCGCTGTCATCCTGAGTCCTTCGCTGTCATCCTGAGCCCTTCGCTGTCATCCTGAGCCCTTCGCTTGTCATTCTGAGCGGAGCGAAGAATCTCGCTCTGCCGCTCAGCGTAAACTCCGCGAGGAATCTCGCTCTGAATGTTTTCAAGCCAGTACCTGCTGACAAAAGTCCGCGTCATATTGCGGAATCCTAGGAAGGGCGGGGCTTTAGCCCCGCCATGGAAAAACCGCTTATCATCGGGGCTTTAGCCCCTGAGGCCACGTGGCTTCAGGGCCTA
>Ga0209517_10008493_pt1 | contig 12002 bp, 5 predicted proteins | sample PeaSoiMetSII2010_FD_187695 | JGI IMG/M metagenome (GOLD analysis project Ga0209517, IMG submission 187695) | Peat soil microbial communities from Weissenstadt, Germany - SII-2010 (SPAdes) (version 2) | ecosystem: Environmental > Terrestrial > Soil > Wetlands > Peat | place: Germany: Weissenstadt...
CAAGCACGAGCGGACGGCCGGAGAAGACGAGCAGAACTACCGGCTTGCCGGCGGCGGTTACTTCTTCGAGAAGCTGCTCCTGGTTGCCGGGCAAATCGAGGTGCGCGCGCGACCCTGCTTCGCCGCTCATGCCGTTCGATTCGCCCAGCGCGAGGATGACCACATCGGCGTCGCTGGTAGCTTTGACAGCTTCAGCGAATCCGGCCGTGGATGTGTCTTCGATCTCGGTTCCCTTGGCGTAGAGCAGGGTGCCGCCGGTCTTCCGGGCGCGCTCCTCCAGCGCCTGGCGAAGGGTGATGATGTCGGGATCTCTGCCCGCGCCGCCCCATGCGCCCACCATCTCCGCGGCTTCGTCGGCCAGCGGCCCAATGAGAGCCACCTTCTTGCGCGCGGGCGAGAGCGGCAGCAGCGGTGCGCCGTCAGCGAGGTTGTCGTTCTTGAGCAGCACAAACGACTCTTCCGCCGCCTGACGAACCAGCGGGCGGTGCGCGGCAACGGCGGCCGTGACCTCCGCTCCTTCGGCGTAAGGATGCTCAAGCAGCCCGGTCGCGAACTTGACGCGCAGGACGCGCCGCACGGCCTCATCGACTACCGCCATGGGAACCTGGCCGGAGCGGATGAGTTTAGGCAGTTGCGTGTCGTAGAAATGCGACATCATGTCCACTTCGACGCCGGCAGTGATGGCCTTGCGTGTGGCCGTTGCAGGGTCGAGCGCGACGCCGTGGTTTATCAACTCCATCACGGCGGTATAGTCGCTGACGACGAAGCCGTTGAAACCCCACTCGCCGCGCAGGACCTTCGATAGAAGAAATGGATTGGCGCTCGCCGGGACGCCGTTGAGAGAATTGAAGGCGCTCATCATGGTAGCTGCGCCGGCTTGCACAGCGGCCTGGTAGGGAGGCAGATAGACCTGGCGGAGAGTGATCTCCGACATGTCCGTGGTGTTGTACTCGCGGCCGGCCTCGGCGGCGCCATAGGCGGCGTAGTGCTTTACCGAAGCAGCCACGCGGCCGGGCTTGGAGAGGTCATCGCCCTGGTAGCCGCGGATGTAGGCCCGCGCCATGGCAGCGCCCAGGTAGGGGTCTTCGCCTGCGCCCTCCGCGGTGCGGCCCCAGCGCGGATCGCGGCTGATGTCGACCATGGGCGAGTAAAACCAGCGCACGCCCGCGGTAGTTGCCTCTTCCGCGGACATGCGTGAAAGGCTGGTGACGAGTTCCGGATCGAAGCTTGCAGCCAGGCCCAGCGGTATGGGATAGACGGTGCGAAAGCCGTGAATGACATCCGCTCCAAACAGCAGAGGGATGTGCAGACGGCTCTTTTCCACGGCCAGGTGCTGATAGGTATTGGTGCGCGCCGCGCCGATGGTATTGAGCATGGAGCCCACCCGGCCTGTGGCAGCCAGTTGCATGGCGTCCAGATGATTGGCGGTCACCGGGTTGACGGCGATGATCACGCCTGCCTTGTCCGCAGCCGGCTGTGCGCCGGCGGTCTGCTCGGTGGGGGAGTCGCCGGTATCGTTGTACTGAACCAGCTGCCCGATCTTCTCCTCGAGCGTCATCTGGCGCAGCAGACCCTCCACCTGGGCCTCGATCTTCGGATCGGCCAACTGCGCGTTGGATGGATGCTTCGCCTGGCTTGTCGTTTGCGGAGCAGCCGGAGCGGTTGCCTGGGCGGCTGCGGCGTGCGCAAAGCCGGCAACGCCCAAGCCAAGGGCACAACATGCGACGAGGGGGCGGAGGCGAGTGTTCGTCCACAGACCGGCAGAGAGCTTCTTCATGAGGGTGTCAGCGTTGCATGGTGTCACGACAGGATTCCTCCAGGGCATGGTCTGCGCAGCGGGTGCGGATTGCCGGCGAATGCAGGATGCCGGGAAATGCACATGGCAAAGGTGCGGCAAAGTGGGATATAGTACCCTTCGATGAACTGAAGGGGAGATTTCTCGACAGATGCGCAATCGTTTGCGCTACCGAGAATCTTGTATCACTTGCAAATCCAATGAGTCAAATGGGCGCAATGTGCGCGGGGCTTCGACCACCTGGAACGACCAAAAGTCCATCGGGTCCCTCTGGGGCAAGAGATCCGAGCCCGTCGCAACTACCCGGAAGGGGCTCCCGGTGATTCCGGTACTCAAGCGGCATTTCCGCCCGCTCGATTGCGGACAAGGGGGATAGGGTGACGAAGACCATGAAGTCCGATGCGGGCACACCGCTCACCTCTCGCAACACGCATTATTTCGTTCTCGCGGCAGCCCTGTTCCTGCTCCCGTCGCTGGCGCACGCAACCTCTAACTACTATCGTCACGTAGTCTTCGACAACAGTCTGACTTCAGACAGCTATTTCTACAGCCGGGGCCAAGCTTCGGGGAAGAGCTTTATCGAGGAGCAGCGCGGCCGATTGCCGGTGGAGACGAAGACTTTCCTCACGCCGCCGAACGCCATTCGTTTGCAGTGGCAGTCCGCGCCGGAAAGCGGATGGACGGCGGAGATCGCAGCCCCCGACGTGCGCAATCGACTGCCCGGCTTGGACGGCCACAATCTTTTCTTCTGGATATTCACTCCACAGCCAATCGCCGCTGCGGATCTGCCCAAAGTCGTGCTTTCCAATGCGGTCGAGGGTCTCCAGGTGGCTGAGTTCCCCGCCAGCTTCACCGAGCCACTCGATCTCGGCAAGTACACAGGCGACGTGCCTGCCGGCCGCTGGGTGCATGTGCGCATCCCTCTCTCCGACTGCCGCACCGCGTCCATTTACCCTTTCCGGCCCGAGTACCTGCGCAGCATCACCTTTCATCAAAGCCGCGCGGACGATGTGCGCCACACGCTTATTGTCGATGAGATTCGCGTCGATGACGATACCGCTGGCGCGGCTGCTCCACCGGTTCCCACCAACGTGCGCGCCACCGGCTACGACCGCCACATTGAGATTGAGTGGGATGCAGTTGAACCTGCGGCACTCGCTCGATACGTGATCTATCGCTCCCTCGACGGCGTCAACTTTTCTCCAGTTGGGATTCAGTTGCCTGGCATTCATCGCTATGAGGATTTTCTAGGCAAGCCGGACGTGCATGCGAACTACAAGGTTGTTGCCGCCGACTGGCAGTATAAGCAATCGGCGTTTTCCGCTATCGCCAGCGCCTCCACACGCGAGATGACCGACGACGAGTTGCTCACCATGCTGCAAAGGGCTTGCTTCCATTACTACTGGGAGGGCGCCGATCCCCACTCCGGCATGGCGCGCGAGAACATTCCCGGAGACGAACGCATTGTGGCCACCGGGGCCAGCGGCTTCGGCATCATGGCGCTGATGGTCGGCGTCGATCGCGGCTTCATCACGCGCGAACAAGGCGTTGAGCGCCTGACCAGGATCGTCGACTTTCTGGCGCATGCGCAGCGTTACCACGGCGCCTGGTCGCATTACATGGACGGCAATACCGGCCGCACCATGCCTGTCTTCGGCATGTTCGATAACGGCGGAGACCTGGTGGAGACTTCCTTCCTGATGCAAGGGTTGCTTGCAGCGCGCCAGTATTTCCATGGGTCCAGCGCAGGCGAGCAAGCCCTCTACCGCGCCATCACCGGGCTTTGGGAGACGGTCGAATGGGACTGGTACCGTGAGACGCCGGCAAGCGACTTCATCTACTGGCATTGGTCGCCCGAATGGTCTTTCCAGATTCATCACCCGCTGATCGGATTCAACGAGGTGATGATTACCTATCTGCTTGGCATCGCTTCGCCCACGCACGCCGTGCCGGCAAGCCTCTATTACTCCGGATGGGCCGGGCAATCGGAGCCGAACATCAGCTACCGCGAGGGGTGGTCCGGAACCGCCGATGGCAACCATTACGGGAACGGCCACACTTATTACGGCATCAAACTCGATGTGGGCGTCGGCCACGGCGGTCCGCTCTTCTTCACCCATTACTCCTTCATGGGCTTCGATCCGCACAGCCTTCACGACCGCTTCACCAGCTCCTATTTCGAGAACAACCGCAACATTGCGCTCATCAACCGTGCCTATTCGATGGCCAACCCGAAGCACTTCGCGGGCTACGGTCCCGACGCCTGGGGACTGACTGCCAGCGACGGCCCAGATGGCTACGTGGCCCACGCTCCGGACGAGGCAGACGATCGTGGCACCCTCACGCCGACTGGCGCACTGGCTTCGTTTCCCTACACGCCTGAAGCTTCCATGGCGGCGTTCAAGCACTACTATCGTGATCTCGGCGATCGGATGTGGGACATCTACGGCCCGCGCGACGCCTTCAATCCGAGCGAAGATTGGATCTCGCCTATCTACATGGGGCTGAATCAGGCGCCCATTGTGGTGATGATCGAAAACTACCGGACCGGCCTGGTGTGGAAGAACTTCATGTCGAACCCGGAGATAGGCGCGATGCTCAGGAAACTCGACGAGGCTACGCCGAAGTAGGGCTGCCTTAGGAAGAAGGCTTGACAGCGGCTAGTGCGAGTGATAAGAATTACCACTGCGCAATCGATTGCGCTTGCGCACGTCGAAACTTCACGGCTGTTGCTCTCGCGTCAATCGCAGCTCGTTCCATCGCTTCTCCGCGCCGGTGCCTCGATCATGAATGCAATACGCGCTGTAACCGTTATCATTTCCCTCGCCATGGCCACCATCAACTGCCCCGCATGGAGCCAGCCTGCCGCGACAACCATCTCCATCGACCGAAACGCGCCTGCCAAACCCTTTCCGCATTTCTGGGAGCAGATGTTCGGTTCGGGGCGCGCCGCGCTGGCTCTGCGCGAGAACTACCGCAAGGACCTCAAAGAGGTGCATGACCAGGTGGGTGCGCGCTATGTCCGCTTCCACGCCATCTTCCACGATGAAGTTGGCGTCTACGATGAGGACGAAAAGGGCAATCCGGTCTTCAACTTCTCTTACGTGGATCAGATCTATGACGGACTTCTGGCTGAGGGCGTGCGTCCCCTTGTTGAGATCAGCTTCATGCCGCGCAAGCTAGCTGCGCGCGAGGCAATTCATCCCTTCTGGTATAAGCAGAATGTTGCTCCGCCCAAGGATTACGCTAGGTGGGACCTGCTCATCCACGAATTCGCGCAACACCTTGTGGAGCGCTACGGAATTGAAGAGGTCGCGCAGTGGTACTTCGAGATGTGGAACGAGCCGAACATCGATTTCTGGGCCGGCGAGCCGAAGCAGGTTACTTACTTCGAGTTATACGACCACACGGCGCGCGCACTGAAGGCAGTCAGTCCCCGCCTGCGCGTTGGCGGGCCGGCCACCGCGGCTGCCCACTGGGTTCCCGAGTTTCTAAGTCATGCTAGTCAAGAGCATGTGCCGGTGGACTTCGTTTCCACGCATGGCTACGCCGACGACTCGGTCGCTGACATGTTCGGCACAAGCGAAAACATCCCTATGCGCGATCGCGTCTGCCGCGCCATTGAGAAGGTGCATGACGAGATTCACGCGTCGCTTCTGCCCTCGCTGCCCCTGTTTTGGACAGAGTGGAATGTGCCCTCTTATGGCGACCTGAATGCGCGCGATAACTGGTATGTGGGCCCGGCGCTGGCCAGGGACATCAGCCAGTGCGATGGTTCAGTGGACCTGATGTCGTGGTGGACCTTCGACGATGTTTTTGAAGAAAATGGCGTCACACGGGAGCCCTTTGACGGTGGCTTCGGATTGATTGCGGCAGGAAGAATCAAGAAGCCGAGCTTTTATGATTTCCTACTCCTGCATCAACTGGGCGAGGAGCGGTTGGCTAACTCGGCCGACAACCTGCTGGTCACACGGCGTAAGGACGGCACGCTGGTCGTTGCGGCGTGGAACCTCGTGGACATGGACCAGTTGGCGCACGGAACTCCATTAGCCATACGGCTTGAGTTCAAGGGAGCCGCGCCGGGCGCCAACGTCACAATCGAACGCGTGGATGAGACGCACGGCAACCCCATGCCCACGTATCGGGCCATGGGCAGCCCGCGTTATCCTACTCAGTCTCAAATTGAAGCTCTCAACCAGGCGTCAGCCCTGCCTGCGCCGCAGCGGCAAAAGCTGGACCATGGCGTGCTGGAGCTGACACTACCGGTCAACGGATTGGCCGTGATCGAGATTCCTGCCAGGTGATGGAATCGCGGAGAGGAGCGCTATGAATGCACCGATGATGAATCGCAGACAGATGCTGAGAGCGATGGCGGCTGCGGCCGGATGCACTTTGGTTCCTGGCGGCATGGCTTTTGCGAATGAACCGTGGACGGCGAGCAAGGAGGATGAATCGTTCCTCGACGATCTGGAGCGGCAGGGTTGCCTCTTTTTCTGGGAACAGGGCAGCCCAAACACAGGGCTGGTTCTTGACCGGGCTCGCTACGACCTGAATGGGGCGCGCGATCCGCGGCGAATGGCCAGCATCGCCGCCACGGGCTTCGGCCTGACCGCGCTGTGCATTGCCGATCATCGAGGCTATCTGCCGCATGCGCAGATTGTGGAGCGGGTCAGGACAACGTTGCAATGGCACCTCAACAGCTTCCCGGAAATGCACGGTTTCTTCTACCACTTCAGCGATATCGAGACCGGCAAGCGCGTTTCTGGAGTGGAGCTCTCCTCGATCGATACGTCGCTGCTGCTGTGCGGCATCCTAACAGCGAAGACGTATTTCGACGATGCGCAGATCCATTCGCTGGCGCAGCAGATCTATGAGCGAGTAGATTGGCCCTGGATGCTGAATGGTGGCAAGACCTTCTCCATGGGCTGGCACCCGGACAAGGGATTCTTGGATTCGCGCTGGAAACAGTATTGCGAACTGATGATGATCTATCTGCTGGCGATCGGCTCCCCAACACATCCTGTCCCGCCCGAGTTTTGGAACAACTTCACGCGTCCGGTCATTCATTACAAGGACTATCGCTACATCAGTGGCAACGACCCGCTCTTTACGCATCAGTATTCGCAGGCGTGGTATGACTTTCGCGGAAAACGTGACGCGTATGCGGACTACTTCGAGAATTCGGTGACCGCTACGCGAGCGCACAAGGCATTCTGCCTTTCTTATCCCAAGTGGTACAGCGAGGAATATTGGGGCATAACTGCCTCGGACTATGAGGGCGGCTATACCGCATGGGGCGGGCCGCCGGCGCAGGGACCGTTGGACGGCACGGTTGTGCCATCGGCGGCCGCGGGCTCGCTGGCATTTCTCCCGGCAGAGTGTCTTGCTGTGCTGCGCGCCATGCGCTCCAAATGGGGAAAGCAGGCGTGGGGGCGCTACGGCTTTGTGGATGCATTTCACCCCGCTGCCAACTGGTATGACCCGGACGTGCTGGGCATCGATCAGGGTATCTCCGTGCTGATGGCCGAGAACCTGCGCTCCGGACTGGTGTGGAGTACATTCATGCGCAACCGCGAGAGCGTGAGCGCGATGCAACGAGCTGGATTCCATGGGAAGGGCCTGTGAAGAGGAATCGCAACACGATTGTTTGCGGATTCCTGGCAGGCCTGTTCTATCTACCGATGAGCGATGCAGCGCGGTATGATTGGAGAAAGCCAGCGTGACCAAAGCCCCACTAAAACCGATCACATTGAAAGAGCTTGCAGCAATCCTCGAGCTCTCTCAGTCCACGGTCTCCCGCATCGTCAACGGCGCGGCGGCCGCGCATCGCATTGCACCGGAGACGCAGGAGCGCGTCCTGCATGCGGCGGCGCTCTACGGTTACTCCGCCAACACAGTAGCCAGGAGCCTGCGGCAGAAGCGGACTTTCACCATCGGCGTGATTGTTCCGGAGATCAGCGAAGGCTATTCGACCGCTGTGCTGAGCGGCATTGAAGATGAGCTGCTGAAGGATGGCTATTTCTATTTTGTCGTGAGTCATCGACATCGCGCGGAGTTGCTCGAGGGTTACCCGCGCATGATGCTCTCTCGATCTGTCGAGGGCATTATCGCCATCGATACGCCGATCGATGAGGAGTTGCCGGTACCGCTGGTTGCCGTCTCCGGGCACAGACGGCGCGCTGGAGTCATCAATATCGAACTGCATCATGAACAAGCGGCGCATCTGGCGCTGGAGCATCTGCAGAGTCTGGGCCACAAGCGCATCGCCTTCATCAAAGGACAGGCTTTCAGTTCAGACACCAGCCAGCGCTGGCAGGCGATTGTGGATGTAGCGAAGACCCTGAACATTATCGTGGACCCGAACCTAGTGGTGCAGCTGGAAGGGCCTGAGCCCGGCCCGGGGCCTGGCTTCGAGGTCACCCGTGCATTGCTCCAGAGGAAGCGGCCTTTTACTGCGATCTTTGCCTTTAACGATGTGACTGCGATCGGCGCGATTCTTGCTCTGCGCGAAGCGGGGCTGCGCGTTCCGAGAGACGTCTCGGTGCTCGGCTTTGACGATGTGCTGATTGCTGCGACGAATAACCCGCCGCTCACCACCATCCATCAGCCTCTGCGCGCCATGGGACAAGCCGCTGCAAGCACCCTCCTGGGGCTCATTCGAGATGAGATCCCCCATCCGCACCCGCCTGTGATTACGGTGTTCCCCAAGTTGGTGATTCGCAGGTCCACAGGGCATGTGCCCACGCGGACATCGTCCCCTTCAGCGGATGCTGATGACTAAAGCGGAACCACAATTGATATACCCCCGAAACCACAGCGCTCAAGTCGACGCGACCACCAGCGAGCGGCGACCTCGCACACACATCAACGGGGCACAGTAATTCTGGTTTCACTCTAAGGCGTGTTCGCGTCATCGACCCGGATTCGTCGTTGAGTTCCTAAAGCCGCTTCGGGGGTAGCTGTCCTTGCTCGGATTGCAGCGGCTGTGGACCTACTTTCCGGGCTCTTCAATCTGGAGAATGCGGTCCACTGCCTGATCGCGGAGTACCTGCCTGATGCCGCTGGGCCAGCGAATTTCAATTTCCTTGATGGTGTCGTTTTTCCCCAGGCCAAAGTGCACGCGGGGATCGCTGGATGAAGCGTAGCCCACGGCGGTGGTCACTTCATTCCATTGCACAGAGCCATCTCCCGCGGTGAGTTTTACCTGGGCGCCGATTGCCATGCGGTTGCTCTTTGTTCCCATGAGTTTAAGAAGAATCCAATGATTCCCTGTCTCTGAAATATTGTGGAAGAGCTCGGCGGGGCCATTCAATACAGACACAACCATGTCGATGCGGCCGTCGTTATCCAGATCGCCGAAGGCGACGCCGCGATGAGCCGCTTCTTTTTGGAAATCCGGCCCGGCTGTCGCGCTCACATCCTGGAACTTTCCCCGGCCCAGGTTCCTGAAGATGGTGTTGGGTTCAGGATAGTGCCGAGCCGGATTGACTTCACTGATATTGTCCATCACATTCGCGCGCGCGACAAACAGATCCTTCCACCCGTCATTATCGAAATCCACCATGCCGTTTCCCCAGCCGGACATATCGGTGGTCGTCGCCAGGCCGTTGGCAACCGTCATATCGACAAAGTCCCCCTTGCCGGTGTTGATTGCGAGGGGAAACCCTTCACGATCGACGGCGGTATACCAGATGTCCGGCAGGCCGTCATTATTGATGTCTCGAAAATCCGCGCCCATGCTGGAGAGCGCAGCTCCGTCTGCCGAGTAAGCCACGCCGGCCTGCGCGCCAACCTCTTCGAACTTCTTGCCGTGAAGATTGTGGAAGAGAAAATTCGGCGTGGTGTCGTTGGTGACGAAGGCATCCAGGTATCCATCGCCATCGTAGTCCGCGAAGGTCACGCTCATGCCTTTGCCGGCGTATTGCGCGATTCCCGTTTCCACTGAAACATCGGTAAAGGTCCCATCGCCGTTGTTCCGGTACAGAGTATTGTGCAGGGGCTTGTACAGATTGGGATGGCAGAAGCCGCGAACGCCTTCCTTCAGCATGCACACGGGATCCTTGTTAACTTCCCAGTCGCAATAATTCACCACGAAGAGGTCAAGATAGCCGTCGTTGTTATAGTCAAACCACCCGGCTCCGACCGACCACATCTTCTTTCCATTCAGTTTGGCTCCTGCCAATCCCGCCTTGGCCGTAACGTCGGTGAATGTTCCATCGCCATTGTTGTGGAAGAGTTGATTGCCGGTGACATTGGCGAGGAAGATATCGGGCCAGCCGTCATTGTCGTAGTCGCCCACGGCCACGCCGCTGCCATAGCCGGCTCCCGCAAGACCGGCCTTCACCGTCACATCGGTGAACGTGCCGTCGTGGTTGTTGTGGAAGAGACGGTTCCAGTAGACGGGCGAATCCTTGATGAGCGAAGGGATGGATGCACCGCCGACCAGGTAGACGTCAAGATAGCCGTCGCCGTCGTAGTCGAGCAGCGCCACGCCAGCCACCATGGTTTGCGGTTGATTTTTGTTTTCCGTGCTTGCCGTCGCGGTAGCGTAATGAAGCCCCGCTTTCGCGGCGATTTCTTCAAATTGTATGGGACCTGAATGAATTGAGTTCTGCGGCGCCGGTGGCGAAGCGGTTTGACCGTTTGCGGACGCCGTGAGGAGTGCCATGAGGATGAGGGTCCGCAATGCCGGTTTAGACACGGTAGAAAGTCGCCTCTTGCGTGGAATGAATCGCACAGGGATTCCTGTTGTACCTATTCCATTTGAAGATGCTGCGGGCATCTTGAGCCACAACCATCGAGCGTCCAACGCAGAACCGATGGCGCCTGCATCGTAGTAGAAGTGTAAATTGCCTGGTTCGATCCGCTTGTGTGCTTCAGCTCCGGAGAGCTCTGGCAGTCTGCGTCAATCCCGTTTCCGTGTCTCAGTTCTTCGGGCCTTGTACTACTGCGTCCGTCACGTTGATGGGCGCGTCCTGGGATTCGCCTCCGTTTGCGCCGGCGCCTGCACCCTCTTCCTGCTGAGCGGACTTACGGGAGAGACGGGCAATTTCGGCGCGGGCTTTGGCTGCGTCCTCCGCGCGGCCCGCATGGGCGTAAGCAGCCGCAAGTGACCAGTAGACTCTCATGTCTTGCGGGAACGCCTTACGCGCGGTTTCGAGTTCTGGAATTGCCTTCTCGTCGGCGCCTGTATTCGCCAGCAGGAGCCCCAGCAGGTAGTGTCCGAAAGGCAACTGCGGCGCCAGAGCAACTGCCTGCTCGGCGTAGGGCAGTCCCGCATCGGAGTCGACCTTGTATTCGGAGGCCGCGATCTGCAGCATCGGCAGTACGCGGTCGTGTCCTTCGTCGATCTCGCGCTTAAACTCGGCAACCGCTCCAGGAATGTCGCGCGCGTCAAGGAGCACTCTGCCGAAGGCGTAGTGCACATAGGGGAAGTGCGGATAGGCGCCCGTGACAAGCGTGAACTGCCGGCGGGCGGAGTCGAAGTCCTTTTGCGCGGCCAAGCAGGCGGCGCGGCCCACCTGCTCGGCAACCGTTGCGCCCTCGCTGCCGGGCGCGGGAAACTGCCTGTCGCGCATGCGCAAGGCCGCCATGCCAAAGGCGCGCGCCACGTCGGCGCCTCCCGCACTGCCCCGGCACAACGAGGCGAAGGGCTTCTCGGCGGCGACGAACCGGCCCGCGCGCTGCAGCAATATGCCCTCGTGATAGAACACGACGTCGCGCAACTGCGGGTCTATGTCGGTTCCCAGGTCCTTGCTGGCCTCGATGTCGCGCAGTGCAGCCTGGTCGTCGGCGAGCTCGAACTCGCACAGTCCGAGGAAAGCATGCGCCGTGCCATGCCTTGGATCGATGGCGACGACGCGCTGGAAGGCCAGCTCGGCTTCCGCATAGCGTCCCTGATCGTAGTAGGTGGTGCCGAGCGACCACCAGCCCTCAACCCAGCGGGGATTGAGCGCCAGTGCCTTGCGCAACAGCGGAATCGCCTCTTGAAGCTTGTCGGCGTCCAGCGCCTCCATGGCGCGCTTCGAGAGCGACTGGAATTGGGCGGAAGGCTGAGCGTTGGCGGGCGCTGACCTGGCTCCGCTTTGCGCCGCCTGCGGCCAAGCGATTGCAGAAGAGGCGCCCAAAAGAACAATTGCCGCGAGCACACCAAGGACGAGCCTGGCGTCCGTCAGACAGGCTCGAATTTTCCGGAATGCCGCCATGA
>Ga0209517_10008494_pt1 | contig 12002 bp, 8 predicted proteins | sample PeaSoiMetSII2010_FD_187695 | JGI IMG/M metagenome (GOLD analysis project Ga0209517, IMG submission 187695) | Peat soil microbial communities from Weissenstadt, Germany - SII-2010 (SPAdes) (version 2) | ecosystem: Environmental > Terrestrial > Soil > Wetlands > Peat | place: Germany: Weissenstadt...
AGAGCAGCTCCGCCATCCATGAACGTGACGCTCCCGGCCGGGTTGCCGCCGCCCGCGGTGGTCACAGTTGCGGTGAAGGTGACGGACTGGCCGAATCCCGATGGGTTAGCGCTGGAGGTGAGCGAAACGGCCGTCGAGCTCACCTCGGTCGCATCCCCAATCAGTTCAATGTCCAGCGGCGAATTCGCGATGTTCCGGGCAGCCACCACGTTGCCGAAGAGCGGATCGCTCGCCACGGAGGGCGCAAAGATCGCCCCGATCACGCAAGCGCCGTTCACTTCAAGGGTCGTGGAGCCGGCCTTGCAGGTTGTTCCGGTTGAGTCCAGCGCAGTGTTTGTGCCGGCCGTGATCGAGGTCAGCGCAAGCGCGGCATTGCCGTCGTTTTCGATGGTCTGGGCCCGCGGTGCCGACTGCGCGCCCTCGACGACCGGCGTGCCTGTGTAATCCAGAACGCCGAAGTTGCTCTCGATCTCCCTGATCCGGTTATTCAGCGAGTCGGCAAAGTAGAGATCGCCGCCGCCATCCAGAAACAACCCCGTAGGCCCGTTGATGCTCACCGCATAAGGCCCGCCGCTGTTGAAGACGTAGACGCCCGCGTTGTTTCGGGCGATAGTCGAAATGAAGCCTGTGGCCGGGCTAACCTTGCGAATGCTGGCATTCAGTGTGTCGGCGATATACACGTTGCCGGCCGCGTCGGCGGCAACGCCGGAGGGTGAAGACAGCGTGGCCAGAGTTGCAGCCGCGCCGTCGCCCGTGTCACCCGCCGTCCCGGTTCCGGCAAAGGTGGTGATCGTGCTGCTCGGGGTAATGGCTCCGTTAATGGCCGCGACCATGCGCACCGCGTTGTTCCCGGAGTCCGGAATGTAGATGTTGCCCGCGGCATCGAAGGCAACCGCAAAGGGGAAGTTGAGCTCGGCATTCGTGGCTGCACCGCCGTCGCCCGCGTACCCCCCGGCTCCAGTCGCCGGATTCGAAAACCCATCGCCCGCGACGGTGGTGATGACCCCCGTTCCCGCATCCACCCTGCGAATGCGGTGGTTGGCGGTGTCTGCGATATACAGGTTTCCGCTCCCGTCCACTGTCACGCCCTGTGGCTGATTGAGTGTGGCAGCGGTGGCCGGGCCCCCGTCTCCAGCACTCCCTTGACTGCCGGTGCCGGCCACCGTGGAAATGGTGCCGCTGTCCGCGCTGATTTCGCGGACAACATTGTTCCCGGTGTCTGCAATATAGAGGTTTCCGGCCCCATCCAGGGCCACGCCACCCGGCTCATTCACGCTAACGGACGCATCCGTGGAAGGCAGGCCATCCCCGGCATAGGCCGCGGTTCCGTTGCCGGCAAGGGTGGTGATGATGCCGGTTGCCCCCGTGACCTTGCGAATCCGGTTTTGGCCTCGGCCCGCAATGTACAGGTTGCCCGCGCCATCCACAGTCACGCTGGCGGGATCGTCGAGAGAAGCCGATGTGGCGGCGTCGCCGGCCAGCGGAGGGCCCGTGGAGGTGCCGTCGCCGGCCACGGGAAGGATGTTGCCGGTAGCCAGAACCGCCAGTCCCCCCACCCCCGTGCCCGACAGATAAGCGGTGCCCAGGACATTGCCGCTGCCGTCCAGAAGGACCACCGCCCCCATCCGCAAACCCGGATACGCCGGCGTGAAAGTCACTGATTCCGTGCAGGTTGCGCCGGTACTCAGAGCTGCCGACGCACAACTCATCTCCCCTCCCCCGGGCGCAAAGTCGAGTCCGGCGATTCCCAGCGTCAGAACTTCCACGGCGCTCACGGTGCCCGCAGCCTGCGCCGTCACGGTCACGTTCTGCGCGCCGGACATTAGCCCGACTGGTTGGGAGCAGAAATTGCCGCCCAACGCGATGCAAGGAGCTGGAGCGATCTGTCCCTGCGCAAGCGTACCCGCAGCAAGCAGAGCCGCCAGGCCCGACGCGTACGTTCCAAAGCCGGCCCTGTGACCGGAAACCTGGCTCATCTCTGGCTCCATGCCGTCTCTGGTCTGAAGACTGTTTCCATTTAGAACATCGGCGCGGTTCCGCTGAGTATTAAGGTCATGCGCGCGGCGGGATACGAATTGCGAAAGGCGGTGCCCCAGGCGAGCTCCCGTCCGCCGAGAAAGGACTCGCATTCATATGAGCCAAATCGCTCAGATTATTGCGGGACAAGATGCCATGCTGTGCAGGTATGCGATGATTGGTCACCCTGGAAAGGTATGGCGACCCTCCCAGCAAACACTCCCGCCGGACGAAGTTCGCAAGCGCCGGGATCGTATTGAGGAAGAGGTCAACCAGATGGATGGAGCAACAAACACAGTCTTTGATCCCGCCGGTTATCTTCACAACGAGGGAGATGGCCGCAAAGTCGTCCGTCTCAAGGCAAAGCAGTCCTTCTTCTCCCAGGGAGGCCCTGCCGACTCAGTCTTCTATCTCCAATCAGGCCGGGCAAAGCTGACCGTTATCTCCAAGAAGGGCAAGGAAGCCACCATTACGCTGCTGGCGGCAGGGGACTTCCTCGGTGAAGAGTCTCTCACGGCAACAGGCGCGGTTCGATCGGCCAGCGCTTCCGCCCTGGTGGTTTGCGTGGCGCTCAGGATCGCGCGGCAGCAAATGCTCAAGGTACTGCACGAGCAGCATGAGTTCTCCAAATTCTTCCTGGATTTCATGCTGCTTCGTGGCATTCGCACCCAGGCGGATCTCATCGATCAGCTTTTCAATTCCAGCGAGAGGCGTTTGGCCCGGACCCTGCTCCTGATGGCGGATTTTGGCCAGCCGGGCGAGCCGGTGACACTGATTCCGCCGGTCACGCAGGAGACCCTTGCGGAGATGATCGGGACCACCCGGTCCCGCGTCAGCTTCTTCATGAATCGCTTCAGAAAGCTTGGCTACATCGAGTACAACGGACGCATTCGCGTGAACAGATCGCTGCTCAATGTGGTTCTTCAGGACCAGTTGTCGGGGCAGAATGCATCCCGGCCCGAACTTCCCGCTCTTCCTGCGAGCAAAGCGCGAACCGCCCGGCGAGCCAGGCCGGAGTGAACGGCGAGTGGCCGCATGGGTAGGCTCATCCGCAAGGCCGCGGACCATCCGCCGGGCTTTTGGGCAAAATAACCTTCCGCTGGCGCACAATGGTTGATGCAGGCGCGACCCGTGAAGTCACCCCGCGCCGCCGATGTGCCTGCTCCTGAGGAGCATCGCACGAACTGCGCCCGGTCCGTTCCCTCTGTACCCCCTTCCCACTTTTATTGAAAACAAAGGGGTTACGTCCTGCCCTCTCCTGCTCCCTCCCTAAGCTTGTTGAAAACAAATGGGTTACATCAAAAGGCCAGCCAAGATCCGGATAAGACCCGCGGTTTTTTGAACCAAAGTCGCAGCAGTTTCCCCGATCCCGCCAGGCGCGGGCGCCTGGGAGCCGCGAACCCTCACCGTGAGACATCTCTGCCAACCGCGGCCTCGCCGCCAACGCCGTCTATGGCCTACTCTTGACCTATGACCGATGGTGAACTCCTGGCGCGGATCGCGCGCTCGGCCGGCCAGAAGGCTGGCTACAAGCAACTGGTCCGCGAGCTCTCGCTGGGCGGCGGACGCGAGCGGCGTCTGCTCCTCGAACAACTGGCCCGCATGGCCGCCCGCGGCGCGCTGGTCAAGCTCGACCGCGAACACTGGAGCGTTCCCAAACCCGTCGGCACGCGCGACAACCTCGCCGCCGGCCGCCTCGATCTCCACCGCGACGGCTACGGCTTCGTCCGCCCCAACGCGCGCCAGGCGACGGGCGGGGAAGACATCTTCATCCCTCCCAACGAGATCAACAGCGCCATGCAAGGCGACCAGGTGCTGGTGGAAGTGGAACCGCCGAAGGCAGATGGGCGGCGCATGGGCCGGATTGTCCGCATTATCGAGCGGCGCAACCCGACCGTCGTCGGCGTCTTCCACTATGCTCGCTCTGACAGACAACAGGGTCACTCGGTCGTCCCTTTCGACGAACGCATGACGCAGCCGATCCTCATTCCCGAGGGCCAGGAACTGCCCCCAGCCGCCGAGGCCACCACGCCGCATCGCGTCCTGGGCGCCGAAGCCACGGCGGCTGCCCTGCACGACGACCTCGAAGGCCTGGTCGTCGACGTGGAGATCACCAGTTGGCCCACGCCGACAAGGCCGCCGATCGGCCGCGTGATCGAGGTCCTCGGCGACCCCGACGACTTTGGCGTCGATGTGGAGATGATGATCCGCAAGCACCAGTTGCCGCGGGTGTTTCCGGACAAGGTCTTGGCCGAGGCGCGCAGCGTGGCTCATCTCGACCCGGACGAAGCCAACAGCCGCCGCGACTTCCGCTCTCTCTCAATCGTCACCATCGACGGCGAGACGGCGCGCGACTTCGACGATGCAGTCCTGGTGACCGAACGCGCCGGCGGAGGCTACGAGCTCCAGGTACACATCGCCGATGTAGCCGAGTACGTGCGCGAGGGCACGGACCTGGACCTCGAGGCCCGCCTGCGCGGAACCAGCGTTTACTTTCCCGATCGCGCCATTCCCATGCTGCCGCAGGAGCTCTCGACAGACATCTGCAGCCTGCGCCCGGGCGAAGACCGGCTCGTCCTGAGCTGCATCATGCAGCTCGACTCCGAGGGCCGCATTGAGAGCTACGAAATCGTCGAGGGGGTCATCCGCTCCGCCGCGCGCATGACGTATACCGAGGTTCACTCCATTCTCGAAGGGGATGCCGAAACCCGCGCGCGTTACGCCGGGCTGGTCCCTGAATTCGAGCGCATGCGCAAGCTGGCCGGGCTGATGAACAAGCGCCGCGAAGAGCGCGGCAGTATCGACTTCGACCTGCCCGAGCCGGTCATCGAGTTCGACGAGCGGGGCCAGATGCGTGGCGTTACCAAGTCCGAGCGCACCTGGGCCAACCGCCTGATCGAGGAGTTCATGCTGGCTGCCAACGCGTGCGTGGCCACCTGGCTCGAAGACCTGGGTGTGCCCTCGCTCTATCGCATCCACGAGAAGCCCGAGCCGCGCCGCGTAGTCCAGTTCGAGGAGCTGGCCGTGGCTTTCGGCTACTCGCTTGGCCTGGGCGCCCTGCCGGTCAAGCGCATCCAGACCCGCGGCGATCGCCGCGACGCGCAGCGCACTGGCCGCAATCCGCGGGTTCACGAAGTGGCCGAAGACATCCCCGTCACCCCGCGCATGTACCAGAAGCTGGCCGCCCGTATCGAGGGCAAGCCCGAGGAGCGGATCCTGAGCTACCTGATGCTCCGCTCCCTGAAGCAGGCGCGCTACTCCGAGATCAACGAAGGCCACTTCGCCCTGGCCGCCCCCACCTACACGCACTTCACCTCGCCCATCCGCCGCTTTCCGGATTTGATTGTGCACCGCATCGCCAAGGCGCTGCTGCGGGAGGGCGTGCGCGGCGAGGGGGTGGTAGCCGAGGGACGCCACAGCTCTCCCTGGACGCACCCGCATGAAGGCCTGACGGGCCTGCGCATGACACAGCCGCGCAAAGCCAAGACAGCCTTCACCGGCGAACCGCCGATTCCCGAGCCGGAGCTGGCGCAGATCGCAGAGGAGACCAGCCTGACGGAGCGGCGCGCCGCCGAGGCCGAGCGTGAGTTGGTGGAGTGGAAGAAAGTTCGCTTCATGCAGGACCGGGTAGGCGAGGAGTTTGCCGCGCTGGTGCTTAACCCGGCGAAGTTCGGCCTGTTTGTGGAGCTGACCGACCTGTTTGTCGAGGGCCTGGTGCCTATCGACACGCTGCGCGACGACCGCTACACCTGGCGCGAGAACACTCACGAGATCATTGGCGAGCGCTGGGGGCGGCGCTTCCGCGCAGGCGACCGGGTGCAGGTGATTCTGGACCGCATCCTGGCCCAGGAGCGCAAGCTGCAGTTTTCGATTGTGGAGGAGGGGTTGCCGCTCACGGGCCAAAGGGCTGGTAGTTCCCCGGCAAAGCCGAAGAAAGGCAAGCGGAAGGACGGCGCCTCGGCTGCGGCCAAGGGGAAGAAACGGTTCGGCAGGAAAGGCAAGCGGCGCTGAAGGCCTGTCGGTCCGCAGCGCCACACGCGTAAGGTGCGAGCGCTTAGGAGCCGGCTTGCTTCTCGGCGAGGGGACCAATCACAGGAATCGTGAAGCGTTTGCCCTGAAACGCCTGGATCATCACAATGAGCCACAAGATGAAGAATCCAAGCCCCACCAGAGGGAACAGGACTATATCGATGAAGTTGAGGACCGGGATCACTCCGATGATTACCAGGGCAATCCAGACGATGAACCAGGCGACCGCCAGGAAGATGGACTGCCAGGAGTGGAATTTCACGTTGGCGTTGGTGTTGTAGGGCGCAACCACCAGAAAGATGATGGCCGGGATGAAGGTGAGATAGGCAAGGCCGCAGGCGGCATTGTCGCTGAGTCCGGTTTGCGGAGTTTCTTCGGGCACGGGAGCTCCTTTGCGGTTGAGACTTGACTGCGGAACTGGTTGCCGCACGCTCAAAAGCAGGGTGCTCACAAAAGGGAGTGTCCCGGCTGCGGATGCGAAAGATGAGCGTGAAGTTGAAACAAGATAAGAAAAGCCCGGAAGGGGTGAGTTGTCAAGCGGGATTTGTGAAGGAAGACGCGAGTCGCGGTCTGCACGGGGAAATGCAAGCGGCGGGACGAAAGGTTCCGGAGGCTAGGACGGCCTCCACGCGAAGGCCGTTCACGAAACTGCTTCGCCGGGGCGGCAGCTACTTGGCGGCCTGACTCTCGGCGAGATTGCCAATGATGGGAATCTTGAAGCTGTTACCGTTCAAGGCTTTGAGGACCACGACGAGCCAGAGGATAAACAGGCCGAGGTCAAGGAAGAGCATGAGCGGGAGAACGAGAATGCCAACGAATGGGATCCGGCCCAGGATGGTGAGCACGATAAACACAGCGACACAGGCAACGGTCAGGAAAATGGATTGCCAGGCGTGGAAGCGGACATAAGCGCTCTTGTTGTAAGGCGGCATAGCCAGGAAAATCACAGCGGGAATGAACGTGATGTAGGCCAATGCACCGGCGCCATTGTCGGAGAGGCCAGACTGAGCGGGTTCAGGCATGAAGGTTCCTTTCTTGGTGAGCAACTGGGAAACACACCGATTCGCCCCAGGCACAAACCGAACTCAGCAACCGAGGAACATTCAGTCCGCCGGAGGAGAGTTTTCCTGGATCACCTCAAGGAAATCTTCGATCGGGCCGGTTGTCAAGCGCAATCTTGGCGAAGGTGTGAAGATTGTCACCGGTTAATCGCCGCGTATGGGCAGTGACCTGTTGCGGGCGCGGCCCGGACTGCGATTCGGAGCCGCGAGCCCGGGCGCAATCGCGGGACGGATGGCTCAGTCGGCCGGGAAGAGAAGCTCCCCTGGAGCTCGCGGCTCTTCGAGCAACTGCGGATCGTTGTTGCGGACATTGCCGAGTCGGTCGCTGACGGGCCAGACGGCCATTTTCTCTGCCGCGAAAGGACGGAGCAGGTCGATGGGCGGTTGGGAGGGGTCGCCGGGATCGAGCCAGCGCAGGTAATCGCGGGCTTCGAGAATCACCGGCATCCGATGGTGAATGGGCTCCATCAGCTCGTTGGGATCGGTGGTGAGAATGGTGAAAGTCTCCAGTGCCACGCCCTCCTTGGGCTGCCAGCGATCCCACAATCCGGCCATGGCAAAAGGCTCGCCGCTCTTGAGGGCAAATGCAAAGGGACGCTTCGTCTTCTTGTCGATCCGCTGCCACTCGTAGAAGGCGTCGGCGGGCACCAGGCAGCGGCGCTTCTTCAATGCTTCGCGGTAAGCTGGCTTGCTCGCCACCTCCTCCGCGCGGGCGTGGATTGTACTGTAACCCAATTTGGCATCGTTGGCCCAGAACGGCACCAGCCCCCAGCGGAGTTGCGCGAATTCCCGATGGCCGGAATCTCGATTCAGCCGCAGCACCGGTTGCGCGCTCTGCGGCGCCGCGTTGTAGGTTGCGGCAAACCACGGCATGTCCTCAAGCTCCACGCCAAACCAGTCGGCGAGAACTTCCCGGGTCGATTTTCGGGCGAATCGGCCGCACATGCTTTCAAAGGATAATTGGCGGCGGTCATTGGAGGGCAACGATCCGGCTGTATTTTGTGCGCCGCGCCTAACGCACAGTTCACATTGCCGAATTGAAGGCGAAAGGACCGGGAATGGTTTCCTGGCCTCTGTAACCTTCTTGGGCGACCGCGACTCTACCTGTGCAGCAAGGCCCTTGCCCGTTCGCACTTCACAAGTCGGCCAAGGGTCAAATTCCCCCTGAATTGAGGTCAACCGAAATGAAAAGCTCCAAGTTCTTAATCCTGGCGTCTCTTCTTGCCGTGGGCGGTGTGTCCATGGCGCGCGCACGTGCAGCGGAGGCAGCAGACGCAAAAGGGGCAGTGTTTGTGATGACCAACGCTGCCGCAAACAACCAGATTGCCGCCTACACCAGGGGCGAAGATGGCTCACTTTGGCCGGCAGGCACCTACTCGACCGACGGCAATGGAAGCGGAGGGACGGTGGACCCGCTGCATTCGCAGGGATCGCTCCGGCTTAGCCAAGATCACCGCCTGCTGTTTGCCGTCAATGCCGGCAGCGGCACCGTTTCCTCGTTTGCCGTGGAGGGCAGCGCCCTGACCCTCGTCGATACGAAGCCAAGCGGCGGCAGCTCTCCGGTAGCCGTCGCACCGGCGGGAGATCTGCTTTACGTTTTGAATTCCGGCGGAAACGGAAATGTGAGCGGCTTCCATGTGAGCGAGGACGGCCACCTTTGGCCGATCAAGGATTCCACACGGAACCTCAGCAGCACGACCACCGGAGCAACCTCTCTGGCCTTCAGCCCCAACCGTGAGTTCCTCGTTGTCACCGAGACAGCAACGAACAAGATCGATGTGTTCCGGGTCTTCCAGGATGGAGTCCTTTCCGCAATCTCCGTCAACGCAAGCGCGGATGCGGTTCCTTTCGCGGCGGCGTTCTCACCCAATGGCGGACTGATCGTGGCTGCAGCATCAAACTACATCTCTTCCTACGAAGTTCTCCCCAACCAGACCTTGAGGGCAATCTCCGCATCGCTCCCGACGCTGGGAATGGCCACCTGCTGGGATGTGATCACAGCAGGTGGGAGATTGGTCTACACGTCGAACGCCGGCAGTTCGTCACTGTCTGGCTTCGAGATTGCGCGCAGCGGCGCGTTGACCGCGATTGGAGCCACGGTTGTAGGCACGAATCCGGCTGGAAGCACAAATCTGGACATCACTGCAAGTGCCCACGGAAGGTTCATCTACACCCTCAACACAGGCACAGGTTCCATCGGGATCTTTTCGGTCGATCGCGATGGATCCCTGACGGTTCTGGGGGCTCAAGACGGATTGCCTGTTGCGTCCGGTCTGAATGGCATTGCGGCTTACTGAGAACGATCAGGCGGGGGCCGTGCGGCGCGCGACCTCCGCGCATTTCTCTTGGGGAGAGCGGCAAGGTGGTTTTCCCGGAATCTACATACCCTTCAAAGCTGCATCCAGCCTGCGCAGGAACAGCCTGCAGCGCCTCTCATCGCGCTCCGTCTCCTTGAAGAGCACACCCACCGCTTCCATTACAATGTGATTTGGGAGTATGAATTGATGGCACACATGGTTTTTTGCGTTCGCAACAAGAAGGAGATGGAGGGCCTGGATGAGCCGCCCTTTGACTCGGAGTTCGGTCAGAAGATTTACAAGAATGTCTCCAAGGCAGCCTGGGGCGAATGGGTTGACCGGCAGAAGATGCTGCTGAACGAGTACCGGCTGCAGCCCTGGACCCCGTCGGCGCAGCAGTTCCTGGTGGAGCAGATGGAGGAGTTCTTCTTCGGTGCGGGGTCGGCGCTGCCGCAGGAGTTTGTGCCGCCATCGAACTGATCGGGATGCGGCAGGGCAGCATCCTGACTGCAAAGATCAGCCCTGTCACAAAGACAAGAGAATGAGCATTCCGGGGCGGCGCAATGCCGCTCCAGGAACCCCCATGGTCTGATTCGCGCAGTTGGCAGGTCTCGCCGGACCGGTGGTGCAACGCTGCTGGTAGAATGGAAGTTGCCGCATTGTGTGGCAATTCGCCCTCCTGGCGCCCCCAACCATAGCCCGCGTGGCCTGAACAAAAAAGGAAAAAACTCCCCTGTGACACAGACGATACGCAATATCGCCATCATTGCCCATGTTGACCATGGAAAGACAACGCTCGTGGATGCCATGCTGCGGCAGTCGGGAACGTTCCGCGCCAACGAGCAGGTGGCCGAGCGGGTGATGGATTCGAACGAGCTGGAGCGGGAGCGCGGCATCACCATCCTGGCCAAGAACACGGCCATCGTCTTTGAAGGCGGCAAGATCAACATCGTGGATACGCCGGGCCACGCCGATTTTGGCGGCGAGGTGGAGCGCGCGCTGAAGATGGTGGACGGCGTGATGCTGCTTGTTGACGCGGCCGAGGGGCCGCTACCGCAGACGCGCTATGTGCTGACCAAGGCGCTGGAGGCCAAGCTGCTGCCCATCGTGGTGATCAACAAGATCGACCGTCCCGACGCCCGGCCACAGGAAGTGCTGAACGAGATTTACGACCTTTTCATCGACCTGGACGCGGACGAGTCGCAACTGGATTTTCCGGTGCTCTACGCGGTGGCCAAGGCAGGCACGGCGACGCTCGACCTCGCCACGCCAGGCGCGGACCTGCAGCCGCTGTTTGAGACCATTGTCTCCACCATTCCCGCGGCCACTGGCGACGCGGAAGGGACGCTGCAGATCCTGGTGACGAACCTCGACTACTCCGACTACTTTGGCCGCATCGCCATCTGCCGCGTCTTTCAGGGCACGCTGCACGCGGGCGACGACGTGACCATCTCCAAGCGCGATGGCTCGCTGATGAAGACGCGCATTACCAAGCTGTTTACTTTCAGCGGCCTCAAACGCATCGAGACCACCGAGACCACCATGGGCGACATTGTGGCCGTGGCCGGCGTGGAAGGCATCACCATCGGCGAAACCATCACCAGCGTCGAGAACCCGTCGCCGCTGCCGCTGATCGTGATCGATGAGCCCACCATCGCCATTCAATTCAGCGTGAACAACTCGCCCTTTGCCGGGCGCGAGGGCAACTACGTCACCAGCCGCAACCTGCGCGAGCGCCTTGAAAAGGAGCTGCTCACCAACGTAAGCATTCGCGTGGAAGACACCGGCTCCCCGGACAGCTTCAAGGTGCTGGGCCGCGGTGAGTTGCAGTTGGCCATTCTGATTGAAATGATGCGCCGCGAGAGCTTCGAACTCATGGCCGGGCGTCCGGAGATTGTGACCAAGATGGTGGACGGCGTGCGCATGGAGCCGGTGGAACACCTGACCATCGACGTGCCTGAAGCCTACACCGGCGTGGTGATTGAAAAGCTGGGGCCGCGCAAGGGCGAGATGACCAAGATGCACAATCACGGCTCGGGCCGCGTGCGCATGGAGTTTCGCGTGCCCAGCCGCGGCCTGATCGGCCTGCGCAGCGAGATGCTCACCGAGACGCGGGGAACCATTGTGATGAATGCCCTCTTCGACGGCTACATCCCCTACCAGGGCGAGATTCCGCAGCGGCCCACGGGTGCGCTGATTGCCGACCGCCAGGGATTGACAACGACCTATTCGCTGAATGGTCTGCAGGAACGCGGCATTCTGTTTACGGGACCGGGCGTTGAAGTCTACGAGGGCATGATCGTGGGCGAGCACTCGCGCGACAACGACCTCGACGTGAACGTGGTGCGCGAAAAGAAGATGACCAACATGCGCGCATCCAGCGCCGATGAGGCCATTCGCCTGGTGCCCGTGAAGGCTCTGAACCTGGAGCAGGCCATCGAGTTCATCGCCGAAGACGAGATGGTCGAGGTCACGCCCAAGTCGCTGCGACTCCGTAAGAAGATTCTCCAGCAAAATCGCCGGCCAAAGCGGTGGGAGAAGGGCCAGCCTGCGTAATTTCTTAGCGGTCTGATAAACTCTTTATCAAATGTTCGAGATC
>Ga0209517_10008495_pt1 | contig 12002 bp, 9 predicted proteins | sample PeaSoiMetSII2010_FD_187695 | JGI IMG/M metagenome (GOLD analysis project Ga0209517, IMG submission 187695) | Peat soil microbial communities from Weissenstadt, Germany - SII-2010 (SPAdes) (version 2) | ecosystem: Environmental > Terrestrial > Soil > Wetlands > Peat | place: Germany: Weissenstadt...
CAAATCAAAAGGGGCGACCCAGCGGGTCGCCCCTACAATTTATGGGGTTGGGAGGGGGTGTGGGGGAGGGCAGGGGCCGTCGGCCCTTAGCCCCCTCCCCCACATCATCTCACGCCTTAAAGCGCCGCAGGCGCAAGGAGTTGCTGACCACGGACACCGAGCTCATGGCCATGGCCGCGGCGGCCAGGGCCGGGTTCAGGGTCCAGCCCCAGAGGGGATAGAAGACCCCGGCGGCCACCGGCAGGGCCACCACGTTATAGCAGAAGGCCCAGAAGAGGTTCTGGCGGATGATCCGCATCATCTGCCGGGACAGCAATATGGCTCGGGGAATGAGGGCCAGGTCGTCCCGGATCAGGGTGAGGTCGGCGGCCTCCGCGGCCACGTCGGCGCCGGTGCCCAGGGCGATGCCCACGTCAGCCTGGGCCAGGGCCGGGGCGTCGTTGATGCCGTCGCCCACCATGGCCACCACTTCGCCGTCCTCCTGCAGCTTCGCCACTTTCCGGGCCTTGTCGCCGGGCAGCACCTCGGCCAGCACCTCGGTGATGCCCACGCTGCGGGCCACCGCGGCTACGGTGAGGCGGTGGTCGCCGCTCAGGAGCACGATCTTCAAGCCCATCTCCTGCAAGGTCCGCACGGTTTGTGGCGCCCCGGGCTTCAGGGTGTCCGCCGCGGCGATGAGGCCCACCGGTTTCCCGGCCACCGCCAGAAAGATGGCGGTTTTGCCTTCCCGGGCGTGCTCCTCTTGCTGGGCGCTGAGGGTGTCGCTGACGATCTGCTTTTGCGCCAGGAAGGCGAGGGAGCCCAATAGCACCTCCTGGCTCTCGATTAGGGCCTCCACCCCCAGGCCCGGCAGCGCCTGAAATTCCTCCACCGGCGGCAATTCCAGGTTTTTCAAGGCGGCCGCGTGGGTCACCGCCTCGGCCAGGGGGTGCTCCGACCTGGCCTCCAGGGCCGCGGCCAGGGCCAGAACCCGGTCCGCGCTCCAGTTCTCCCAGGCGTGGATGTCGGTCACCTGGAGGGCGCCGCGGGTGAGGGTGCCGGTCTTGTCGAAGACCACAGTGGTAAGGCGATAGGCTCGCTCCAGGGGCTCGCCGCCCCGCATCAGGATGCCCAGCTCGGCCCCCCGGCCGGCGCCCACCATGACCGCGGTGGGGGTGGCCAGCCCCATGGCGCAGGGGCAGGCAATGATGAGCACCGCCACCATGCTGGTCAGGGCGCGGCTGATGGCCGGCGGCGGGCCGAACTGGAGCCAGGCCAGGAAGGTGAGGGCCGCCAAACCCATGACCACGGGCACGAAGATGGAGGCTACCTTATCCACCAGGCGCTCGATGGGGGCCTTGCTGGTCTGGGCCTCTTCCACCAGGCGGATGATCTGGGAGAGCACCATTTGCTCACCTACCCGGCTGGCCCTAAAGACCAGGAAGCCCCGCTGGTTCAAGGTGGCGCCCCACACCTCGGCCCCCGGCTGTTTGACCACCGGCAGGCTCTCCCCGGTGAGCATTGATTCATCGACCGCGGAGCTCCCTTCCACCACCACCCCGTCCACCGGAATCTTCTCTCCGGGGCGCACCAGCACCAGGTCCCCCACCCCGACCTGTCCCAGGGGCACTTCCTGCTCGACGCCGTCCCGGCGCACCCGGGCGTTGGGCGGGGCCAGGGCGAAGAGGCGGCGGATGGCCTCCGAGGCCCGTCCCCGGGTGCGGGCCTCCAGCCAGCGCCCCAGCAGGATGAAGGTGATGATCATAAGGGCGGTATCATAATAGACCGCCTCCCGGGCCGCGGCGGCGACGCTCCCGGGAAAGAAGGTGACCCAGGCGGAATAGAAATAAGCGGCGGAGGCGCCCAGGGCCACCAGGGTGTCCATGTTGGTGGTGCGGTGCCGGGCAGCCGCGACGGCCCCGGCAAAGAACGAAGCCCCGGAATAGAAGATCACCGGGGTGGAGAGGGCCAGCAGGAGGAAGTGCAGGGCATGGCGCCCCAGCCCGGCGGCGTGCGCCACCGGGGGGATCATGAAGGCCCATACCGGCAGGCTCAGGAGCAGGGCCACCAGGAAGCGGTTGCGAAAGGCCCGGACCTCGGTTTCCGGAGAGCGGGGCGCATGGGGTTCCCGGGACGCGCCTTGCACTTCATAGCCGGCCTCCCGGACCACCGCGGTGAGGGCCGCCAGGTCGGTGGCCTGAGGCTGATAACGCACCCTGGCCTGGCGGGTGGCCAGATTGACCAGGGCCAGCTCCACCCCGGGAGCCGCGGTCAAGGCCCGTTCCACCCGGGCCACGCAGGCGGCGCAGTGCATTCCTCCCAGGGTCAGGGTGATTTCCTCGGTCTTGGCTGGCACGGCTATTATCTCCTGCCCCAAGGCGCGCTGCACCGCCAGGCGCGCTAACCCGGCGCGCCAAGCGAGTCCATCTTTCATCCCCGCCGAGTGGCCTGGTAATAGAATAATCCGCCCCGGGGCTAATGGCAAGCAGGAGGGGAGCGATCCCGCTCCCGCCTTGCCGGGCGGGTGGTTCCCTGATACTATTAGCGGCATGAAGCCGATTGCGACCCCGAGTTTTGGCAAAAAGCTGGGCCGGCCCCTCTGGGGCCTCCTGGGACTGCTGCTGTTGGCCGCCCTGGGATGGCAGCTCTACCTGCACCTGGGCTCCGGCGCCCCCTGGGTGCGCCTCAAGACCCCGGTGGAGGCGGTGGGCCCCAAGACCGCCCTCACCCTGGAGGCCGGGGATGCAGCCAGCGGCTTGCGAGAACTCAGGGTCAGCCTCACCCAGGCCGGCCGGGAGCAGGTGGTGCTGGAGCGCCAATTCCCTCCCGGCGGCGAGCCGGGGGAGAAGGTGGAGATCCCCGTCACCCTGGAGCCCAAGGCCCTGGGTTTCAAGGACGGGAAGGCCACCCTCACCGCCTCGGTGCGGGATCGCTCCTGGCGGGAGATGTTCCGGGGCCGCCAGGCGGTCTTGAGCCAGGAGGTGACCATCGACCTGACCCCGGCCACCGTCTCCATGCAGTCGGTGAGCCACCTGCTGTACGCCGGGGGCGCCGGGGCCATGGCCTACCGCCTCAGTAAACCGGTCCAGGAGTCCGGGGTGTTGGTGGGGGGCGTGTTATACCGGGGTTTTGCCAATCCCCGGGGGGCCGCCGGGGATTACGTGGTGCTGTTCCCGATTCCCCAGGAGGGCCCCGCCACCCTGCCGCTGGAGCTGGTAGCCCGCTCCGGCGGTCAGGAGGTGAAGCAGACGATTCCCCTGAGGGTGACGCCCCGGAAATGGCGCCGCGACCAGCTCAAGCTCTCGGATGCTTTTCTGGGCAAGGTGGCCGCCACCCTGCCGGTGTCCAAACCTGGCGACCTCCTGGGGAATTACCTGGAGCTCAATCGGGAGACGCGTCGCCAGAACCATGAACGGGTGCGCCAGATCTGCTCCCGGAGCAGCCCCCAGCCCTTGTGGTCCGGCCCCTTCCAGCGTTTTCTGGGCAAGACCGAGGCCGGTTTCGGGGACCGGCGCACCTATGTCTATCAGAACAAGGCCGTGGACCAGGAGGTGCACCTGGGGGTGGACCTGGCCTCCCTGGTGAACAGCCCGGTGCCCGCGGCCAACCGCGGGGTGGTGGTCATGGCGGAGCCCCTGGGCATTTACGGCAACACGGTGATCCTCGACCATGGCCTGGGGGTCTTTTCCATGTACAGCCATATGAGCCAGATAGCCGTGAAGACGGGTGATCAGGTGGAGAAAGGGACAGTGCTGGGCAAGACCGGGACCACCGGCCTGGCCGGGGGCGACCACCTCCACTTTGGCGTGGCCCTCCAGGGGGAATTCGTGGACCCCATAGAGTGGTGGGACGCCCACTGGCTCAAGGATCAGGTGGAGGGGGTCTGGCTCAGGTCCACCGCCCCGGCTCCGGAGCCGGTCCAGGCCGCGGCCCCAGCGGGTAAAGGCAAGAAGCAGGGCGGCAAGCCGCCCAAGCGCAAGCCGATAAAAAAGAAGCAGGGGTAGGGCGACCCGCGGGGTCTCCCTTTGCAACCCAAGGGCAAGCAATGATTATCAAGATCAACCCCCAGAACCCCCAGGAGCGCTTGTTGCGCCAGGCGGTGGAGGCCCTCCTGGGAGGCGGCCTCATCGCCTATCCCACCGACACCACCTACGCGGTGGGCTGCGACCTCTACAATCTCAAAGGGATCGCCAAAATTTACCAGATCAAGCGGCGGCCCACCAGCAAGCCCTTCAGCTTCATCTGCCATGATCTGAAGAATATCAGCGAATACGCCCAGGTGGGCAACTATGCCTACAAGGTGATGAAGCGCCTGCTGCCCGGGCCCTACACCTTCGTGCTGGAGGCCTCCCGGCAGGTGCCCAAGATTCTCCAGACCAAACGGCGCACGGTGGGCATTCGGGTGCCGGACCACCCCATTGCCCTGGCGCTGGTTGGCCTTCTCGGGCATCCCATCATCAGCACCAGCGCCTCCCTCCCCGACGGCCAGGTGGAGAGCGACCCCTATGAGATCGCCGACAGGTTCAAGCCGCACCTGGCCCTGGTTATCGACGCGGGCCTCATCCCACCCGCGCCCTCCAGCATCATCTCCTTGATCGACGACGCCCCGGAGGTCATCCGGGAGGGCAAGGGGCCGGTGGGCCTCTTTACTTGAATAATTAAAGCGCAACCCGGTGAGCTATTCCTCCTCTTGAAAGGTTATTAACCAGAGCAGAAAACCAGTTCTTACCATCTATTTAATGCGCTGATTAATAATGACTGATGAAAAAATATCTTTATCTCCTGAGCATTCCTATTTTGCTGCATCTCGCCGGGGCGCGGGCTGCGGCCATGAATGTATTCCAGTACTATGAGAAAGTAATCTGGATTAACCAACACCAGCAAGTGGGGGCGGCCTATGAAAACGGCAAAAAAACTTTTCGAATTTCCCGTAATTACCGGTGATGATGAAACGACCACCAATCCGGGAATCTATTTGGTAAAATTGAAAGTTGAAGATTATTATTCAAAAAAATACGATACCGCGATGCCTTATTCCATATTTTTCGATCTTAAAGAAAGAAAAGCCATTCATGGAGGGGAGGTGCCCCCGCCCGAGGAAAGAAAGGAGTGGGCCACCCACGGTTGCGTGCACGTGGAGATGCCCTATATTGAACGGCTATTCGATTGGGCCGAGGCAGGAAAAACCGCGGTGGTCATCCAAGGGTGGCGAGATGCAGATTAAGCGGAGGGTGCGGACCGCCCGCCCTAACGGCGATTTTGCACATCCTTCTTATATATCCCCAATTATACCAATTTCATCTCAGTATAATTAGTAACTAGATGGCCTAATCTTCTATTCATCCTTCCCCGTGTAAAATTAGTCCAGACCAGAAGTAGGGATGCGGTTCTTTGGCCCGTACCGCCTGGCGGGCGATCTTTAACGCCTCAATCTTGGACTTCCCCTCCTTCAAGGCCTTATAAAACGCCGAGTAAAAGTTCAGGGATTCATCCACCGGGATGTTCCACAGGGAGACCATGACGCTCCGCGCCCCCGCTTGCTGGAAGGCCCGGGCGAAATTGAGCACCCCCTCTCCCTGCATGAACTGGCCCACCCCGGTCATGCAGGCGGCCAGGGTCACCACTTCCGCGTCCAGTTTGAGTTGCAGCACCTTGCTGGAGGTGAGGAAGCCATTGTCCGGGGCTTTATTCTCCACTTGGGTTAGCACCAGGGTCGGCTCCTGCACCCCGGCCATTTTGTCCGCCAGGAACCCGTGGGTGCCGAAGAAGAGGTAGCGGTACTGGCCCAGGTTGGACTGGCGTATCTTGGTTTCCGTGGCGAAGACGTCCAGCAGCACCTGGGGCGGTTGGGGCTTTTCCTGAAAGAGGGCCGCCAGTTCCAGCACGGTCTGCCGGGTCTCCGGCAGCGGCGGGAATTCCAGCCGGCCCCAACCTTTATCGGTGGCCGCCATGGTCAGGGGCTTCTCCAGTCCCGCAGTCTTTAGCTCTCCCGCCTGGCCCTGGCCTGCTTTATAGGCCAGGTAGCGGCTGCCCCCTTTATCAAAGATGGGGTCACCCAGGGCAAAGAGCGCTTGAGAGGCCTGGGAGGTTCCGAGGTGGCGGTTCAGGGCCAGGATGGCGGCGGATTGGGAATAGGTGACGGGCCAGCGGTCCGCCACCAGGGTGCATTTACCCCAATCCGGTCCCGCCTGCACCACCAGGGCCTCAAAGGGGAACGCCCCCAGCACGCCATCGGGCACGATGATCAAATGGGTGCCGGGATTCACCCCGGAGAGCGCCGGGGCCAGGATCTCTTGATATAGCGAAGCCGCGTCGCTTACCGAAAAGCGCGCCAAATCCTCCCGGCGCAATACGCCTTTCCGGAAGGGGGCCAGCATGGCGCCCAGGCGCTTCTCCAGGGGATCCTGGCCCACGGCCAGACGGAAGACCTGGGTCTTGCCCCCGGGCTCCACCCGGAATAAATAACTCTCCTTTTCCCCCAGTGCGTATTCCAGCAGCACCTCTCCCGGCTTCAGGGGCAGCTCCTGGGCCTTATATGGTTGGGGATAGGCCAGGGCGGCATAGCGGGGGTCCCGGCGGCGCAGCTCGGTGACAAAACCGTCGATTTCCCGTTGCAGGGCCTCTCTTTTCTGGGAAAAATGCCCGGCCGTGTCCAATCCACTTTTCCCCCCCCTGCCGCCACCCTGTGTGGATTGCACCATGGCCTCCTGCCTCTGGCCTTCCAGCTCCTGGAGGCGTTCCTGGAGGCCCTTTTCTTTGGCCGCCAAATCCGGGGGCAACTGGGGAGTCACCCGGGCCGCCCCCGCGGCCAGGGCCTCCAGCAAGGACCGGGCCTTGACGCCCTCGGCAAAATAGAAGGCCGCGGCCGCCGGGTCCACCCCGTAAGTTTGCAGACCGGCCGGGACAGGCTCGCCCTTCAGGGCCATCTCCGCCAGCACCTCGGTCATGCCCCGATAGGCCCGAAAATAGCCGCCCAGAAGCCCGGACTCGAAGAAGCTGGTGCGTTCCCCGGAAGTTCGAGACCGCAACACTTCGATATTCTTAATGGCCTCCAGGAAGGCGGCAGACGCCTCGGTCCGGTTCCCCAAACCCTCGAGGGCCATCCCCTTTTCGGTGTAATACTGCGCCTGATATTGGGGCCGGTTATTTGATTTAGGGGTGAGGCGAGAGGTTAAAATATTCAGGGCTGAATCGTACTTCCCGGTGGCCAGGTAGAGTTCCACCATCCCCAGGTCGCCTTGCCTACCCTGGGCCCGGCGGAAAGTAGATTCCGCCTGGCCGTAATCTTTCTTGGCCAGATAGAGAAATCCCAGGTTCCTGAGACTCACATTGGTCCAGAGGTTTTCCGGTCCCAACGCCTTTTCCCTGATCTCGGCGGCGCGCCGGGCCAGGGGCAGGGCCTGGTCATAGGACCCCATCTGGGTATAAAGGGTCGCCAGATTGCTCAGGGCGGCCGCGGTTTGCGGGCCTTCCGGCCCCGAGACCTTCTCGCTGATCTGCAAAGCTCGCTGGCTCGGGGCCAGGGCCTTGTCATGCGCCCCCATCTGCCCATAAATGGAGGCCAGGACCATCAGGCTTTGGGCGGTCCGGGGGTGTTCCGGCCCCAAGGCCTTCTCGCTGCGCTGCAGGGCCTGCTGGGCCAGGGGCAGGGCCTGGTCGAAGGAGCCGAGCTGAGAATATAACCAGGCCAGACGGGCCATGCTGGCGATGGTGAGGGGATGGTTCGGCCCCAGAGCCGTCTCGCTGAGCTTCAAGGCCTCCTGGTAGGGGCGGAGGGCGCGTAAGAACATACTACTGTCCTCATAATTATTGCCCTCTTTAAGCAGTTCCTTCACCTTGGCCGCCTCCGGCTTCTGGCCGGCGGTTGTCATCTCTTCATCCGGAGTTGCCCAGGGACCTTCCCTCTTGGCATAGCCAGGAGTTGCCGGCAAGCCCTTTCCAGATTTAGACTGGACCCAGGCCTTCAGGTCTTTCAAGGCCTCGTCTCCCGGCTTTTTCCTCAGCATGGTATCGACCAGCTTATCCATGTCCGCATACTGTCCATATTTCCCCAAGACGCTAAGTAGATACAATTCCGGGGTGACATCATTCGCAGCCGCGGTTTTCGATAAATCCTGATAGATTCCCTCCGCCTCCTTGATCTGCCGTTGGGCCTCTGCGGACAGGGACGCCGGGGTTCCGGCCGGGGCCAGACCTGCCGGGGTCATGGTCTGAATCCCGCCCGATGTACCGGTACTGGAACGGGGCAGGAACAAGGGCGTTCCGGCTAGCTGTTTAGTGGCTTTGGTAGAGATGAGCTTTACTTCCGGTTGGGCCGGAGATTTCTGGTCGCCGGCGGCGCTGCCGGTGGCGCCGGCGACGATGGTCGCTGGGCCTTTCCAGATCTCCTGGCGTCCGCTGGCGAAGTAGAGCAGGGTCAGGGAACCGGCTTCGTTTAGCTTGAAGTTGTCGCCCTGGCGAATCTTCATAAAAGCCTTGGCCGGGACCGGTTCCTTTTGCTCTTCCTGATTCCAATACGTGACCGGCCCGGAGAGTTGGGTTATCAGCCCGACATCCGGAGCGGTAGCTTGGGCCGACGCGGCCGCGACCGCCAGAAAGGCGGCAGCCACCCCCAGACCAATAATTCTAAACAAGCCCAAGATTCTCGCCTTCATCTCTCTTTCCTCCGTACAGGGATCTCCCTGATTGGCTCATCCTCTTCCAGGCTCTGCACCTCTACCACCGCCACTGGTTCCCGGCGGCCTTTGACCCGAATTTCTTTTCTCCCCCCGGTCACCACCCCCGGACCTGCCGCGACAATGGTATCGGAACTGGCCACAATGGTCCATCCCAGCTCCTTGGTCAAACCTTCCAGGCGCGACGCGATGTTCACTGTATCCCCGATGGCCGTGAATTCAAAGCGTTGGGGGGAGCCGATATTGCCCACCACTGCCTCACCCGTGTGCACCCCGATGCCGATACGGAAATCCGGCAAGCCGCGGTTCGGGAAACGCCTTTCCATCCAGGTGTGGAATTCCCGGGCCTTCCCGGCCATGGCCAGGGCGGCCCGGAGGGCCTGCCGGGCATGGTCCGCCTGGGGCGCCGGCGAGCCAAAAACCGCCATGACCGCATCGCCGATGAACTTATCCACCGTGCCCCCTTGCTCCAGAATGGGCTGGCACACCCGGCTGAAATAGGTGTTGAGAATCTCCACCACTTCATGGGCGCTCAGAGACTCTGACATCGCGGTGAAATTCCGGATATCGGCAAAGAGGACGGTCACCTGGAGGGCTTCCCCTCCCAGGTCAGGCTGCTTTCCGGACGCCAGAATTTTTTCCACTACTTTATCGGAGACATACCGCCCGAACATCTGCCGCAACCGCAGGCGTTCCCGCTCTTCCCCGGTAAGTCTAAACCCCAGGACCCCCAGGTAGCATCCCAGAAGCCCCAGTTGCGGGGCGGCCACGGGAACCAGCCGGTAGCCGCGGAACATCAGGAAGGCGAAGCCCGCCACGCTGAGCGCCAGCAGACCAAGGGCCGCCAGTCCCTGGCGGGGGGATAATCTGAAAAACAGGACGGTCCCCACCAGGAGCACTGCCAGAAGGTAAATTAACCGCAAAGGGGTGGTAACGGACCTGAAAAAATGCCTCGTCAACAGGGTTTCCACTATATTGGCGTGTAGTTCCGCGCCGCTCATCAGGCGGCCCCGGATATTAAACAATCCCCGGGCATAGGGGGTTTGGTGCCTATCCTGAATTCCGGAGGGCTCATAGGCGATGATGACCACTTTGTTCTGGAGGAGACTCCGGGTTTGGGCATCCAGATCTGCGGGGTTGAGCAGACTGCGGAAGGGAACCCGGGGAATGGTGCCCGGAGGGCCGGTAAAGCTGATGTGGGTGAGGGCTAGACTCTCGCCCAAAGAGGGTTTATCTGGAACCGCGCGATTCGCCAGCAGTTGGGCAAAGGTGACCCACGCCTCACCGGCGCCCACGGGGAAGGCCGGCAGGAACCGGCGTATAACCCCATCGGGGTCATGGTAAAATTTTACCAGCCCCACATCATCCAGGTTTCCCGGCAGGGAAGCCCAGAAATCGGGAAGGGGCAGGAGGACCTTTTCCCGGCCCCGGGCATCAACAGCCAGGTCCCCGGCCAGCACCACCTGCCCGGAAGCCAGCTGTTCCCGGAAGGGCAGGTCATAGGTGCGGCTCTGCTCGTTTTCGGGCAATTTCAGCTTTTTCAGCCACGATTCGGCGCTTACCGAAAAAAGAATATCCAGGCCGATGACCCTGGACCCGGCCTGGCGCAAGGCCGCTAGCGTCCGGGCAAAATACGGGCTCCAGAACACCAGGGGTTCATCCAGGTGCTCCAGACGCATCTGATCATCGATGGCCGCGATGACCACGTGCCGGGGCTCATAGCGCAGACCTGCCAGTTGATGCCAGAGATCATAATACCAGTTCTCCGGGCCCTGCAACCACTCGGATTGGCCCCCTGCTTCGGCGCCGGCCCCAATCAGGACCAACAATAGCAGGCCGTAAATAAACTTTCTTCTCATTTACCTACCCGGGCGCCAGCGACAATTTCCGCGGCTATCAGGTATAAGCTCGGCAGCGAGGGGGTGGTAAGGCACAGGCGCATTTTAGCACCGAGGCGGAGTGGGGCCGCCGGCCTTAATGGTTATCAGATTTTGCAGATGGCGGGCGCCTGCCTAATCCTACGAGGCTGTTTACTTAAACCACGCTGGCAGGAAGGCCGGTTGGGGGTAAGTGAAGGCCGTCAGGTTGGCCAGGGTTTCTTCGGTATCCTGGCCCAGCAGGTAGCGCAGGAAGGTGCTTTCCTGGGGGGGATAGACCGCTTCCACTTTGCCCCGGATGCCGCCCAGGCGCCCGGCTTTCTCGATGGCGTCCTCCAGGTTGCCGAACACATCCACCAGGCCCACCTGCTTGGCCTCCTCTCCGGTGTAGATTTTACCTTCCGCCAGGGGCCTCAGCTTCTCCAAGGGTATCTTGCGATTGCGGGACACGTCGCTTAAAAACTGCTGGTAGATGTTATCCAGCAGGTTCTGCATATATTCTTTTTCTTCCGGGGTCATAGGCCGGAAGGGGGAGCCCACATCCTTGTAGCGCCCGGATTTCAGGGTGAAGAAGTCCAGGCCGATCTTCTTGGTGAGGCCCTCGACGTTGGTGAACTCCATGATCACCCCGATGCTGCCGGTGGCGGTGCCTCTATTGGCCATGATGAGGTCGGCGCCGCAGGCGATATAGTAGCCTCCCGAGGCGGCCAGGGTTCCCAGAGAGGCCACCACCTTTTTCTTTGCGCGGATTTTCTCCACTTGCCGGAGAATTTCCTGGGAGGGGCCCACCGCGCCTCCCGGAGAGTTGATGCGCAGGACAATGGCCTTGATGTTCGGGTCATCCCCGAAGTCGTCCAGTTGTTTGAGGATGGTCCGGGAATCGGAGATGATCCCCTTGATTTCCACCACGCCTACCTTATCCTGGCTGGTCCCCCAGGCCATTCCGGCGCCCTTCCCCATAAATTGAGAGGCCAGGACGGTGACGCCCAACAGAAAGAGGACCGCCAGGACGGCGATCAGGATGCCGTTCAACAGGGATGGTGCTTTCATCGCCTTGGCTTTTACCCGTTATCTTTGGTCTGCTTCTCTTCCAGGGTTTCCCGAATCAGGTCCCCAATGTTGGTGGTGGCTTCGGTGCGGGAATGGAGGTAATCCCGGTAATGCGTCTGTTCCTCGTCGGTTTCCAGCTTGCGGACCGACAGGCCGATACGCCGTTCCGTGGCCGAGCTATGGATCACCTTGGCCCGGATGGCGTCCCCTACCTTGAGGCCGGCCACCTTATCCCGCCCCAACTCGGAGATGTGGATCAGGCCTTCGATGCCCTCTTCCACTTCCACGAAGAGACCGAACTCGGTAATGTTGGTGATGGGCCCGGACACGATGGAACCCACCGGAAAACGCTGGTCGATGGTTTCCCAGGGGTTGGAGGCCAGGTCCTTGATGCTCAGGAAAAGCGTTCATTTTCCTTATC
>Ga0209517_10008496_pt1 | contig 12001 bp, 8 predicted proteins | sample PeaSoiMetSII2010_FD_187695 | JGI IMG/M metagenome (GOLD analysis project Ga0209517, IMG submission 187695) | Peat soil microbial communities from Weissenstadt, Germany - SII-2010 (SPAdes) (version 2) | ecosystem: Environmental > Terrestrial > Soil > Wetlands > Peat | place: Germany: Weissenstadt...
CCCAAGTGGAGCTGAATGTCACTTATACCGAACCCGGTGTCCGTGGCGACACCTCCAGCGGCAGCGTGACCAAGCCGGCGAAGCTGGAGACTGGCATCGAGATCCGCGTTCCCCTCTTCATTAAAGAAGGGGAAACAATCAAGGTATCCACGGAGACGCGGGAGTTCGCGGGGCGGGCCTGATCTGACGCAGGGTGGCCCGTCCTATCGCGGAGCGAAAGGCGGGGATGGCGGGTGGGATGTGTTTAATAGGATGAAGATCCGACCTCCGGCATCGTAACGCGGAGTCGAACGGTGGCGGCGGTTCGGGAGGCCACCCTTCGGCCAGGGCAGGCTTTCTCAAAAGCGCGAGAAGTGGCGCACCCCAGTTATTTCGGCCAATGTTGAAGTGGCCCACCCGCCTGTTCAAGTTCGGGATGGCGAGGTATCCTTTTCCTTTCGAATGACCGCCAAACTTCCAGAAGAACTACTTGTCCTCATCGCGCAAGTAACGAACAAGCGCGCCCGCCTTGTTTTGGACACGATCGTTGAAAAGGGAAACGTCACAACTGAGGAATTGCAGAAGTTGGGATATGATCATGCGCCACGTGCCGCACGTGACGTGCGGGAACTCGGTTTCACGCTCGTCACGAAAATGGTTAAGAATGCCAACGGAAAACGCATGGCGCAGTATTCCTTGGCGCTGAAGGTCGAGGCTGGGAAGACGGGCAGGCTTCAGTTACCCAAGAAAGAGCGCGACGCGATTATCAAAGCTGCAGGCGGAAAATGCCAACTATGCGGGGCCGCACACGACCTCCAAGTTGACCATCGCGTGCCATATCAAGTGGCTGGCGAGTCGCTTAAGGGAAGTGCGAAACCTTACATGGTGCTGGACGGAACCTGTAACCGGCGCAAGTCGTGGATTTGTGAACACTGTCCAAACCTAACAAAATACAAGAAAGTGGGCACCTGTAAGAGCTGCTACTGGGCCAACCCCGAACAGCACACGCATGTTGCTATGGAAGAATTGCGCCGCGTGGACGTGGTAGTCAGCGGCGAAGAAACGAAGGCCTTCGACAAGTTCCGCAAGCGATGCCAGCAGCAGGGTGAATCTGTGTCCGATGGGTTAAAGAAAGTGCTGGCCGAATCAGCAGCAGAATAGAGGCGCCTGCGATTCAAACGCCTTGAGTTGGGCTTTTGCGGGCGTGCCCGGCGAGTGCAATCCTGCGGATAGATAGACTGATTCAACTGTCACGTAATCGCGACCGCTCAGGGTGGCTTGACTAGAGCGCCCCGTTTCCAGCAGGAGTTGATGCGCGCCTAAATCTGTCGGTAGTGGTTCGCCATAGATTTTGCCGCCGCAGTGCCCATCGTAGCTCAGGATGTATTGAACGGATTGCCGGTTGAGCGTTTCCAGAATGCCTATCATCTCGCCGCGTTGCACGCCTCGAATGTAACGCCGGTCGCGCGTATTGCTGACGCCCTGATACGGAGGATCCATGTAAATAAGGTCGCGACTGTTGGCAATGCTTAATACTTGTCGAAAGTCGCCGCAAATGACTTGTGTTCGCCCGCGCAGAATACGATGCGCGGCGTGGATTTCCACGTTCATTGTGTCTGGCCGCATACCCTGCCGTCGCTTATCCGGCGATTGATTGAACTCGCCCTTCGAGCTGAATCGAACGGCATTTTTTACGCACCGGGCCAACAAATAAAGGAGCTTGGCTGGATCTTGGTCATTGTTGAATTCGGCTCGGATTTGGTTGAACCGTTTGCTCGGGTCGGTCTTGCGCTGCGATTCCCAAAGGCTGCGGTAATCTTCGCTCAACTTCTTTGGGCTATCGACCACACCGCGCCAAATTTCCGTAAGGGGCCTGAGGACGTCGGCAATTATGTATTCAGTAAACAGGTTTTTTTGGGCAGCTGCCAGTGTGATCGCTGCAGAACCGGCGAACGGTTCAATCAGCCGCGTGAAATCACCTTTCGGAATGAATGAAAGAATCGCAGGCGCAAGCAGCCGTTTGCTACCTTGGTACGGAATCGGGTGTGGACATTGGAATCGCATTTTTCAGTTTATCTGGAACGAAGTATAGCGTGCCTGGCTGTGAGGTTCCCACTATCAAATGGACGTAGCAAATGGACGTAGCAGCGGAAAAGGGGGCAGGCCATGCCAACGTCGGGAGTATGACCTCGGGTTTCTCTATCGCTCCCTTCGCCGCTCCGCGACCCAGACTTGTTCGGCACGCTGAGACGGGGCAAGCCCTGGGCAAGCCCCGTCTCTACAGGAATCGTCTGCATATGAAAAAGCGCGAGAGGAATCGCTCCCTCCCGCGCTCATCTGAAATGCAAATCCTAACTACCAGCCCAACTACACCAGCCCCTGATCGAGCATCGAGTTGGCGACCTTGAGGAAGCCGGCGATGTTGGCTCCGTTCACGTAGTTGCCGGGCGTGCCGTACTTCTCGGCCGTTTCGTGGCAGTTCTTGTGAATGGCGATCATGATCTTGTGCAAACGATCGTCCACTTCTTCACGGGTCCAGGAGAGACGCATGCTGTTCTGCGACATTTCCAGTCCGGAGGTGGCAACGCCGCCGGCATTGGCAGCCTTGGCTGGTCCGTACAGGATTTTCGCGTCGAGGAACGCCTTGGTGGCTTCGAGGGTGCTCGGCATGTTGGCGCCTTCGCAGACAACCTTGACGCCGTTCTTGATGAGATTGGCCGCGTCTTTTGCGTTGATCTCATTCTGAGTGGCGCTCGGGAACGCGCAGTCGGCTTTGATCGCCCAGAGCCAGTTGTGATCGAGCTTGCGATCGGTGGCGTGGTAGACGGCCTTCTTGTATTTGTCGGCGTATTCCTTGATGCGGCCGCGGCGGTTGTTCTTCAGGTCCATGATATAGGCGAGTTTGTCGCGGTCGATGCCGTCGGCGTCGTAGATGGCGCCATCGGAATCGGACACGGTAACCGGCTTTGCGCCCAGATCGAGCAGCTTCTCGATGGTGTATTGGGTGACGTTGCCGCTGCCCGAGACCAGACAGATCTTGCCTTCCAGCTTCTGCTTCTTGGTCTTCAGCATTTCCTCGGCGAAGTACACACAGCCATAGCCGGTGGCTTCGGGACGAATCAGAGAGCCGCCCCAGGCCAGGCCCTTGCCGGTGAGAACGCCCGAGAATTCATTGCGCAGGCGCTTGTATTGTCCGAACATGTAGCCGATTTCGCGTCCGCCCACGCCGATGTCGCCGGCGGGAACGTCCGTGTCAGGGCCGATGTGGCGTTGCAATTCGGTCATGAAGCTTTGGCAGAAACGCATCACTTCGTTGTCGCTCTTGCCTTTGGGATCGAAGTCGCTTCCACCCTTGCCGCCGCCCATGGGCAGCGTGGTGAGTGAATTTTTGAACACTTGCTCGAAGGCCAGGAACTTCAGAATGCCGAGGTTCACCGAGGGATGGAGGCGCAGGCCGCCCTTGTAGGGACCGATGGCGCTGTTCATCTCAATGCGGAAGCCGCGATTGACTTGCACTTTGCCGCGGTCGTCAAACCAGGGGACACGGAACATCAGGACGCGTTCGGGCTCGGTAATACGTTCCAGGATCTTGGCTTCCTGATACTCGGGGTGGCGTTGCAATACGGGCCCCAGGGACTCGAATACTTCCATTACGGCCTGGTGAAATTCTGGTTCGGCTGGGTTCTTGGCTTTTACGAGGTTGAGAATCTGACTAGCGTAGTCCGCCGCAGCAGTACCCTTGGGCGGTTCCATAACTGCACTCATAGGCTTGCCTCCGAATTTTTATGTGTTCGAACGGATTGTGTCAAAAGATCAAAAGAACGGACGCCGCGGAAATTGCGGCCCCAGCAATTGGATGCCTAGAGGGGAAGCTCTGCCGTGACTTGCGTCACCCGTTTTCGTGACGATTGGGCGCATGGCAGTGGCTTGGTGCGCAGGACTCCGTGCGCAGGGTAGTGGAAACCCTGCAGAACGAGTCCGTTAGCGCGATGACCCCTGGTCAAGGTTACTTCCGGGGTGCAGGTTTTACAACCGTCACTTTGGCGGTAACCTGCTGGCCTTTTTCCATGCCGCCGACGATGACCAGGCCGCGGCGGGTAACCAGGAGGCCGCGATGGTCCATGGTTGGGTCGGGAGTGCTGTCGTTGATTGTTTCCCATGCGCGGGTGTGGAGGTTGAACGCGAAGGTCACCGGGGAAGGTTCGGCGGGCTGACCGTTATAGCCGATTCCGGTGTAGTTATAAGGATTGTCGGTTCCGCCGGAGAAATAGATTCGGCCTGCTTTCTTTTCCAACGGCCCCGCACCGGCCGCGATGCGATAGCGCGCGTTGCCGGGATGGGCTGGAAGTTTGGTCCACACAATTCTCGTGATGTCACCCTTCTTCGAACTTGGCAGCTTGCCCATCCAGCATTCGCTGGAGGCAACGTACTTGGGACTGGGGCCGCCCGGGTTCTTATAGGCGCCGTCCACGTAAACGATGTTGTCGCCGAGGATGGCGCCGGCATGACCGAACACGGGCGTGCCAGGAATCGGCGTGGCCTGCATCCAGGTATCTTTGTCGGTGTCGTAGATCTGCACGTTGCGGACGGCGTCGGGCGTTGCTCCGGAGGAACCTGTGGAGGACCATCCACCGATCAGGAAAATATAGCGGTCACGATAGAGGCCGACCACGGCATCATCGACCGGGACAGGGATGTCTTTGCCGCGATAATAGCGATTCTCCACCGGGACAAAAACGTTCAGGTCGGAGACGGTGGTCTCGCCACCCTGGGCGTCGACGACGTAGCCTCCGAAGATGAAAACCTGATCGTGAAGCGCGACGGCCGACGCCGCCAGGCGCCCGGCCACTCCTGGCACTGGACGCTTCTCCTCCCACTTGCCGGCGCCCGGATCCATTTCGTAGGCGCTGGTGGTGATGGCATCCCAGGTCTTTTTGGGACCAATGCCCATGAAAGAAAAAATGCGGGCTCCGCCTTCGTCTTTATGCGAAATGGCAACCGCATTGTTTGAGACGGGTGCGGGGAGCGGGCTGAGCTTGGGCTCATCGGCGGCGGGAAGGCTGGGTACAAACAGAAGACAGATCAACGCCAGACAGATCAACGCCGGCAACAATTTGGTCAAAGCTGATTTCATCGCTGAAATGATAACAGTGAAGGGAGGAACTCGCGGCGTCTGAGACGCGGCAAGCCGCGTCTCTACTCGAAGGTTTTCGTCAAAACCACGTGCGCTTGCGGTATTCCCGATAGGCGTCGCCGAATTTTGCTTCGAGCACGGCGGCTTCGCGGCGCGCACGAATCATCTGCATGGGAATGATGACAACAAAAAGCAGCGCGATGACGGGCCGCCGCACGATCAGCATCAGGCCCGTGATAAGAATCAGGCTCGAAATGTAAATCGGATTCCGGATCCGCGAATAGATTCCCGCGGTGACCAGTTCTGTGGCTCTGGCCCGGACTGAGAACGAGCGGCCGAGGGTGGCGCGGCCGACGATCACGCCGCTCAGACCAATCAGACACAGAGCGAGCCCGAACCACCGTGTTGCATCATGCGGACCCGGTCCCAACACAAAAGTGGCGTAAATGGCATACAGGCCAGCCAGCAGCGGCAGCCAGACACGAAGAATGCTTCGCCGGTCTCCCATCGGCGTCACTCCACAAATCGTTACTCCACAAATCCGTGGCGCACGGCGTGGATGAAGTCGGTGTAAGCGGGTTCCATGCCGGAAGCGCGCATTTGCAATGCGATCTGCCCGCGATGATACGTCGAGTGAAAAAGCACATGCGTCAGTATGTCTTCCACGCGGTTCGACCAGAGTTCGCCTTTGCTGTTGCGGTATTCGACCTGGTCGTCGAGCGAGCCGGGGGCGAACTGGTTGGCAACCCTCGCAAGATAATTTCGCCACGCCAACGACATCTCGTCCGCCAAGGCCACGCAATCGTCAAGGGTGGAACTGGGCCAGACCGGCATGCTCTGGGGTTGCTTCAGGATGCGTTTCAGCCAGAGCTTCTGCGCCGAAAGAATGTGGGCCAGGCGTCCGAGCGCGTCCGCGGGAACGGAATTCGCGGCGCGCATGGCGGCGAGACATTCGCGATTCGCCCAGTCATCGTAGGCAAACATCCGAAGAAAATCTTTGGCGTGCATGGAGCTCCTCTTTACAAGACGTGTTGCGAGGCCCGACAGCGCGTCGCGGCTGGCTCTGCAACGACGATACGATGACCGAAGCTGCGATGACAAACGATGCGATGATCGGGGGCCATTGCCAAGCAGGGCACGACCCAAGTCACCCAGAAGAGCTATAAATCTACGACATTTGGTAGGTTGGCGTATTTCGATCTTCAATTACTCATAGTTAAAGAAGGCCGCTGCGCTCCTAAGTATTTGAAAAAGTTGGCCTTTATTGTTTGGTGCAACAAATGCCAAGAAATTTGTGACCGCTATTGTATTCGGGCACGGGTGTGTCTTTCCGCCTATCGTACGGCGCACTCAACAGTTGGTTTCAGGAGGATGGAATGAATATCCGCAGCGTGAAATTGGCTCTGGTTCTCCTATTGGTAGTTTGTCTTGGCGGTGTTCTCCCCGCGTGGGCACAATCATCGTCAACCGGTAGTGTTGTCGGGTCGGTAAGCGACCAGACGGGGGCCGTGGTGGACGACGCCACCGTCACGCTTACGGACGTTTCGACTAACACCTCGCGAACCACCACCAGCAACGCCAGCGGGCGTTACCTTTACGTGAACGTCAACCCGGGCACGTACACCATCACTGCTACTAAGGCGGGGTTTGCAACCTCAAGGGCTGAGCACCAGGTGGTAAACGTCGGACTCACTCTCACGGTCAATTTATCTCTAAAGGTTGGCGCGGCGAGCGTGGTAATGGAAGTGACCTCCGTTGGCGCCGAACTGCAGACACTGAATTCGACGATTGGCAACGAGGTCACTAGCGAGGCTTTGGAGAACTTGCCGGCCCTTGGCCGCGATACCAGCTCATTCGTCACCATGCAAGCTGGCGTGAGCCCTGACGGCAGCGCTGCCGGCACGGTGGTGGACCAGGCAGTTTTCTCGCTCGACGGCGGCAACAACAGCAACGACATGGACGGCAGTTCGGGCGTTTACAATAAAAATTTTGGCAACGACCCCGCCGGCGGTTTGTTCGACAATGTGAATAATCCCATCACCGGCGGCAGTGCCGGGATCAACGGCGGCCAGCCCTCGGGTGTGATGCCCACACCGATCGACAGCGTGGAAGAGTTCAAGGTCTCTACCACGAACCAGACCGCCGACTTCAACAACTCGTCCGGCATGCAGGTGTCGATCGTCACCAAGCGCGGCACCAACGCCTGGCACGGTACGGGTTACGAGTATTATTGGGACAACAACTTCTCGGGCAATACCTGGGAGAATAATCAATCAGGAACGAAGGTACCGGACTGGCACAGAAGCTGGTTCGGAGGTGCGGTGGGCGGCCCGCTCATTCCCAAAGAGATTCTTGGCGGCAAAACCTACTTCTTTTTCAATTACCAAGGCGCGCGTTGGCCCAACTCCCAGACGATCAACAAACTTGTCCCCAGTGCTGCCATGCGCTTGGGGTTGTTGTCGAGCGATGGGGGCGCAACCTACTTCAATCTGAACCCAACGCCCGTGACGTATAACGGCGTCACCTACCCAGGAACTACCCTCGATCCGCGCGGCATTGGGATCAATTCCTACTCGCAGGAGTTGTGGAACAAGTATATGCCGGCCGGCAATGCGGGGACGGTTAACCCCTGTGGCGGGCTCGGGTTAGACGGTTTCTGCGACGGGGTCAACACAGTCGACTTCACGGCGAATATGGCGCTTCCGCAAAACGACAACTTCGCGGTGGTGCGCGTTGACCACGACTTTGGACAGAATTGGCACTTCCAGTCGAGCTACCGCTTATACCATCTCAAAGCGGCCACCAACGATCAGATTGATATCGGAGGATTCTTCCCCGGTGACAAGTTGGGCACGCCAGTTTCCCTCACCAACCGCCCGCAAGTGCCTTGGTATCTTGTCATGGGGTTGACTACGAATATCAGTTCGCGCCTAACCAATGACTTCCACTACAGCTTCCTGCGCAACTGGTGGCAATGGGGATCCAACGGCGATCCGGCACAGTTTTCCGCTTCCGGTGACACTTCACTGGCGGCCTTGGGCGCCGCACTCGAACCCTTCGGCGAGAAGCGGAATGACGTAGCCGCCCCCTACAACGTCAACACCCAGCAGACCCGCACGCGGTTCTGGGATGGGAAGGATCATTTCTTCCGCGACGACGTTTCCTGGCTGAAAGGCAACCACCTGTTGCAGTTTGGCGGCCAGTACCAGCATAACTGGAACTACCACCAGCGCACGGACAACGGCGGGGGTGTCAATTACTACCCCGTGTACCTGCTCGGGGACTCTTCCGGCTCCGGCCACGTGGACATGACGTGCGGCGGAGTGGGATGCTTACCCTCCGCTTTCGGCTCTGGCAATCCTACCCTTGCCCGCGAGGCGGCCGCGGTCCTGGGTATCGTGACGGACACGCAGCAGGCGTATACCCGCTCCGGCTCGAATTTGCAACTGAATGGGCCGCTCGTACCGGCATTCGATAAAGTCACCATTCCCTACTACAACCTGTACCTCAATGACACGTGGCATATGAAACCGTCCATCACCGTCACGTTCGGCTTAGGGTGGGCGTTGGAGATGCCGCCTAAAGAGGAGACTGGTAAGCAGGTCATGTTCGTGGGTCCAAACGGCGAGGAGGTCGATACTCAGTCGTACCTGGCACAACGCCAGGCGGCGGCGCTCGCAGGGCAGGTTTACAACCCCCAAATCGGTTTTGCCCTGATCGGCAACGTCACCGGACACCCGAGTTACGAGTACAACCCCTTCTATCACGCGTTCAGCCCACGCATTGCCTTAGCTTGGAACCCATCTTTTAGCAAGGACACGGTGATCCGTGGCGGCTATGGGCGAATCTACGGGCGCTTGAACGGAGTGGGCCTGGTGCTGGGCCCACTCCTCAGCCCCGGCCTGATCCAGCCGGTAGGTTGCAGCTATGTTCTGTCCAATGGAACGTGCGGTGCATCGGGAACAGCGGTCGACGCTAGTAACGCTTTCCGCATCGGAACGGATGGCACGACGGCTCCGATTCCACCCGCAGGCACGACGCTGCCGCAACCATTTTACCCGGGGGTTAACGGGTCTGAAGCTCTTACCGCTTCGCCCACGGACCCAAAGTTCCGGCCGAATTCGGTGGACTCGTTCGATTTGACGATTCAGCATCAGTTTTCCCGCAAAATCTCTGTGGAATTTGGTGGCATTAGCCGTTGGGTCCACAACGAGCTTCTGTCGGTCAACCTCAACTCCGTGCCTTACATGATGACCATGGGCGGGCAACAATTCAAAACCGCCTACGCCAACATCGAAAAGGCAATGGGTTGCGCGACCTCAGTCAATGCCTGCAACGCGGCAACCGCGCCGACTACCAGCGTTGCCCCGCAGCCTTTCTTTGAAGCTGCTCTCGCGGGGACCGGCTTCAACTGCACACCGAGCTGCACCCAGGGGTTGATCAATAACCCCACTTTGTTCGGCTACTTGCAAAGCCAGAGCGTGTTCTCGCTGTGGACAACCTTGGACACCGGAGGAACTGCGCCGGGATTTAACTTTCCCGTCAGCACGATGACCGGTGCAGGACAAATCGGGAGCAACGTCGCCATGACCACGAGTCTGGGGCATGGCAATTACAATGCCCTTTTTGCGACCGTGAAATTCAATGACTGGAACGGCATCACGCTGCAGAACAACCTCACCTGGAGCAAAGATCTGGGGTTGGGAGGCGTCGTTCAGGCCACTAGCGAGCAAGCTGCTGTGGACCCGTTCAACTTTGACACCCAGTACGGCCCCAACCCTTCCGATCGCAGATTCGTGAACACGATGTTCGTGGTTTACGCGCTGCCGTTCTATCATGGCCAGCAAGGCATGCTGGGGCGCATTTTAGGGGGCTGGACCACTTCATTTGTTTTCGCAGCCGGCACCGGTGATCCGCTGAACTGCGGCACCACTACAGGTTCGGGTGGCGAAGGTTATAGCGGCGGACAGGATTTTGGCTCTGGCGATGGCAACAACATGTTCACCGATGCGAACTGTATGCAGACGGTTCGGAATACGTCGGCGTCGGTTCACCGTCTCAGTGATGGGACTTTCAACATCTTCGCAAATCCAACTGCGGTGTACGGCACCATTCGTCCGTTGATCTTGGGGCTGGATAACCGGAGCGGTGGGTACGGGCAATTCTACGGCCTGCCGTACTGGAATCTGAGCATGGGGATAAAGAAAAATATCCGAATTACGGAACGATTCAGTGCTGAGGCCTCCCTCAATGTCAACAACGTTCTGAACCACAACCAACTGCTGGATCCAAGCCTCTCCGTCTTAACCCCGGGGAATGGTTTCGGGGCGCTCTCGGCCGAGGGAACTCTCCCACGAGCGATGGAGATGGGAATCCGGATTAACTTCTAATCGGGTGGTTGTTTTGAAAATTGATGCAGCCTTGGCCGGGAGCAATACTTCCGGCCTTTTCTTCTTCCCCTTTCCCCGCGCTGAAGCCCTCCACCCCAGCACACCAAGACCGGGCGTGCTGGGGGCCCCGGCGCTGGGCTGAAGTCGGACGCCCCTCCGGGGTTGGATGGGCATTTACATTCCTTTCACACTTCCGTTTTATGCTAGCTTCGGTAGAGTTGGAACGCTTCTGAAAATGCGCGAGTTCCCATGACCCGAAAACAACCGGCAAGCGTGAAGAGGCGCTCGACTTCGGCGCGATCTCGCGCGGCGAAAGCCCCTACTCATCCGGCTCAGAACCCCAATGAAATATTGGCGGGAGACGAACTGTCGGCGTTGGTCGTGCGCGGCTGCCTGATTGCCCGCGACGCGGTTTTCAACGTCAGGGATTTTCTCGCGGACGGGTCGCGCCTGGCGTTTCTCGCGATCAAGGATTGCGAGAAAGAACTTGACCAGATCGAGCGCAAGATTGACGAGCAACTCCCCGAAGCCATTACCCGCGTAGGGGAAGCCAAGGCACGTGAGTTGCTGGCGTGCTTGAAGTTCATCACCGACCTCGAACGCATTGGAGACCTTGCCTATAGCGCGGTCATGCAACTGCAAGCGCGCCGCGAAAAATTGCCGGCCGCGGACTCCCGCCAGCTCGTCGAGATGGCTTCTCTGCTTTGCACAATGCTGGAGCAGGTCCATCAGGGCTTCCTTCAGCGTGACGTGGCGCACGCGCAGAACGTTCTGCAGTCCGATCCGGAAGTGGACCGGTTGTGCCATTCCTTGTTTCACAGACACCTAGCCGAGCCGAATAGTTCGACCGGACAAAAGAATTTCGACATCCTTCTCGCCGCCCAAGCGCTGGAGCGGATCGGCGATCACGCCAAGAATCTGGCGGAAGAGATCTACGGCCTTTCTGAAGGCCGTTCGCTGCGGCACAATGCCAGGAAACTCTCGTCGGCTTAGGGGCGTCCCGATGCTTCACCGCTCCCAGGTCTCGAAAACCGCGAGACCCTTCGACATGCTCAGGGCAGGCTCTGGAGCACCCGCCGCCTGCTTTGATACAGGCCTTTGTTATAATCGATTTTTGTCGCAATCCACCCGAGGGGCGCTATCGTCTAGGGGTTAGGACGGAAGATTCTCAATCTTCAAACCCGGGTTCGATTCCCGGTAGCGCTACCAATTTTCTTTCAATCACTTACAACACTTCCTGACACGGTTGCTTCAGGCGACTGTGGCCACTTTTGTGGCCAACTATTGCACAGCTTCCACAGGCGTCGTTGACAACTGGTTCCGCCGCTCGATCGCTTCCCTGATCTGCTGCACATTGGAGTGCGTGTAGATGCGTGTGGTATTCACCGACCCATGCCCCATCGCATCCATCACCGCCATCACGTTGCCTGTGCCTTCCATCGCATCCGTTGAGAAACGATGACGTGCGCAGTACAGAACGACAGATTCGGGAATGCCC
>Ga0209517_10008497_pt1 | contig 12000 bp, 10 predicted proteins | sample PeaSoiMetSII2010_FD_187695 | JGI IMG/M metagenome (GOLD analysis project Ga0209517, IMG submission 187695) | Peat soil microbial communities from Weissenstadt, Germany - SII-2010 (SPAdes) (version 2) | ecosystem: Environmental > Terrestrial > Soil > Wetlands > Peat | place: Germany...
ACAGAATCGTAACTACGCCATAGGAGCAGTAGGCGCCGCCGTCCTGCACCACGCGCGCTTTGACAGCGGTAATGCGGCCGTCGCTCTTCACTCCGGTTTTCAGGTCGATGATGGTGCGCGGCCGTCCGCGATGCGCCCAGAACACTTCTTCGCGCGTGTAGGTGATCTTTACCGGAGCCTGGGCCTTGCGCGCAGCCACTGCCGCGATAATTTCCAGCGGAATCACTTCGCTCTTGCCCCCGAATCCTCCGCCGACCAGCGGTTTGATCACGCGAATCTGCGCCATCGGCATTTCGAGTACCAGCGAAAGTTTGTGTTGCAGGTAGTACGGAACCTGGGTGGAAGACCATACGGTCAGGCGTCCAGGCTTGCCGGTGTGCGGGTCAATCTCGAATGAGGCGAGTGTGGAATGCGGCTCCATGGCCGCATGCGTCACTTCGTTGGCGATGAAGCGCGCTTCGGCCACCTGATCGGCTTCGGCAAAGCCCTGGTCAGGGTCGCCGAAGACATGGTGATAATCCTTCTCCAGATTGGCCGGCTTGGAGTCGTGGATGAGATCGGTTTGCGCCTTCATCGATTCTTCGGGATCGAAATACGCGGGCAGCACTTCGTACTCAACGTCGACAAGTTCGAGCGCTTTCTCGGCGACCGCTTCGGAGACGGCAACCACGCACGCCACGTTGTCGCCCACGTAGCGCACCTTGTCGAGCGCCAGAGAATATTCGTCATGGCCCACGGGGAGAATGCCGTAAGGATTCGGCGCATCCATCCCCACCGCAACCGCCACTACGCCTTCGCATTTCTCAGCGCGGCTGGTGTCGATGCGCCTGATGCGCGCGTGCGGATACGGCGAATGCAGTATCTTGCCAACCAGCATTCCGGGCACGCTGAGATCGTCGGTGTACATGCCTGCGCCTGTGGTCTTCTGCGCCGCGTCGATCATCGCGGTGGGTTTGCCGATAATGGAGAAGTCGTTGCTCATCGTGCTTCCCAATCCCGCTTCCCAATCCAAGAAAGCTTTGTCATTCCGAGCGACGCGAGGAATCTGCTTTCGCCCGCACCACGGCGTCACTTGGCCGCCGCCAGCCCCTTGCGCTCCGCCTCAACCGCGGACCGGATGGCGTCATACATCTGACTGTATCCCGTGCAGCGGCAGAGATTACTGCTCAACGCTGCTCGAACCTCGGCTTCCGATGGATCCGGATTCTCCGCCAGCAGCGCCTTCACGGTCATGATGAAACCCGGCGTACAGTAGCCGCACTGAGCCCCGCCCCAGTCGCCGTAAGCCTTCTGGATGGCCGCAAGGGCGCCATGCTCACTCACGCCCTCAACGGTCGTGATGTCCTGCCCTTCGCAACTGGCTGCCAGCAACGTGCACGACATCATGGCGACACCGTCTACCAACACCGTGCACGCGCCGCACGACGAATCATCGCACCCACGCTTCGAGCCCGTGAGTTGCAATCCCTGCCGAAGCACGTCGAGCAGAAGAGCGCTGGGCTCGATGGCAAGCTCGTGCAAGCGGCCGTTGACGCGGAGTTCGATGAGTTCTTTTTTCATTGGGAACCCCAGCTTCTAGCTTCTAGCTTCTAGCGAGCCCTCGATCGCGTTGGCTAGAAGCTAGGAGCTAGCAGCTAGCAGCTTTTTTCAGTACATCGGCACTTTCCCATCCACCCGCCGCGACCAGGCATCGATGCCGCCGCGCATGGACTGCGCTTTCTCGAATCCCTGCTGCCGCAGCCACACCGTCACATTCATCGATCGAACACCGTGATGGCAAACCACTACGATATGATCCTCAGGATCGAGTTCCTGATGCGCCCGCGACGGCACATCGCCCATAGGCATCAGCTTCGCGCCATCAATCCGTGCCGTCTCGAACTCCCAGGGCTCGCGAACATCCAGCAGCGTGAAAGACTCTCCCACCTCGAGTTTGCTCTTCGCTTCTTCGGGAGTGATTTCGTAGTCCATCGTCGGATGCTGTCGGAAGAGCGCCTACTTCCCCGTCCTACTTCCCCATCCAGTTCGGCTCGCGCTTTTCCATAAAAGCACGGACGCCTTCGTGCGCGTCTGCGGTCTTCATCAACTCGTCAAAATAAATGCGCTCCGCGCGGGCCATTCCCTTGTCGAAATGCATCGAGTCCCACGCGTAAGACGCCTTCTTGGCCACCGCCAGAGCTACCGGGCTCAGCTTCCGCAAATGTCCGACCGCTTCGTCCACCGCCGCAGGCAACTCGTCCTCGCGCACCGAACGATTCGCCAAACCGATCTCTGCTGCCTCGTTGCCGCCGATGGTTCGCCCAGTCAGAATCAGTTCCGCCGCGCGCTTCTGTCCCACCAGGGCAGCCAGCGCGGTGCACGCCACCGGCGGATAGCAGCCCAGCTTGATCTCCGGAAATCCCCACTGCGTCGAGTCGGTGGTATAGACGACGTCGCACATCATGGCCAGTTCCGCGCCACCGCCCAGACAGAACCCATGCACCGCGGCGATCGTGACTTTCTTCGTCGCAATCAGGGCGCGAATCACAGAGTGGAACTTGGTCAACATCCCTTCCACCTTGTCGGGAGTGTGAGCGGCCACGTCCACGCCCACGGAAAATGCTTTGCCTTCTCCACTGAGAATGATCACGGAGATGTCCGGTCGCGCCTCGATCTCCGCCAGAGCCTGCCCCAGTTCCGCCATGATTGGAATAGTGATGACGTTGAGCGGAGGGTGGTGTAACGTAATGCGCGCCACTGGCGGCACAATGTCAATCATGAGCCGGCTGAGATCGGATGCCGCGGATGTAGATCCCATATCGCCCTCTGCGTCCTCAGTGTCCTCTGTGGTGAAAAGATTTTTCTCTACAGGTTGATCGCCGACTTCCGCACTTCGCCGATGGTCGAGAGCGGATCGCGCGCTCCAGTCTTCTCGGCGATCCACTTCTTCTCGTTGTTGATGATGTCGAGCAGCAGCTTCTTATCTTCCGCAGACGGCATGTACTCTTTCAGATGTTCTCCATAGGCGCGGTCGTCGAGCGGTTCGCCCGTGTGCGCGTGGAATTTCTGTCCGGCCCATTTCCCAATGGCGCGATTGAACTTGATGTGCGGTGCATACAGCTTCGGCTCGCCGGACTTGAGCGCGCCGTTGAAGCGCTCAATCAGTCCCGACACCTCGTCGCGATAGAGATTGCGGTTGTAGTCATTCAAGTCGTCCAGGTCCGGAGCCTTGTCATTCCTGGGCTCGTCGTAACGGCCCTTGACGCCCCACACATACGCCCAGTGCGCCGAAGAAGAATGGTCGGTGCCGAACAGGTCGTAAGAACTCGAGATCCACTTGTTGAGGTATTTCTGAATCAGCCAGGCGGGGATCACGCCCGCTTCCACAATGCGCCGCAGGCCGTCGTTGCCCGTCCCCATGTGGAAGGCTTCTTCGCGCAGCATGTACGACATCGAGCGTCCCAGCGGAGCGAACGCAGAATACTTGAGCATCTGCAACTGGAACTTGCCATCGCGGTCGACGAAATCGGTGTAGGTGAAGAAGTCCATCCAGTTGTCGACGTCGACATTGAATGCGCCCAGCAGTCGCTTGTTCTCAAAGGCGCGCCGCTCCAGCATTTTCTGCGCCTCGACTTTGCCCGAGTAGCCGAAGTGATCGACCAATAGAGCGCACATCTGCCAGCCGTGCCGCATTTCTTCGATCATGACGCGAGTGATGGCGCGGCGGTCCCACTCGGTCGGCGCGTTCTGCAGTAGGTTGCGCTGCTGTTCAACGCTGGCGAATTCGGTGTCGCCCTGGTAGACGATCATATTCATCAAGGCATCGCGCATCTGTTGGGTAGGGATCTGGCGCAGGTTCTCCCACTTGCGGCGGCCTTTGTAGGAACCGAACTCGATTTCTTCGGTGTCGATGGCGCCGTAGAGCGTGTCGAAGTGGAAAGCGTCGATGTCGGCCGTGTTGACGCCAATGTCTTTGCGCCAGTCGTTGAACAAACCGATCCAGTCACTGAAGGTGCCGATTTTGGCTACTTTGCCGGGCATAATCTGAGTCCTCTTCGTCACATCCCGATGGTCAGTCATCAAGTGCCGAGCTTCGCTCGGCGGACGGGCGAGGGCGCCCGTCCCCACACAAGCTACTACTTCGCCTTGAACACCGCCGGCCGCTTCTCCACGTACGCCGCCAGGCCTTCCTTTGCGTCTTCGCTCTGGAACAGCAACTGCTGGTTCTCGCGTTCGACGGCCAGCGCCGACTCCATCGGAATCTCCCAGCCGGTCTGCACTGCGCGCTTGATGCGTCCCACGGCTTTCGATGCCTTGTTGGGCGGACAGAATTGTTTGGCGTACTCCATGATGTTCTCCATGAAGCCGTCGCGTTCGAACACGTCGTTCACGATGCCGAGTTCCTGCGCCTCTTCAAACGAAAACGTGTTCCCGGTCACCATCAGTTCGATCGCCTTGCTCTTCCCCACCATGCGCGAAAGCCGCTGCGTACCGCCGGTGCCGGGGAGCACGCCCAGGTTCACTTCCGGCAGGCCAATCTTTCCGGCATCCTTGCGGGCGATGCGGATGTCGGCCGCCATCGCGATTTCCAGCCCGCCGCCCACGCAGTGGCCATTGATGGCCGCGATTACTAACTTCGGCGTGTGTTCCAGGCGCAGCAGCATCTCGTTGGCGTGCAGACAGAAGTAATACTTAAAGGTCGGATCGACAGTCGACAGCATCTTGATGTTCGCGCCCGCGGAGAAGAACTTGTCACCCGCGCCCGTCATGACGATCACGTGGACATCGTTGTCCATGCGCGCCTTGAGAATCGCCTCGTCCAGCTGCCGGTTCATTTCGTAGGTGTAAGTATTGGCGGGAGGATCGCACATCTCGATCACCGCTACGCCGCCGTCAGTGCGGTAGTTAACAAGCTGCTTGGTGGTGTCGCCCGTTGTCGGCTGCATTGTGGTCGCCATCTCTGTATCTCCTTCTGTCTCCCGAAAATGCTTTGTCATTCCTAGCGAAGCGAGGAATCTGCTGTAGCTTGCGCCCCAAGCAGATCAGCGCCCGTTCTTTCGCCTCGTGCCGTCCGCCATCACACCGCGAAGAAAAACGTCTCCCATCTCGCGGGCCATCGACGCCGCATCCGCATCCACGCGCGGGTTGTGCCAGGTGTAGATCCAGTTCATCATGCCGAACAGGCTGAGGACGGCAATGCGCGTGGAAAACTGCAGGCCGTGGTCGCTCTTCAGTTGGTCGAGCAGGCCGACGCAAATCCGGTAGTACTCGCGCTTGATGGCCGCCACTTCCGAGGCGAAACCATTCTTCAGCACCTCGGCCTCGTGTGAAAGAACCTTCATCGCCGCCTGATTCGCCAGAAAATATTCCAGGTGATTGAGGATGAAAATCCGGATGCGCTCTTCCGCGTCGCTCACCCCTTCCAGTCGTGATTTCAACCGCTGCACGATCGTGGTGAAGGTATGCTTCTGGATCAAATACAGCAGCCGCTCTTTGGATTCGAAGTAGTAGTAGAGTCCTGCGAGGGACATGCCGCTCTCGCGGGAGAGGTCGCGCATCGAGGCGCCCTCATATCCCTTTTTGCAGAAAACGTCGGTGGCATGCGCGAGAATTTCCGCCAGGCGACGGTCATAGCGTGTCTCCGGAGCGGCCGGGGCGCGGTGCCGTCGCGCCGAAACCCGTGTGGTTGTCGAAGGACTTCCCATCATCCTCAATCGTCCGCTAATTCGAACGTTCGTTCGAACAGAGTATACGCCCGTGTGATCCTGATCACAAGAGTATTGCAACTAGCCTGATTTCTTATTCTTGCCCGCCGCCTCATACGCCCTTCCCAGCCAGTCGAGGGCGCTGTGCAGCTCGGAGTCGGACGAGAGCTCAAAGGTAAACCAGCGCGCCTTTTGCATCTGCACGGAGCCTATGCGCGGATCCGTTTCAAGACACGCACGGACGGCAGCGCTCGGGGCTTCTAACTTGAAAGCCAGCGAGTTCGCAGTTTCCATCCCGCGAGTGCGGGGCAAGAGTGCGAAAATCCTGTCTGCGCGGTAGAGGGCTGTGAACCCGAAAAAGGAGCGCGCGCTGACGCGGGGCCATCCGGCGATTTCGCTCCCAATCGCTGCAGACCAGGCCTTCATTTCCTCAGAAACTCTCGGGAGCTTGGGACGTGAGGATGGTTTCTTCTTCACCGGCTTCCCCAACTCAGTTCCTCACATCCGCCAGCAAGCTCTCAATCTCCGCCTTCAGGTCCGCGGTCAGAGGGAGAAACGGCAATCGTGATGGCCCGCCATAATAGCCGTTGAAGTCCATGCCATGTTTGATCCCCGGGACGCCGATATCGCCGGCCACGCGCTGCGCCGCTTTGGCAATTCGTTCTTGCTTCAGGCGCGCCAAATCAACATCGCCTTCTTTCCACGCGGCGTAGATCTCATAGCAGGCGGTGGGCGCCGGGCAGGCAAACGCGAGGATCGCTCCTACCGCGCCCACGTCGAGCGATGGTTGTAATTTCTGTGCCGCTCCCACCAGCACCTGAAACCCGACTTCCTTCTGGCGCGTCTTCATCTTGCCCACGACGGTGACGGCAGACGAGGACGGCTTGCCGCTCGAACTACCCGACAGCCCTCCTACCTGCACCAGTTCCCCACCATCGGCGGTGGCTCCAGTAGCCGCGGCGGCCAGCATCCGCGGGGTCACGGCGTCAAATGTTTCAGTGACGGTGGCGCTACGCTTGACGTGACGCGTGCCTTCCACCACCTTGCGGACTTTTTCCACGTCGCCGCTCGACTCCTTGATCCCGATCAGGTTGGGATGCCCGGCCAACTCAATCACCACTTCGGCGGGCATGTCGTATCCGGTGGCTTGCGGGAAGTTGTAAATGATGACGGGCAGCGGCGAGCGGTCGGCTACGGTTCGGTAGAACGCCAGGATGTTGGCGGCCTGCATCTGCTTCTTGTAGTAATGAGGCGTGCGCACCATGGCAATGTCGTAGCCGAGTTCAGCGGCGTATTCGGTGAGACGCAGCGTCTCGATTGCCGACTCAATTCCCGTACCGGCGATCAAGACCTTGTTCGGAGCGGCAGCCGCCCGCGCAACTTTCAGCGCATCGCGCCGCTCCTGATCGGAAAGCAGGATCGCTTCGCCCGTTGACCCGAGCACGACAATGCCGGCCACGGGCGTGCGCGAGTAGCGCTCCACGTTCGATTCGAGCTTCTTGAAATAGACGTTGCCGTCGGGATAGAACGGCGTGGTGATGGGAGGGAAAATACCGTTAAGCAGCATACGCAATTCTAACCGGAAACGGGGCGCTGGAGGAGATCAGGTAGCGGTGCAGTTTGACTGCGAGACCCCTCTGCTTCCACGGCGTCATCCTGACCGGAGCCGTTTTTCAGGCGGAGGGAAGGATCTTGCGCGCAGACCGGTGGCGCGTTCTGGAATGCCCCGCGCGAGATCCCTCACCCGGCTGAACTGCGCCGGTTTCGGGATGACGCCGCCAAAGATCCAAACTGCACCACTACAGGAGATCATCGCACTAGCGGCCGGACACCAGTGCTACGATCCGCGTGCAAATGCTGCAGAGCCTTTACGTTGATTTCCCCTCGCTGCAGCGCCGCGATGCCCTCAGCCGCTGCGCGCGCAGCTGCCAGAGTAGTAATCGTAGGGATGCGCGCCGTCACCGCAGCGCGACGAATCGCCTTCTCGTCGAACCAGGGCTCGAGTCCTGTCGGCGTGTTGACGATGAGTTGAATGCGCTGGCCCTTGATGAAGTCGACCACGTTGGGCCGGCCTTCTTTCACTTTGTAGACGCGCTCCACGTTCATGCCAGCCGCTTCGATCACGTCGGCGGTGCCCGCGGTGGCAACGAGCTTGAATCCCATGTCTACAAACTTGCGGGCGACCTGCGCGACGTGGCGCTTGTCATGGTCGGTCACGCTGATGAAGATGGCTCCCTGCGTGGGCAATTTTTGTCCAGCAGCGAGTTGCGCTTTGGCGAAGGCTTCGCCGAAGTTGTCGGCTACGCCCATCACTTCGCCCGTGGACTTCATTTCCGGACCAAGGACAGTATCGACGCCCGGGAATTTGTTCCACGGGAATACCGGAGACTTCACGTAGAAGTGGCTTCCGGTATCGAGATCGGCGCGGCGCTCAATGAATTCCGGCAGAAACTCGCGCAACTTGCGGCCGGTCATAAGCCGCGCCGCGATTTTTGCCAGGGGAACGCCGGTCGCCTTGGAAACGAAAGGCACGGTGCGCGAGGCACGCGGGTTCACTTCCAGCACGTAAACTTTGTCACCCTCGCCATGGCCATTCCCGCGCGGAATCGCAAACTGAATGTTCATCAGCCCGACAACTTTCAGCGTGCGCGCCAGCTTGAAGGTGTAGTCGCGCATGCGTTCCAGCAGCGGCTGTGGAATATCGACCGCCGGAAGCACGCACGACGAATCGCCGGAGTGCACGCCCGCCTCTTCGATGTGCTGCATGATGCCGCCGATCACCACGTCTTCTCCGTCAGACAGCGCGTCAACGTCGACCTCAATCGCATCTTCGAGGAAGTGATCGATCAGCACCGGACGGTCGTGCGAGTACTCCACCGCCTCTTTCATATAGCGAATGATCGCCGCTTCATCATGGGCAATCACCATGGCGCGGCCGCCGAGCACATACGAAGGCCGCACCAGCACGGGATATCCGATGCGTCCCGCACCCTCCACAGCTTCTTCAATCGATGTGGCCATCACGCCGGGCGCCTGCGGAATCTGTAACTCTTCCAACAACTTGTTGAAGTGCTTGCGGTCTTCAGCAAGATCGATCGACTCGGGCGACGTGCCGATAATCTTCACGCCTGCAGCCTTGAGGGGCAGCGCCAGATTCAGCGGAGTCTGCCCGCCAAACTGCACAATCACGCCGACGGGCGCGCCTTTCGACGTTTCGTGCTGGTAGATCGCCCACACGTCTTCAAACGTCAGCGGCTCGAAGTAGAGGCGGTCGCTGGTGTCGTAGTCGGTCGAGACGGTCTCAGGATTGCAATTGATCATGATCGTCTCGTAGCCGTCATCACGCAGCGCGAACGACGCGTGGCAGCAGCAGTAATCGAATTCAATTCCCTGCCCGATACGGTTGGGCCCGCTTCCCAGAATAATGACTTTCTTCTTGTCGGTCGGCGCGGCCTCGTCCTCGTCTTCGTAAGTGGAATAAAGATAGGGAGTGAAGCTCTCGAACTCCGCGGCGCAGGTGTCGACGCGCTTGTAGACCGGTAGCACGCCGTGTTTCTTGCGCAGGTGGCGAACTTTCTCCTGCCCATCCAGCCGCCAGACTGCGGCCAGACGCCCGTCGGAGAATCCCATGCGCTTCGATTCGCGCAGCACCTCGGTGGGGATCGACTCCATCGGATGCTTTTCCAATTCCAGTTGCTGGTCGTTGATTTCCTTCAGCTGGTACAGGAACCACGGGTCCATCGAGGTCATCTTCGCGACCTGCTTCACCGTGTGTCCCTGGCGCAGCGCGTATTGGACGTAGGCCAGCCGCTCCGGATGCGGCGTCACCAACCGCTTGGTCAGAATCTTCGGCTCGATCTTTTCGCCGCCCACGCGCTTGCCGGTATCGAGCGAGCGGATACCCTTCATCAGGGCTTCCTTGAAGGTGCGCCCGATGGCCATGACTTCTCCGACGGATTTCATCTGCGGGCCCAGCGTGTCGTCGGCGCCAGGAAATTTCTCGAACTGCCACTTCGGAATCTTCACGACTACATAGTCGAGCGTCGGCTCAAAACACGCTGGAGTCTTGCGCGTGATGTCGTTCGGAATCTCGTCGAGCGTGTAGCCGACCGCAAGTTTCGCGGCAATCTTGGCGATCGGAAACCCGGTGGCTTTTGAGGCCAGCGCCGACGAACGCGAGACGCGCGGATTCATCTCGATCACTACCATCCGGCCAGTCTCAGGATTCACGCCGAATTGAATGTTCGATCCGCCGGTATCCACACCGATTTCGCGGATGACGGCGATCGACGCATCGCGCATCGCCTGGTACTCGCGGTCGGTAAGCGTCTGCGCGGGGGCCACCGTGATCGAGTCGCCGGTGTGCACGCCCATGGGATCGAAGTTCTCAATCGAGCAGATGATGATGACGTTGTCCTTGGTGTCGCGCATCACCTCGAGTTCGAATTCCTTCCAGCCCAGCACCGACTCTTCAATCAGCGCCTCGTGCACAGGAGAGAAATCGAGGCCGCGGTTCAGCACTTCCACCATCTCTTCGCGGTTGTAGGCGATGCCGCCGCCCGAACCGCCGAGCGTGAACGACGGCCGGATGATTACCGGGAAGCCGATCTTGCCGGCGAATTCGAGACCGTCTTTCGAGTTGTTGACCAGCGCCGACTTGGGCACGTCGAGGCCGATGCGCTGCATGGCGTCTTTAAAGAAGAGGCGGTCTTCGGCCTTCTTGATGGCCTCGACATTCGCGCCGATCAGGATCGCGTTGTACTTTTCCAGCACGCCACCGTCCGAAAGTTCGATCGCCAGATTCAGCGCCGTCTGTCCGCCCACGGTCGGCAGCACGGCAAAACCCGCGCCCGGCGCCATTTCCCGCTCGATGCGGATGATCTCTTCCAGATACTCCAGCGTGAGCGGCTCGATATAAGTGCGGTCAGCCGACTCCGGGTCGGTCATGATGGTGGCCGGGTTGGAGTTCGCCAGCACCACTTCGTAGCCCTCGGACTTAAGCGCCTTGCAGGCCTGCGTGCCGGAATAATCAAACTCCGCCGACTGCCCGATTATGATGGGCCCGGAACCGAGGATCAGGATTTTCGAGATGTCAGTGCGTTTGGGCATGAAATCAGTGGTCAGTCGCCAGCTGCCAGTTGCCAGTTCGCGGCTTCTCCCGTCGCGTTTCTCGTCTACGACCTAGTTTTTCCATGCGTTCTCCACATAGCTGCAATCACCGGCGGGCTTCATTACCACGCGAATGGGGTGAGAACAAGCGCCGCTTTTCGAGGGACGCACCATCCGAAAATCCTGCGAGGCATCCCAGAAGCCCGCGACCGTAATGCGTATTTCGTAATCTCCACTCGCGACGTTGGGCAAACTGAAGTCGCCGTCAGGTGTGGTTTGGGACTCCGCGACGACTTCCGTCGTCCCTAGCTTTTTCAATTGGACAGTCGCGTTGGGAATTTCGGCTCCATAGGCATCGTGGACTTCTCCGCAAACCTGGCGAACCTTGAATTTCTTTCCCCAAACGCATGAGGTCGCAAAAGATACGGTCGTCGACGCCACAATAGCAATCAAGACCGCGATATTTCGCCGGCTCCTCACCCTTTCCACTCCTCCATCATCTTCGTAAATTCCTTGAACAGGTAATGCGAATCATGCGGCCCGGGCGCGGCCTCCGGGTGATACTGCACGCTGAACAGCGGCAGATTCCGATGCCGCAATCCTTCGAGCGTCTGATCATTCAAGTCGATATGGGTCAGCTCGACCTCACTGTCGGCCAGCGAGTCCGGATCAACGGCAAAATTATGATTGTGCGCCGTGATCTCAATCTTCCCGGTCTTCAACTGCTTCACCGGATGATTCCCGCCGTGGTGGCCAAACTTCAACTTGAAAGTCTTGCCACCCAGGGCAATCCCCGTGAGTTGATGCCCCAGGCAGATGCCGAAAATCGGCTGCCGCCCCATGAGGCGGCGGATCGAATCCACCGCGTAGGTGCACGGCTCGGGATCGCCGGGGCCGTTGGAGAGAAAAACTCCGTTCGGCTTCAAGGCCAGCACGTCTTCCGCCGGAGTCTGCGCCGGCACTACCGTCACCTTGCAGCCCTCCCCGCGCAGCTTGCGCAGAATGTTCTGTTTGATGCCGAAGTCGTAAGCGACCACGTGAAATCGCGGCGGCTCGTCTTTCACTCCAACCACTGCCACTGGCTCGTGCGAGCGCTCGCCGACCTCCCAGACATACGGACCCTTGGTGCTCACCACTTTCGCCAGATCCATCCCATCCATCTTCGGGATCGACCGCGCCTTCGCAATCAGCTTGTCGGCATCGCTCT
>Ga0209517_10008499_pt1 | contig 11999 bp, 10 predicted proteins | sample PeaSoiMetSII2010_FD_187695 | JGI IMG/M metagenome (GOLD analysis project Ga0209517, IMG submission 187695) | Peat soil microbial communities from Weissenstadt, Germany - SII-2010 (SPAdes) (version 2) | ecosystem: Environmental > Terrestrial > Soil > Wetlands > Peat | place: Germany...
CGAGGGGGACACCTCCGTGGCTCGAGGTGACGATCACTTCCAGCTTGGCTCGGTCAAGTTTCAGTCCCCTTCGCGAGGGGGACACCTCCGTGGCGCTGTTGTCGAGCGTGGCGGTCGCAATCCCAGTTAGGGTTTCAGTCCCCTTCGCGAGGGGGACACCTCCGTGGCCGGACCCCCAACTTGGAGGGCCACGCGAATCCCCTTGTTTCAGTCCCCTTCGCGAGGGGGACACCTCCGTGGCCATAACACCTAGAGCTTCTACATATACGATAGACGTGTTTCAGTCCCCTTCGCGAGGGGGACACCTCCGTGGCCGTAATGGTACGCTGTACAAAGGAATGTCTGGCATGTTTCAGTCCCCTTCGCGAGGGGGACACCTCCGTGGCGTTGGAAGAACCCGTCCGAGCACTGCATGGAGAACGTGTTTCAGTCCCCTTCGCGAGGGGGACACCTCCGTGGCATGCAGTTGTCATCACGTCTTACGACGGCGTTACTGTTTCAGTCCCCTTCGCGAGGGGGACACCTCCGTGGCGCCGCGACAGCAAGTGCTAACTGGTTTTCTTGAGGTTTCAGTCCCCTTCGCGAGGGGGACACCTCCGTGGCGAGCCCCTTGCGTCCCGGAACCTACCGGGATAGAATGTTTCAGTCCCCTTCGCGAGGGGGACACCTCCGTGGCATCCCTGTTTGATCTTTGCGCCCAGGAATTTGTAAAGTTTCAGTCCCCTTCGCGAGGGGGACACCTCCGTGGCGGTGACACGTTTTGGTGACCCGTACACGCCTCTCTTGTTTCAGTCCCCTTCGCGAGGGGGACACCTCCGTGGCCGGTGTAGAAGTTGACTAAGCCTTCAAAGTTCTGATGTTTCAGTCCCCTTCGCGAGGGGGACACCTCCGTGGCAGCTCCATAAATCATACTCCCATATAAGGTTATATGCACTGCAATTTGCCAAATCGACGCAGATTGCCTTTCTGCTCAGAATCCCCGTCAATCCGCGAGGTTGTTGTTTACCACACGTCCGCACAGTAGTTTGCGAATTCGCACTCCACGCAGCGCGCACGGACTTCGGTCGGCTCCGGACACCACTGCGACTCGCCCATCTTCCGGATATCCGCGACCGCCGTCTTCACCGCCTGCCGCAACTCTTCCGTCACCGGCTCCGCGAAAACGCGGTTGTCAGGAATCCGGTACAAAAATGCCCGCCGCGCCGGCAACCCCAACACAGCCTCCGCAAGCAACGAATACCCTGCCAACTGAACTCGGTGGTTCCGCCCCGGCTCGCCCGAGGTCAGCTTGAAATCCACCACCGCAATCTCATCCTCCGCTTCCAGCACCAAGTCGATCTTCCCCGCGAGCCCCAATTCCTTGTTGTCCAGCCAAAGGCCGAAACGCCGCCGCGCTCCATCAAGACCATACTCTCGCAATTCCCGGCGCGTTTCCAGGCTCTCGATCAGGTCTTGCGCTGCCAGCCCTTCCTTCATCTTGTACGTCGCGTGCGCCGGTGCAGGCATTACTCGATGGTAGTACACGACCCGCGGACAGTACGTCCACTGCTTGAGGTCCGTCACCGGAATGAGATCCATCTCAATCCTCCGCCGCCAGGACCCGCAACCTCGGCTTCTCCCGGTCCGCCTCCGCTTTCAGTTCGTCAGCGTCGCGCCGGTAGTGGTCCAACACCCACATATCCTTCAAATCCTGCTCACAAACAGAGATGATCCGGACCCGCCCGTTCTCGCCCCCAAGTTCGTTTTGGACGCGCAGCGCCAGTTCCTGCCGCCGGTTGCGATTCAGTTTGCCGAAAAACGCGCTGAACTGTATCCGCTCCAGCCCGTAGTCCAGGCAAACATCCGCCACCCGGGTGCGCAGTCGGTCGTCCTCGATGTCATAAATCAGCACGAGCGACACCTCCGGACTCCCCTTGCCGAGGGGCAGGGGCTTCAGCACGCCGGTATAGCGATTCTTGCGCGCCATGCCTCACCACTTGAAGGAGAACGAGCGGTACGGCCGCAAACCCCGCACCGCGCTGGCCGCAAGTCGCGCCTGCATCTGAACGATGGACCGCACCTGGTGCTGCTTGCCCCGGTGCTGTTCCACCGCCACTAACCGCATGAGCACGCGCGACGCCACGCTTTCCTTTGACGCCGCGTCAAGCATTCCTTTTTGCAGCGTTAAAGCGCCGCCCTTGTTGAGCCAGGAGAAGATCGCCCGGTCTACCACCGGCTGACGGAACTCCTCCATCAGGTCCAGCACCAGTGACGGCTTACCGCTTCGGTCCACATGGAGGAAGCCGGCGAAAGGCTCAAGGCCAGCGTTCATCACTGCGCCCCACACATGCGCCGTCAGGATGCCGTATCCGTAGTTGAGCGCAGCGTTGACGCCGTCAGTCGCGCCCTGGTGGCTGCGCCCCTCGAACCCGAGGGCGTCCGGCAGCATGTTGCCGATCTGTTGCCAGTAAAGGCGCCCGCCCGTGCCCTCCAGTCCCATGACTTCCCCGCGGACTTCGTCGGGCGTCTTCCCCTCCGCCGCCAAGGCCGCTCTCCGCAGCCGTCGAAGCGCGGCCGCGCCCTTCTCCAGCGCGTCCTTCCTCCCGCCCTCGCGGCTCTTGGCGAAATAACGCAGCAGCTTCTCCTGATTGTGGAGCTTGCCGGCGACGATCCAGCGGCAGAGATCGGCGCCGCGTTCATTCTGATAGGCGGCGAACTGCGCGCGGCGCGTCTCCACGGTCGCTGTCAGCATCGGCGACGTGATCAGCGCGAACGGCTTTCCACCGGAGGTCAGGCAGGCGATCCGGATTCCCCGCTGGCATAGTTCCTCGACAAGGTCCGACGAAAAACTGACGCCGCGCGACGCCACGATGATCTCCTGCAGCCGCATCAGCGGAACCTGCGCGCAGACCGATTTGCCCTTCTTGACCACGACTCGCTCGCTCTTCTTACCGATGAACAGTCCGAACCCCGAGACGAACAACTGCGACCCGTTTTCGGTAGCGAGCAGGATAACAGACCCGTCGGCCGGGAGCACTGCGTCATCGACCGGCGGCAGCGGCAACTCGAGCTGTTCGGGCGCGACATCGACGCCGCCGGTGATCCAGTTGTACTGGCCCTCGGAAGCGGGGGGCTTGCGGGGAGGTTGCTCCAAGAGAACGGCAGCGGCTGCAGACATCGCACTCACCTCCTTCAGAACCGGCGCAAAGCGGTACTTCGGGCTCACTTCTTGGGCTCTGAGACTCGCTCGTACCAAGTAAAATGCCGGGAAGCAGATCTCCGCCGGTAAGGCATCTCCGTGATGGTGAGGATACGGTGTTCGCCTAACCGGACTGATCCAGAACCGTACGTGCTGACCCGTTCGAAAGCATCATTCGCTTCACAAAGGGCCTCTCCGAAATCGTCCAATGCCTGCGTCATCCCGTAAGTAGCGATCTGCTCGGGGGAGGCATCGAGATGCGGAACTGTGAAACCGAATGGCAATGCTCCCTGGATGCGCTCGGAACCTGCGAATTGCCAGAATCCACCGCGCTTGCCAAGGCTGTTGACGTGCGCAAACAAGTCCACGAGCACGGACCGGTCTTCAGCGCTCAGGCCGGCGACTCCAACCGCAACCAGCAAATCATCGCCTGCAAAAAACGCGAACTCCCGGTACGCGATTGTATTCCTGAATGGGCCGTCCACAGGTTCCCGGCTCCAGTCCAGAACCTTGACAAACGTGTTGTTCACGACGCAGTGTCTCGGCGGCCGCAATCGGATTTCGCGGCCCTTCAGCCAGTCGAAGACCGCGCGGGCCTTTGCGGTTGCTTCCGTAGCTGAAAAGCGGCGAAAGCACGCATCCAGCAGCGCCATCTTTATTGCGTAGGGAGTAGGCGCGACCAACGTCTTGCCGCCCTTGCTCGTAGCGTGCGTCATCCGCAGCGAGAACAGCGTAACTGGCCGGTAGGCGGCTAAGAGCCAATCGCCAAGACCCCGCTCGGGCGCCTCGTAGCGCTTCGGAATTGCGCGCTTTCCTGTCATGCGATCTTACGAAGCCTCTTGGCGCTCGATGTTCGCCATCTGCTCAGCGAAGGCCGCCAACCCGTTGAACTTCCTTGCGGCGATGCTGCCCGCTCCAGTGCTCAGCCCATTCAGGGCCACAACAAGACGGTCCAGTTCGGCGACGTAATCCTTGTTCAGTGCGCTTACCGTCGGCGCCGGGAGGCTGGAGGTCGAAGTGGTGATGATGCCCTCAAAGTCGACCACGTGTGGGTTCTGTGTATTGCGATGGGCCCCGGTCGGCTTGACAAACGCGCAAAGAACGCTCCGAAGCAACGCCGTGACGCGACTCCTTCGCTCCGGCTCGCCTAGGCCACAAGCGAGCGTGATATCGTTGCGCCCCACTTTGTACAGGTCCAGGTTGACCACCGCGGCGTACTGCCCGGAGGAAGCCGGCCGATGAAAAATGTTCTGGCCCAAGTTCTCGCCTTGACCCGAGCCCTCGCCGCGCCCTTCCGGGACGTACTTCGCGTGGAAATACGAGTCCGTGGTTACGGCGCCGGGACGGCCGACCACCCAGCCGATTTCGAAGCAGGACTTCCGCGCTATGGAGCGCTCCTTCCCAATCTTGCCGGTAATCAGAATCCCCGCGCAGTCGTCGATCGCGCATCGCTCAATCACCCCGCCGAGAATAACGCTGTCCAGAGTCTCTTTGCCCCATCCCGGCGTGTTCATGAACCCCTGATCGGCGCAGATCCGGTTCGCATTGAACACGGCGCAGCCGGCGCACAGCGGCAGACCGGCGGACCTAGCTGCTCCCAGCAGATGCTCCACGACGATGTGTTTGAACATGTCGCCCGAAACGGCGTTCACCGTATGTTTGCGGCCCTGCTGGTCGATGATGTCCACCATGCGGGTCATCATGGTGTTGCCCTCGGCTCCCTCATTGTTGAGAGCGTGCAGTTCCAACGTCAGAAGTCCGGAAATACTGAGTGACTGGTACACGACATCCTCCTTTAGGCCTGTGCTACTGTCTCTTCAGGTTGCCCTGTCTCCACTTTCGGCGCGCGAGCGTAGCCATACGCCAGCAGCAGCGCGCCCACCAGTTCGGCGCGTCCGGGAATCAAGCGCATGAGCGAATCCAGTTCCCCGGTTGTCACCAGATGCCCTTTGCCCTTGAGCCGGTGGGCAGTTTCCCAGTTATAGTCCTGAACGAACTCGGCGATCGCTGTTGCAAGCGCCTCGTCGCCCGCTTTCATTTTCTGTTTCCACTTCTGCGCGATTCCAAAGCGGACCTCGCGGTTCGAATTGGGCAGGGTCAGAGCGTAAATGGTAGCATTCCGCAAAGCGCGCGCCACGCTTTGGAACCCATGATCCTCAATGATCTCCGTCACGTGAAACTCCTCCTCATATGTCTTGGTCAGGAGCGTGGACAAATTGTCGGTTCCGAACGGTCGAGCCCAATCCTTGCGGCTTAACCGCTGCATCAGGTGCAGGACGAACGAACAGTGGAACTCCAACAGGTCCGAAAGTTCTCCAGTCAACAACCACTCACGATACTGCTGAAGAACAAATCCGTCATCCGAGTTCTTCTCCTGGAGCGACTTCAGACACCCCCCCGTCCCGATCACCTCCTCGATAATGCTCAGGTACGCCGAGGCGTCGGCGCCGCTCTTGATCACGAACCAGCCAGGAAGTGGGAGAAAAGCATCATTCATGAGCGCGGCGGCGGTTCCGAGGCTCTTGAAATACGCCTGTCGCAGGCCCGCAATGACGGTGCGCGGCCTGCGCCCAAGGAGCCTTATCATGCCGGACGCGCCCTGCATGGCATCCGAACGGAGGATGAGCAGCCTTGCACAATGCAACGCCGCCTGTATATCGAGTCGTACGCCGCCCCAGAGATTCAGCTTTTCCAGTTCGGAGCGAACCTCGTGGATCTGATCCGCGGGCATCTCGGCAGGCTCGATGACGAAGAACTTGAAGTCCTCGTCCGATCTGTAGAGCAGCATAGCGTCCCAGAGTCCCCGCAGCTTCATCCATTCCGAGAAGGGGTTGATCAGTTGGGCGGGGATGGACCCGGCGGACCGTATCTCCGTCTTGCCAGCGGAAACGCCCTTCCCAGAGATCGGATTGAGTATCTGCGTGTTGGACACGGCCGGGACCTCGTCCGGTGGGGCGTCGCTCAGACCCAGCCCGAATCGGATCCAATTCACGGCTTCCCGCGGGTGAGCCTCCACCCACTTGGCGAGATCCCGGTCAAAATTCCATCCTTTGCGCATCGATGCGAGAATGGTAGCCGTGTTGATCTCGGGTCGAACTTCGGGTAAACCTTCGACGTCCTGAGCTTGCAACGCCTCCCTGGCGTTCCTGCCGGCCTTCCTAGCTGCGTCGCGCTTCTCCCTCTCGTCTACGTAATCGAGAAGGTAACTGATGGCGGGTTTTCGGGGTTCTTTATCCTTTTCCCAAATGTACGGATAGCCTGACGATACAGAAGTTCTCCACTGCTCGGGCGCCAGCTCAATTGTGCTGTGAATGCGAAACCGGGAACCCTCGTCGGTGATGGTTACGCCGGTAAAGCCGACCTCACGAAGCGCACTGGCGACGCCGATCGCTTCGAGCGTCTCAGCGTACGTTCCGGTCTTTTTCTCGATGCAGTGTTCCATACTATTGAGGGGGCGGCCCAAAAAGCCGTCCCCTACTTCCAACAAGGCCTACAAGTTTCAGTCCTCTTCTAAGCGAGGGACACTGCCAAAAGACTCCAGCACTTAATGATCTTGTTGAGGCTGAGTACAGCCCGCGTCGGGTTTGGAAGCCGACATTCCGCTGGACAGTCAAGGGCGAGGGGGCCATACCAAAAAATAACACCAACGGATCTGAATTGCAATAATTTTTCCAATAAGGCTACAAGGGAATTATAGTCTTGCCGGATCCCTCACGTGTCGCAACCTGGTCGGCCAGCCGTAACCGTCTGATTAGAAAAGCGTATACCGGCCAGACAGGAGCATCTTGTTCTCTGCAGAACGCCAAGAGCACCGACGGGAAGGCTTCGCTGTCCGCCAAGTCGGTGCACCCCTGTAGCCGGAAGCCTTCGTGTGGTGGCGACAGCGCCCGAGCGACTGTTTCTCGGCCTATATTGGCGTCGAACCCAAACAACGTGCACCTCCGCGCACGGGTACTGTGGTGGCGCGCGATAGCCGTAACGGCGCACGGCGCCGCCACCCTGCCCCAGTTCTCACCGCCGCCGAGTTCTATCAAACCGGCCGCCAGCGCCTGGCATAATGCGTACGCACCTTGCACCGCGTGAGCGGGAAACTTGTACTCCCGCTTGAACCGGAGGCTGCGATCCACCTCCCATTCGAACCAGGTGTGCGCAAGAGGTACGCGCGGCCGAACAGGTACTGTGATGCCAGCGGAGCGCGCACGTGCATCCTTATCATCCTGCCAGCGCCAAGCGGTCTTCTGCCAATCGGCGGATAGCTTGCCGGTATCGTGAAGGGCGCAGGTGAGATCCACAAGTTCTTCTACCAGCTCAGCCGGTACGCCGTATCTACAGGCCAGGTACTCCGCGGCCCGCACGTGCGACTGGCGCATTGCGCGCGCCTGCTTCACCATCCGTTCCGAGTGGGCAGTCCACGGTTCGAATTGGTAGTCGTAGTGTTGCGTCGGCATATGCTGCATGAAAGAAGGGTCTGGTGTCGGGCCCCCAACTCCAAGGCGCAAACCGAGCCGCTTGTCATAGGATGCGAAATCGGGGTGAATCGCGACCAGCCACTGCGCCCGCAGATCCTGTGCCGAGAGGACAGGCCACCTCAGTGAAAAGCCCGGTCTCTCGTCGCCGCTTTCCTCCTCCTCTGCCCCTTTGGCCACCCATTGCCCCGGTCTCAAATCCCGAAAATGTTCCCGGAGGCGCATCAGCGACACCCCAGAGATGCTCAGCAACCGGGGCCACACGGGTCCTGAAAAAAGCGCTTCAGGGTTCTCCGTGATCGCGACGCCGATGGAATCGATGTCACGCACGAGTCGGCTCAGCAGCCCGCGGTCGCCCCGGTCCATCGCCTCATGAACGGCTTCGCGGCGCGCGAAAAGGTTCTCATACTGCCGTAATTCTCTCTCTTCGGCATCGGCATGAACCAGCCCAACCCATTCCCTCTCCTGCACGAAATCGACCTCGCGGCCTTGCGGCGGCAACGACTGCAGTGCGGCACGCGTGCAATCAACCTCGGTTCTCTCCTCCTGGTACGGGGCCAGATTGCTCACGTCATAGATTGTCACGGCGCCCGTTGGACGCTCCTTGTAGCGTGCCGTCCTTCCGGCTCGTTGTACAAGCGCATTCATCGGGGCCAGTTCGGAGTGCAGGTGGTCGGCCGAAAGGTCGAGGCCAGCTTCGATCACTTGGGTTGTCACCAGGATGACGTTAGACTTCGTGGCTTTAGGACCGAAATACTCAGGCAGCCGGTCTTCGACGCGTTTCCTATCTTCTGGGAAAAACCTGGAGTGCAGAAGGAGCAGTTCGGGTTTCTGCGGGTCGTCGCAGTAAACAACCTCGGTTTCGAGGAACAGATCCTGCGCCCCCTGGACGGTGTTGAGCAGCACGATAGTGCGGCCGCCGCTGTGCTCGGCTTTGATGTTGGCAGCTTTCACGGGCCCGTTGCGCCATCGCCAGGTACGGTGCTTCGTTCGTTGGGATGGCAAGCCGCGGATCTCGTCATCGTCCACTCGCAACAACACGGCGCCAAGCCGGCCCGCCAGCCAATCCAGGGTCTGATCGCACATGGTCGCTGTCATTAAGACGAACTGACACAGGCCCTGCAGCCGGTCAAGCATTTCGATTACTGTGCCCAACGCGACGGCAGAGTCTAGCAGGTGAATCTCGTCGATCACAACGACCGACCCGATCAGCGCGCCGGCGTTGATGTTGCCGACCCGATCCGGAAGCGAGACAGGTAGGAACAGGTATCCCGAGAGCAATTGATCGATGGTGGTGAAGATGACGTCGGACTCGAAAAACGCATCGTCTCTCTGGGATCCAATCTGAAGGCTGCAGTAGCGCCGATCTCCAGAGTATTCCCGCCCGTTCCCGACCTGGGCGATTTGGTCGAAGACGCGAACCATTTCTGCACAAACGCCCGCGTGGAGGCTAGTGGCTAAGGACCGGAGAGGCAAAGCGTACAGAAGGCGGTCGGCAGCCGGCCGGCCGATTCGTAGCGAGTACAAGTATGGCGCTGCGACGGCCCACGTCTTGCCAGCGCCGGTCGGAACTCGCAGGATCACTGAACGGCCCTCCTGTAGTTGCTCCGCTAGTCGCTCCTGGTACAGGTGCGGAGAGAAGCCGGTAAGACTGCTGAAGAACTCGCGGTAACTCATCTTAGAAGCCCAACCTCCACCTCCCCCTTCCCCCAAACCGTCTGCCGCCCCACCCCCACCCACTTGCCCACCTGCAAGTAAGGCACAAACTCCCCCAACTCCCCTTCATACTCCACCTCTCCCACGAACCCGCCCAGCGGATGCCTCTGCCCTGTCCGCGACGACAGCCGATCCACCTCGGTCCTCTGCAACTTACACCGCGTCATCCGCACGGCGGCGGCGCGCTCGCCCATCCCGCGGAAATCGATCTCCAGCGGGCCCGCGCCGTAAAGCGCCCGCAGCGTGCTGATGCGGTCGCGCAGCCTCCCGAACAGAATGCCGAATTCCGGCCGGTCCGCCACTTGGTGTCCTGCCTTCATTTCCGTGGGCGTCACGAATCGCACTCGTACTCGGCCCACGCGCTCCGGCGTCCCGCCCAGGTCCACGGTGTTCGGCGCGGCCAGTTCGCGTATCCGGAACTGCTCGCCGTCGAAGACCCGCGCTATCTTCCCTTCGTTAAGATCCAGTTGATCCACGGAGGTCAGTTCTGCGCGGCCGCGCCCCGGGCCCAGGCCCTCTCGTGCCAGTTGGGCGAACGCCAGCACGAAATACGGCAGCGCCGGGTCGCGCACGTCGAAAATGTGAACGTCGAAGTGGAAAGCCTCTTCCTGCGAGATCGTGCGCCCGTCCAGGTGCGCGGCGCGAAACACGAACGGCCGCGGCCAGTCCGCCAACCCGCTCGGACCCTCCCCCCGCGCCGGGGTGCCCTCTGGGCCCGGCTCGAACACACGGGCATACGGGCAATCCGCGCGAATGTCGCACGTCTTCGCGTCGTGGCAGCTCGGGATGCAGACCAGTTTGCGAAAGATGTCGCCGAACGCGCCGCGCACGATGTTGCCGGATTTGTAGACAGGGAAAAAGAGTGTGCCCGCGGAGCGGAAATAAAAGCGGAAGCGATAGAATTCGAACGTCAACGGGCCAGCATAGCACCCGTCATTACCTGTGCCTATACCCGTGAGTGTTCACAATCCGCCTGCTCCGCGCCCGGAAGCGTTACGCTTATCCGTGTCTGGCGGCGGGCGGCCGGACGCCGTCAATGTTCGCGAAAACGGCGTTCGCGAAAACGGCTTCGAACACGGCGGAAAGCGCTAATCGTTCACCTCGACCGCCCGCGAAGCGACAGGCACGAAGTGGAATGGCTTGTCTTCTTCGGCTTGGTCCCACCCAAGGAGGCTGGAGTTGCGCAACGGTAGAAACACACAGGCGGTGGCCAACGCACCGGCGCCGACTCCCGCCCCGATGGTCCGTTGCGCCATCTATACCCGTAAATCGACCGGCGAGGGCCTTGATCGGGACTTCAATTCCCTTGACGCGCAACGCGAGGCGGCTGAAGCTTTCATCCTGAGCCAGCGGGGTGAGGGGCTTGTCGCCTTGCCGGAGCGCTATGACGACGGTGGCTTCCGGGGCGGCAATCTGGAGCGCCCAGCGCTGCAACGGCTCCTCGCGGACATCCGCGCCAGCGAGGTCGATTGTGTCGTGGTTTACAAGGTGGACCGGCTGAGCAGGTCCCTGCTGGACTTCGCCCGGATCGTCGAAGTTTTCGAGCGGCAGAGGGTCAGCTTCGTGTCCGTAACACAGCAGTTCAACACCACAAACTCGCTCGGTCGCCTCACCCTTAACATCCTCCTGTCGTTCGCGCAGTTCGAGCGGGAGATCATCGCTGAACGGACGCGCGACAAGATGTCGGCGGCGCGGCGTAAGGGCAAATGGACAGGGGGCCACCCGATGCTGGGCTACGACATCGACCCGCGTGGCGGCCGGCTGATCCTCAACGCCGGCGAAGCCCAGCAAGTGCGGAACATTTTCAAGCTGTATCTCGACTATAATGCCATGCTGCCGGTGGTACGCGAAATTGATCGCCGCGGCTGGCATACCAAGCAATGGCTTACAAAGAGAGGCGAGATCCAGGGCGGCAGACCATTCACCAAGGGCCGCCTGTACCGGTTATTGACCAACCCGATTTACACCGGCAACGTCGAGTTCAAAGGCCAGGTCTACGATGGCGAGCACGAAGCCATCGTCGAGGCCGAAACTTGGGAGAGTGTGCAAGAGATCCTGCACCGTAACGGGCGGAGCGGCGGCATTGAGGTTCGCAAGACGTACGGCTAGCACCCCGGAGAGGCTACGCGTCCACTCCATCCCGCACAAACCCTGACTACTCAATCGCTTACAGCGCATCCGCCGCAAAACCCCGTTTGCCCGCCGCGCCAGTTCGCGAGATTGGATCTTTGTTTCTCATTGATCTGAAAGAACTTAGCTTATCCACGTCGGCCCTGGCCCTGAGTCGGCGTGCTATGTGTGGAACTGAGGGGGAAGACGCTGCCCAAACCGCAGCCCGGCAAATGCCAATTCTGAAACAACCCGAAGCCGACCGGTTCCCAACGCAAGCCGTTTCGCCCGTCCAGCCCGGCCGCCATTTTTCCACATCCCAAATCCTTGAATTCAAAACGAAAACCCAGAAATTGGGTTCGTTCCGTCAAATCGACTCGCACCCTGACCCTGGCATCGGCGCACCGCCTCACCCCCGATTTTTGCACAGAATTTCCACAGTCCAGACCATTGTATCTAATACCAAAACCGCAAAATTGGTTTCGTTTGGTCAAAATGCTATCAGCCGCGGCCCGTCAGAGCGGCTTGCG
>Ga0209517_10008500_pt1 | contig 11998 bp, 7 predicted proteins | sample PeaSoiMetSII2010_FD_187695 | JGI IMG/M metagenome (GOLD analysis project Ga0209517, IMG submission 187695) | Peat soil microbial communities from Weissenstadt, Germany - SII-2010 (SPAdes) (version 2) | ecosystem: Environmental > Terrestrial > Soil > Wetlands > Peat | place: Germany: Weissenstadt...
GATTTTGGGAAGTGTACTGTATGTCGCCAAGGCAATCTCTCGGAGGTTGTCGCCGCAGGAATCAATCCCCACTGCGCTTCCCATTGCCTACTTTCAACTTCATCGATGGCGATGGTTCCCTCGTAAAGCAGGCCCGCCTTCCCCTTCTTCTCGACTACCTCAGAGGCATCATTCGTCGCTTGCAATCACCGCGTTCTCTTTCTCAAGACGCCACGGAGTTGGTTTTGTCACCGCTCGCAGCGAATCTCATTCGGAGGTCTGGAATGAACGCGAATCTCTCTGTCGATAAATCCTTCTTGGTCTCCATTACTGCTTCCCAAGTTAACCTTTGTTTCCCAGCTGCAATTTTGAAGGCATACGCGAATCTTCTTGTTTGGTCTCGCACTCCTACAGGCGCGCTTGTTCTCTTGATCGCAAGAGCCAGGCATGTCAATTCTCCCTTCCCTCCGAGGATAAGAGGTACGACACAAATCCGAATGAAGTCAACCGGCCTGTCAACATGTCTCATTATGGACTCTTTGGCCGCGATGATGCGCTCTTCCAGCCTATTCTGGCCGATTCCAACAATTTGCCTAGGCTCCTTGTTAGTCACGCCGACAATAATCACTCCGCCCCGAGCGTTTGCAAATGACGCCACATCTTCGGCCAATTCCAAATCTGCCTCAGCTTTCTTATCTCCAGGAACATGCCAAATGTCAAGGGTAGCTTTGAAGTCCCACAACTCAGTCTCCACGGGCTGTTCTGAAGACCACTTGATAAAATCTGACCAGAACTCTGGGTTTTCGGCTTCTGCATCGTCCTCTTGGAGGGTCTTGATTTCAACGACAACGTTTCGCATGGCCCGTTGAAGACAATCCAGATAATCGAAAAGGCGATGTCTTACCTTGTATGCTGTCCGAGTCAAGACCGCCTCCATCTGTGGTAGCGGAGGGGGCGCGTCCATGTCTCTTGCGGAGGAGAAGATTTCGTCTATCATTTCGACGTCCACATCGTGAATTGTGTAACCGAGCCTTCGCAAGCCAACTACTATCTCGGTGCACTTGAGAAGAGAATCGGAATCTCGGACTAGCTGGTTTCCCGTTCTCGCGCGTTGCTCTGACAAGCGAGTAGTTCCCCATGATCTATAGTCATAAAGAATCAGGGGAGCAAGAGTTGCCCTCTCCCTAAGCCATTCGACATAGGCGAGAATTGACGCCAGATCTTTCTCATTCCGTTCACTGAATTCCACTATGTTGTCGATGATGTCCTCGTAGGATTTGATGTCGATTCGTATCTTCTGAGCGCTTTCCTTCACCCTGCCCACTACAGGAATGATTTGCTCCGTCCGCGCCAGCAACTCTTCAGGATTGGAGTCGCGTTTTGTTACCCACCAGCGTATTGCGTCCAGACCGATTCCCTCTTCGAGGGGAGAGTGCCTAAGCTCTTCAAGCGTGAAGGCCTCTACATCGCGAGAAGGGTCGACCGGTTGTGGTCGTCCTTTCTCGGTCTCGCAATCTGCTTGTTCGAGGATGAGATGGATTTCCCCGAGAATAACTGCCTTCGTTCCTTGCAATCTTGAGTGCGCCACCTTGAAATCTGGGGGAGAATACTCTGTCACAACGCAATGCGCACAGAAGACGCAGATTTAACATCTAGTTGGAACGATTTGATGTTCCGTCCTAGGGATGTCTCGAGAGCCCTAGACTTTTAGAGAGATTTCGTTCGCCTTGGGATAAAGGTCATCCAAAATGCAGCCAGTTCCGGGTTTTCCAGGAATTCGGCACAATATTCAATCTGCTTCGAGGCATAGTTCCTGATTAGGTCCAGGTTCTTCAGCAGTTTGATAGGCACCGTTCCCCCGGGATATCGAGATGACTGTTCGTAGTCAGAAAGTCTGGACAGGAGTGCAACGTACATCATGATCTGCAGAATTGAATGGACGAAGTTTGGTAAGGCGTACTCTTGCACCCACAATCCTACTTCTTCGGGAGATTTGAATCGTTTTTGCATCATGCTTCCCGTACCTCCAACCTTAGCCGACACCGCTTCCCTGGTCCGTTGAAGCCCCTCTATCCTTGATATAATCCTGAGAAAGTCTGGCTCATCGAATGTGCGTGCTGCCTTGAGAATCTGGACTCGAATCTCCCTGGGTAGACTAATGAGCCTTGAGTAAAGGTAAACGTCCTCAAGAATCGACTTCAGCCTTAGCTTCTGTGCGGGGTCATGACCCATGGCCTTGGGGTTGGAAAAAGAGTCGGCCAACTGCTGGAGCCGTTCGGTCAAGATGATTGTAGCGGAATCTCTTCTTCTGTCGTGGCCATCAACGTAATCAGAAACGGAGATCGTCTCAGGCATCCTTCTCACAACATCTGTGATAATCAGAATCGCAGCTTTTGAAGACTTCTCAAGAGATTGCTGGAGAAGGAAAAGCCTTCGTCTGAGGATTCCCTCTGATGCGCTTCCTCTCAGAAGGTCTTCGGCTTGGAGATCGACTTTGCTCTCTTCGAAGAAAGCTCTCGCTTGAACTACCCATTTGGGTACTTCCTGCTTTTGAGGGCCGTCTCTCCGTCTCATCGTCTCCACTTGTCCACGATTGGCATATGAGTGAAAGACCGAGTGCCTTGCACATTAGACATTGAAATCGTCAGCATTAAGCAGGACTCGAGTCGAACTTGTCAGTACTTTAGTCTCTCGATTAGGAAATCGAAGCTCGAGGAATCATCGTTGTTCCGTTTCTTCAAATGGGTGACTCCGTCTTCTGCTAGTGATAGCATCTTGATTACTGATAGTCTCACCAGCCATGAGAGCACGTCGTAGTCATACGGACTCACGGTGCTCTTCCGGCTCATAGCCCCCTGATGTACAAACGCCGACCTCTTTCCGTATAGCCGGACAATCTCTCTATGAAGGCGTCTTCGAGATTCCGATTTATTCGCATTTACGAACTTGTCCTCTACCATATCGCCGAAGTTCCCCCTGAACCCGAGGTGAGGCAGTAATTCGAAGGCGAACGCAATCCATGTCTTGTTGTCCCCAAGGACGAAGGCAATCTTCTCTGCAAGCTTTTGTCCTAGGTAGTCTCGGTCATCATCAGACAAGAACAGGGCTTCCAGGCAAATCACCTTCAGAAGGAATCTCAATTCCGGGGGCGTCTCGTCACGAATCATGGCAAAGACATCGACAACAGATGCTATCCTGTTCTCGAGTTCACTGCGGTTCTCTTTTCTAATGAGCTTAGTGATCCGGACAACCAAGTCTTCGGAGCCAGGCATGTTTACGACAGGTTGCCTGAATCTCGGTTCGCGATAGCGACCCGAGAGCTCGCTGTCGTCGCAGACTATAACGAAGTCGAGGCCGGGAGGGGCCGCGATTAGGGGCATATGGGTGAACTCTGAAACACCGGTGACAAGTTCGTAGGCCGCCAAGCTCTTTTCCGCTGCCGTTTCGGCCCTCTCTATCGCATTGTGCCAGCCGACAGTCCGCTGCCTAATGCACAGAAACCACCGCTCTTCCGCTTGGCCTCCGGCACGTCGTTCAGCCACGTTTCCTTTGTCGCGCTTGGCCAGGCCGAAGCCCCTTCTAACAAGGTCTCTGCTTCTCCTCGGCAATTTCGAGAGAGGTCGCAGTTCACCGTATCCGAATTGGAAGCCGCTTTCAAAGCCAAGCGCCCAGCCCAGGTCGAAATGGAAGTCGTAGTCTCGCTCCCAACCCAGCCGCTTGTGCAAGATTCCTTCCAGTTCTCGCTTGCCAGTTCTGCCCAAAGGCTCTTTGATGGTCGCAATCGCCTCCGCGAAAGCGTCGTCGAGGTCGTCAGGTGATATCTTTCCTCTAAACTGCGGTACCTCGAAGATTTTGGCCAATATTTTCGCGAGCGTTCCGTAATAGTTCCGCTGCGCCACGGCATCGCCTCGCCGTGATTTGATGAAGGCCCATAGTTCCTCGTAGGTGAGACCAGTGAGTCTATCTCGGTTCCGGTTCGTCATTTTGGAGATTGATGCCAAGAGCGACCATGGGCTAAAGGATTAAAGGATCCCACTGGAAACAAGCACAGAACGCGATACGTCGAGTTCCTGGCCTAACGCAAGAAGACATGCTCTCTGTGGTACTCCACCGCGGAGGTGTCTGGCACAAATTGTCTCGGCAAACGCATCTTGGCGCCTTCTAGCCCAATCAAAGCGTCCCTTACGACAGGGCTCGCGCTACGTTTCAACCTTGGTGACACCTCGATTCGCAAGTCTTCCCCCAAGCCAAGCAAACCTTGGTCGAACGCTCTATGGTGCAAGGCGCAAAGACATACCGCGTTTGCCGGATTGAGTCGGCCAGCGGAATCGGCGCTCCAAGGTCTTATGTGGGCAGTCTCCAGCAGCTCGAAAACATCGATACCGCAGAACGAGCACGCACCACCGTAGTTCCTCATCACGATTCGCCTGAAGGCGGCGGTCTGCTGCCTCCTCCTCGTCCTGGAGAAGCGCTCGGTTAACTCCACCTTTCCGTCCAGGATTCGTCGCTCATCGGCCCGAACTTGGTCCTCGTTCAGGTGTGGATTCTGGATGTATAATGCCGCACGAATCCTCTCTGCCTCGGCTTGGAGTTCCAAGTCTCGACCCTGAAATTCAGCCCACACCTTGCGGTCGACATTGGCGGCATGACTGAGTCCTCCCTGACCTTTCCGTTCGACTGCCCGGACGTTTGCCAGCTTCGTTGCGACCGAGCCTTCAGTGCGGTCCAGCAGTTGGGCGAGCTCTTGTACCCTCTCGCTTTCCCTGCCTAGCAGACGACCTGCATCTTGGTAGAGCGCCATCGCAAGGATGACCTCGTTTCTCGTCCAGAGCCTGCCCTCCTTCATGTTCCGAGGAACATCGACCTGGTACCCGTTACTTATTCCTAATCCTGAATGCCTGCATTTGCTCTTTCGTAGTCAATCCCTTCACGCCGATGCTTCTGCTTTCGTTGGTATGGCCAGAAGTCTCGTAATGCTCCCAGGCTAGCCTGACCGCGTAGAAACCGACACCACATGTGAGGCACCAGAACGGTCTCGTCTTTCCCCAGTCGTTCTCCACCCCTGGTTGGGGGCTTGGTTTCCGGCGAGAGGTCAAGCCGAATCTCCTGATTTCAGGGCCGCTGAATGGATTTTCTGGACTTTTATTGTCACCAGGTCTCCCTTCCTAATCTTCAGGGCCGATCTGATTTCCATCGGGATTGCCACCCTCCCAAGCGCTTGAACCTTCGAGGTGAAGGTGATTTCCTCAGCCAACATCTGAATGCGTAAGGAGCTCTGAGATAAGTATTTTGGATACTAAATGGTCATGGGGACAACAACCCTCCCAACAAATCAGGGCGTGGGACAACCACGCCAAACACTAAAGTAAGTCAGTCGAGGAACTTCGCATTATTGTCGCTCCGGCTTGGTCCCGCGCCCCCCGCGAGCTCCTATCTCATACACAAAGTCATGGTTTCGAATCGTGGAAGCGGCACAAGACTCGAGAAGGACTTTTGCCGTGCGCTAAGAGGAGCTGGATTCAAAGGCTTCAGGGTGAATTACGCCGTGGGAAAGGCGCGTGTTGATATCGCGTTTCCCTCGAAACGGGTTGCAATCCAGATCAACGGTTGCTTCTGGCATCACTGTCCAGTGTGTAATCTTCCAGTTCCCAAGACCAATAGCGAGTTCTGGGCAACCAAATTTGAATTGACTCGCGCTAGGGACGCCCGGGTGCGGAATCTAGTCAGGCAGAAGGGGTGGAAGCTAATCGAGCTTTGGGAGCATCAGGTCAGGGGCGACTTGGAAGGATGTGTGCGGTTGGTGAAAGCGACAACGTCCAAGAGTCGCATTCGATTATTTGGACATGGGAAGGGGCAAGAACAGCCTCTTGTCCGACGAGTCGGTTGAAGTCGGACCTATGATGGATTGGGTCGTCTCAGGAAGGACAAACCTTCTGTCCCAATTCTTCTCCAGCCACTCCCTCCCCTCGTTTGCCAGCTTGACCGCAATCGATAGTGATAGCAGGCATGATGCGCTGTAACTGTCCACCAACTCATCGTGCCATCTCTTTCTTCTGATGTCGTCACCGTGAGCTATCATCCTGCCCTTCAGCAAGGCTGCAATCTCTGATCCGGTCGGTCCATCCTCTTTGCGGCGGGGCGCACCGACAACCTGCACGGCAATCTGCGACACCTGCTGGAGTATCCAGTCTGGATCATTCGGGAACGAAGTCTTCCGGGCCCACTTGGCTTGCAGCGAGGTGGCATCAGGCACCTCGCCCTCGAAGCGTGTCAGCGCAACCTCTCTTGTGACTTCGGCAATGCGATCAACCGTGCTTTGAGATACCGTCTCAGCGATGGCCTGTGCGGTGTCGACGTCCACCCGAAATGCGGCGTAGTCCCTCGCGTAGCCCAGAACCAGGACTGTCCTCCATCCGACAAGATGGTTTCCGTCGCCGAGTGGATACCTTGGGGCCGGCCCCTTGTTATCGAGCTCCACCCGGCAATCTGCAACAGTCCCTCGGACGAAGTTCCTGTACCGTCTGAGGATTGGAAAGGTGTACTGCCGCGGCGCGGGGGTCTTTCGAGACACCTGCTCTGGAATCTCGCCGAGAGGACATTTAATCGTCGACGGAGGTGTGATTCCTTCTCTCGTCGCGATTGCGACCGCGAAAGCCCTTGCTAGAGGAGGAGGGACGGCGTTGCCGATTAGCCGTTGCTTGTCGCTGGGCCCTGAGGCCCAAAACTGATAGGATATCGGAAATCCCTGCAGGCTCGCGCATTCCCTAAGCGTCGGCACCCGGTGCTTGCCACCTATTCGTTCGTCCTCAATCACGATGCTCGCCCTGCTAGACTTGGTCGCGGTCGCCGCAATCGTTCGGCTTGGGCGATCCATCGAATCGGGAAATCGCATCTTCCCGTACCACGGATGGTGCTCCTTCCAGGTCCGAGCCATCTCCTCTTGGGCGGGTGAGAGCGTCGTGTCATAGAAGTGGTCGGTCAACATACTGCGTGGGAGCTTGACCCCCTCATAGAGTGGGTCGTGCACAATCCGTTGGACGTGCTGGCCTTCGGTTTGAATGGGTGGCGGGAGGCCCAGGATCACCGTCTTCATCGGCAGTGCCGCTCCTCCTAGCGGCACAGGGTCGGGGAAGTTTCCAGAGAAGAGCCTTCGTCGGCTCTGTGGGACGCCGAAATCTTGCGCATGGAAAACGCGAGCGCCTGTGAGGTACCTCTCCAAGTGCTCCTTGGACAACGACCTTCCAACGTCAGAAGGTCTTCGGAGAATAGACTCCAGGTTGGGAACGTTCTCCATTATCCAATAGTCGGGTTTGATGGCATCGACGGCGTCAAGGTACTTCGCAACCATGCGAAGGCCAAGCTTCAGGTCGCCGTTCCCGCCCTTGTTTGCGAGCGAGAAGTGGGTGCATGGGGGACCGCCGACCAGCACGTCCACGTGTTCGAGGTCTCTGATGCTGTCATCGTCCAACATGTCCCTCTTCATGGCCTTGGCCTTCGGGAAGTTCTTCTGGAAAGTCCTCACAGCAGGGTCCCAATTGTCTATCGCCCATTTGATGTTGAACCCTGCTTGCTTGAACCCCTCGGAGAAACCTCCGGCGCCGCAATAGAGGTCCCCGACTGTAAGCTGCGATGCTCGCGGCATCTCAATCACTGAACGCCACAGGCATCGTTCCGTGGAAGGTGTCGCGGATTGACGTCTGAATCTCTGAATATCCTGGTGTTCCGAATGGAGCGTAGCTGACTATCTCTTCGTTGGCGACCATCCCCCCGTAGGTCAGGTTCGCTGATCCCTCGATTGCACCAAGTGGCGTCGCGACGGCTTTCTTGTGCATCAGGCCAGCCAAGTCCTTGCTCGAAACCCGGCATCCGCCTTGCTGGAGCCTCCGGACGAATGCTGTCACTCCCTTCTCCGCTATTCTTCCTTTGTCCAAGCAAAGGGAGACTTCGAACCCGGACTTGACTAGCCAAGCGAGCATATCCGATAGCTTCTCCGGAGTTTGCGAGGACGCCTTCGCCCCCCGTATCCTTGCGTATTCGACGATTGCGTCGAGCATCCGAGGCGAGATGCCGACGTCGTGGAACTCGATGTCCCTGGCGTCGTAGAAGACTGCCTCGACTTTCTTGCGGTCCTTGGGGATAAGGCCCAATAGATCGAGGTACGCGGTAAGGACAAGGTCGTGCCATAGCAGTCGGCGGAAGCCAAGGGGACCGATCCCGTGAGCGGTTTGCTGACTCACACGCTCGAACAACGACATCCCCTCGATGTCTGAGGTCCTCAGGATGAGCTTGGGAGGGGCGCTGGGATTCGGGTCGACCTCCACCCCCACGGTGTAAGGGAGCGAGGCCGATCGTATCCTCCGATCTGGCCGGTCAATTACGACCTTCGACAAGGTACCGAATGGAATCTCAGCCCGGCCCTCGGCAAGCAGCTTTGGGCTCACCTGCAAGTACATCTTGCTTCTCTCCCGTCCTTCGCGGAACAGCTCGTCTAGTACTGCCTTGTCGAGAAGCGACTCTCCCATCATTCCGCCCATCATGGAGTCACCGTTAAGGATGCACTCCGGGCACCCGTTCCAACAGATTGTTGTTCCTCGGAGAAGGTCGTCGGCCTCGAATCCACTCGTCCGCCTTAGGTCTTGGATTCGCTGATGAAGGATTGGGAGCTTCCATCCATCTTGCCTTCCTCTTATTCCGAGGCCCTCCCAGACCGCACCCGAGATAGACAACACCTCCCGCGCTTGTTCCGCCACGTAGCCCAGCTCCGGGATTCCGAGCTCCGCCGTCTTCATCCTTCGTTGACTCAGCATCTCAAGAGCTGACAGGTCGCTGTGGTGCTGCGGGCATTGAAGGAGCTCCTCTTCCAACAACGTAAGGAAGTCATCGGTCGGGAGAAGCTTGGAATCGATGGTCTCGCCATGTCGTTGAACGTGCAGAATGTGCATGAATCTGCGGCCGACCTCAGAACTACCGCTTCCGTTCACGTCCCTGTCGTAGAGATACGTTCTGTAGCGGCCGGCCTCAATCCCTTCGACATCAATCGCATATCCAATGACCGAGTCACCAACGCCCGCTAGTCTTTGCAGTGCGTTCAACGAAGCGAGGCCGAACGAGTTCAGCAGCGTCTCATAAGCCCACGAGCTCAAGTAGAGTTCGAACCCATCGATTTTAGGGGGGGCGAGCGACGCAACAGCTCGCAAAAGTCGCTTGACCTTCGCCTCGAGCTCCTCACGGTCCTTGTCTGTGCCCGTTCTGCGGTTCGCAGAAGGGGCGAACGATTCTTCATCGCTCTCCTCGATCGAGACCTCGGTTTGGTAGTATGAGCGAGCTAGATTCTCCAATTCGCTTGGATTCTTGCTCAGAGTGCGCAGGGCATCAATCAACACGGCAGGCGACCATTGCTTTTGGCTAGCATCTACATAGTTTGACAGCACGGCCACCAAGTCCTTGACGACGAAGGTGCCCACTCCGGCACCCTGCTCTTCCCCTCTTGTCGAGAGGAACGCGGTCAGACCCTTGAGGAGGCTAGGTACCCATTCGTTCTTGCCCTTCGTTAGACCCTCTGAGATCAGATTGTGGGCCGCCTTGACCAGGTTTGGGTCAAGCTCAATCGAGATACCCTCAGTGACGATGGACTGACCAAACGCAATCCTTCCTCCTTCTTCCGTTTCGAATACCAGTTCCATCCCCGATATCTGGGTCGAGGTGTACGTCCGAGAGGCCGAGTATACGAACTCGGTCGCATCCAATCGGCGGTGCCATAGCACTTTGCTGAAAAGGGCGGTGGCCAACGGATGCTTGATTAGCGAAACCGCAGCGTCGCCTTTGGCTTCGGGTTTTCCATCTCTTCCCAATATTGCAAGATACTTCGTGTCCAAGTCGTTGATGACGATCGGGTCGCCCGGATCGCTCTGGACGTGGACCCACCTGTTGAGGTAGGATTTCGGAATCTTGACCTGCTTGTACTCTTCCCCTTCCCCCTTTTGGGTCTGTCCTTCGTCGCCGTCGAGGATTGTCCCATATCTGAGGTCTAGGGTCACGTACTTTTCCTTTGTTTCAGTCACCGAAAGTCTGGTCGGCCGGACGATTTCGAACTCAGGGAACCCCGGTGGGCCGGGGACGCCGGGCTTTACGCGGACGAACTGACTCCCCAACTCGTTTAGCTGATTCATGTCAATCCGAAGTATTCCCCCATCAGATACCACCACGCGTCCCGCCTTGACTTTCGTCGCCTTCTTCCCCAGACGATACGTCCAGGTCCCAGGTATCATGCTGAACAGGGCCTCGTCGATTGGGATTCTATCTTCGTCTCCGCCGAACCTCGCGATTTCAACTTCCTCCGAATACGGGTTGGCAAACAGGTTCCTGATTCTCACAAATGCGGGATGTACGCGTTTCGGTCGGAACACGTCAAGGTTCTCCATGATGTAAGACAGGTAGTGGGCCATAGGTTTCTCTCTTCGCACGAACGCATTGAATTGATCGTAGAAGTACAATGGCGATGGGTCGGTCGAGATATCCGAGAGGAAGTCGTGGATGTTCTGAACGCTTTGAAGGGTACGCCGGAGGTTTACCTTCGTCTGCATGTCTGTCGTTTCGGTGAGCTTGGACTCCAGCTTACCCAGGTGGAGCGAAATCCCTTCCTTAGTCCATCCAGCACGCTGCATAAGGTCCAAGTCTTTGAACTCCAACGACAGACCCAGGTCGAGAGGGTCGAGCCTCGATCTGCTCTTCTGATAGTCTGATGTGAACTCCTTTATCTGCTGGAGCGAGGCGGCGAGCTTCTTCGCGGGGACGACACGGCGGCCGTGTTCGGAAAGTAGGTTGGGGACCAAGTCTGCAAGTCGGGTAACCCCGGGTTCGAGGACACCGCGCACATCCGTAAGGAGAAGAGACAGTTCAGAGTCCACCTGCCTGACTGCGTCGTCGATGTATGCTTCTGCCGGACCGTATCCCCTTGAAACCTGGCGAAGGTGAGCCCTAACACCCTCAACGTCTTTGCGAAGGGCCGTCAGGGATTGGTCGAGCTGTCTTCCGAATTCCGAACCTCCATCGCTGATGGCGAGGGGGATTGCCTCAGGAAGGTTCCCTCGAATCGCTAACCAATCCCAAATCGCATTGTAGATTCCACATCGCAGAATGTATTCGTTCGTATCCTTGAGAGGGATTGGATCCAGCTGGGCGAGGCTGATTAGCTTCCTAGGCTGTCTGTAATAGTGCAGGTCGACAGGTCGTCCGTCGATTAATGTGACATTCATAGAGTCCGTCCCTTCCTCTCTGCCTATGCGCCCAGCCTTCTGCCTATATGACGCGACATTGCGGATGGCGTGGAACATTACGCTCTCAGTGACCTTCTTCAGGTCAATGCCAACTTCGAGGGACGGGGACGCAAGGACAACATCCACTTGGATTTCCGGCTCCGACCAAGCATCCAGGTCATAGACCTCGGATAGCGTTCCCCTGAACACGATATCAGCAAGGTCTTCTCCGAACCCTCCCGCGCCACCCGTCTTCGCGGAATGAATCTTGGAACGGGCTACGCTACGCCATTCGAACTTCTTCTTCTTCTCAGAAATCTGTTCCACTTCGTCATCGTCCATGGGGAACCAGTAGCAGGCGCCCGCCCTAAGGTAAGGGCAAAGATCCAAAGTGCCGATTTCTTGTTTCTTGCCGTCGTAGACCGACGCGTTTCTAATCCAGAATGCCTTGACGTCGTCCTTGGCCTTGAAAGGATCCCGGTAGACGACCTTTTGCAACTCACCCACGATTTCTGGAGGTTGAATGCCCAAGCTGATGCGTTCGCCTTGTCGGCAACGCACACATAGGTTGTCGAGCTTGTGGGCCTGCAGGATTGGCGGGTACTCCACGCTGTCGCGTGCATCGAGCCTCCTTTGAAGCGGATTGTGGAACCTCAGAGCGTAGGGAAACTCCCTTTGGGTCGCGCCCCAGTCCCCCTCACGGTCAGCGGAGTCTGGATGCTTGCGGCTCCTACTTTCCTCAGTTCTTTCGTTTTCGCGAAGGT
>Ga0209517_10008501_pt1 | contig 11998 bp, 12 predicted proteins | sample PeaSoiMetSII2010_FD_187695 | JGI IMG/M metagenome (GOLD analysis project Ga0209517, IMG submission 187695) | Peat soil microbial communities from Weissenstadt, Germany - SII-2010 (SPAdes) (version 2) | ecosystem: Environmental > Terrestrial > Soil > Wetlands > Peat | place: Germany...
GACGCCGGAATCGCGCACCGCCTTGCCGATTTCGGCCTCGTTGCCATAGAGATCGGCGGTGTCGATGTGGCGGTAGCCGAGTTCGAGCGCGGCCGTCACCGCGTCATAGCAGGCGCGCCCGGTGAGCTGCCAAGTACCGAGCCCGAGGGCCGGCACCTGCGTGCCTTTGACAGCGACATACTTCATGGACCATCCTCGGGATACAATCGGCCGCCGCGCCGCCGCCCTGGACCCTGCCACAACGATCCCGCGCGCGGCAAGACGCGGCGCTTCGCAGTCCTCGTGGAGACCCCGCATGCAAACCCTGATCGGCCTGCTCTTTCTCGCCCTGAGCTTCGCCACGCCGGTTTGGGCGCAGGCCCAGTCCGGACCTTCGGTCGAAATCGACCACCCCTGGGCGCGCGCCACGCTCGCCGGCACCAAGACGGGCGCCGCCTATATGACCTTCGTCAACAAGGGCACGGCGGACGACCGTGTGGTGGGCGCTTCGACGCCGGTAGCGGCGAAGGCTGAGATCCATGAGATGATCCTTCAGGACGGCGTGATGAAGATGCGGCCGGTCGCGGCGCTCGACCTCAAGCCCGGCAGCACCACCGTGCTCGAGCCCGGCAAATATCATGTGATGCTGATCGGGCTCAAGCACCCGCTCAAACCCGGCGACACCTTTCCCTTGACCTTGAAGCTCGAGCAGGGCGGCGAGCGTCAGGTCATGGTTGCGGTCGAAAGCCCGACCAAGACGGGCGGCGCCGTCGGCGGCATGGGTGACATGGGCGACATGAAAATGGGAAAATGACCGGCCGCAAAGCCGCTCAGAAATCGATGCAGCGGCCGTTGCGCTCCCAATCGCCGTAGCGTGTCGGGTCTGGCCCCTTGGGGCCGCCGATCTCGCGCTGTTCTTTCGCGGGCGGCGGCTTGTCCGTCTGCGGCGCGGGCGGCGCTGGTGGATCGGCTGGCTGCTTCTTCTCCGGCATGATCGAAGTATGGCGAGCGGTGCGGGAATTTCCAAGCCTTGACGGATCTGCCGCCGAACGCCAGCTAAGCAATCATGGACCATGCCTTGCGGACCGGCATTCCGAGTGCCGTCCACGCCGCGCTCTCGCTGGTTGCCTCGCCGCAATTCAATACTCTTGCCACCGGCTGCGATCCGCGCCACGCTGCTGTCGCCGTCACTTCTGGACTGACCGAGACTTTGAGCGCGGACGAGATGACCGGCGTTCCCGCCCATGAAATGTTGCACATTGTCAACCGCGATACGCGGGCCATGACGATCGCGCCGCGAGCGCCGGCCGCGCCTAATCCCAGGGCCGGGCAGCGCCACATCCCTGGCGGCAAGGGGCCGTGGGGTTAAATCGTGGCGCAGCGGAACGATGGCTCCAGAACGACGTTTGCTTCGGACATCGCTGAGAACGGTTGGGATCGGGCCTTGTCAGAACCTTCGGCGACGGCCTCGGCGGCGCCGACGGCGCGGAGTGTCGCAATCGACTTGATCGCTGCCGTCTTGCGGCGCAATCGGCAGATCGACGATGCCATCGAAGACAACAGCGAGATGGCGACGCTGGCGGCGCGCGACCGCGCCTTCGCGCGCCTCTTGGTGGCGACCGTGCTTCGCCGGCAGGGGGAGATCGACGCGCTCATTGCGCATTGCCTCAATACGCCGCTGGCGCCGCGCGCCGCAATGGTCCACGACATGCTGCGGCTCGGCATTGCGCAGCTGCTTTTCCTGCGGACCCCGCCGCACGCGGCGGTTGCAACCACGGTCGATCTCGCGGGCGCGCGCGGGTTCCTGTCGCATAAGGGTCTCGTCAACGCCGTGCTGCGCCGTTTGTGCCAGGAAGGGCCGGCGCTCGTCGCCGCCCAGGACGCGGCGCGGCTCGACACGCCGGACTGGCTGTGGCGCTCGTGGAGCGAGGCCTATGGCGAGGCGACCGCGCGCGCCATCGGGCTGGCGCATCTGAAGGAGGCGCCGCTCGACATCACCGTGCACGGCGACCCTGAGCTCTGGCGCGAGCGGCTCGATGCCATCGTGCTGCCGACGGGCACGCTGCGGCGCAAAGCCGGCGGCGCGATCATGAGCCTTCCCGGTTACGAGGAAGGCGCGTGGTGGGTGCAGGACGCCGGCGCCGCCATCCCCGCGCGACTTTTCGGCGACATTGCCGGCGAGCGCGTCATCGATCTGTGCGCCGCGCCCGGCGGCAAGACGGCGCAGCTCGCTTCCGCCGGCGCCCTGGTCACCGCCATCGACCGCTCGCCCAGGCGCTTGGAGCGGCTCAATGCCAATCTGGCGCGGCTATCGCTTACGGTCGAAAGCCTGGTCGCCGATGCCGTGCTGTGGCGGCCGCCGCAGCCCGTGCGCTGCGTGCTGCTGGACGCGCCCTGCACCGCCACCGGCGCGATCCGCCGCCATCCCGACGTGCCGCGACTGAAGACGCCGGAGGACGTGGCGCGGCTCGCCGCGGTCCAGGAGCGGCTCTTGGCCGCCGCGGTCGAGATGGTGGCGCCGGGCGGCATGCTGATCTACTGCACCTGCTCGCTCGAGCCGCAGGAGGGAGCGATGCAAACGCAAAAGCTCCTGGCGGACGGCGCGCCGCTCAGACGCCTTCCCATCCGGCCCGAGGAGATCGGCGGACTCAAGGAATGCCTGACGCAAGAGGGCGATCTGCGAACCTTGCCCTGTCATCTGGCGGAATTCGACGGCATCGACGGGTTCTACGCCGCGCGGCTCGTACGCGAGGATTGAGCCGGCCGCGCACGCGGCTTGCGGCCCTCGGCGTTCCCTGTTAGTCAAGCGCCATGCAGCGGCCGATCCGCATCGCGCCCTCGATTCTCTCCGCCGATTTTTCGCGCCTCGGCGAGGAGGTGCGCGCGATCACGGCGGCGGGCGCCGATTACATCCACATCGACATCATGGACGGGCATTTCGTGCCCAACCTCACCATCGGGCCGGCGGTGGTGAAGGCGCTGCGCCCGCATTCGCCGCTGCCCTTCGACGTTCATCTCATGATCGCGCCGGTCGATCCCTATATCGGCGAATTCGCTGCCGCCGGCGCCGACATCATCACCGTCCATCCCGAAGCGGGGCCGCATCTCCACCGCAGCGTCGAGCTCGTCAAATCGCTCGGCAAGAAGGCGGGCGTCGCGCTCAATCCGGCGACGCCGGCGGAAGCGGTTGATTACCTGCTCGATGATCTCGACCTCATTCTGGTAATGACGGTCGATCCCGGCTTCGGCGGCCAAGGCTTCATCATGGCCCAACTCGACAAGATCCGCGCGATCCGCCGCCGCCTCGATGGGCGCGCGCACGCCATCGATCTCGAAGTCGATGGCGGCATCACCGATCAGACCGCGCGCGCCGCCATCGCCGCAGGCGCCGATGTGCTGGTGGCGGGCAGCGCCAGCTTCGCCGGCGGGGCCAAGGCCTATGCCGCCAATTTGCGGCGTCTGCGCGGCAACGGCACGGATCAGACGGCCGGGTGATGCAATCGGCGCGCGCGGCATTTTACGGGTCGGCGCCTTATCACCTGACATTGTGGGGCAGACGCCCGCGCAGCCTCGCCTTCCGTTTGCCCGCGAAGTGGCCGGGCGATGCGGCGGCAGGCGCGACGCTGCTCGAGGGCGGCTTCCGCTTTCTCGGCGAGAGCGCGCAGGAGAGGATGCCGCCTTGGACGGCCGATCGCCGTCCGGAATGGCTCGCCGAGCTGCATCGCTTCCGTTGGCTGGCGGACCTCGCGGCCGTCGGCCAGGATGCCGCCGCGACCGCGCGCGCCTGGACCGCCGACTGGGTGCAGCGCTACGCCGTTTTTGAGCCGCTCGCCTGGCGCCCCGATGTGATGGGCGACCGGCTCTTCGCCTGGATCGAGCATTTCGACCTGATCGCCGGCGCCGATGACCAGGCGACGGGCGATTGGCAAGCCGACCTGCTGCGCAGCCTCGCACAGCAGACACGCCATCTCGCGCGTGTCGCGGGGCGCGAGGGCGCCGGGCTCGATCGCCTCGCCGCGCTGCGCGGTCTCGTCGCGGCTTCGGCGGCGCTGCGGCAGGAGGGCCGGCTCGCCCGTGCCTTGCGCGCGCTCGATCGCGAGATCGGCGCGCAGATCCTGCCGGATGGCGGGCATCAGGCGCGCAGCCCAGCGGCACAGCTTGCGGCGCTGCGCCTCCTGATCGACGCCCACGCGGCGCTTGCCGCGGCGGGCCGCGCCGTGCCGGGCGAGCTGCAGCAGGCGATCGACCGCGCCGCCCCGATGCTGCGCTTCTTCCGCCACGGCGATGGCAGGCTTGCCCTCTTCAACGGCGCCGATGAGGGTGATGCGGCGATGCTCGAACTGGTGCTGGCGCGCGGCGAGGCGAAAGGCCGGCCGCCGGCGAGTGCGCCTTACGTCGGCTTCGAGCGACTTCAGGGGGGCGGCACCGTCGTCCTCGCCGATTGCGGCAAGCCGGCGCCGCCTGGCTTCCGCGACGAGGCGCATGCGGGCACGCTTTCTTTCGAGATGAGCCACGGGCGCGAGCGCATCATCGTCAATTGCGGCGCTTATCAGGGCGCGAGCGCCGAATGGCGGATGGCGACGCGCGCCACTGCCGCGCATTCGACGCTGATCGTCGCCGATACCAACTCGACCGAGATCCGCCCCGACGGCGCGCTCGGCCCCGGACCCGAAAACGTCACCTGCCAGCGCGTCGAGGACAATGGCAGCCAGCTGGTGACGGCGAGCCATGACGGCTATCGCCACAATTTCGGCCTGGTGCATGGAAGGCAGCTTTTCCTTGCTGCCGATGGCGAGGATCTGCGCGGCGAGGACCGGCTCACCGGCGAGGCCGGCCGCGGCTTCGCCATCCGCTTCCATCTGCACCCCGATGTCGAGGCCGCGTTGTCGCCGGAAGGCAACACGCTGCTGTTGCGGCTGCCGAGCGGGATGGCCTGGCGGCTCCGCACCTCCGGCGCGGTGATGAGTCTGGGCGAGAGCGTCTATCTCGGCGACGGTGCGGCGCGGAAGACGCAGCAGATCGTGCTCGACGGCCATGTCGGCACCACCGGCGCGCATGTGCGCTGGGCGCTCCGCCGGGAATAGCGGCGGAGCTCTCTAGAAGACCTCAAGGGCCGGGCACCGATGGTGCCCAGCCCACCATCGTCATCGCTCAATCCTTGATGAATTTGAATAGCGGAAAAATTTTGGGTTCCGTCATGGGAAAGCCGATCTTCGCCGCCATGGGCATCAAGACCTCCCCGAAACGGCGGAATGCCTCCTCTGACTCCCAGACATCGACGACTCGCCAGCCGCCCTGCATCGGCCCTGCGATGTGCATCAGCACGCCCTTGACCGGCCAGTCAGCGAGCTTGTTGAATTGACGGCCACGGCCCATGAATTGGTCTACGACTTCCTCATACTTCGCTTGAGTAACGCCGGGAAACTCGAATACCACGCCGATTGCCATTGTTCTCTCCCCTTAGCCGACATTTCCCAGATGGCCGGTCGGTTCGGCCACGGAGCGGCGAAACTAATCTAATTCAAAACAACCGGCAAGGGAGTGACCATTGTTTCTCGCCCCGGACCTGCCTCCGATCCACGATTGCGCCTTCAATGCATCGGTCGCGCCGCATCAAAACCCGACTGCCATTCGCAGCGCCACCGAGGCTTGATCGGTCGTCGGGGCCGCTCTATCGTCCTGGCCTTCGCCTTTGGGATTCCGCATGCCCGATGCGTCCTCCCGCCCGATCGTGCGGGCGCTGATCTCCGTCTCCGACAAGACCGGTCTCGTCGCCTTCGCCAGCGAATTGACGCGGCACGGCGTGAGTTTGATCTCGACCGGCGGCACCGCACGCGCGCTTGCGGAAGCGGGGCTCGCGGTCGCCGAGGTCGCCTCGGTCACGGGCTTCCCGGAGATGCTCGACGGCCGCGTCAAGACGCTCCATCCGGCAATTCACGGCGCCATCCTGGCGCGCCGCGACAGCGCGGAGCACGAGGCGGCGCTCGCCCAACACGGCATCGCGCCCATCGATCTCGTCATCGTCAATCTCTACCCCTTCGCCGCCACGGTCGCGCGTGGCGGCAGTGTCGAAGAGTGCATCGAGAACATCGACATCGGCGGCCCCGCGCTGATCCGTGCCGCCGCCAAGAATCATGACTTCGTCACGACCGTCACCGACCCCGGCGACTACGCTTTAGTGCTCGCGGATATGGCGGCGCATGGCAACGCGACGACGTTCGCCTTGCGTCGCCGGCTCGCCGGCCTCGCTTACACGCGCACTGCCGCCTATGACGCCGCCATTGCGCAGTGGTTCGCGGCGCAAGAGGGCGAGATCTTTCCATCCTTGTTGGTGCTCTCGGCCGCGCGCGCCGAGCTTCTGCGCTATGGCGAGAATCCCCATCAGCAAGCGGCATTCTATCGCGGCGGCGAAACGCGGGCAGGCGTCGCCACCGCGCGGCAGATCCAGGGCAAGGAACTCTCCTTCAACAACCTCAACGACACGGACGCCGCTTACGAGCTGGCCGCCGAGTTCATTGAGCCGGCGGTCGCCATCATCAAGCATGCCAATCCCTGCGGCGTCGCGCTCGGCGACAATTTGCGCGAGGCCTATGCCAAGGCGCTCGCTTGCGATCCCCAAAGCGCCTTCGGCGGCATCATCGCGGTGAATCGGCCGCTCGACGCCGCGACCGCTGCGGAGATTGCCAAGCTCTTCGCCGAGGTAGTGATCGCGCCCGATGTGACGCCCGAGGCGCAGGCTGTGCTCGCGCGCAAGACGGCGCTGCGCGTCCTGGTCGCGGGCGCGTTGCCCGATCCGGCCGCGGCGGGCATGACCTTGCGCTCGCTCGCCGGCGCCTACCTGCTGCAGACGCGCGACAACGGAAGCTGCGATCGGGCCGCGCTCAAGATCGTGACGAAGCGCGCGCCGAGCGAGGACGAGATCGCCGATCTCATCTTCGCCTTCACCGTCGCCAAGCATGTCAAGTCGAACGCCATCGTCTATGCCAAGCGCGGCGCCACGGTCGGCATCGGCGCCGGGCAAATGAGCCGCGTCGATGCCGCGCGTATCGCCGCCTGGAAGGCCGAGGAGGCCGGCCGCGCGGCAGGGCTCGCGGCGCCGCCGACGCGCGGCTCGGTGGTCGCGTCGGATGCGTTCTTTCCCTTCGCCGACGGGCTCGAGGCGGCGATTGCCGCCGGCGCCACCGCCGTCATCCAGCCGGGCGGCTCGCTGCGCGACCAAGAAGTGATCGCCGCCGCCGACCGGGCCGGCATCGCCATGGTCTTCACGGGCATGCGGCACTTCCGACATTAGCCCGGAAGCAAGCGCCGCGGGCATTGCGCCCCGCGCTGTTACAGGCTTGCCGGGGTCCCGTACTATTTCGGGGCGCCGCGGCCGCGGATACGAGTCGATTGCCGCGGCGACTTGTGAGAGAATGGCTGCGCCTGCCGCGTGACGCCAGGCAAATTCTCAAAATCAGTTCACCAAGCCACGGGGAGGTCAGGCATGCCCAAATATCTGGTTCAAGCGAGTTACATTGGCGAAGGGATCAAGGGGCTGCAGAAGGAAAAGGCCGCCGGCCGGATCGAAACGGTGAAGCGCGCCGTCGAGGGGATGGGCGGCAAGATCGAAAGCTTCTATTGGGCCTTCGGCGAACACGATGTGGTCTCGATCATGGATCTGCCGGACAACATCAAGGCGGCCGCGCTCGCCTTCGCGGTCTCCTCCACCGGCCTCGTCCGCACCGTGACGACGCCGCTGCTCACCGCCCAGGAGGTCGACCGGGCGCTCGGTGAGAGCGTCGGCTACCGCCCGCCCGGCCGTTAGGCTAACGCCGGCTCGGCATCGGCGGCGGGATTGTCGCGGCGACGCTCTCCCGCGCTAGGTGGCGCTCGAAATAGGTCTTGAGATTTGCGGCTTGGCCGAGCATCGCGGCGCTCTCCGGCAGCTTGCTCGCATAGTAGAGCATCGGCATGAGGTTCATGTCGGCGAGGGTGAAGGACTTGCCGACGAGGTAGCCGGTCTTGGCGACCGCGCGGTCGAGCAGGCCGAAGTGCTGCTCGATCTTCGGCAGCGCGCCGTCGATGAGCTCGCGGTCGGGCTTGCCGTCGGGAGTGCCGGGAAAGAAGTAGCCGCGCAGATACTGGCGCACCAGCACGGGATCGATGGAAGTGTTGACCAGCGACACCCATTGCTCGGCTCGCGCGCCGTCGAGCGCATCCCGCGGCGCGAGCGGCGGGCCGTCGAATTTGTGGTCGATGTAGAAGCAGATGGCGCGGGATTCGCAGAGCGTGACATCGCCGTGACGCAGCACCGGAATCTTGCCCAGGGGATGGATGGCATCGACTTCGGGGGTGTGCGGCATGACCGGGATCAGCGTGTAGGGCACGCCTTTCTCGGCGCAGGCGACGCGGGTCATCCAGACATAGTTGCTCTGCGGACCGCCGATGATGTGAAGTTCGGGCATGTGAGGGCTCCTGGTCGGTTTGGGACGGTCGCCTCGCGGATTGGGCCGGCGCCGTCAAATTAGCATGGAATCCGCGCGCGGTGAGCCATGGCCGCCATAGACTAGATGATCCCGGAATTCGCCGCCTCTCCGCTGTCGGGGCGGTCCTCACCAGCAAATTTGCAACGGGGGGCGGAAGCGTGCACAATTTGCCCGGCATCATGCGGGATGCTCATTCCGCTGGGCAGCACGACGGGAGGATAGAATCATGCAAACGGTTATAAGAACATATTCCGGAAAGGGTGCCAAAGAGTTGTTTGATGTGCTGGAGAAGCACAAGGCAGATGTGGAAAAGCTGCTGCGCTCAGTCAAAGGTTTCGTGGGCTACACCATGGCCCGCAGCGGCGATGGCGGATTCTCGGTGACGGTATGCCACGACAAGGCTGGCATCGATGAAAGCGTTCGCGTGGCGAAGGACTGGATCGCGAAGAACGCCGCAAGCACGGGCGCGGCCGCGCCGAAGGTATCGGAGGGCACGGTCATCCTTCACCTGAAATAGCCCTTGCGTTGAGATTGGCGCCGGGGCGCGCCTCGGCCATAAGAGCCTGCCCTATTCGGCACGTCGAGGATTTTGGGCTGGCGGGCGTAGCGTGACACCTTTTGTCCTGCCGCGGCGGAGGGCCCCGCCGGCCGGCGGGGTGGTTTGGCGCCTCCCTTGTCTAAGCCCGGCCTTCCCGAATAAATTGGTCGGCAGAGCCCAAGAGACGCAAAGGGAGCCGAGCGCCATGGCGAGCACCACGCTTTTTCCCGTGCCCGAGGAGCTGGCGCGCCGCGCCTGGATCGACGAGGCCGGCTATTTCAAGCTCTACGAGGCCTCGCTCGCCGACCCCCATCGCTTCTGGGGCGAGCACGGCAAGCGTCTCGATTGGATCAAGCCCTACACCAAGGTCAAGAACTCCCGCTTCGAGGGCGAGATCAGCATCAAATGGTTCGAGGACGGGACGCTCAACGCCAGCGTCAACTGCCTCGACCGCCATCTCGCCACACGAGCCGACCAGACGGCCATCCTGTGGGAAGGCGACAGCCCGTCCGAGCACCGCCATGTCAGCTATGCCGAGCTGCACGAGAAGGTCTGCCGCCTCGGCAACGTCCTGAAGGCGCATGGCGTCAAGAAGGGCGATCGGGTGACGATCTATCTGCCGATGATCCCCGAGGCGGCCATCGCCATGCTCGCCTGCGCCCGCATCGGCGCGGTGCACAGCGTCGTCTTCGGCGGCTTCTCGCCGGAGAGCCTCATCGGCCGCATCCAGGATTGCCGCTCGGATTTCGTCATCACCGCTGATGAGGGCCTGCGCGGCGGCCGCAAGGTGCCCTTGAAGGCCAATACCGACGAGGCGCTCAAATCCTGCCCTGACGTCAAGCGCGTCCTGGTGGTGCGCCGCACCGGCGGGCAGGTCGGTTGGACCCAGGGCCGCGACCTCTGGTACGACGACGAGATGGCGAAGGCGCCGCGCGACTGCCCGCCCGCCGAGATGAGCGCCGAGGACCCGCTCTTCATCCTCTACACCTCCGGCTCGACCGGCAAGCCCAAGGGCGTGCTGCACACGACGGGCGGCTATCTGGTCTTCACCGCGATGACGCACCAATACGTCTTCGACTACCACGACGGCGACATCTTCTGGTGCACCGCCGATGTCGGCTGGGTCACCGGGCACAGCTACATCGTCTATGGCCCGCTCGCCAATGGCGCGACCAGCGTGATGTTCGAAGGCGTCCCCAATTATCCCGATCCTTCGCGTTTCTGGCAGGTGATCGACAAGCACAAGGTCAACATCTTCTACACCGCGCCCACGGCGATCCGTGCGCTGATGCGCGAAGGCGACCATTTCGTCGCCAAGACCTCGCGCGCGTCCTTGAAGCTCCTGGGCACGGTCGGCGAGCCGATCAATCCCGAGGCATGGCTGTGGTATCACCGCGTCGTCGGCGACAGCCGCGTGCCCATCGTCGACACCTGGTGGCAGACCGAGACGGGCGGCATCCTGATCACGCCCTTGCCGGGCGCGACGCCCTTGAAGCCGGGCTCGGCGACGCGGCCCTTCTTCGGCGTCAAGCCCGTCATCGTCGACGGCGAGGGCAAGGAGCTCGCAGGCGCGGCCGAGGGCAATCTCTGCATCGCGGACAGCTGGCCGGGCATGATGCGCACCGTCTTCGGCGACCACAAGCGCTTCATCGAGACCTATTTCGCGACCTTCAAGGGCAAGTATTTCACCGGCGACGGCGCGCGCCGCGACGAAGACGGCTACTACTGGATCACCGGCCGCGTCGACGACGTGATCAACGTCGCCGGCCACCGCATCGGCACCGCCGAGGTCGAGAGCGCCCTGGTCGCGCATGCCAAAGTGGCCGAGGCCGCGGTGGTGGGCTATCCGCACGACATCAAGGGCACCGGCATCTATGCCTATGTCACCCTGAAGGTCGGCCACGCCCCGAGCGAGGAGCTGCGCAAGGAGCTGGCGCAGTGGGTGCGCAAGCAGATCGGCCCGATCGCCACGCCCGACCTCATCCAATGGGCGCCGAGCCTGCCCAAGACGCGCTCCGGCAAGATCATGCGGCGCATCCTCCGCAAGATCGCCGCCAATGAACACGACCAGCTCGGCGACACCACGACCCTCGCCGACCCGGCGGTGGTCGGCGATCTCGTCGATAACAGAATGAACCGGGGTTAGGGCGCAGGCTTCGCCCCGGCAGCGACAGGGAGGATCGGCCTGGAAGACTCGTCAGTAACCCTTCCGGGGGCACAGTCCGTTGACAACAGCCGATCCCGACAAGGTCTTTGAGGTTTCTTGTCCACGCTGTGGCGCGGCGGCCGCTCTCCGCGCCGCGCAATTGCGTTCTGCGCCGAAGCTCACGCTGGGCTGCGCCGGCTGCGCCGAACGCTTCTCGGCCGCCCTCGCATTGCTGCGCCTGAAAGCCCGCGGCATCGCGCCGGTCGGCGACACCGAGCGCCCCTTCGAGCGGCCCGAAGTGCTGGACCGCTTCGCCGAAATCTGGGGCGAGGACGGCTAATCAATCAGGATTCGCGCCGATTCTTAAATAATTATCCTTATTTATTTGTGAATTGCAAAAATTTTTACTTACGCTTTACTAAATCCCCGCAGTGTTGTTGTTGTAAAATCGATTAGATCGCTGCAGTATGTTCGGCGACGGCGGCTTCGACCTTTCCAATTCCAGTGGCATAACACAGGGGATTTTCATGAGCGACTGCGGTTCGGGCGGCACCCAGGGTGGCTTCGGCGGCGGCGGGGGTGGCGGCGGCTTCGGCGGCGGGAGCTGCGGCGGCGGCGGTGAAGGCCGTCCGAGCTTCGGCGGCGAGAGCTGCGGCGGCTTCGGCGGCGGCGGCTCTGGCGGCGGCAGCTATGGCGGTGGCGGCGGTGGCTGCGGCGGATCCGAAGGAGGCTCGAGCGGCGGTGGCAGCGGCGGTGGTTGCGGCGGCGGCTTCGGCGGCGGCGGCAGTTATGGCGGCGGCTGCGGGGGCGGCGGGTTCGGCGGCGGCGGCAGTTATGGCGGCGGCGGCGGCAACGGCGGTTACGGCGGCT